>Ga0308165_1001165_pt1 | contig 38702 bp, 36 predicted proteins | sample PhyWR2_FD_201032 | JGI IMG/M metagenome (GOLD analysis project Ga0308165, IMG submission 201032) | Phyllosphere microbial communities from UC Gill Tract Community Farm, Albany, California, United States - DLSLW.R2 | ecosystem: Host-associated > Plants > Phyllosphere > Unclassified | place: USA...
CCCGCTGCTGGGCAACTACTGGACCGCGGCCGACTCCATCATCCAGGACATCCTGAAGAAGGAAAAAGGCAGCCTCAAGGGCAAGAAGATCGCGCTGGTCTACCACGACTCGCCTTACGGCAAGGAGCCGATCCCGCTGCTGCAAAAGCGCGCCGCCAAGGAAGGCTTCGAGCTGATGCTGCTGCCCGTCACGGCTCCTGGCGTCGAGCAGAAGTCGACCTGGCTGCAGGTGCGCCAGCAGCGCCCCGACTATGTGCTGCTGTGGTCGGCCGGCGTGATGACGCCCACGGCCATACGCGAAGCCCAGGCCACCAACTTCGCACGCGACAAGATCTATTCGATCTGGTGGGCCGGCTCGGACCACGACGTCAAGGACATAGGCGCGGGTGCCAAGGGCTACAACACCGTGACCATCCACAACACGGCCGAGCGCGACAAGGTGCATGACGAAGTCAAGACCGCGGTCTACGACAAGGGCCAGGGCACGGCATCTAGCGCCACCGGCGTAGGCGCCATGGCCCATACCCGCGGCATGGTGATCTCCATGCTGCAGGTCGAGGCGATCCGCACCGCTCAGGAAAAGTACGGCAAGGGCAAGGTCATGTCGCCCGAGCAGGTGCGCTGGGGCCTGGAGAACCTGAACCTGACGCAGGAAAAGCTCAACGCGCTGGGCTTCGGCAAGATCCTGCGCCCCATCCAGACGAGCTGCACCAACCACCTGGGCACCGACTGGTCGCGCATCGCGCAATGGGACGGAGCCAAGTGGACCGTGGTCTCCGACTGGTACCAGGCCGACAAGTCCATGGTCGAGCCGCTGGTCAAGGAGTACGCGGACAAGTACGCCAAGGAAAAGAACGTCACCCCGCGCAGCTGCAACTGATGGCGCTGCGCGCCGGCCAGGCCCTTCATCGCGCCTGGCCGGCGCCCGGGCCCCTTTTTCGATTTCCCCAGCGAGGCTGTTCCCATGTCTGAAACCACCGCCCCCACGCCCGTCGCCACTGCCGAACCGCTGCTTGTGGTCAACGGCATCGAGGTCATCTACAACCATGTGATCCTGGTGCTCAAGGGCGTGTCGCTGCAGGTGCCACGCCAGAGCATCGTCGCGCTGCTCGGCGGCAACGGCGCAGGCAAGACCACGACACTGCGCGCGATCTCCAACCTGCTCAAGGGCGAACGCGGCGAAGTCACCAAGGGCTCGATCGAGCTCGAAGGCGAGCAGATCGCCAACCTCACGCCTTCGGACCTGGTGCGCCGCGGCGTGGTCCAGGTGATGGAAGGCCGGCATTGCTTCGCCCACCTGAGCATCGAGGAAAACCTGCTGACCGGCGCCTACACACGCACCGATGCCGGCGAGATTTCGGCCAACCTCGAGAAGGTCTACAACTATTTTCCGCGCCTCAAGACCCGGCGCCATTCGCAGGCCGCCTACACCTCGGGCGGCGAACAGCAGATGTGCGCCATCGGCCGCGCGCTGATGAGCAATCCGCGCATGGTGCTGCTGGACGAACCGTCCATGGGCCTGGCGCCGCAGATCGTCGAAGAGGTGTTCAACATCGTCAAGGACCTCAACCACCGCGAGCAGGTCACCTTCCTGCTGGCCGAACAGAACACCAGCATGGCGCTGCGCTACGCGGACTACGGCTACATCATGGAAAGCGGCCGCATCGTGATGGACGGCCCGGCAAGCGATCTCGCCAACAACGAGGACGTCAAGGAGTTCTACCTCGGCATGGGCGGCGGCGAACGCAAGAGCTTCAAGGACGTCAAGAGCTACAAGCGGCGCAAGCGCTGGCTTGCCTGAGCCATGCAGACCTCTGCCCAACGCGTCTTTGCATAGAGCGTGGACGTTCATCCTTCGACAGGCTCAGGACGAACGGTTTTTCCCCGTTCGCCCTGTCGAAGGGCCTGCATCTCGCGACCTCCCGTAGCCAAGGAATTCTTCATGACCGACCATTACGACGCGCTGGAAGCGCGCGCCCCCGAAGCCCGCGAACAGGCCCTGATGGCCGCGCTGCCGCGCCAGATCGCGCATGCGCAGCAGGCGTCGCCCGCTTTTGCCGAAATTCTTGCGGGCATAGACGCCGCCGCCGTGACATCGCGCCAGGCCCTGGCCCGGCTGCCCGTGACACGCAAGTCCGAACTGCTGCAACGCCAGCAGGCGCAGCGCGCCGACAATCCGTTCGGCGGTTTCAGCGCACTGGCTTTCGGCGCGCAGATGCCGCGCGTGTTTTCCAGCCCTGGCGGCATCTACGAGCCCGAAGGCTGCGGCAGCGACTACTGGCGCATGGCGCGTGCCATCCACGCCGCGGGCTTTCGCCCCGGCGAGCTGGTGCACAACAGTTTCAGCTACCACTTCGTGCCCGCGGGCGCGATGATGGAAACCGGCGCCCAGGCCGTGGGCTGCACGGTGTTTGCCGCGGGCACGGGCCAGACCGAGCAGCAGGTGCAGGCGATTGCCGAGCTGCGCCCCGCGGGCTACATAGGCACGCCGAGCTTTCTGCGCATACTGATTGAAAAGGCCCAGAGCATGGGCCAGACGCTGCCCAGCCTGCACAAGGCGCTGGTCTCGGGCGAAGCCTTTCCGCCGTCGCTGCGCGACTGGCTGGCCGAGCGCGGCGTCGCCGGCTACCAGTGCTATGCCACGGCCGACCTGGGACTGATCGCCTACGAGACGCCGGCGCGCGAAGGCCTGGTCGTCGACGAGAACGTGATCGTCGAAATCGTGCGCCCCGGCACCAACGACCCCGTGCCCGACGGCGAAGTCGGCGAACTGGTGGTGACCACGCTCAACCCCGGCTACCCGCTGGTGCGCTTCGGCACCGGCGACCTGTCGGCCGTTCTGCCCGGTCATTGCCCCACGGGCCGCACCAACATCCGCATCCGCGGCTGGATGGGGCGCGCCGACCAGACGACCAAGGTGCGCGGCATGTTCGTGCACCCGGCCCAGGTCCATCAGGTCGTGCAGCGTTTCGCCCAGGTGCAGCGCGCGCGCCTGGTGGTGCGCGGCGAAATGGCCAACGACTCGATGGAGCTGCTGGTCGAGACCCCGGACAGCGACCCCGCGCTGCTGCGCCAGATCGAGGAATGCGTGCGCGACCTGACCAAGCTGCGCTGCGATGTGCGGCCGCTGGCGCCGGGCGCGCTGCCCAACGACGGCGTGGTCATCGAAGACGCGCGCAGCTATCGCTAGGACGATCTGGATCAATTTGCTGGCAATTTTCTTGCGGGTTTTCAGGGAAAACACTTATTTTTCCGCGGGAGCGATTTCGGCATTCGTTCTTATCATGAACGTCCATAAGGAGCCTTATTCATGCAGAAGTTGTTCAAGCTGGCGTCCATCGCCTTGGCCGCCGTTGCCGCCACCGGAGTACAAGCCCAGGACTTCCCCGCCGCAGGCAAGACCATCACCATCGTGGTGCCTTTCACTGCCGGAGGTCCGACCGACCGCGTCGCCCGCGATCTGGCCGATTCGATGCGCAAACACCTGAACAATGCGACGATCGTGATCGACAATTCGGCCGGCGCCGGCAGCGCGATCGGCATCGCCAAGGTGGCACGCGCCAACCCTGATGGCTACACGCTGCTGCTCAATCACATCGGCATGGCCACCGTGCCCACGCTGTACCGCAAGCTGTCGTTCAACGTGCTCAACGACTTCGAATACCTGGGCATCATCAACGATGTGCCCATGACGCTGATCGGCAAGCCCACGCTGCCCGCCGACAACTACAAGGAGCTGATCAGCTGGATCGGCAAGAACCAGGGCAAGGTCAACCTGGCGAACGCCGGCGTGGGTTCGGCATCGCACCTGTGCGGCCTGATGCTGCAGTCGACGCTCAAGACCGAAATGACGCCCGTGCCTTACAAGGGTGCGGCGCCCGCGATTGCCGACCTGATGGGCAATCAGGTCGATCTGCTGTGCGACCAGACCACCAACACCACGGCGCAGATCGAATCCAAGAAGGTCAAGGCCTATGGCGTGACCACGCCCAAGCGCCTGACGACGCCGGCCCTCAAGGACCTGCCCACGCTGGACGAAAGCGGCCTGAAGAACTTCCAGGTCACGGTCTGGCACGGCCTGTACGCGCCCAAGGGCACGCCCGCGGCCGTGACCAAGAAGGTCAACGAAGCGATGCGCCTGACGCTCAAGGAACCCGAGTTCATCAAGAAGCAGGAGCAGCTGGGCGCGGTGATCGCCGCCGACGCGCGCACTTCGCCAGAAGGCCACAAGAAGTTCGTGCAATCCGAAATCGAAACCTGGGGCAAGGTCATCAAGGCCGCAGGCGCGTACGCAGACTGATAGCGCGTGGCGCATGAAAAAACCGGCCTGTGGGCCGGTTTTTTTTGGCTGGAACAATTGCTTGGTCGTCCCAAGGCAAAACGCAGTGGGCGAACGTGGGCGGCCAGGTTCACCAGGTCACATCGCGCCCCTCGGCCGCGCTGCGCTTGAGCATGTCGATGAACGGCGCCGTGCGCTGGCGCAGGCTCACGCCGTCGGCGGCGCCCGCGGGTGCGGCGTCATCTTCATCGCCCTGCGTGCCATCGGCATCGTCCTGCGTCTCGCCGGCGGCGGCGCGGCGCGCTTCCTCTTCAACTACGGCCTGCTCCAGCGCGGCCAGCGCGCCCGGAATCTGCATCGCGGTGATGATGCCCGGGCCGTCGGCGTCCTTGCCGACGATGGCCAGCAGCTTGCGCGCGCTGGCGTCGAGCATGATCAGATCTGCGGTGGCACGGGATTTGAACTTGTAGGGCATGCAATTCCTTCGGTGTACATGTATTCGCGATTGAACGGGTATTCGGACTGGGCGCCAATCAACGCCCCGCTGCCCATCTGGCCGTCGGGCCGGGTCACGAGCATCTGGTGCAGCGCGATCCAGCCGCGCTCGAAGCCCATGGCACAGCCGGCCAGGTACAGCCGGTAGGCACGCAGCGCGCGCGCGCCGCGTTCGCCGTCGGTCTGCTGCTCAAGGATACGCTGAGCCTGCGGCAGCTGCGCCTCGAGCGCGTCGGACCAGGCCCATAGCGTGCGTGCGTAATGCGGCCGCAGATTTTCCGTGTCGACCATTTCAAGCCCGCCCTGCGCCAGCGCATGCAGCACCTTGCTCACATGCAGCAGCTCGCCGCCGGGAAAGATGTAGCGGCTGATGAACTCGCCCATGCCCGCGCCGACTTCAACATTGTCGACGCCGCCCGAAGTGATGCCATGGAGCAGCGCCAGGCCGCCGGGCCGCAGCAGGCGCTGCACGGTGTCGGCATAAGCGGGCATCTGCGCCAGGCCCACATGCTCGAACATGCCCACTGAGGCAATCTTGTCGAACGGGGTCTCGGGCTGCAGTTCGCGGTAGTCGCGCAGATCCATGCGCACGCGGTCCTGCAGGCCGCGCGCCTGTATCAACTGGTTCACATAGGCATGCTGGTTGCGCGACAGCGTGATGCCCTGGGCCTGCACGCCGTAATGCTCGGCGGCCCACAGCAGCAGCCCGCCCCAGCCCGCGCCTATGTCGAGAAAGCGTTCGCCGGCGCGCAGCTGCAGCTTGCGGCAGATATGGTCGAGCTTGGCTTCCTGGGCCTGGGCCAGCGTCATGTCGGGCCGGCGGTAGTAGGCGCAGGAATAGACGCGCCGCGGGTCCAGCCACAGCGCATAGAAGTCGTCGGACAGGTCGTAGTGGAACTCGATCTGCTCGGCGTCGCGCGCCAGCGTATGCAGCGCCATCGAGCGCGTGCGCGCCATGATCTGCGACCACCAGCTCGACGTGCCGCGCACCGGATCGGACTGCAGCAGGCCCGAGGCCGCGCGCATGATGTCGCGCACCCGCCCTTCGAGCTCGACCTGGCCTTCGACCACGGCCGCGCCCAGCGTGCCTATATGGCCAGCGGCCAGGGCCGCGAGCGGAGCGAGCGAGCGAAACCGCAGCACCACGTCGGTGGGGGTCTTGCCGACCCGCTCACCCGAAGGCAGCTCCACGGCAACGGCCACCGGCAAAGGGGCCAACCGGCCCTCGAGCGTGTGAATCAGATGTTTCATGGCACTGACTATTTTTCGCTTTCATACAAAAGACGGCAATAGCATTGCTCCTGATCCGATGATAGCCCTTGTCCGGCAGACCGACGGCTTTTTTAGCGCTTGCCAATCAGCCGCAGATACGCATCGCGCGTGGCCGCCGAGACCGAAGTCTGGACCTGTTCGTAGCTGGTCTGGTGGCGTGCGAGCAGGCGCATCGAGGCGACCGTCAACGACTTGCAGAACCAATGGCAGCTGTGCTGCATCAGGAAGATCTCGGCCGTGAGCGTGAACGCGCGCCGGCGACGCTCGTCATCGTCCTGGGCCGCGAACACCTGGGCGGCGGCAATGCCGCGCGCATGGATCTTGACCATTTCGCGCATGTCGAAACTGCCCTGGGGGTAGACGCGCTCGATGTAGGGCAGCGCCAGCGGCAAGGTGCTCACGCGCACCTCCTTTTCATCGACCGCGGAGAACTGCTCGGCAAAGCGCTGGAACTGCTCGGCCAGGCTTTTTTCCGTGCCTTCGAGCAGCACCCAGATCTGCGTGCGGCGCTGCAGATCGCTCTCGCCCAACGCGCGCAGATAACCTTCGATCAGGCTGCCCATGAGTTTCTCGATCTGCAGGCGGCCCAGATGTTCGGCGAGCAGGCGCGTGCGCCGCCGCTGGTCCTGCCGCTTGAGCACATAAACGGCTATGGTGACAATGATTGCCAGCGTAAAGAAGTCCATCGGATCGGGGGAAAACAGCGTGAATGAAGCCATGAGTGTAGTCAGCCCCTGGCGCCAGCGGGGACAGCAGGCCTGCAAGTGCCTGGCAGCAGGCCTGCTGGCAGCCCTGGTCGGCGGCTGCGCGCTGCCCGATGTGGGCTACTACTGGCAGGGCGCGCGCGGCCAGCTGCAGATGCTGCACGCGGCGCGGCCGGTCGCCGAGTGGCTCGAAGACCCCGGGCTGTCGCCCGCGCTGCGCGCCCAGCTGCAGCTGGCGCAGCGCGCGCGCGACTTCGCGAGCCAGGCGCTGGCCCTGCCCGACAACGCGAGCTACCGCCGCTATGCGGTGCTCGATCGCCCGGCCGCGGTGTGGAATGTCACGGCCGCGCCGCCCGACTCGCTGCAGTTGCACCAATGGTGCTTTCCGGTCGCGGGCTGCGTGGGCTACCGCGGCTACTTCGCGCTCGCCGATGCCCAGGCCCAGGCGCGCCCGCTCGCCCAGCAAGGCCTGGAAGTCCATGTCTACCCCGTGCCCGCGTATTCGACGCTGGGCTGGTTCAATTGGCTGGGCGGCGATCCGCTGCTCGACACCTTCGTGCGCTGGCCCGAAGGCGAACTCGTGGGCCTGCTGTTCCATGAGCTGTCGCACCAGCGCGTCTATCTGGCCGGCGACATGAACTTCAACGAATCGTATGCGACGGCCGTGGAGCGGCTGGGCACCCAGGCCTGGCTGCGGCAGTCGACGAGCGCCGACGCGGCCTCGCCCGCATGGCAGGCCGCACAGCAGCGGCGCGCGCAATTCCGCGCGCTCACGCAGCAGACACGCGAAGCGCTTGAAACGCTTTACGCCGCGCCGCCCGCCCACGCGCTGGCGCCGGCCAAGGCCCGGATACTGCAGGAGTTCAGGGCGCGCTACCAGGCGCTGCGCGCGCAATGGCTGGCATCGCCCGAACTCGCCGCGCGGCCGCAGATGGCAGAACAATCGCTGCAGCGCCTGGACCGCTGGGTCGCCGAGGCCAACAACGCGGCGTTCGGCGCGCTCGCGGCCTATGACCTCTGGGTGCCGGCGTTCACGGCGCTGTTTGCTCAGCAGGCGGGCCAAGCTGCGCCCTGGCCGGCCTTCCACGCCGCCGTCGAGCGACTGGCCCGGCAGCCCGAGGCCGAGCGCCGACGCACGCTGTGCGCGCTGATGCCCGAGCGCCCCGCGGCCTGCGACGGCGCTGCGGCCGCAACGCTCAGCTCAGCGACTCGATGAGAGCTATGTATTGCTGGCGCGCCGCGTCGCCCTCGGTGCCCTTGAGCTTTTCCCAGGCATCCCACTTGGCGCGGCCCACCATGTCGCTGAAGCTGGGCTTCTTCTCTTCGTTGTCGCCCTGCGTGGCCTGCTTGTACAAGGCATAGATCTTGAGCAGCGTGGCGTTGTCGGGCCGCTCGCTGAGCGTCTTGGATTGGGCCACGGCGGCTTCGAAAGCGGCGTTCAGATCGGACATGCAGGTTGCTCCTTAAAATCAGGGGATGCGATCGGCCCAGTGTAGTCATCGCCGCCCGCCACCTTCCACACCACTTCACCCGGACTAACCCTTGCCAGACATCCAGCTTTCCCGCACCCACTCGCTGGGCCTGCCCGCGGCCCGCCACCACGCCCAGCGCTGGGGCGAAAAGGCCGCCGAGAAATTCGGCGTGCAATGCGAATACGAATCCGGCGACGCGCAGGACCTGCTGCGCTTCAGCGGCAATGGCGTCGACGGCCGGCTCGTGGTGACCGCCAGCGCGTTCGAACTCGAGGCCGAGCTGGGCTTTCTGGCCGCCATGTTCAAGGACAGCATAGAAGCCAAGCTCAACGCGCAGTTCGACGAACTGCTGGCCAAGGGCTGAGCCCGCCGCCACCGCCCCAAGGCAAAACACGGCCCCCTTGGGGGGCAGCGCAGCTACGGCGTTAGCCGAGCAAGCGTGGGGGTCGAATTCCCTAGCCACTCCTTTGCCAACTCCACCCAGAACGTCGCGCCCAGCGGAATCAGCCGGTCGTTGAAGTCGTAGCTGGGGTTGTGCAGCATGCAGGGCCCGCCGCCATGGCCGATCGCGCGGTGGTCGCCCTCGCCATTGGCAATGAAGCAATAGGCGCCGGGCTTTTCTTCCAGCATGTAGGCGAAGTCTTCGGCGCCCATCGTGGGCTCCTGGTCCAGCACCTTGGCCGCGCCCACCAGGCGCTGCATCACCGCGCGCGCCAGCGCGGCTTCGGGCGCGGCGTTGATGGTCGGCGGGTAGTTGCGCTCGAAGACAAACGCATGCTTCACGCCATGGCTGGCGCAGATGCCGTCAATCACCTGCTGCATGCGCTGCTCGATCATGTCGAGCACCGCCACCGAGAAGGTGCGCACCGTGCCTTGGAGTTCCACGGTGTCGGGCACCACGTTGGTGGCCTCGCCGCCATGCACCATGGTCACGGAAATCACGCCCGCATCGACGGGCTTGAGGTTGCGGCTGACGATGGTCTGCAGGCCCATGATGATCTGCGCCGCCACCGGCACGGGATCGAGCACCAGATGCGGCATGGCCGCATGGCCGCCCTTGCCGCGCACCGTGATCTTGAACTCGTTGCTTGACGCCATGACCGGCCCCGGGCTCACGGCCATCTGGCCTTCGGCCATGCCGGGCCAGTTGTGCATGCCAAACACCGCCTGCATGGGAAAACGCGTGAACAGGCCGTCGCGAATCATCTCGCGCGCGCCGCCGCCGCCTTCCTCCGCGGGCTGGAAGATCAGGTAGATCGTGCCGTCGAAATCGCGGTGGCGCGACAGATGCTGGGCCGCGGCCAGCAGCATGGCGACATGGCCGTCGTGGCCGCAGCCGTGCATCCGGCCCGCATGGCGGCTCGCATGCGCAAAGGTATTGCCTTCCTGCATGGGCAGCGCGTCCATGTCGGCGCGCAGCCCCAGCGCACGGCCGCAGGCGCCGGCGTCGCGTCCATGGACAATGCCCACCACGCCGGTCTTGCCCAGGCCGCGGTGCACGGCAATGCCCCACTCGGTCAGCTTGGCGGCAATCACATCGGCGGTGCGCACTTCCTCGAAGCACAGTTCGGGGTGGGCATGGATATCCCGGCGCAGGGCAGCCAGCTCATCGGCCTGCGCAACAATTTCTTCAATCAGCGACATGGACAAAAACCTCCTGTCACACATTGTGGCGCCAAGGCGGCACGCACGGGGGCAAAGCCGTCCTTTTCGCCAGCGCATGCGAGACAATGGCGTGACAACTCCTGCCCACGAACGCCATGTCCTCTTTCGACAGCCCGTCCCCTGCGCCCGGCGCGACTTCCATCGTGCGCGGTGCCTGCCCGCACGACTGCCCCGACACCTGCGCGCTGCTGACCACGGTGGTCGACGGCGTGGCCACGCGGGTCCAGGGCAATCCCGAGCACCCGCAGACCGATGGCGTGCTCTGCGCCAAGGTCAGCAAATACCCCGAACGCACCTATCACGCCGAGCGCGTGCTGACGCCGCTCAAGCGCTCGGGGCCCAAGGGCAGCGGCCAGTTCACGCCCGTGTCCTGGGACGAAGCGCTGGGCGACATCGCGCAGCGCCTGCACGCCATCGCGCAGCGCGCACCCGAGGCCATCCTGCCCTACAGCTATGCGGGCACCATGGGACTGGTGCAGGGCGAGAGCATGGACCGGCGCTTCTTCCACCAGCTCGGCGCCTCGCTGCTGGACCGCACCATCTGCTCGAGCGCCGGCGGCGAAGCGCTGATGCACACCTACGGCGGCAAGCTGGGCATGCGCGTGCAGTTCTTTGCCGAAAGCCGGCTGATCATCATCTGGGGCAGCAACAGCATTGGCAGCAACCTGCATTTCTGGCGCTATGCCCAGGCCGCCAAGCGCGACGGCGCGCGCCTCATCTGCATTGACCCGCGCAAGACCGAGACCGCCGACAAATGCCATGAGCACCTGCAGCTGCGCCCCGGCACCGATGCCGCGCTGGCGCTGGCGCTGATGCACGAGCTGATACGCAACGACTGGCTGGACCACGACTATCTCGCGCGCCACACGCTGGGCTGGGACGCGCTGCGCGCGCGCGCGCTCGAATGGCCGCCCGAACGCGCGGCCGAAGTCTGCGGCCTGCCCGTGGAGCAGATCACCGAACTGGCGCGCGCCTATGGCACGACCGAGCGCGCCGCCATACGCCTGAACTACGGCGTGCAGCGCGCGCGCGGCGGCGGCAACGCGGTGCGCGCCATTGCCTGCCTGCCCGCGCTCACGGGCGCCTGGCGCGACCGCGCCGGCGGCCTGCTGCTGTCGTCGTCGGCCGCGCTGCCCGCGCGCCGCGCCGCGCTGCAGATGCCGCAGCTGCTGGGCGCGCGCCGCCCGCGCACCATCAACATGAGCACCATAGGCAATGCGCTGCTCGAGCCCGGCGACGCCGCGTTCGGGCCGCGCATCGAAGCCGTCGTGGTCTACAACAGCAATCCCGTCGCGGTCGCGCCCGAGTCGGCCAAGGTGGCGCAGGGCTTTGCGCGCGACGACCTGTTCACCGTGGTCATCGAGCATTTCCTCACCGACACCGCCGACCATGCCGACTACGTGCTGCCGGCAACCACCCAGCTCGAGCACTGGGACATCCACGGCAGCTACGGCCACACCGACGTGCTGCTCAACCGCCCGGCGATCGCCCCCGTGGGCGAAGCCAGAAGCAATGCGCAGATCTTCCGCGATCTCGCGGCGCGCATGGCGGCGCTGGACCCGGCGTTTGCCGCGCCCGGCTTTCACGAGGACGACGAGACGCTGTGCCGCCAGGCCATCGAATCCTCGAAAGTCGATTTCGACCAGCTGCTTGCCAGCGGCTTTGCCCATCTGCCCCTGCCCGACGCGCCGTTTGCCGAAGGCGGCTTTGCCACGCCTTCGGGCAAGTGCGAATTCATCAGCGCCAGCCTGGAAGCACTGGGCGTCAACCCGCTGCCCGACTACCTGCCCAACCACGAGCAGCCCGACCCGCAAGGCCCCTACCCCCTGGCGATGATCTCGCCGCCGGCGCGCAACTTCCTCAACAGCACCTTTGTCAACGTGCAGAAGCTGCGCAACGCCGAAGGCCGGCCGCTGCTGGAGATGCACCCCGAGGATGCCGCCACGCGCGGCATCGCGGACGGCGCGCTGGTGCGCGTGTTCAACGCGCGCGGCGAGCACCTGTGCCATGCAAGCATCAATGGCCGGGCGCGCGCCGGCCTGGTCGTGGGCCTGGGCATCTGGTGGCGCAAGGACGGCGCCAACGGCACCAATGTCAACGAGCTGACCCACCAGCAGCTGACCGACATAGGCCGCGCGCCCAGCTTCTACGATTGCACGGTACAGGTGCAGGCGGCATAGCAGATCGGCCTGCACTGGGCGCACAGCGCTGGTGCAAGCGGCGGTCTTGCGGCCCTGGCAAGACTCGGCCAGGCACCCCAACGGGGCAGCCTGCGCCCATCTGGAGCGTTCAAGAAAAATTGCGGACTTCGACAAAAAAAACTGCTTTGACACCCTTTTGACCGCTGATGCACAGTGATTGCACGGCTTTGAAAGCCCGGCCTGCGCGCCCCATGCGCAGGCCAATGGTTCAAACACTTTTTTGAGGAAAAGTCACGATGCAACCCCTTCGCACCGCCGTCGTTTCGGCCATGGCTGCAATGGCCCTGTGGACCGGGCTCGCCCAGGCCGCCACGCTCACCATGTCGGCCGAGCAACCCGACACCAACTACCACACCGAAAACGCGCGCAGCTTCGCCGAGGACGTGAAGACGGCGACCGGGGGCGCGCTGGAGTTGAAAGTGCAGTCCAACTCGATCCTGCTCAAGCGCCCCGAAGTCAAGCGCGGCGTACAGCAAGGCCTGGTTCCCGTCGCCGATGTGCTGCTCGCGGCCATGGGCAACGATGACCCGATCTTCGAGATCGACAACATCCCGTTTCTCGCGCCATCCATGGACAAGACCCGCCTGCTCTGGCAGACCGCGCGGCCGCTGATCGCCCAGCGCCTGGAGAAAAGCAATCTGGTCCTGCTGTACGGCAGCCCCTGGCCCATGCAGGGCATCTACACCAAGAAGCCCGTGGAGTCGCTCGATGACTTCAAGGGCATGAAGCTGCGCGCGGTCAATGCCTCGGCCTCGCGCATGGCCACGCTGATGGGCGCCGTGCCGACCACCGTGCAGATCGCCGAAGTGCCCCAGGCCTTCTCGACCAACATGATCGACATGATGATGACCTCGTCGGCCACCGGCGTCGACACCAGTGCCTGGGATTACACGCAGTACTTCTACAACCTCCAGGCGGCCGCACCTTTCCACGTGGCCTACATGAACAAGCGCGCGTTCAACGCCTTGCCCGAGGCCCAGCGCAAAGCACTGATGCAGGCCGCCGCCAAGGCCGAGGACCGCGGCTGGGTGCTGGCCAGGGCAGCGGACCAGAAGTACATGGACACGCTGACGGCCAAGGGCATCAAGGTCATGCCCATGCCGCCCAAGCTGGCCGAGCAGCTCAAGGGCGTGGCCAAGACACTGTCCGACGAATGGGCCAAGAAGGCCGATCCACAGGCGCTGGAGGTGCTCAATGCCTACCGCAACCATCCTTGACAGCGACGCAGCGCCCGGCGCCGCCCCCCCGCTGAACGCCATGCATTGGCTGGACCGCACGCTGGACGCCATCTCCCGCGTGTCGGGCGCGCTCGGTGGCATCGCGCTGCTGGCCACGGCGCTGCTGGTCGCGGCCCAGGTCGTGGCCCGCATGCTGGGCACGCAGATTCCCGCGGCCGACGATTTTGCGGCCTGGTCGATGGCGGCCACCGTGTTCCTGTCCCTGCCCTATACCTTGCGCCAGGGCGCGCATATCCGCGTCACGCTGGCGCTGCAGGTATTGCCGCCGCGCGCCAAGCAGGTGTGCGAAGTGCTGTCCACGGTCGCGGCACTGGTGCTCGTGGGCTGGGCCGCCAAGCACTGCACGCTCTTCGTGCACGAATCCTTTGTCGGCAACGAGCTGTCGCAAGGCATGGTGATCCTGCCGATGTGGGTCCCCCAGCTGTCCATGCCCATAGGCATGTGGGGCATGTTCGTGATGCTGCTCGGGCGCCTGGTGTGCGCCCTGCGCGGCGACTACTGGACGGAGGAAGGTCATGGCTGACGTACTGCAAGCGGTCTTCGTGATCGGCGCGATGCTGTTGATGCTCGCCGCGGGCCTGTGGGTCTCGCTGGGCCTGCTGGCCTGCGGCGTGCTCAGCGTGATGTTCTTCACCGATGTTCCGGCCGACATCGTGCTGCCCACCAAGGCCTGGGATTCGGCCGCCAACTGGGGGCTGGTGGCGCTGCCGATGTTCATCTGGATGGGCGAGATCCTGTTTCGCACGCGGCTGTCGCAGGACATGTTCGCCGGCCTGGGTCCGTGGATGCGCATGCTCCCCGGACGCCTGGTGCACGTCAATGTGGTCGGCTGCGGCATCTTCGCGGCGGTCAGCGGGTCATCCGCCGCGACGGCCGCGACCATAGGCAAGATCTCGCTGCCCGAGCTCAAGAAGCGCGGCTACGACGAAGGCCTGGCCGTGGGCTCGCTCGCGGGTGCGGGCACGCTGGGGCTGCTGATTCCGCCCTCCATCGTGATGATCGTCTACGGCGTCGCGGCGCAGGCGTCGGTGGTGAAGCTGTTCATCGCCGGCATCATCCCGGGCATCATGCTGATGGTGATGTTCTCGGGCTATATCGCCTACTGGTCCTGGCGCAATCCCGGCAAGGTGCCGGCCGCGGACCCGCCCATGCCGCTGCGCGAGATGGTCTACCGGCTGCGCCTGCTGCTGCCGGTGCTGGCGCTGATCGCGCTGGTGATAGGCACGATCTACACCGGCGTGGCCACGGCCACCGAGGCCGCGGTGATAGGCGTGGCCGGCTCGCTGGGCATTGCGGGCCTGAGCGGCTCGCTGTCGCGCGCCAGCTTCACCGACAGCCTGATGGGAGCGGTGCGCACCACCTGCATGATCGCCTTCATCATGGTCGGCGCGGGCTGCCTGACCGCGGCGATGAGCTTCTCGGGGCTGCCGACGAACCTCGCGGCCTGGATCTCCTCGCTGGGCCTGAGCCAGTACGGGCTGATCGCGGTGCTGTCGGTGTTCTTCATCATCCTGGGCGCTTTCCTCGAAGGCATTTCCATCGTGGTGCTGACCACCTCGGTACTGATGCCGGCGGTGCTGGCCGCGGGCATAGACCCGATCTGGTTCGGCATCTACCTGATCCTGATCGTGGAGATGGCGCAGATCACGCCGCCCGTGGGCTTCAATCTGTTCGTGATCCAGAACATCACCCATCACAGCCTCTGGTTCCTGATCAAGAAGTCCTTTCCGTTCTTCCTGGTGCTGGTTGCCGCGACGGCCATCGTGACGGTGTTTCCGGACATCGTGCTGTGGCTGCCCAGCGCGATGAAATAGCCGTGCGCTGATGCACTGCTCCCGGCCCCCTGGCCTACGGCCCGGGGGCTTTTTTCATCGTCAGTCCGCCAGCGAACGCATCCATGGCTGGCCCGCCTCCTGCTGCACCCGCTCGGCCGCGGCATGCGCCACGCCCTGGGCGCGCCGCAGCACTTCGAGCACGCCCGCGGACGCGCCGCGGCGCGCGATTCCCAGCATGGTGATGGGCAGCGGCGCGGGGCAGTCCCACAGCGTGAGTCCGCCCTGCAGCAGCGGCGCGATGACGAACACCGGCGGAATCGCGGCGACGGCGTAGCCATCGTGCAGCAGCTGCAGAATGGACTCCACCGAGGGCACGTTGGTGATGCGCGCGTTCTCCAGCCCATGGTCCATCAGGAATGCCTGCAAGTTGGCATGGGGCAGCGAGAAGCGCGAGAAGGTCAGTATCCGGTGCGAGACGATTTCCTTGAGCGCATGCGCGCGCGGCAGACCGCTGCACAGCTCGGGGCGCGAGATCCAGTGCACCGGATAGTCGCAGATGCGGCGCACCACATATTCGTTCGTTTCGGTCGCGGGCGTGAAATGCATGTCCTGGAACATGACATCGATGCTGCGCCGAACGAACATGTCCTGCAGGTTGCGCGAAGTGTCGACCGCAATCTCCAGATCGATCAGCGGGCAGGCCGTGGAGATCTCCTTGATCAGCGGCGACAGCCAGGTCTTGACCACGGTTTCCACGGCGCCTATGCGCACCGGGCCGGCCACGGGCGCGTCGCGCTGCGACAGCTGGTGCAGGCCCTTGGTCAGCGCGACGATCTTGCGCGACTGCTCGACCACTTCCTGTCCATGGGGCGTGAGCTTGAGCTGGCGCGCGCTGCGGTCTATCAGCTCGATTCCGAGGTCGTCCTCGAGATTGGCGATGCGCTGCGACACGGCCGTCTGCGTGACATGCATGGCCTCGGCGGCCTCGCGGAAGCTGCCGACGCGTGCCAGGACGATGAGGGTTTCAAGAAAGCGGGTGTTCACGCCAAACCGGCTTGCAAAAACCGTGCCCCCCGCTGCAGCGCGCCGCGCCCGCGGCCTGCATGCCTGAAGAAAAATTGGTTTTTTTCGTCGAAAAAAAGTCGTTTGCCGCAGCGCGGCGAAGTTTGGATGATCGCTTCATCGCGGCAGGAAATGTCGCTGCAACGGCATTCAGGAAGACCATTCATGACGACAGTCACAGCGGAAAAACAGGCAGCCAGCGCGCCAGCGCGCATCCATTTCGCCGGTGCCGGGGGCATCTATCTCGACTGCGGCGACGCCCGCATCGACGTGGGCGTGCAGCAGCGCATCTGGGCGCTGGCCGAAGCGCTGCGCGGCGGCGCGCATCTCGACGGCCTGCGCGAAATCGTTCCCGGCGTGAACAACATCCTGGTGCTGTTCGACCCGCTGGCGCTGGCGCCGACGACCGTGCGCGACTGGGTGCTGGCGCAGTGGGAGCGGGCCACGGCCTGCGCCCGCGCGCCGCGCGTGGTGGAAATTCCGGTCATCTACGGCGGCGAAGGCGGCATCGACCTGCAGGAGCAGGCGCAGCGCGCCGGCCTGGGCGTGCACGACTACGTCGCGCTGCACAGCAGCGCGCAGTTCCAGGTCATGTGCATAGGTTCGACGCCGGGCTTCAGCTACCTGTCGGGCCTGCCCGAACGCCTGCATGCGCCGCGCCGCTCGGTGCCGCGGCTGCGCATTCCCCGCGGCTCCGTGGTCATAGGCGGCGTGCAGGCCGGCGTCATGCCCGATGCCGCGCCTTCGGGCTGGCATATCCTGGGAGTGACTTCGGCGGCGGTGTTCGACGCCGCGCGCGCCGCACCCTGCCTGTTCGAGCCCGGCGACACCGTGCGCTTCGTCGCCCGGGAGGTGATCGCATGATGCAGGTCCTGACTTCGGGCGCGATGAATCTGGTGCAGGACGCGGGCCGCAGCGGCCACCTGCATCTGGGCGTGTGCGCCAGCGGCGCGATAGACCCGCTGGCGCTGCGCTACGCCAACAGCCTCGTGGGCAATGCTGCCGACGCCGCGGGCATAGAGCTGGCGATCTTCCCTTTCCGCGTGCGCTTCGAGCGCGACAGCGTCTTTGCCTGCACCGGCGCCGATGCGCGCATAGAACTCGACGGCCGGCTGATCGCGCCCTGGTGGAGCTGCCGCGTCGCGGCCGGCCAGACGCTGGAGATCCAGCGCCCGGCGCGCGGCATGCGCGTCTATCTGGCGGTGGCCGGCGGGGTGGATGTTGCGCCCGTGCTCGGCTCGCGCAGCACCGATCTCAAGGCCGGCCTGGGCGGCATGGGCGGACGCGGCCTCAAGCGCCTGGACATGCTGGCGCTGGGCGCGGCCAGCGCCGACGCGCCGCGCCGCGCCGGCCTGGGCTGCGTGCCGGGCGAAGTGCCCGCGCTGCTGGCGCAGATTGCCCAGGGCTGCGTCAGCGTGCGCGTGCTGCCGGCCGCCGAGTACGAGGAGTTCAGCGCCGACTCGCGCCAGCGCTTCGAGGCCGCGCCCTGGCAGGTCACACCCGACTCGAACCGCCAGGGCTACCGGCTGCAGGGCGCGCAGACGCTGCAGATGGCGCAGCGCCGCGAACTCCTGTCACACGGCCTGGTGCCAGGCACGGTGCAGGTGCCGCCCGCGGGCCAGCCCATCATCCAGCTTGCCGAAGCCAATACCTGCGGCGGCTATCCCAAGATCGCGACCGTCATCGAGGCCGACCAATGGCGCCTGGGCCAGGTGCCGGCAGGCTGCGCGCTGCGCTTCGAGCGCGTCGACGTGGCCCAGGCCGTGAGCGCCCTGCGCGCCCAGCACGCAGCCTGGCAGGCCCTGGCCGCCCGCCTGCCGCTGGTCGCGACCCGCCTGCACTGATCGCCTTGCGCCATCGCCCACTCCTGCCGTCGGCACGCACGGCAGGCGGCATTTCACCCCAGCAAAGAGGAACACCACATGAGCAAGACCGTAGACTTGAATTCAGACATGGGCGAAGGCTTCGGCGCCTACCGCCTCGGTGACGACCAGGCCATCCTGAAGATCGTCACGTCCGCCAACATCGCCTGCGGCTTTCACGCCGGCGATCCCGAGATCATGGCCAGCACCTTTGCCGATGCCAAGGCGCAGAACGTCTGCGTGGGCGCGCACCCCGGCTATCCCGATCTGTGGGGCTTCGGGCGGCGCGACATGGCGTTCTCCCCCGCGCAGATCGAGCGCCTCGTGGCCTATCAGGTCGGCGCGGCCATGGCCTTGTCGACCTATGCCGGCAACCCGATCAAGTACGTCAAATGCCATGGCGCAATGGGCCACCAGACCTACCACAGCGAAGCCGTGGCGAGCGCCGTGTGCCGCGCCGTCAAGGCCGTGGACCCGTCGCTGATCCTGCTGTCGATCGCCAACGGCCAGCAGGACCGCGTGGCGCGCGACATGGGCCTGGTCTCCAAGGCCGAGATCTATGCCGACCGCGGCTATGACGAGACCGGTTTCCTGATCGCGCGCAGCCTGCCCGGCGCGCTGCTCAAGGACCCGCAGCAGGCCGCGGACCGCATCCTGCGCATGCTTGCCGCCGGCGGTGTGGAAACCTGCGAAGGCAAGACCGTGGCCACGCCCATCGACTCGATCTGCGTGCACAGCGACACGCCCGGGGCGATCGAGATGGCGGCGCGCGTGCGCGCCCTGCTCGAAGGCGCGGGCGTCACCGTCCAGGCGTTTGCCTGAGGAGAGCGCGATGCAACACCCTTTCGTGGAACACCTGTTCGATCTGTTCGAGCAGTCGGGCGCGCTGGAGATGGAATATGCCAGCCCCGAAGGCAGCCTGCGGCTGGCGCGCGCGGCCGGCGCTGGGCCGGCGCAGATGCCGGCCCGGCCTGCAGTGGCGACCGCCGCGGCGCCGGCAATGCCGGCCCACCCGGCCCGGCATGCGCTGGCCGCTCCGCTGAGCGGCAACTTCTTTCGCGCCAGCGCGCCCGACGCCGCGCCGTTCGCCCAGGTCGGCTCCATCGTCGAGCCAGGCCAGGTGCTGGGACTGATAGAAACCATGAAGATGCTCAACGAAGTCGAAGCCGACCGCGCGGGGCGCATCGTGTCGTTCGCGATCGACAACGGCCAGGCCGTGCAGGCCGGCGCGGCGCTGCTGGTGATCGAAGCGCTGGAGAGCGCACATGTTTGACAAGCTGCTGATCGCCAACCGCGGCGAGATCGCGGTGCGCATCATTCGCGCCTGCCAGGCCGCGGGCCTGAAAACCGTGGCCGTTCATTCGCTGGCCGACGCCGGGCAGCTGCATGTGCGCCTGGCCGACGAGAGCGTCTGCATAGGCCCGGCACCCGCGGCGCAAAGCTATCTGAACCAGGCGGAAATCCTGCTCGCGGCCCTGTCCACGGGCGCGGGCGCGGTGCATCCGGGCTACGGCTTTCTATCGGAGAACGCGCAGTTCGCCGATGCCGTCGAAGCCGCGGGACTGGTGTTCGTCGGCCCGCGCGGCGACACCATACGCCGCATGGGCGACAAGATCGCGGCCAAGGCGGCGATGCGCGAGGCCGGCGTGCCCTGCGTTCCCGGCTCGCAAGGGGAGTTGTCGCCTGATCTGGAACGCGTGCAGGCCCAGGCGCAGGAGATCGGCTACCCGGTGATCATCAAGGCGGCCGCAGGCGGCGGCGGCCGCGGCATGCGCGTGGTGCACGGTCCCGACGAACTGCCGGCCGCGCTGCGCCTCACGCGCGAGGAAGCCGCGCGCGCCTTCGGCAGCGCCGCGGTCTACATGGAGAAGTTCCTGATCCATCCGCGCCATGTCGAGATCCAGGTGCTGGCCGACGGCCAGGGCCGGGCGGTCTGGCTGGGCGAGCGCGACTGCTCGATGCAGCGGCGCCACCAGAAAGTGCTGGAGGAATCGCCGGCGCCGGGCATAGAGCGCAGCGCCATCGCGGCGATAGGCGAGCGCTGCGCCCGGGCCTGCGTGCAGATGAACTACCGCGGCGCGGGAACGTTCGAGTTCCTGTTCGAGAACGGCCAGTTCTATTTCATCGAGATGAACACGCGCGTGCAGGTCGAGCATCCCGTGACCGAAGCCGTGACCGGCATAGACATCGTGGCCCAGCAGTTGCGCATTGCCCAGGGACAGCCGCTGGCCCTGCGCCAGCAGGACATCACGCCGCAAGGCCATGCGATCGAATGCCGCATCAATGCCGAGCATCCCTGGACGTTCCGGCCTTCGCCGGGCACGGTCGCGCAATGGCAGGCGCCACAAGGCGCAGGCATACGCGTGGACACGCATCTGGTGGACGGCGCCGAAGTGCCGCCCTGGTACGACTCGCTGGTCGCCAAGGTCATCGCGCATGGCGACACCCGCGCCCAGGCCATTGCGCGCATGCAGCAGGCGCTGCAGGCCATGCGGCTGCAGGGCATAGACCACGGCGCGCCGCTGCTGCAGGCGGTGCTTGCCGACGCCGGCTTCCAGCAGGGCGGCACCGACATCCACTACCTCGAGAAATCACTGGACCGGCTGCAGTCCACAGGAGCACGCCATGCAGATTGAACGCATCGCGCAATGGCTGCAGCGCATGCCGCGCAGCGGCATCACGCAGCTCGAATGCACGCTGGGCCAGGCGACGCTGCGCGTGCTGCTGCGCAGCGCAGCCGTACCGTGCACGCGCGCCACGACCACCGTGTGCGCCAACGGCTTCGGCATCTTCCATCCGCTGCACCCGCTGCAGCCCCAGCTCGGCGCCCGGATCGGGCGCCCGGTGCAGGCCGGCGAGGCGCTGGGCTTCATCGAAGTCTGCGGCATTCTCACGGCGCTGCCAGCGCCCGCCGCCGGCACCGTCACGGCCTTGTGTGCGGCCGCGGGACAGTCCGTGCAATACGGCCAGGCACTGGTGCAGCTGGAGTCCGGCGCATGAGCGCCGGCACGCCGTCAACGGCTTCGGCTGCGCTGCTGGGCGTGGCGCAGATCGTGGTCTGGGGCGGCTCGTTCTTTCTGCTGACGGTGCTGGCCGCGCCCATCCATGCGGACACGGGCTGGTCGCTGACCTGGATCTATGGCGCGCTGACCGTGGGCGCGCTGGTCTCGGGCCTGCTGTCGCCCTGGGCCAGCCGGCGCATCGCGCGCGGCCAGGGCCGGCGCGTGCTGCTGCTGTCGAGCTGGCTCGTGGCGCTGGGCCTGGTGATATTGGCGCTCGCGCCCCACTACAGCGTGTTCGTCGCCGGCTGGGTGGTGATGGGAATAGGCATGGCCGGCGGGCTCTACGACCCGCTGTTCGCCGTGCTGGGCGCGCGCTGGGGCGCGCAGGCGCGCAACACCATCTATGTGGTGACGCTGATCGGCGGCTTCGCCTCCACGGTCAGCTGGCCGGCGCTGGCCTGGCTGGAACCCGAACTCGGCTGGCGCGGCACCTGCCTTGCCTATGCGGTCTTCATGGCCGTGGTGATGTCGCCGCTCTACCTGCTGGCATTGCCGCCCGACATCGCGCCCGCATCGGCCGCGCCGCCGCGGCCCGGCGCCGACCGCCAGGCGCTGGCCGACGTGGACCCTGCGCTGATGCGGCTGCTGTCGCTGGTGTTCTGCATCGCTGCCATCCTGATGACCGCGGTATCGGTGCAGATCATCCTGCTGCTGCAAGGCACGGGCCACAGCCTGACCGCGGCGATCGCGCTGAGCGCGCTGATCGGCCCGAGCATGGTCGGCGTGCGCGTGCTCAACCTGGCATTGCGCAATCTGCACGCGATCTGGATGGCGCTGTTCTCTGCCGTTTTCGTCGCGCTGGGCATGCTGCTGATCAGCGCGGTTCCGGCCGCGGCGGCGCTGGGCATCGTCTGCTACGGCGTGGGCAACGGACTGCGCGCCCTGGTGCGCGGCACGCTGCCGCTGGCGCTGGTGCCCGCCCATGCCTATGCCCTGGTCATGGGCCGGCTGGCGCGCTCGTCGCTGCTGTGCCAGGCGCTGACGCCCCTGGTCTGCGGCTTCATTCTGTCGCAGTGGGGCGCGCATGCCACGCTGTGGCTGCTGGCAGCGCTGGCCGTCGCCAACGCCGGGCTGTCGCTGCGGCTGCAGTGGTATCTCAGGCAGCAGCGCAGCACCGGGCCGCATGCCGGCGCCCATTCCTGACCGATTTCTTCACCCCCTTCGCTGGAACCCCGCCATGACCGCGATCACCCTGTCCGCACGCCTGCGGCGCATCAAACCGTCTCCCAGCACCAGCGCCGCCGACCGCGCCCAGGCGCTGCAGCGCAGCGGCCGCTCCATCGTCAATCTCGCCGTGGGCGAGCCGGACTTCGACACGCCGGCGCACATCCGCGCGGCCGCGCTGCAGGCCATGGACGCGGGCGCCACGCGCTACACGCCGATCGCCGGCAGCGCAGCGCTGCGCCAGGCCATCGCCCAGAAGCTGCTGCGCGAGAACGCGCTGAGCTATGACGCCTGCGAAACCCTGGTCACCAACGGCGCCAAGAGCGCCATCTACTGCGCGTTCGCCGCCACGCTGGACCCGGGCGACGAGGTGCTGATACCGGCGCCTTACTGGGTTTCCTATCCCGACATGGTGCTGGCCTGCGATGCCCAGCCCGTGATCCTGCCCTGCCCCGAGGACCAGGGCTTCAGGCTCACGGCGGCGCAGCTCGAGGCCGCGATCACGCCGCGCACCCGCTGGCTGCTGCTGAACTCGCCAAGCAACCCCACGGGCGCCTGCTACACGGCCGGGGAATACCGCGCCCTGGCCGAGGTGCTGCAGCGCCATCCGCAGGTCATGGTGATGACCGACGACATCTACGAACACATCGTGTTCACCGCTGCGCCCTGCGTGCACCTGCTTGCCGCGGCGCCGCAGCTGCGCGCGCGCACGCTGGTGATCAACGGCGTCTCCAAGTCGTACGCGATGACGGGCTGGCGCATAGGCTACGCCGCCGGTCCGCGCGAACTGATGCAGGCCATGGAAACGCTGCAATCGCAGACCAGCGGCAATGCGTGTTCCGTGAGCCAGGCGGCAGCCGTCGCGGCCTTGTGCGGCGACCAGACGTTCGTGCGTGAAAGCGCGGCCGTCTATCGCCAGCGGCGCGACCTGATGCTCGCGGGCCTGCGCCAGATCCCCGGGCTGCGCTGCCGCGCGCCCGACGGTGCGTTCTATCTGTTCGTCAACTGCGCGGGCCTGATAGGCAAGCGCACGCCCCAGGGCAAGGTGCTGGCCGACGATACGGACCTGGTGCTGTACCTGCTCGACAGCGAAGGCGTGGCGGTGGTGGCCGGCAGCGCCTACGGGCTGTCGCCCTACTTCCGCCTGTCGATCGCCACCTCGCCCGAAGTGCTGCAGGATGCGCTCGCGCGCCTTGCGCGCGCGGTGCTGGCGCTGCGCTGAAGCCGGCGGTTCAGATCGCCAGGCCCAGGATTTCCCGCGCCTTGGCCGCGTCGATGTCGCGGTGCTCGGACAGCGCGACCATGCCGTGCTTTTCCAGCTGGGCCACGGCCGCGTCCACGGCTTCGGCGCCCAGGTCATAGGCCGACAGCCGCGTGGGCACGCCCAGGCCCTCGAAGAAGTTGCGCGTCTGCGTGATCGCGGCGTTGATGCGGCCTTCTTCCGAGCCTTCGGTAATGCCCCAGACGCGCTCGGCATACTGCAGCAGCTTGGCGTGCTTTTGCTCGCGGCGCGCGTCCATCATCGCCGGCAGCACCACGGCCAGCGTGCGCGCATGGTCTATGCCGTAGAGCGCCGTGAGTTCGTGGCCGATCATGTGCGTGGCCCAGTCCTGGGGCACGCCCGCGCCTATCAGGCCGTTGAGCGCCAGCGTGGCGCTCCAGACCAGATTGGCGCGGTCGGCGTAGTCGGGCGTCCCGCTGGCCACGACGCGCGGGCCGATCTCGATCAGCGTCTGCAGCAGGCCTTCGGCAAAGCGGTCCTGCACGCGCGCATCGACCGGATAGGTCAGGTACTGCTCCATGGTGTGCACGAAGGCATCGACCACGCCGTTGGCCAGCTGGCGCGTGGGCAGGGTATAGGTCTTGGTCGGGTCCAGCAGCGCGAACTGCGGAAACAGCAGGCGGCTGGAAAACGGCAGCTTCGCGCCTTCGGCCGCATTGGTCAGCACGCCGCCGTTGTTCATTTCCGAGCCCGTGGCCGGCAGCGTCAGCACCACGCCCAGCGGCGCGGCCTGGGCGACACCGCGCCCGCCCTTGCGCACCAGCTCCCAGGCAGCCGCCGCGTCGGCGCCGGGAAGACGCACGGCCGCGGCAATGAACTTGACGGCGTCGATCACCGAGCCGCCGCCCACGGCCAGCAGGAAGTCGAAGCCGCCCTGCTGGAACTGCGCGACCGCGCGCATCGAAGTCTCCAGCGTGGGATTGGGTTCTATGCCCGCGAAGGTTGCGTGGCGGCGTGCGCCCAGGGCCGCGCGCACTTCGGCCAGCGTGCCGTTCTTCTCGGCGCTGCTGCCGCCGACGACGATCAGCACCTGCGCGGTCTCGGGCAGCAGCTTGCCCAGCTTGGCGATCACGCCCTCGCCGAAAACAATGCGCGTGGGGTTGCTGAAATCAAAATTCTGCATCGTGGCTCTCCTTGGAATGGGGTGGCAGGGCCTGCGCCCTGCTCAACCGCCATTCTGTCAGGACAGCGCGCTCAGTCGAGCTTGATGCCGGCCTTCTGGATGATCTCGCCCCAGCGCTTGGCTTCGGCGCGCGCCATCGCGCGGAACTGTTCCGGCGTGCCCGGCAGCGCTTCCATGCCGAAGTCCTGCATGCGCTTGACGACGGGCGGGCTGGCCAATGCCTTGTTGAGTTCGGCATTGAGCCGCTGCGTGATGGGCGCAGGCAAGGCCTTGGGCGCGAGAATGCCCTGGAAGGCAAAGACTTCGGAATTCGCCACGCCGGCTTCGGCCAGCGTGGGCAGCTGCGGCAGGTTGGCCATGCGCTGGGCCGAGCCTATGGCCAGCGCGCGCACCTTGCCCGACTGGATGATGGGCAGGCCCGAGGCCAGATCGAGGAACATGCACGGCACCTGGCCGCCCATCACGTCGGCCACGGCCGGCGCCGCGCCGCGGTAGGGAATGTGCGTGAGGAAGGTGCCGGTGCGCGCCTTGAACATTTCCATCGCCAGATGGTGGGGCGAGCCGTTGCCGGGCGAAGCGTAGTTGATCTTGCCGGGATTGGCGCGCGCATAGGCCAGGAATTCCTGCAGCGTCTTCGCCTCGAACGCCGGGTTCACGACCAGCGCCAGCGGGAAACGGCTCATGCCGCCCACGTACGTGAAGTCCTTTTCGGGACTGAACGGCAGCTTGCTGAACAGGTGCTCGTTGTAGGCCAGCACGGCATTGTCGGCCGACATGATGGTGTAGCCGTCGGGCTTGGCCGTCGCCACCTGCTGGGCGCCGATGTTGGTCGATGCGCCGGGCTTGTTCTCGATGACGATGGTCTGGCCCAGGCTCTGGCGCATGGCTTCGGCCACGGTGCGCGCCAGCACGTCGGTGCCGCCACCCGGCGGATAGGGGACGACCCAGCGAATGGCCTGGTCGGGCCAGTTCTGGGCCAGTGCCTGCGATGCGAAAGGCGCGGCGGCAGTGGCCGTCATCGCGGCCAGAAAATGTCTGCGGTCCATTTTTTGTCTCCTGAGGAAAAAGACCGGCGTCGCCCGCGGCGCGCCGGTGGATGCATGAAGGGCGTGCATGGCAAGGCCATGCCGCGCCGGCCGGCACTCTGTGGTGCCGGTCCCGCGCGCGCTCCGGGGTTTCAGGCCGGGGTTTCGCCGGGCGCGGTAATCGTCTGATCGATCGCGCCGAAAATGCTCTGGCCGTCGCGGCCCTTCATTTCAATGCGTATGGTGTCGCCGAACTTCATGAACTCGGTCACGGGAGCGCCGGTCTGAATGGTTTCTATGCAGCGCTTTTCGGCGATGCAGCTGTAGCCCTTGGGCCACTGCATCGCGCTGCCTTCGCCCACGCCCTTGTTGCTCACGGTGCCGCTGCCGACGATGGTGCCGGCGCGCACATTGCGCGTCTTGCAGATGTGGGCGATCAGCTGGCCGAAGTGGAAGGTCATTTCGGGGCCGGCGTCGCACATGCCGACCTTGCGGCCGTTCCAGATCGACTGCAGCGTCAGGTTCAGCCGGCCCGCGTCCCAGGCATCGCCCAGCTCGTCGAGCGTCACCGCGACCGGGCTGAACGCCGTCGCCGGCTTGCTCTGGAAGAAGCCGAAGCCCTTGGCGAGCTCGGCGGGAATCAGATTGCGCAGCGACACGTCGTTGACCAGCATCACCAGGCGAATGCCCTGCAGCGCCTGGGCTGGTGTGCTGCCCATGGGCACGTCGGTCGTGACCACGGCGATCTCGGCCTCGAAGTCGATTCCCATGGCTTCGCTGGGAACCACCACGTCGTCGCAGGGACCGATGAAGTCATCGGAGCCGCCCTGGTACATCAGCGGGTCGGTGTAGAACGTCGCCGGCACTTCGGAGTTGCGCGCCTGGCGCACCAGCTCCACATGGTTGAGATAGGCAGAACCATCGGCCCACTGGTAGGCGCGCGGCAGCGGCGCCATGCACTGCTCGGGATTGAAGGCGAACGCATGCGGCGCCTTGCCGGCGTTGAGCTGCTGGTACAGGTCCTGCAGCTGCGGCGCCATGAAGGCCCAGTCGTCCAGCACCTGCTGCATGCGGCTGGCAATGCCGGTCGCATAATGGGCCAGGCCCAGATCGCGGGAGACAACGACCAGTTGGCCGTCGCGCGAGCCGTCTTTATAAGTAGCGAGTTTCATGGTGGCTGGAACTTCAATGGCGGGGACAGAAAGGCGCGGCCTGCAAGGGCAGCGATGAGATTACGCTTGGGTAAATGAGTTTACCTAAACAAAACAATGGAATTTTAGTGCATATGGAAAAGGAACGCGCAGGTATTCAGTCGGTCGAAGTCGGGTTTGCGCTGCTCGAAGGCCTGGCGCGCGCGCGCGTGCCGCTGATGCTCAAGGAAGTCGCGGCGTCGGCGGAGATGAGCGCCGCCAAGGCGCACCGCTATCTGGTGAGCTTCCAGCGCCTGGGCCTGGTGACGCAGGACAGCCGCACTTCACGCTATGACCTGGGCCCGGCCAGCCTCAAGCTGGGCCTGGCCGCGCTCACGCGCCTGGACCCGGTGCGCCTGGCGCGCGAACGCATGCCGCTGCTGCTCGAAGCGCTGCAGCACACGGTCGCGCTCGCCGTCTGGGGCAACCATGGCCCGACCATCGTGCATTGGGAAGAATCGGCGCAATCGGTCACGGCCAATCTGCGCCTGGGCGATGTGATGCCGCTGCTGTCTTCGGCCACGGGGCGCTGCTTTGCCGCGTACCTGCCCGCGGAGCTGACACAGGGCATGCTGGACGCGGAAATGCAGCGCGCGCGCCAAATCGGCCGCAGCGACCTGCCGCTCACGCCCGAAGGCGTGCGCGCCATGCTGGCCGAAGTGCGTGCCCACGGCACGGCACGCGTGGTCGACACGCTGCTGCCGGGCATCGTCGCGTTCTGCACGCCGGTGTTCGACTCGTCGGGCCATATCGTGATGGGCATCACCACGCTGGGCTCGATCGCCACCTTCGATCCGGCCTACGACGGCGCCATCGATGCCCAGTTGCGCGCCGCCGCGCTGCAGCTTTCGGCCGACCTGGGCCACGCGAGCCGCTGAAGCGGCGCCCGCCATGCGAACGCCTGTGCTGCTGCCGCTGACCGCCGCCGTGCTGGCCGCGCATGCCTGGCTGCTGTGGGAGCTGCCCGCATGGTCCAGCGCATCGGCCAACCCGGACCCCACGCGCAACGCGCCCGCGTTCACCACGCGCAGCATCGCGCCGCCGCCTGCACCGCCGCCCCCGGCCCCCGTCGCCGCGCCCGTGCCAGCGCCCCGCCCCCAGGCAAGACCGCGCCCCGCGCCGGTGCGCGCCGCACCCGTACCCACCGAACTTCCGGCCGAGGCTGTTGAGACAACGCCCGCCGAAATTCCGCAGGAAACGCTGGCCGCAGCCCGGGAGCAGGCAGCGCCCCCCATGCCCGAGCCAGCGCCCGAGCCGCCGGTGCCTGCCGAGCCGCCAGCGCCGACCGAGCCGCCGCCACCGCCCCGGGCCGAAACACTGCAGGGCGTGCAGCTCGTCACCCCCGACGGCCAGCCCTTGCCCGCCGATACGCCGCTGCCGGTGAAACTGCCCGCGCCCACGCGGCTGGCGTTCGATGTGACGGGCCAGGCCAAACGTTTTGAATACCACGCGAGTGCCGAACTGCTGTGGCAGCACGACGGCCAGCGCTACCAAGTGCGCCAGCAGATCAAGGCATTTCTGGTCGGCACGCGCGCCCAGACCAGCAACGGCCAGGTCACGGATGCGGGCCTGGTGCCGCAACGCTTCACCGACCAGAGCCGCAGCGAGAAAAGCGCGGAGTTCGACTTCGTGGCCCAACAGGCACGCTTCACGCCCGCAGCCCCGCCGGCCCCCATAGGCGCGGGCGCGCAGGACCGTATCAGCGTGTTCCTGCAGTTGTCGGCAATGCTTGCCGCCGCGCCCGAACGCTACCCCGAAGGCGCGCAGATCACATTCACCACGGTGGGCAGCAACGACGCCGAACGCTGGACCTTCCGCGTGCACGCGACCGAGACGCTGGAGCTGCCGCTGGGCGCGCTGCCCGCGCTGCGGCTCGAACGCCTGCCGCGGCGCGCGGGTGACCAGCAGGCCACGCTGTGGCTCGCGCCTTCGCTGGGCTATCTGCCGGCGCGCATACGGCTGACCCAGGCCAACGGCGACTTCGCCGATCTGCGCCTGCAGGCGCACGCCGCGCCCTGACGCCGGACGAAACGCCCGACGCCGCACGGAGATCGAATCCGTGGAATACTGGTGTCCAGGGCCTTTTGCCGGCGACCCCGCCGGCGGCTCTTGAAGTCTGCTGCCTTGCAGCCATATGACTGTCATCGGCACGACTTTGCAACAGGGGGGGATCACCATGCAAACGCTATACGACTCTGACACTTTTGCGGTGCTCCATATCCGGCCCGATTTGCCGGAATTGGCCGAGGGCGAATCCGCTCCCGCGCAAGAGCTTCACCACGCACAGATGCAGATGCCACGCCACGGTTTTGAAATCGTCGACAAGCGTTCGGGCAAAGAGGTCTACCTCGACGGTTCCTGGGCCGAAATGTTCCAGAAGATCATTCTCGGCTGGCAGCAGCAGACACCTACGCAGGAAGAAGTGGAAAGCACGCTCGACAGCTACGCCGGGCTCGCACAGAACCCAGTACTGGTGCACTGAGCGTCGGGCTCAGGATAGGCGGTTCGACTCCGCCTGTACCGCCGGCTTGTAAAGCCGCCGGTACAGCGGCTCGACCACCAGCAGCACCGCCATCAATCGACAGACTTGCAGCGCGGTCACCACGGGAACGCCCAACTGCAGCACCTTGGCGGTGATCGCCATCTCGGCGATGCCGCCGGGCGCCGTGCCCAGCACCATGGTCACCCAGGGCAGGCCTGTGGCCCAGGCCACGGCGGCAGCGAACAGCGCGCACAGCGCCATCAGCACCAGGCTGCCCAGCGCCACCGTTGCCAGCCAGCGCGGCGCGGTGCGCAGAAAATCGCGCCGAAAGCGCACGCCCAGGCTCACGCCAATCAGCAACTGCGCGCCATTCATCATCCACTGCGGCACGGCCGACAGATCGAGGCCGAGCATCGCCAGGCCCATGGAGGCCAGCAGCGCGCCCAGAAACCAGGGATTGGCGCGATCGAGGCGCAGCATCAGCCAGGCGCCCAGGCCCGTGCACAGCGCCAGCAGCGCCAGTCCCGGGCCATGCACCACGCGCGCCGCACCCCATTCGCCCGAGCCATGCAGCCCGCTCCACTGCAGCGCGAAGGGAATCACCACCGTGACGATCACCAGCCGCAGGCTGTGGCTGGAGGCCACCAGCTCGGTGCGCGCGTTCTCGCGCTCGGACAGCAGCGTCATCTCGGACGCCGCGCCTATGGAGCCCGCGAAATAGCAGGTGGCGCGCAGCTGCTGCGCCGGCACCTCGGGCATGCGCGGTGCATGCACGCGGTACAGCCAGGCGCCGAACAGCCAGCCCAGCCACAGCGCCCAGACAATGCCCAGCAAAATGACCCACCACATGCTCGCCACGAGCGCCGTGACGGCCGGCGTGAAGTAAAGCCCCAGCGCCGCGCCTATGGTCCATTGCGCGGCATTGCGCGCCCTGCCCCAGCTCGCGGTCGGCGCGCCGCCCATGGAGGCCAGCGAAGTCGCGATCAGCGGGCCCAGCATCCAGGGCAGGGGAATCTTCCACCAGACGCACAATTGGGCCGCAGCCCAGGCGCCCAATGCGGTCAGCAGCACGCGCAGCGGGAAACTCACGCGCATGGGATCGCCACCAGCGGTCCTTCCCTGCTTTGGCGCAGCAGTGCCTCGAACGCGTCGGCCGGCAGGGGCCGGCTGCAGAAATAGCCCTGGAACTGGTCACAGCCGCGTTCGCGCAGGAAAGCGAGCTGTTCGGCGGTTTCCACGCCTTCGGCCAGCACCGCCAGCCCCATGCTGTGGCCCATGGCGATCACGGCCGCGCTGATCGCCATGTCGTCGGCGCTTTGCGGAATGTCGCGGATGAAGCCCTGGTCGATCTTGAGCACATCGATGGGAAAGCGCTTGAGGTGGGCCAGCGACGAATAGCCGGTGCCGAAATCGTCGATCGCCAGCCGCAACCCCAGGGCGCTGAGCTTGCGCAGCACCTGCAAGGCCTCCTCGGGCTGCTGGGCGAGCGCGCTTTCGGTGATCTCGAGTTCCAGCTGCGCGGCCGGAAAGCCCGCATCGGCCAGCGCGGCCTGGGTGCTGCCGACGATGTCGGTGAGCATGAACTGGTGCAGCGACACATTCACCGCCACCGTGATCTCGGGCAGATCGAGCGCGCGCCAGCGCTGGCCCTGGGCGCAGGCTTCGCGTATCACCCATTCGCCCACAGGCCCGATCACGCCCGAGCTTTCGGCCACGGGAATGAAGCGCGCCGGGGAAATCAGGCCTTCGACCGGATCGAGCCAGCGCAGCAGCGCTTCGGCCCCCATGAGTCGCCCGGTCGCGATCTCGATCTGCGGCTGGTAGTAAAGACGCAGATGGCCTTCGGCCAGCGCCTGGCGCAGCCGTGCCTCGAGCTCCAGGCGCTGGCGCGCGGCCTGGGTCATGTCTTCCTGGAAAAAGCACCAGGCGTCGGCACCGCTGTGCTGCTTGGCGACATGCACCGCCGAGTGCGCGCCCTGCAGCAGGCCTTCTGCCGTTGCCGCATGCTGCGGGAAGACGCACATGCCCACGCTCACGCGCGTGATCACTTCCATGCCGTCAGGCGTATGCCAGGGCTGGGCCGCCGCGGCGATCAGCCGCTGGGCCAGCTGCGCGGCGTCGATCTCGCTGCCCAGATCGAGCGCGGCCACGGCGATCTCGTCGCCGGCCATGCGCCCTATCAGATCGCCGGGGCGCAGCACCGCCTGCACGCGCGCTGCGACATGGCACAGCACCTGGTCGCCCACGGCATGGCCGTAGCTGTCGTTGAAATCGCGCAGGCGATTGATATTGATCAGCAGCACCGCGAGCTGGCTGGACTTGGCTGTGGCCGTCTCCAACGCCTTTTCCAGTCGGTTGCCGAACCAGGCCCGGTTGTCCAGACCGGTCAGCGGGTCCTTGCGCGCAAGGTATTCAAGGCGCTGCTGCTGGGCCTTTTCCGCGGAGATGTCGGTGAACATGCAGACGTAGTGCGTGACGCGGTTGGCGCTGTCGTGCACCGCGCTCAGCGACATGCGTTCGGGAAACACTTCGCCGTTCTTGCGCTGATTCCATATTTCGCCCTGCCAGTGGCCCGTGCGCTGCATGCTGTCCCACATGGCTTCGTAGAACGCCTGGCCGTGGCGGCCCGACTTGAACATGCGCGGCGTCTGGCCCAGCATTTCCTGCTCGGTATAGCCCAGCAGCCGCGTGAAGGCCGCGTTGACCGACAGGATACGGCTGTTCGCATCGGTCACGATCACGCCTTCGATGGTGTTGTCGACCACGGTCGCGGCCAGGCGCTGGCGCTCCTCCTCCTGGCGCCGCAGCGCCGCGCGGCGCAGCACGTCGGCGCGGCGCACGGCCTCGGCGCGCAGCAGGCGGCGCAGCAGCCAGCCGGCCATCAGTGCGTTGAGAAAGATGGAGACATAGCCCTGCGCGTCTTTCCAGCGCGCGACCTGCGCGGCATCCTGGGCCCACTGCAGCAGCAGGCGTTCGCTGCCGGCGAGCCACAGCACTGCAGTCAGCGTGTACAACGCCAGAATCCAGTACGGCCAGGTCGGTTGGGGTGCGCCATCTTTATGCATGTATTTCCTCAATCCACAATCGACGGCCCTTGCTGCGACAATCGCAGGGCTATGACCCAAGCCTACATTCTTACCTTATCCTGCCCCGACCGTCGCGGGCTGGTGCACGCCGTTTCGGGCTTCCTGCTCGAACAGGGCGCCAACATCGAAGAAGCCGCGCAGTTCAACGACGGCGCCACCGGCCTGTTCTTCATGCGCGTGCAGTTCGTCTGCACCGACACCGACGCGGCCACGCTCAAGACGGCGCTGGCCGAACTCGCGGCCCGCTTCGAGATGCGCTGGAGCCTGCACTCCCAGTCCGAGAACATGAAGACCGTGCTGCTCGTCAGCAAGGAAGGCCATTGCCTCAACGATCTGCTGTTCCGCTGGAAGTCGGGCCTGCTGCCCATCGACATCCGCGCCATCATCAGCAACCACCGCGACTTCTACCAGCTCGCGGCCAGCTACAACGTGCCTTTCCACCATATTCCCGTCACGGCGGCGACCAAGGCCCAGGCCGAAGCGCGGCAGTTCGAGATTATCGAGGCAGAAGGCGCCGAACTGGTGGTGCTGGCGCGCTATATGCAGGTGTTGTCGAACGATTTGTGCACCAAGCTCTCGGGCCGGGCGATCAACATCCACCACAGCTTCCTGCCGAGCTTCAAGGGCGCCAAGCCGTACTATCAGGCGCATGACCGCGGCGTGAAGCTGATCGGCGCCACGGCCCACTACGTCACAGCCGACCTCGACGAAGGCCCGATCATCGAGCAGGACGTGGCGCGTGCCGACCACACCGACACCGTCGAAGACCTCACGGCGCGCGGCCGCGACACCGAAAGCCAGGTGCTGGCGCGTGCCGTCAAGTGGCACAGCGAACGCCGCGTGATCCTCAACGGCCACAAGACCGTCGTCTTCCGCTGAGCGCGGACATGCCGCTGCCCGCGCCCACCGCCAGCCCGACTGCGCCGAGCGCCGCGCGGCGCATTCCGCCCATCCAATGCCTGCTGACATTCGAGGCGCTGGCGCGGCTGCGCAGCGTGACGCAGACCGCCGAGGAGCTGTGCGTCACGCCCAGCGCCGTGAGCCACCGCGTGCGCCAGCTCGAGCAGATGCTCGGCTGCCGGCTGTTCGGCCGCGCCGATTTCTCGCTGACCAGCGAAGGCAGCGCGTACCTGTCGCATGTGCGTGAAGGCCTGGGCGCGCTGCAGCGCTTTCCCGGCAGCGCGCTGCCCGGGCGCAGACGCCTCAAGCTTGCGGTCACGCCCACGTTCGCGCGCTGCATGCTCATCCCCCGGCTGAGCCAGTTCACCGACGCCTATCCCGAAATCGATCTCGAACTGCATGTGAGCATTCCGCTGCTCGACGTGGTGGCCGAAGACGCCGACCTGATCGTGCGCTTCGGCCCCGGCCATTACGCCGACATGGAACATGTGGAAATCGCGCGCGACGTGATGACGCCGCTGGCCTCGCCGGCTTTCGTGCGCGCCCACGGGCCGTTCGAGCAGCCAGCGGACATGGAAGGCCTGCCGCTGCTGCGCAGCCCGCTGGAGCCCTGGCGCGGCTGGTTCGACGCCGCGGGCCTGGCCTGGCCCGAACCCGTCGAAGGCTCGCAATTCCACGACATAGGCCTGCTGTGCGATGCCGCGGCCGCGGGCATGGGCATAGCGCCCGTACGCCTCAAGCTGGGCGCGGCCTGGCTGGACAACGGCACGCTGGTGCGGCTGTTCCCGCTCGACGTGGCAAGCCCGCACGCGCATTACCTGTGCTGGCATACGGGCACCATGGACCGGTGGGAGTGCTCTGCCTTTGCGCAGTGGCTTAGTCAAGCCGTTTCCTGACTACAAACGCCCAAAACCGTTCGCCCTGAGCCTGTCGAAGGGCGTTTCAGGGCGCAGCGTTTGAGAACTGCGCAGCAAAAAAGAGATTTGCATCCATAGAAGGTGGCCGTTCATCCTTCGACAAGCTCAGGACGAACGGGAGAGCAAACGTCACGCCAAATCAAACCGCACGCTCTCAGCAGACTTGCGCAAGCCTATCGCAGGGCGATCTGTGGCGCGTTACGCCGCCCCCTCCGGCAGCGGCAACACCTTGCCCGGATTGAGCAGATTGCGCGGATCGAGCGCGCGCTTGATCTGCCACATCAGTTCGAGTTCCACGGGCGACTTGCACTCCAGCAGGTCGTCGCGCTTGGCCACGCCAATGCCGTGCTCGGCCGAGATCGAGCCGTTCTGGCGCGTTGCCAGGCCGTCGACCGCATGCGAGACGCGCACGTAGTTCTCGGCCAGGAACTCCTTTGCGGGCGCGCCCTTGGGGCGCAGCGGGTTGAAGTGCACGTTGCCGTCGCCCATGTGGCCGTAGATCACCATGCGCGCGTCGGGCGCCAGCGCCAGCACCTGGGCCGAGGCGTCGGCGATGAAGTCGGCGATCTTCGACAGCGGAATCGAGATGTCGCACTTGATGCTGCCGCCTTCGCGCGTCTGCGCGTCCGAGATCTCCTCGCGCAGCTGCCAGAAGGCGCGCGCGTCGGCAATGCTTGCCGCGATGGCCGCGTCGGTCACCAGCCCGCGCTCCATGCCCTGCTCGAGAATCGCCATCAGCGTCGCGTCCAGGCCTTCGGCGTCGCCGCCCGAAGTCAGCTCGATCAGCACCATCCAGTCGTGCGCGGCGGGCAGCGGCGCGCTGAACTGCGGCATCGATTCGAGCACCAGCGTCAGCGCCGGGCCGGAGATCAGCTCGAAGGCCGTCACGGCCTGGCCGGCCGCGCGCTTGGCTTCGGTCAGCAGCTCCACGGCCGCATGCGGGTTCTTGACGGCGATCCAGGCGACGGCGCTGGCACTGGGCAGGGGCATCAGCTTGAGCACGGCGGCGGTGATGATGCCCAGCGTGCCTTCCGAACCGATGAACAGCTGCTTGAGGTCGTAGCCGGTGTTGTCCTTGCGCAGTCCGCGCAGCGACGAATAGATGCGGCCGTCGGGCAGCACGGCCTCGATGCCCAGCGTCAGGTCGCGCATGTTGCCGTAGCGCAGCACGGCCGTGCCGCCGGCATTCGTCGAGAGATTGCCGCCGATCTGGCACGAGCCTTCGGAGCCTATGCGCAGCGGGAACAGGCGCCCGGCCTCCTCGGCCGCGGCGCGCGCGGCCTGCAGCGTCACGCCGGCCTGCAGCGTCATCGTGTCGTTGACGGTGTCGAGTTCCTGCACCTGGTTCATGCGGCGCAGATTGAGCACCACGGCATCGCCCGCGGCGTCGGGCACGGCCCCGCCCATCAGCGAGGTATTGCCGCCCTGCGGCACCACCGGCACGTTGTGCTGGAAGCACAGCGCCAGCACTTCGCTGACCTGCTGCGTGTTGGCCGGCAGCACGACGGCCAGCGCCTTGCCGTGGTACAGCTTGCGGTAGTCGGTGGTGAAAGGCTGCATGTCGCTGGCGACTTCAATGCAGGCTTTCTCGCCGACGATGGCGCGCAGGCCTTCGAGCACCAGCGCGTGGGGAATTCGGGAAGTCGAGGACATGTTCAATAGGCTCCGCGGGAATCGGCAGGGGCCGCTGTTTCGGCCGGCTGGCCCAGGAAGTCGCCGGCCAGGCTGCGCGCCGCCTTGGCGTACAGCAGCACATCGACCCCCACGGCAACGAAAGTGCAGCCGAGATCGAGATAGCGGCGGGCCAGCACCGGGTCGGATGTGAGTGTACCGGCGGCCTTGCCCGAAGCGATGATGGTGCGCATCGCGTTTTCTATCGCGGCCTGCACTTCAGGGTGACCGGGGCGTCCGCGAAAGCCCATGGACGCGGCCAGATCGGCCGGGCCGATGAACACGCCGTGCACGCCATCGACCGCGCAGATTTCTTCCAGGTTGTCCAGCGCCGCCACGGTCTCGGCCTGCACCAGCAGGCAGATTTCGTCATCGGCGACATCGAGATAATCGGCGCGCGCGCTCCACTGCGAAGCACGCGCCACCGCGCTGCCGACACCGCGAATTCCCAGCGGCGGATAGCGCGTGGCCGAGACCAGCGCGCGCGCCTGTTCGGCGGTATCGACCATGGGCACGAGCAGCGTGGTCGCGCCTATGTCCAGCAGTTGCTTGATCAACGCCGTATCGCCCTGCACCGCGCGCACCACGGGCTGGGCCCGGTGCGGTGCGACGGCCTGCAGCGCGCCCAGCGTCGACTTCAGGTCGTTGGGCGCGTGCTCGCCGTCAATCAGCAGCCAGTCGAAACCTGTGCTGGCGCTGACTTCGGCCATGTAGGGATCCGCCATGGAAAGCCAGAGGCCGACCTGAGGCTGCTGAGCGGCCAGTGCGGCCTTGAAGAGGTTGTTTGCGGGCATGTGATCGGTGGGTGGAGTTCGGGCGCTGAAAGCGTCTCAGGCAACCCGGTGGAGAGCGGGCAGTGTGGTGTGGGCCAGATGGTCCACGATATTTTGTGCGGTCATGGTGGAGACCTGCAGGGCGGCAGCGCGCGTCACGCCCGCCACATGGGGGGTGAGCAGCACCTGGGCCAGTGCTGCCAGGGGATGGTCGGCGGGCAGGGGCTCGGTATCGAAAGTGTCCAGGCCGGCGCCGCCGAGCTGGCCGCTGCGCAATGCCTCGATGAGTGCGGCCTCGTCCACGACGGGACCGCGCGCGGTGTTGATCAGCAGGCTGCCGCGTGGCAGCAGGGCCAGTTCGCGTGCGCCGATCAGGCCCCGGCTGCGCTCGGTCAGCGGGCAGTGCAGGCTCAGGATGTCGAGTTGGGGCAGCAGGCGGTGCAGCTCGGCCTCGGTGGCAAAGCCGTCGGCCTGGCCCTCGGGCCGCAGCACCAGCACGCGGGCGCCCAGGGCGCTGGCCAGCTGCGCGGTCGCGCGGCCTATGCTGCCGTAACCGATGATGCCCACCGTGGCGCCGCGGAAGTCGCGGCCCTGCCAGGTGCTGCCGGCCCATTCGCCGGCGCGCACCATGCGGTCCAGTTGCGGCAGCTGGCGCGTGAGCGCCAGCATCAGGGCCACGGCATGCTCGGCCACTGCGCCGGCATTGGCGCCGGGTGCGACGGCCACGACAATGCCGTGTGCGCGCGCCGCCTCCAGGTCCACACTGTCCACGCCGGCGCCGTTCTTGGCCACGATGCGCAGCTGCGGCGACGCGGTCAGCACGCGGTCGGTGATGGGCGGCGAGCCGCGCAGCACGATGGCCTGCGCGCCGGTCTCGGCCAGGCGTGCGGCCAGCGCGTCTTCGGTGGGGCTGCCGGACAGAAAATGCACCTGGCCGCCGGCCTGCTCAATGATGCGTTGCGCGGGCTCGGCCCAGTGTGACGCGGTGACGAGAACGTGGAAGTGTGAGGACATGGGTGAAAAGCTCAGTCGATGCGGATGCCTGCCGATTGGATCACCTTGCCGTAGCGGCTCCATTCGTCCGTGGTGAAGCTGGCCAGCTCCTGGGGCGAGCCGGCCCGGGTGCGCACGCCGAGCAGGGCGAATTTCTCCTGGACGTCAGGCAGCTTGAGCACCTGGGTGAGCGAGGCGTTCAGGCGCGCCAGCACATCCTTGCCGGTCTTGGCCGGTGCGTACAGCGCATACCAAGCGTTGACCTCGAAGCCCGGATAGCCGGCCTCGGCGAAAGTGGGCACGTTCTGCAGCTCGGGCAGACGCGATGCCGAAGCCACGGCCAGGGCGCGCACCTTGCCACTCTTGAGCAGCGGCGAGGCGCTGGTCAAGGTGTCCATGATCATGTCCAGCCGCCCGCCCATCAGGTCCATGGTGTGGGCGTTGCCGCCCTTGTAAGGCACATGGTTGATCTGCAGCTGGGCGCGCTGCTTGAACAGTTCGGCGCCCAGGTGCAGGGGCGATCCGTTGCCGGAGGAGCCGTAGTTCAGCTGGCCCGGCTGCTTGCGCGCCGCCTCCACCAGGGACTTCAGGTCGGTGTAGGGCGAGTCCTGGGCCACGACCAGCACCAGGGGTACCACGCCTATCATGCCGATGGGCGCGAAGTCGGCCACCGCGTCGTAGCCGGGGCGGGCATACAGATGCGGGCTCACGGCATGGCTGGCCAGCGAGCCCAGCACCAGCGTATAGCCGTCGGCCTGTGCCTTGGCGGCCAGCGCGGTGCCGATGGTGGTGCCTGCGCCGGGCCGGTTGTCGATGACCACGGGCTGCTTGAGGTTCTCGCCCATCTTCAGGCCGATGAGCCGGGCCACCGCGTCGTTGGCGCCTCCGGCGGGATAGGGTACGAGCAGCGTGACCGGCTTGGCGGGGTAGGCGCTTTCGGCGTGGGCCAGCGGCGCGACCAGCGGGCTGGCCAGGGCTGCGGCGCACAGCAGCAGGCCACGGCGGCTCA
>Ga0308165_1001166_pt1 | contig 38688 bp, 42 predicted proteins | sample PhyWR2_FD_201032 | JGI IMG/M metagenome (GOLD analysis project Ga0308165, IMG submission 201032) | Phyllosphere microbial communities from UC Gill Tract Community Farm, Albany, California, United States - DLSLW.R2 | ecosystem: Host-associated > Plants > Phyllosphere > Unclassified | place: USA...
TATACGGCGGTGTTGCTGTTTGACGTAATGCTTTGCACGCCTAGAGTTGCACGTGTCTGCGCCATGTCCGGTGAATACAGCGCGCCATCACCCCCCAGCCCCCAGGCTTTGAAATTGGTGCCGTCGCCTACGGTAATCTCTGCGTAGCGTTTCCTGCCACCGCTGCTGTCAGTATTAACCGTTGCTTTCATGCTGGCAGTAACGAAGTCCGCCCCGTTAACCTGGTACTTACTGATCAGCGCGCCGCCGCCGGCTAGCGTGCCGTTAGCTGGTGCTGTGGCCGCGCCGTTGAACACGTTGAAATTCGTGTTGGCTGCGGTGAACGAACCGTTAACGCGCACAAGCCAGATACCCACTGCGGCGTTAGGACTTACTTCTGTGACGCCATCCTGATAGACGCTGCTACTGCGGCTGGCGTCAAACGTATAGTTCTCATCCCAGCCCTGACCGTTGTTTGTGCTTGTGGAACCCACCTGAGATGATGATGTCTGTTGAATAGCTCCGGTAGGTTTCTCATCACCACCGACATCATACCCATTAAACGTAGCTTTGATATTTGGTAGGCGGCTGCTGATGGTTGAACCGATACCGCCCGATAACCCGTTGTCGCCGCGCAGGAACAGCGCTTTAAAGCTACCAGTCTGCCCGCCGTTGAGGTCTGGCATACGGAACGTCGTCGAGCCGTTACCGGTAGAGAACTTCGCGCGGCGGTCAACGTTGGCCTGCCACACGGCCTCGGTGGAAGACGCCAGCAGCCCGGCGTTAATGGCCGCCCACAGTTCAGGATAGTCAGCGCGGTTAAGCTCTTGGCCGTCCGCTGGTAGATAGCCGTTAGGCAGTGATGTACGGCTGGAATAGTTAGCCCACTGTACCGCGCCGATAAAGTTGTTCATCACGCCATTGATCAGCGCGGCTGACTGGCCGCTGCCTGCGGTGGCCGCACGCAGCTGGCGCACAGTGACCAGGTCGCCATCCGCCGCGCCTTCGGTCAACACGTTCTGCACGCCCTTCCACACAACGTTGTTTCCGGTCACGCTGTTGATGGCTGCAGCCAGGGCGTTCATGTTGCCCAGCTTCGCCGCTTCAGTCTGCGCGATGCTCGCCGATGTCGCGGAATTTGACGCGTCAAGGCCAGTTTGCACACGGTCGGCTGCGGTCTGCTGCGCGTTGGTGGCACTGTTGCTTTCGCTGGTTGCAGCATTCGTTGCGCTGCCGCTGGCTTTAGCTGCGTAATGCATGGACGAATACAGGCCGTTAGCGACCACCGCGTCGACAGGATTGGCCGCCCATTTCTGCGCCAGCGTTGCGCTGTTGCCCGCGTTGGTTTCGCTGGTGGCCGCGTTAGTTGCGCTGGCTCCTGCCGCGTCGCGGAATCCTGCGGCAGTCTGTGCGCTGGTGGCAGCGGCCTGGGCTGCGGCTGCGGCATTACCATTCACAGTGTATAGCTGGTTGAACGTCACGGCGTCCTGCGGCTGCGTACCATCGGCGAGCATGGTTAAACGCAGGTTCTGCGCTGCCCAGTTGCCGCCTACTGGTCGGCTGATGGATGAACCGAAGTTCGCGTTAATTTCCTGGAGCGCAAGCCACAGGCGATCGATATCCGCATTCAGCACGTCGGCCAGTAAGTCGCCGTTATCCGCGTAATCGGTCTGGCGGGTGAACGGCGTGTTACGTTTAATGATCACTTCCAGTCCGTTGGCTGGGGCGACGTTGAACACGACGTTACCGCCCTGCGTGTTGCCGACCTGCGTCACGGTATAGTCAGTGTTCAGCAGCTTTTTAACGCCGCCGACAAACACGTCGATGTCTGTTGCCAACAGCACATAGAACTGGTACGCAAATTGCGTGGTTGAGCCGTTCGCTGTGTATGGCCCGCTGATAGGAACCTGAACTGGTACGCTCATGGTTTAATACTCCGTTTGAATTTCGTACGTGCCGTGGGTATCGCGCCATGTGCTGCCGTGGCCCGCGACGGGGTTTTCGTTTTGAACCTGCGCGATTTTAACAGGTTGTTCAAGAATTGCGCCACTGCCAGAATCGAGGTAGTCGTCCGACTGCGTAGTGATTGACGGGTTAAAGTCGCGCATCTGCTCATACATCGGCGAGTCAAGCACGCGCGTGTGCGCCCACAGGAAGCCAGAAGACAGCGGCCCTTCTAACCCTTCCAGAATGCGGTTCTGTTTGTTGCCGCTGACGGTGTACTCAACCACGGCGCACTTCAGCCCGCGCAGCACCTGGCGCAGCAGCTTACCGGCAAACGAGCCCGGCCCGTTGACTTCGACGGTCACGCGCGGGATGTTGTACTTGATGACGTGTTCGCGAATCTGCCACACCTGGCCGCCGTTAATCTGGCCGCGTTCGTCGAACTCCGCGAGATCGCCTTGCAGTCCTTCGCACAGGTGCCAGTAGTAATGCCCGCGCACGTCCTGCAACACTAGCGAGATCGCCGAAGCGTCGCTATCTTTCTTGCCGGTGGACACGTCCCAATAGCATGAGCCGCCAGTCAGGCGGACGCCGCCCAGGTAGGCAACGGTTGTTTTGTTCGCGGTTCTGAATGTGATTTCGCAATCGTATTCGCGCAGGCGTTCCGGGTCTAAGCGCAGTTTGTGAACTGGTTTAGAGCGCAGCATATACTGGCCATCCCACGCGCCTAGCGTGCGCGTCTCTCGACGGCGCAGCAGCATTTCGGCACGGTTGAAACGCTCCGGCCAGGCGTTCTCGCTGTAGCAGTCCACGACTGCGCGCGGCGCGTTCGCGAAGCGCAGCACGCCGTCGTGGTAGCTGTAGTCGATGAACGGTTTAAGCAGCTGCGCCTGTTTGCCAATGCCGTAAAAAACATACTTAGGATGGAACGGGATGTTAAACTCTTTCCGCCCTTTGGCCTGCTCGATGCGGTGATCCTGCGTGAACAGTGGAATGGTCAGGCAATCCGCACCGCCATCCTCTTCTTCGTCATACAGCGAATCAAATGCGTGCGGCGTACCGACGAACAGCTTACGCGTACCAGGCACAGCAATGTGGGTCTGTTCGCCGAGGCGGTACCGTAGTTTCTCGCGTAGTTCTGGCGTGGTGATGTTGCGCGGAACCTCGACGTCATCGTTAACAATTTCATCGGCACGCGCCCCGGTAACGTTAGACAGCACACCTTTAGCGAAGAACTGCGGGTTACGTGGGTCATTCTCTTTTCCCTCAAACGTCCACCAGCTCTCGACTGTGCCGGTATCATCCAGCAATTGGCGCGTCAGCGGATGATTGCGCAGGATGTTCTGCGTATCGCGGCTGTTCTTCAGCGCGGTGCTGTCGGCTTCTGACTGCAACAGAATGCGCCAGCGCGGATTTTTGTAAATCTGCCAGGCAAAGTACACGTCGAGAATGGTCGACTTACCGAAGCCACGAAAGCAGCGGAGAACCGCGACGACGCCGCGAGTCTCCAGCCAGTTGATCACAATCCAGTGAATGGGCGGCACTTCCCACTGCATACGCTGCGCCCACATCAGATAGAACGTGGCGAACCCAACTTTGTATTCCATTATTTCTGGCCGCTCACTTTCGCCAATGCATCCTTGACCATCTTAGCGGCAGCAGCTTCGGCGGCAGCCGTCTGTTCGGCGATGATTTCGTCATCGGTTGGCATGGTAGGGTTCAGTCCAATGCGTGCACGCTGGCCCGCACGGCGCTGGTTAATCAGGCCGTGCAACCCTTTCACCAGCATGATAGTGGCCTGCGCGTTCTGCTTGCACCAGTAGCGATCGCCGCGTTCGCTCTTCTCCATTTCGCCAACGCTTTTGCCATGGCCCGGCCAGCGGGTCGGGTCGGCTTCTTCCAGCGCGGTTAATACCAGCTTGTCGGCCAGGTCTTCCAGGTCGCGTGTTACTTCACTTTGTCTGCGCGGTTTGCTCATGATTTAAAATCCTACTGGTTTGGAATATTCGCCGATGCCGAAATCTGCACCACCGTTGCCTGATGGGTCATAGAAATATTGCTGCCCTTTCTGCGCGGCGTATTTGCGCAGACGGTTCTGATAGCCGGGGTTCAGGGCTTCGGCTGCGTCGTTAAAGAACAGGTGATCCACAAGTGCTTTTGTGTACCAGTAGTTTAACGGGGCGAACTGTTGGCGGCCAAATTTGATTGCCATGTAGCCAGCCTGTTCCGGTTCCCCTGTCACCGCCTTCGCGCCAATTTTAGCGACGGTGCCGAGGTCGCCGAAGATGGGTACCGCGCTGGACGTGCGCCCGGCTGCGTCTCCGCTCACTGCATCGTACATCGAAGTGATGAGGTCTTGCACCATCGCAAACCCACCAGCAACGGCCATTGCTTTAGCGATGGTGCGCGGGTCGTTCAGCGGTGGCGGGTTCTGCCCCTGCGTGATAGCAACTGCGGACATCGCCATGTAACCAAAGCCCACTGACATAGCCGCTGTCGCTGCGATGTAGCCCGCTTTGCCGGTGGCAGATTTACGGCTCAGACGATCAATCATGTGCGCGGTCTGCACGCCGCCCGCATTCTTAAACAGCATGACCTGCTTAGTCAGCGCGTTCGAACGTCCGCCCATGCTCATGAACGTCTGCGCGGTAAGGTTGTGTTCTGACGTGACGATGTCGCCACCCATGCGCACGAAGCCCATCATTTTAGCCTGGAGCGATGCGGTCGCATCAGGATCCAGGCCGAGCGTGTCAACGTCGCTAACGTCGTGGATGTCGTGCCCGCGCAGCTGCTGGCGTGGCAACTGCTGAATGAGCGCCCAATCTTCGGCGGTGATGCCTGAATTGTGCAGCAACCCCTGCTGGCTGGCGTCCAGTTTATCCCATGACATATGCGACCATTCGCCCAGCGCCAGCGCGTGCGACGTCTGGCCGCCACGGCGCGCGGCGTTCGTCCAGGCGTCCAGCAGCGTGTATTTCATTGTGGCTTGTGCGTAGCGGTTTACCGCGTTGCCGAGGTTAAACCGGCCCTGGCTCAGAATGCGCTGGCTGCCGCGCTGTGCTTCGCGCAGTGCTACTTCTGCACCGATGCCGAAGCGCTCAGCCTCTTTCTTGCTGAACATGGTATGCAACACGGTACCAATTTTTCCCATCTGGCCGACGTCGGCCATGTTCAGCAGCAATCCAGGCGTGTCCTGGAACGGCGCGCGCAGTGCTGTACTGGTTAGCTTTGTGGCAGCCTGATAAGCAACCAGCGCCTGACTGATGGTGTCGAGCGTGGCAAAATCAGAGTTACCGCGCATCTGGCGATAGTACGCATCCGGCGTAAACCCTGCGCGGCCACCGCCGATCACCTGGTTGTCGCGGTTAAATTTAGCGCCCGGCATTTTAGCGTCGCGAGCCTGTGCGGTCTGGCGCAACGTCGCATAGGTCGTGTCAGGGTTCGGGCCCATTTCGCGCATGAGCGCAATCTCGCGGGCGCTGGTGCGCATGTGGATAAAATAGGACACGCCTAACGTCTGGTCGCTGAACTGTTTGTTGTACGCGATGACCGCTTCGGCGTCCTTCAGATGGATCTCACGGTGCAGACTGTTCTGCGACTTCGCGATGTTCATCGTGCCGCCACCTGCGCCAGCTTCAGCCAGGCCGGTAGTGGTGTCGATTTTAACTTTAGTCGCACCGTCGGTGACGATACTGTCGTACATCTTATCGACTACCGGACGCAGCGCGGCGTCATCCAGCTGGCGGCCTGCGTCGTCCATGTACTGGCTGCGGTCAAGACGCTGCATCATGAACTGGCTCCAGGCTTCTTTGCCTACGCGCTGCATCACTACCGGGTCGTGATATTGCGGCGCGTAATGCTCCAGCTTGCCCACGGTACCGCCAGCACGGTTACGCGCCTGGCGATCGCCTTCCATGTTATCGCTCCATTTCTTCGCGAACTGTTTCGCGGCAGCGTTGCCGGTGTCTACGCCGTAAATCTCGCGGGTAACATCGGCGAAGAACGCGTTACTCTTCGTGCTGTTAAAGTCGAACACGCTGCCCTGCTTGTGGGCCTGGCGCATCAGATCGTTAAAGCCGTTTAACGAAACCTGCTCTGCACCCTGCATGATGTTGTCCACGCCTTCCAGCATATCAACTAACGCGCCGTTCCATTTGCCCGGCTTATCCTTACGGGCTGCAGCCAGCTCGCCGAGCACACGCGCTTTCGTGGTGATGGCCGTCAGCTGGCGCACCTGCGAACGCGCTGTCGCGTCTGCGGCTAATTGTTCTTGCTCACGCACCCATTTACCAATTTCAATCGTGCGGGCTTCTGGCGTCATCTGCTGCCACGCTGCGCGGTCACGACGTGCCAGCACCTTTGCGCCTTCGTTCATACGCTCATCGATGCGGCGGATTGCTGCCTCGGTCAGTTTGACCGGTGCGCCTTTGATGGCGCTCAGGTGGTCTTCTACTGCTTTAACGCATTGTGGTTTCATGTTATGCCCCGAAAGAGATTGCGCAGGCTGCGGCGATGTCGAACTGTTCCGCTTCCTGATGTGCTGTGGCGTGTTCCGCCTGAATGCGATCGATGTGTGGCGCTACCGCGTCGGCCAGTTCCGGGTGCGTCTCGCGCAGCGCTGCGACCTGCGCGCGTACCAGGTCGAAAGGCTGTTGCACTGCCGGATCAATGACGCCCGGCTGCGGCGTTTCCGGTACCGGTTCAGCCTGTGCGCTTTCACGCGCAGCCTGTGCAATGGCGTCCGTCCTGGCTGTGGCCGCTGCGCCGCCCAGCTCCTGACGTTCACGCGGGCCAGCGTCTAAATCACCGAGCACCAGCATAGTGTGATCATCGGCGAAATGTGCCGACACATCAACGGCCCGGCCTTCGTGGATAGCCTGCGCTGCCTCGTCCATTGCGCGAACGTGCGCGGCTTCGGTACGCGCATCGGCAGCCAGCCCTGGCCCTGACTCTGTGACATAGTTATCATGGATAGCGGTGTGCATTGCTGCATCAGTATGTGCCTGTGTGACTGCCCGCGCCGCTTCGTGAGCGTCCAGCCTGGCCGCCGCGTTCTGGTGAATAGCCTCGGTGAACATGCGTTGCTGGTCGAGCGCATCCAGTTGCGTCTGCCGTGCGGCTCTGGCCTGCGCCAGCTCTTTACCGCTGCCCGGCAAAGGTTCAGCAAGCAGTGCAGCGCGCTCTGATGCGATGCGCTGTGCGTGGCGCTGTGCGTTTGCGACGTCAGATTTAGCCTGTTTAATCTGTTCTCGGCTCAGTCGCCCTTGCTGATTAACTGGCTCTGCAAGATTTTCCGGTGCGTTCTGCTGCATATTTTCGGTACCAACAGAAGGTTGTTCTGTTGCCAGCGTTTCCGGTACTGCCTCGGACGGCAGCGGGTTTGCTTCCAAATCAGCACGTTCGCGAACGCGCGCATGGCCGCCGCCGAGGTTGAACAGGCCGCCGAGAATGAACTGTGCCGCTGCTGCCTGGTCATCCCACTGGCGAATCTGTGCGGCCTGCTGCGTGTAGCCATAATGGTCGAGCACTGCTGCGCGGCTGTATTTGCCAGCGGTACCGAGCGCCACGTTTACCGCGCCACCGATCATGAACCGTGACGCCAGCTTAACCGGCACTGTGGTACCGAATCCGCCGAGTCCCGGCAGCGCTGCGCCAACACCCATTTCAAGTGCGTTGAGCCCTGCGAACTCTTTAGCCGCTGGCCCGGTGACTCCCAGCTGTTGCGCCTGGTCTAAGCCCTGCTCGTTACCGGTGGCCGCGCCCACAGTGAAACCGGCTGCCGGGTTGACGAACGACGCAGCGATTGCCGGTGCCTGCTGGAACAGGTCGCCCAGCAGGATGGCCGCTGCGCCGCTGTTCAGCGCGTCGGGCTTCTCATAGGCTGGCAGTTTGGTTTCATCGACCGGTGCCATGTCTGCGAGTTTAGTCGCGTATTCTGGCTGGCCTTGCGAAGCCGCCAGCGCAGAAGAAACCCGCATAGATGTTTCACCAGCCCGCGCAGAAACGCGGGTGAAGTCCACACCGATGTTGTTCGCGGCGCGGCCCAGCTCGCTGATGGTGCCCTGGAACCAGCCAGGCGCACCCTGTTGCGATGGCTCCACGCCATTGTTATCGACTTCGTCGTTTAGCGCTTTATCGTACATGGCTCAGATCCACAACGTAAGGTTTGCCGTCGCTCAGTGTTACAGCGCGATTGGTGGTTTTATTGATCAGCCGCATGTTGCCGCTGGCATCCTCAATGAATCCGTAAATACCATCGTCCAGGTTATTGCGCACGCTCGCCGAATCAACTGGCGGTAATCCGTTGATGGACGACTTCATCGCGTCCGTGAACACTTCAGCGCGCAGGCCAGCCGGTGCGACAATCTTGCTACCGAATACTTTGACCGGCGCGCCCAGCACCGCGTCCAGATCGTCATCGGTCGGGATGTCCGTGTCACGCTTGCCCAGGCCAACGTGATGCGCGCGCACCAGCGGAACACTCGCCAGAATCTGCGACTGTGGCATGTCAGGGTAACGACTCTTAATCTCTGCGACCAGGTCGTCATCCTTCGGTGCCTTCGCTTTTGGCGCGCCATCGATAGGGTTCAGCAGCGCTTCACCTTTGGTGACAGCGGCGGCGGTGGCATAGCCTGCTGGTGTGTTTGCCAGCGGAGCAACCTGCGCGGTGATGTTGGAACCCTCGCCAACTTCTGCGGACAGTCGGCGGGTGACTTCTGCGCCTGCGCTGGCCTGCGTGTTGCGCCAGAACTGAACCTTTTGCTCTGCCGTCAGCTTTTCATAGCCGTTCTTGAAATCGCTGCGCTCTTCAGTGGTCAACAGGTCTTTGCCCGCTGTTGCCCCGTATTTCTTCGTCAGCGCGTTGCTGGCGGTCAAACGGTCTTGCAGCTGTGCGCCAAGCTGCCCCGGTGCGTTGAGGCCGTCAGCGAACGATACAGGCGCTAATGTGACGCCTGCGTCCTGTGCGGCCACCGCCTGCGGGTTATTCTTCAGGTCAGCAGCACGCTGTTTGACAGCGCCCTCGGCGGCGTCCAACACCTTGTAGTCGTTGGCGCTGCCGCCATGCTGTTGCAGCTCCAGGCGGCGCTGTGCAATAACCTGCTGCCCCTGCGCTGGTGGCATTGCCAGAACCTGCTGCGTGGCTACCATCGCCGAATGCTGGCCCTGAATGTTGCCCGCTACGCTGGTGCCCTGCGTTTGCTGCTCCAGGCGTTTCCAGTCGTCGTCGGTTGGGATCTCACCTTTCGCAATACGGATGTTCATCTGGTCATCCGCATGAACCGCTGCCACCTCGCGGCGCGTGGCCACTGCGTCAGCATGGTTCTGTGCTGCTGCCGCGCGTGCAGTGTTGGTGCTCTGTTTGCTGTCGATGCTGTTAAGCAGCTGCGTGCGCGTCTGCGGGTCTTGCACTTCCTGTACAACTGCACCGCGCAGCTGTTCAAGTGTACCGTTATCCTGGTGGTGCTGTTCAATCTGCGCCTGGAAGAAACCCGTCTGCAATCCGCGCACCGCTGCGGCGTGTTTGGCTTCAGCCTGTGCGCCATAAATCTTGACGCCGTCGCGCTGGAAATAGGCATCAATCTGGCCGCGCAGCTTCGTCGGGTCTGCGCCTGGCTGCAACACTTGCTGCGTCACACCAGCGACAAACTGATCTGCAGCGTTCACCAGCTCAACATGTTGCGCCTGCTCATACATCGCAGTCACTTTGCGGCCTGCGCCACGGTCTGCAATGCTCATACCCTTCTGCATGGCCGTGCGGTCAGCGCCGGTTAAGTCTTCGATGTCACCACCCTGCCAGCCTTTCATGCCGTCAGTGTACGCCTGCTGCACTTTGGTGCTGTCGATCTCGCCGTTTGCCAGTTTCTGATTGATGCCGTCAACTACCCCCTGTTGGTAGTCCTGGTAATCCTGCATCTGTAGCTGTGCTTTCTGGCGCGCCAGCTGCTGCGCACGCTGTACCATTTCGTCGCCGGTATTGGTCAGCACCTGCCCGACAACGAGGCCCGCTTTCTCGCGGTTAGCCACTGCCTGTGATTGGTTCTGCAAACCCTGCTGCACGATGTTCTGCGCCTGCATAGTCGACTGCGCCGCCTGCTTTTCAGCCTGCGGCGCTGCCAGTGCTTCGGGGTTTTCTGTGTGTACCTGGCCTAGCTGTGTGCCACGGTAACCAAAATCGCCGGTTGAAATCTTCATTAGCTTAACCATTGCTGTGCGATGCTGCCGAGTGAACCCAGCAATGTCGCGGTTGATGACGTGTTACTCGCCGATTTATTCTGGCCTGCAATGCTGGACGTCTGCGCGGACAGCCTCGCCAGCGCGTCGGCCTGCTCACGAACACCTGCGGCTGCGGTGTCACTGGCTGCCTTCGTCTGGTTGCCTGCGGTAACGTAAGCAGCGGCCTGTTTGGTGAACTGGTCGGCGCTATCCTTCCCTTCCTGGAACGCGCTGAAAGCGTCCTCTTCTGCCCGGCCAACGATGAACGCTGGCACGTATGCGGCAGAACCCTGACCGCTGACCACGCCGGAAGCCGCATAGCCTGCAAGCGCGTTCTCGGCGGTTTCCTTACCGGCACGGCGAATCAGGTAAGCTTTCTGCGCCGCGTTGATGGTGGCGCGGCTGGCGTTCTCGCGTGCCTCATCTGCCAGGCGGTTGTATTCGATTTGCTTGTAGGTGCCTTCCTGCTGCTGCGCTGCTGCCGCTCGCAGCTGCGCTTCAGACTGGATAAGCTGGCTCTGCGCGTTCTGTTGCTCAATCGCATACTGTGCGTTGGTGGCTTTGTTTTGCGCGTTGTTGGACATCAGCGAGCCCCCGACTTTTAAGCCGGTGCCAATAATGTCCGTCCAGCTGTGGGAACTGACGGAAGCTACCGCCGAATCCCACAGGCTGGACAGCCCGCCTGTGATTGCACTACCGATTGTTGAGAAGATGCTCATTAGTCATTCACCGTTAGATCCCGCACGACTGCGAGAATGTGGATTGGTAGCGGCTGTGTTTGTTCGATCATGGTTTCGCTGTTATCCCAGCCGATGACGTTCCAGTCAATATCGCCAGTGTAGAGCGGGGTTGGTTGGTTAAGCACTTGCAGTCCAAACTTCTTGAAGGCTACCTGCTCGCCGTTAATCTGCATCCCCACTGTGTCCTTCACGCGGATGCGCAGACGACTAAGTGACATCTTGCTACCCTGCAACGATCCGTTCTGCATCTGCGCTTCGGGTTTCAATAGTACCATGCGCGGAACATACGGCAACCCGATAACGACAGTGCGCGCCGGGCGCTGCAAAGTAACGCGGCCATTCTGCACCACGTTCGGCGGTTGTACCATGCCGTCAGCGACGATTGATACCTGCATCCCTTCCAGGTGTTCGAGCTTTGACCATGTCGCCTGCGGCGGGTCTGTCTCGTTGGCGATGGTACCCACGATTGCAGAGTCGGCGTAAATACCTTCTTGGAAGTGCTCAATACTTACTGCCACTTTGTTGTTGATGTTGCGCACCACAGCGACATAAGTATCGTCTGTGCCGTCCTCGCGCGGGATGGTGGCAATGCTCAGGAATGATCCGTTAGTCGCAATGCGCGACCATGCTGCGACGCCCACCTGTTTGTTAACGGTGATGCTTGCCATCGTGCCATCCAGGCGCAGCATGTGTACACGGTTGCGTGGCTGCGCCTGTACGGTCATATCGATGATCGGGCTTTCGAGCATGTGCTCAGCCAGCAGCGACAACTCGTTCACGTTGTAGCCGGTCTGGTTGTCCGGGTCATAGTTCAGCGTCAACAGCTTGTGGCTACCGCGCTGGAGATACAGCAAATCCTGCGCCAGTCGAACAGGCAGCACAGGGTTCGCGCCGAACGCTGACGGGCAGCGCACGTTGACCGAGGTTGCGGTGATAACGCCTGTTGGCGAGGTGATCAGAAACTCGTTCATGGATGTCAGCGCCAGTAAGGCGTTCATGCTGAACAGGTGCAGAATCGGGTTAATCTGGTTACTGTCCAGCTGGAACGCCCACGCCGCCGAATCCCCTGCACCCAATTCGAAGTTGTAGAACCGGCGAATAGCGCTGCCCCAAATCCATTGAGGGAATTTGCTGGAACCGGCAAACACCAGACGCTGCTGGTGGAAGCACACGCACGACGGCCAGCCTTGTGTGTCATCCCACATTGCGGCCAACACCTTCCAGTTGTCGACCGGCGCAGGCGGCCATGTCTTCGTGGTGGCGTTGGCGGCGCTGGTAGGTGACACGGTCATCAGGCTGCGGATTTCGACGTTAGCCTGCGCCTTGTTTGGTACCGACAGGATTTTGAACAGACCGTCATACACGCGCACATAGCTACCGACCATTGCGGCGGTGAAACCTGCGCCGGTGTACCCGGTACCGGATGCGGTGTCCGTCAGTTTGATGCTGGTCTGCTGCGCGGTGTAGTCGTTGTTCGCAACAGTAGCCCAGCCGTTGGGCGAGGTGGTCAGCTCATCGAACGGGATTACCTCAAACTCCAGCGGCGTGACAGCCCAATCCAGTTGCGAGTTACGCACCAGCTTTTTTGGCTTAAACGTTGGGTGCGCAAAAATCATTGTATCGGCCGACTGCGTAAACGACAGTGTGGACAGTACATCCTTGCCGATGCCGGTGGTGATTTCGTAGATGGTGCCGTCTTGTTTCGTTACGAACTGGCCCTGTTGGATAAACCGCATTTTGTTATCGGTCAGCTCCAGGATGTACGACTGGTCGCGGTTATACACCCAGGGGATCAGACGGATGAACCCGGTTGTATCTCGCGCCTGGTTGACGTAGCGCAGCCCCTGACGCCCTTCAGCGCCACCCGACACACGTACCCACATGTTAGTAAGTTCTTTAGCTGCCAGGCCGTAGCGGTCGGCATTGACGCGGCCTAACAGGTACGGGTCAAGCTCGCCGCCTGTGAAGTCGGTCTGAAGGTGGTGAACCTTAACGGCCATTAGCGATACCTCGCATATTCAAAATCGCCGCCTTGCAAATCTTCGGCGGGTTGCTCCTGACTCACGCGGCCTTTGTACAGCATAAGCTGGCGCGCATAGGTTGCTTCGCACGCTGATTCCAGCGCGCTGTCACGGGTGATAGCGTAGGCCAGCGCCCAGCGCAGACGATACTTAAACAGGCTGATCATACCTGCGGGCCAGCTGGACAGCACATCATTGCGCCAGACGTAGTACAGACCAATCGGGTTTTGGTTGCACAGGATGTTGCCAGACTCCAGCCGGTAATCGAGCACAGGCTCGCCGAACCTTCCCAGGCTGCTAACGCCCTGAACGCGGATGCAATCCCCGGGCAATGGGAACAGGTACGCGTAGCCGAACGCCGGAGCCTGTGCCAGCGGCGACAGCTCGACACGCTTAACCGCGCACGGCCAATCGTGCTGCGCTAGAAGGTCGTCGCGCACCGTGGCGAACACGTTAGAACAGGCGAGCGCGCCGTCTGTGTTTTCGTTGAATGATGCGATAGGGCGCGCACCGAGGCCGATTAGAACCTCGTTACAAATGCCGACATCGCCGATCGTTGTTTGTTGTGCCATGTTCCGACTCCAGAAAGTAAAAAGGCCACCCGAAGGTGGCCTATCATATAACGCTGGCGGTTAGTTATTAAACGCCTTTGAACTTCAGTTCAACAACTTTCTGCTCGTTCGCACGGCCTGCGCCGTAGGAAGTCTGTGCAGAAAGCTGAATAACGTTACGTTTGTCACGACGTGGGCCGATGTCCAGGCTCAGGTCCATACCGGTACCGAAGTGTACGCCTGACTTAGTCCAGAACATCGCAGACTGCCAACCGTTGGTTGCGTCGGTGAACAGTGCTTCGTAAGGAATCCACTGGATGCCCAGCCATTTTTTGCTGACGTCGCCATCCTGCAACATCTGCACAGACATATAGTCCGCGTTGGTCAGGGTAGTGTCGTTCAGGATGGTCTGCATCATGTCGGAGTTATACACGCCGTAGATGGTCTCATCATCCGCTTCGTTCTTACGGAACAGTGAGCGAACCTTAGTCAAGTCAGCTTTGCTGATCGCCTTCGGTGTTGCAGCTGCGCCGCCATTGGCGAACAGAGACTGCGACGCGCTCAGCGCCTGCTGTGCAGTTGACGCGGTACCGTCAGCGGCCACAGTTTTGCGGGTGATTGAGCCACGCATCGCTGCGTAAATCAGGCGGTCTTTGTAGCGCTGTGCAGCGGCTACCATCAGTGACTGGTATTCGCCCTGCGGTTTAGCCAGCAGCTTAGGCAAATCCTTCGGCGAGATTGGTACGTACAAGTCGGCGTCCTGCATCATCGCGATGCGGGTACCGGCATCTGGCACGTTCCACACGGTATCACCAAAACGATCGGCGAAAGTGCGGTCGTTCATTTCGACCAGGCCCATATCGTTGATGGTGAAAGATTCGCCGGTGATGCTGCCGCGAGAGGTTACAGCGGCTTCCAGGCGCGATTGTTTCTGCTGGCAAGCGATTTCAAAACCGTGATGGAATTCCTGGACGAAAGCAGACGTTAGACGTCCACTCAGTGTTGCCATATCTTGGGCCATGATAGTGCTCCGTTAACTTAATTGGTTTGGGTTTGGTTTACCTGACCGATTAGCGTTGACGGGAAGCCCGGCGCGTGGGGTTCAGTCGGTGGCTTGTCCTCGCGGGGCCGGTGACTGTGGTCTGATGCCGCCGATTAAATCCTAGTCGGGCGCTGATTGTCAACGGAATTTTGGTGTGTATACCGTGTTTGGTGTACGTATACCGCTGTTTACCAACAATCTTTAATCAAATCAGGCGCGTATACTTGTTTGCTGAAAATCAGCCCTACCCCTATATGTGTGCGATCTATATGTATTTATTTTTTCTTCTCACATATTGATAAGAGAAAATAGGTATACACGGTCTACAACGTTGATTTAACAAATAAAAACGGGCAAACAGTCGGTTAAACTGTTTACCCGTTTCAGTACACAAACGCGGTTAGATAACTTCTTGTGTGCCGTACTGGCGGCGGAAGAAATCCTGCACCTGTTGTGACACGCGACGGTGATCCGGGTGCTTCTCGTCGTTGTACGCTTCGGAGCGCATCAGGTCGTCGAGAGAATCAGCGGTAAGCTGTGGCATACCTGACAGGCGCAGCGCATCTTCAGACATTTCAGAACCCACAGCGGCCAGCAGTTTGATGACCTGCGGGTCGTTGCCGTAGCGCCCGATGAACTGCTGATAGTCGCCCTTCAGAAGGTTGCGCGCTGCACGGTCTGCCGCGTTTAACTTAGCCTGGTACACGGCTGGCTCAGACCATTCTTTCTGCAACAGTTCGGCGGCCTGCGCTTCGGTGTAGCCGGTGGTCTTCTCTGCTGTGGACGGCTGCGCAGCGATCATTTCTTTCATGAAGAAATTAACCTGCTGGTTATTCAGCCCCAGCTCATGTGCCTGTTTAAGCCACTCCTGCCCGTTCGGGTCTTTGGTGAACGCTTCCTGGAAGCCTTCGCCGAATGACTCGTCGAACTTGTAGCCACTAACATCGGCCGGTCGTGCTTCACCTGCGCCGAAGCGTTTTTCCAGGTTGGTGTAAGCTTCGCCCAGCTTGCGTACGGATGCGTCAAAGTCCACATCGTCGCCAGCCTTCACCTGGAATTTATCCGGGAAAACGTAGCGTTCCGGTGTGCTGGTGGCTGTCTCTTCTGCTGCACCCTGTTGCTGTCCCAGCAGCGAGCCCGCTGCCTGTTCTGACTGTTCGCCGATGCCGCCCAACAGTGTGTTGGCTGTTGTGGTATTGGCGGCCTCAGTTGTGGCAGTGGTGGTTTCTGCCGCTGTGGTTGTCGCGTTGGTATCGGTCATTATTCGATTACTCCGTTAGCGCGGTTGATCCGCATGATGATGTAGTTCACTACTGCCATTGCACCCGCGTTGTATGCGGTCTGGCGGTCTGCCTCATGTCCACCTTTAACGAACGGGTTGCGCCCGTAGATGTACACCAGTTCTTCCAGGATTGCCGGGCCTGCGGGGCAGTCCTCAAACAATACCTGATAATCGTCATCCGTTGGTTTGCCCATGAAAAAGCCCTCGCAATTGAGGGCTTAGTGTATGCGGGTTGCAGACGGTTACGCAACCCCAGCTGCTGGCGCGTTCTGCGCGGTGATCTGCTCGCTGGCGTTTTGCATCCCCAACTGATCCTGCATCTGCTGTGCCTGCTGCGCCTGCATGGCTGCAGCTCTTTGGCCGCGCAGTTTCTCAACGTCGTCCGAGGATTTTATGATGTCTGCCGGGACGCCGAGCGTAGCGAACAGGTCACGCGCTGCTGCGTCCACATCGATGTTATCGGCGATGCCTGGCAACACTTGCGCATAGTTGGCCACGAAGCCCACAGCCTGCTGAATTGCGGACGCCTGGCCCAGCTTCATCGCACGCGCCAGCGGGTTATCAAACGTTACATGGAAATCGGTATCGTTCATTTCGTCAGGTGGCGTTGGCAGTGCGCCGTTGCGCAGCATGAGCATGAAACAGCGTTCGACCATCGGGATCAGGAACTCAGCTTGCAGGCGTCCATACATCGGGGCCATCTGCTGGCGGATGATGTTCATTCGCTCGTTGACTTCTGTTGCGGTCATCTGCCCGGAACCGTTCGCCATGGTCAACACGTCGGCCATCAGCGTGCGGCGGATATTGTTTTGCAGCGACGCTTCAGACTGGAACGCAACTTTAAAATCGGAGCCGGTCAGCAATGGTTTCATCGCGTCCGTGGTGCTGGCTACGATAACCTTGCGCGGGCCAATCTTGACGGTACGCGGGTTCAGCACGCCATCATCTTGCGCAATCCACATACCGGCGACAGCGAGTTCGGCGGCTGCCTTCTCCCAGCGCTTAAGCTCGTTCAGCTCTTTGATGTCCGGCAGCGCATCACTCACTAAACCGGTAGCGTACTCGGTGCCCGGAATTTTGGTACCACGTGGAACCATGACAGGGAACTCATCGAAGCCTGATTCGCGCACGATAAGACTGTCGGCCATGCTGATCTGCACGGAGTAGAACGGCTTATTAACGGCGGTCAACCCACCCGCCTGGTACATGCGACGCGGGCCAATGGCGTGCAGGTACCGGCATTTCTCCTGCGGATTCTTGCGCAGAGTATCAATGACTTTTTCGCCGGCCTTTTCGCCGAACATCTCATAAGCCTGCGCAGCGGTCAGCGTGTGCTCGCGGAAAATGGTGTCGACGATGCGGCCAGTGCTTGACGCCCACCAGCATTCGGCCAGCGGCCACTGGTCGAAGATGAACCCGCCGCGCTCGCGGTCAACGTCCACGAACAGGCAGAACGCACCCGCGATACAGAAGTCAAGCATACTGCCGTAGACTTCACTGTCGTAGTTGCTGCTGTGGATGTTTTTCCACACCAGCTCTGCGCACTGTGACAGGTAGTGACCAGCTGCGCTCATGGCATCCTGGCCGGACACAGACAGGTTAAGCCACTGTGCGTTTGCCGGTGTCATACCGCTGATAAGCGCAGACGCCAGCGTTCGCGTGGCGTCGGTTCCGGTTGAATCCAGCAGCGCGGCTTTTTTGGCGTCCGCTGTGCCGTTGTCCTGCACGCCGCTGAAGCCCTGCCCCAGCTGCGGGTATGTGTAGTCGTACGCGTCCTGCCAGTGCGATTGCAACGGCGTGCGGTCGGTCTTCGACTGGTTGAACAGTCGGAGGATGTCGCTTGCTTTTTGTGCCATTTGTTAGAAACTCCACGCGCCGCCGAGTAGCGATTTACCGCCGCCCCACTGACTAATAACCTGCCCGGTCTGGCCGCCGACTGCACCCTGTGCAGCGCCAACACGACCGAGCAATGATGTACCGCTGGTCTTATCCCAGCCCGCGCCAGTGTACAGCAAGTTATCCATCTGGCGCTTGCGCAATTGATCAAGGAACTGATTAAACGCTGACTGGCCTGCCTGGTTGCGTGCGTCAGTCTCATCTTTGCCGGTACCATTGTTTGCGGTTGGCGCGCCAGTGTTCGGTGCCGTTGGCGTGCCTACACCGCTGCCACCGTTGGATGTTGCACCGCCACCGATGCTTGGTGCTTTCGGGGGTGTGGTCGTTCCGCGATTGCCGTTACCGCCCCCGTTACCGTTTCCCACGCGCTGCCCGTTCGCCAGTGTCTGGCCGGGGCCGTAGCTGTTAGGATCTGCAGTTACCCCGTTGTTGAGCGGGTTGGTGCCTTTCAGGTCTTCGGCGGATGGTGCCACGCCTGCGGCAGTTGCCCCGCCCCAAATAGCGCCGAGCGCCAGACCTAACGGGCCAGCGATTGAACCTTTCAGCGCGCCGGAAACCATGCCCGCTGCTGCATCACCTGCTGTCGGCTTGGACGGGTTCATGCTCTGCGTCAGTGCGCGGCTGCTGGCGCTCTGACGATCGCTGATGAAATTACTGTACACCGACGCTGCGCCACCGATGATTGCGCCAGGAATACCGCCCACGCTTGCGCCTGAGCCAATACCTTTGAGCACGTTACCGATGCGGCCGACAGTGCTGGTGTCCTGATAGCCACCCATACGCGCAGCTTCGGCGGCGTTCTTCTGCTGATCAGTCTTACTGATTGCCGTACCGATAGCCGAACTCACTGACGACGTGTTAGGGCCAGCGGCATAGTTCAGGCTTGCTGGCTGTGCAGTGGTGATGCCAGCCTGCGCTGCACCAATAGCGCTGTTCTTTTCCTGTTCGGTTTGTTCGCCGAACCGTTTGTTGTAGCTGTCCAACAGCGCTTTGTTCAGGGCTGCACCGTTGTCGGCTTCGCTGCCCAGCGCGGCGATCTGCTGCTGCAATGCCTGTGTCTGCTGTGCGCTGGTGGTCTGGCCCAGCTGCTGCGTTAGTGATGCGCGCTGCTGGTTCTCGGCGCTGATGCGCTGCTGACGTGCAATCTCTGCCTGTCGCGCAATCTCTGCCTGCCGTGCGGCTTCAGCCTGTCGCGCTGCTTCTGCGGCTGCTTCTGCCTGGCGTTGCGCCTCGGCCTGCTGCGCAGCTTGTTGGGCGGCTTGCTGCTGTTGTGCCGCCTGCTGTTGCGCTGCCGCACTGTTCTGTTGTGCCGGTGCCTGTTGCTGCTGTTGCTGTTGTTGCGCGTTGTTGAATTTCTGGTTTTGCGCGTCGAGCGCTGCTTGCATCTGCGACAGCTGCGCTGTGTACTGCGCTTTAAGATAGCCGCTGGTGCGGTTCTGGTTTGCCTGCGCCACTCTGATAGCGTTGTTCAGATCCGCCGCGCTCATGCCGCCGTACGGGTTTCCGCTGCTACCATTGCCGCCGTTACCACCGTTGCCACCACCGCCGTTATTGTTCTGGCTGCTGCCGGTGCTGGTGCTGACGTTCCAGCCGCCTTGCACGTTTACCGACTGCCCGGCTGCGTTAGTGATCGAACCTTTCTTGTTTGGGTCGTAGGAGTAAGAGCGATTACCGCCCAGGCCCACGCCAGAGACGGAGCCGCCTAACAACCCACCGCTGCGGCCGCCATACGCGCCGCCACCACCGCTGTTGCCGTTATCTCCGGCTGCTCCGCCCACTGCCATGATTATTTATCCTTTCCGTAAAGTTCGATGTAGGTATCTTTAGCGAGCCAGCCTTCAGGTGACAGAATCATACCGGCCCACTCATCGCCGATTTCAGGCTGTTTGCGGTGGTGTACGTGAACGTTGCCCTGTTGTGCTGCTTCGACCACCACGTCAGTGATATCGCCTTCGTCGCTGCCGTCGCCCTGCAATGCCGGGTTGGCTGGTGCCTGGTCGATTGCGTTCTGTTCGATGACCGCATCGAGCGGTGCTCCCGGCTCTTTGACTTCGTCCTGTCCGGGTACTTCGACTTTCTTGGACGGACGGCGCACGCGTTTAGTGCCGGTGGCTTTGGTCGCTGTTGGTTTGGTAGCTGTCATTTTCGCATGTCCTCAATGGTTTTGGCTCTGCCGGTCTTCTCTGCATCGGCCCACGTTGCACCGTCGAATAGTGCGAGGCGGCCCATTGCGCGGCGATACACGCCTAAGTCTGGCTCCAGCCGTTGGGTGATTGGGTTGGTTTGATTGCGGAACTGCGGCAGTTTAACGCGCAACGTGGCGATATCGCCAGCACGGAGTGCGATGCCGGTACCCTTCGTTGGCCCGATAACCCCCGGCCCTGCGTTGAACACCAGGTCGACCATTGCGTCAAACTGCGCCTGCGTCAGTGAATCCGGCGCGACGTCGTTAACCGCTTTGACTGAGTCGGCGATATCCTGGTCGAGAAGGTCGAGCGCTTCCTGACGGGTGATGTTGCGCTGGAACAGGCGGACGTCACGGAACGTGTGGCCGAAGCCGATCGTGTAGATGCCCTGCTTGCGCTCGCGCTCCGTGGCGAAGTACGGCGCAGTGCGCAGCAGTTCCCAGGCGGCGATAAACTGGAGTAGGTTGGCGCTGGCTTGTTTCATGGTTGGTGCCTCGTTGGTGGATTAGTGCGCAGCATACACCATAAACACCAGAAACGAAAAAGCCACCCGAAGGTGGCTAGTCCGAACCGCGAGGACGAATTTACTTTAGCTGGTTGCGTCGTTGTGCGTCAAGCCGTTGTTTCAGCCACCACAGCGCGACCGGTGCTTTGTAGTGAGCGACGACAATGTCCCTAACCATGTGCAACGCCATAACCACAATCAGGGTTACGGCGATGTTCTTCGGGAAGGTGTCGTTTAACACATGGCTAAAGCCAGCGATACAGGTCACGACGTTGACCATGTACAGCACGCGCCCAAACAACCCGTCAGGGATGCGCGGGCTGTAGATTGCCCACAACGAAGCCAGCAGGATGATCGTAAGCGCGATGACGCCGAGCACGGAATGGATTGCAGGTGTATTCATGGTCTGGCCCCAGGGAACAAGCGTGAACGGATTACGGCGATGATATCCAGACTATCAACGTAAACCTTCAGTCGTTGCACTAGGGACATTCCGAAAACACCCAACGCGAAGGCGATAACGTTAATCCAATCTGCGTCACTGACGCTCAGCCAGCGGGACAGGCCGGGCGTCAGGAAGTAGCTGCACGCGGCCCCGCCGAACAGAAACGCGATGCGCTGCTTGAACGTATTAATCTCGGTGTGGACCACCAGCCCGACGAAGGCGCTGCACACCGCGATGACCAGTAACAGGGTTTTGCCTGATAACTTCTCTAACCAGTCCATTACGGTGTTACCGTCAGGTCGAACACTGCGCGCGCTTTGCTGCCGTCTGCGTCCGTGGCATGGCACACATACACACCCGCCGATGCCAACGTCAGCGCGCTGTTGGTAAGGGAAGCCGTTGCAGCGGTCGGGTTGATTACCGGGTCAATGTCGGTGAACGGGCGTCCGTGCTGCGGTGCCCATGTCCATCTGTAGGTTACGGTGCCCACGGCATTGGCTGCGGTCGTGGCAAACGTCACGTTGTCGCCCACGGCTTTGGTCTGCTGGCTGCCGTTACCGATGTCGAAGCCTTGCGCGATGAGTGCAGCCGGTGTTGCGACCACGCCCAGCGGGCTGGCGATGACGACGCTGTGTTCATCGTGTGCGGCCACGAAACAGCCGGTACCTTTCGGTACGCGGAAATTCTGGCTGATGGTGATAGCCGGGTCTGTGCGTGCTGCGGTCGTTACGCCCAGGAACAGCAGGACGGGTTGCGAAGGTGTCAGCAGTACGTCCGATGCTGAAGCGTCAACCTTCAGCGGGGTCTTTTTGACGTTGGAAGATTGCGCCATGATGTTAGCTCACTGTCACGTTGAGGATCGCAGTTAACACGACTGTGTCGTCTGCCGGGTGTTTGAATCGGTAAGTGATCGTCGCGGAACCTACGCCCACAGTGTTGAACTGGCCGTTGGTTGGTATGCTGGTTACTTTGCTGTTGGCCGATACTGCGCCGGTGCTGTCACACATCTTGACGACGTTCAGATTGCTGGTGGTAGCGTCAATCAGGTTGGCGTGCAGTGCGCCCTCGCCAGCGGTGCCAGTGTACGCCTTGTCGCGGTAGCGCAGCACCAGGCGTGCATAGTTTGCTGTTGGCTGAGTGTGCAGCGGCCAGTCGTAGGTGATCGTGTTGGTGGCTTGATTGTCGCTGGTTGGTGTCAGCACAGTGGCCGGGCTGTTGTTCTGCATCCAGATGAACGCGGCAGCCGGGCCAGTAGCGGCCAGCTGATCGCCTGTTGCCAGGTCGAATAGTCCGAAGGTCAGATCGGTTTGCGGGAAGTTCATGAGCGGCCACCATTGGGTTGATGGCCGAGAGAATACAACAGAGTTTACTTTCTACGCAAGGCGCGACGCAGGATGGAAAGGATCACGCCACCGATGAAACGGATTGCGTTAGTCACGATGGTTCGCGTCTTCGGGTGTTGGTTCAACCGGCAGCGCGATCGCTTCGGCGAATTCTTCGTCGCGTTGCTTTTCCAGCGATGCGAACTTGTGTTTAAGCTCATCGATGGTTAGCGCCTTGTCGACACTGTTCAGGATGTAGATCGGCTCAAGGTATTCAACCCAGCGGGCTGACGCGTCAGCACGTTCGCGTTCGGCCTGCTTATCCAGGTTAGCCACACGCAACTGTTCGCGCAGGTCTTCAGTCACGCGCATCTGCTCCTGCGCCCACTTGTCGAACGACGCACCCTGCTCCTGCAACTTCTCGGCGATTACGTTTTCGCTGCGGATGTGCAGCTGTTCCAGCAGGTGCGCGAGTACCGCGTCACTGTGTCTTTGTTGGTTCATTTGACTTGCCCTTCTCCGATGGTGGTTACGAACGTGCGCAGCTCTGCATACGCAATCCAGCTGCCGTCCTGGAGTGCGCCCAATAGCTTGCTGGTGGCTACGTCAACAAGTGTTTGCGGTTTCGCCGATACACCTTGCCCACAGCCGACGCTGCCACCGAGGGTGCCTGTGATGGTGCCGGTACCGCTTGCCATGTGCGCACACAGCGCTGCGTTGTTTTGGTTAGCGGCGCGCAGTGCTGCACGAAGTCCGGTAACTTCCTGTGCGTTGCGGTCGCGGTCTTCGCGGGCTTTGTCGCGCTCTTCCTGCACGGCGGACAGCGCGTACGCAATCTGGTCACGGTTAGCTGTCATATCTGCCAGCTGCTGTTGCAGTTCAGCTGCTTTGACTTCGAATTCTTTAGCGCGCTGCGCTGTGCCGCTCAGTTGGTCTTCCAGCTCTTCGACACGCTGCGCCCAGCGTTCTAAAGTGTTTGAGCCTATGCGCGGCTGTGTTGCGAATCGAATATCATGGCTTAGTGAGTCTGTCATTGCGTTTTGTCCTCGCAGTGAGATTAAAAAATTGCCCCGAAGCGGGGCAAGTGTAACAGCGCGGAGCCGTATGCCGAACGGCTTGCGGTATCGTAGTACCGCAACCCGAAGCCTACAGGAAGTTTAACAACCATGCAAGCCAGTCAAGCGCGTTCATGATTTACACCACAACGCGATAAAACCCAACAGCAGCCCGGTAGCTATGCCGGACACATACAGCACGAAGCACAGCACCAGATCCATCATGACAGTGTCGCCACAAGCCAGGCGATGACCGCCGATACCGTCACGAAACTACAGGTCAGTGCATATTTGCGGGCGCTGGTAAACTCTGCGGCTGCGCGTTTGCGGTACTTCGCTGCCAGCTTGCCGGTGAAACTGCGGGCATGTCCTGCGGCCTGCTGGCCTAGTGTGTAGCCAGCCATGGCTGCCAACATGGTGGCGATAGCGAGTGCGGTTAGTGCGATTGCGAGTAGGGTCATTTGGTGTCGTTCTCGTTCAGGTAGCGGATATCGATTCCACGCACAATCAGCTGGTGGTGGAGTGGTTGCATGTCTTTGCGCAGCTGCATGTACGCTTGCAGGTCTTCGACCGATGCGCGGCTGTTGCCGACCTTGGCAACCAGCAGTGCGCGTTCTTCAACGGCCTGACGCCAGATGTCCAGCACTTGCGTGCTGGTCAGTTTGCGCAGTTCTTCGTGTGTCAGTCGTTGCATGGTTGCAGACTCCGTGCGTTGCGGCGTGGTTCGTACTTCTCGCGGGCTTTGAGCATCGTCCACATGTTCAGCGAGACGCCGGGCAGATCGTACGGACGGCAGCCCTTGTGGTCGGCCAGCACCTGCAACGCTGTGCGCAGGTTGACGTAGCTACCCAGGTACAGGCGTGTGCGCTCTTCGAACACGGTCACAGTGAACATGCGATGACGGCGGGCGATACCCGGAACGCCGGTGAACGAGTTGCTGCGACGTCCGGTGTTCATCGGGCGTTCGTACGCATCACGCACTGGTGGGCGCTTGTCGATTGGCTTTGCCAGCCAGGCAGCGATGTTCTCGCCGATACACTGGCCGAGTGTTTTGATTGGTTTGATGCCGGCTAGTTGAGCCATTGTACGTCGCCTTTCAGTGTGAAGTTTCCGATGACTACAGAGCCAGCCAGTTCGAACGGGTCGACACTGTGCAGTGTGTGGTATGCGAGCCAGACGCCATCCATGCGCAGCCACAGTTGGCCGGTCTTGCTGTTCCAGGCTGATGCGCGCCAACGGCGTGTGGCCGGGCGCAGGTGTGTTGCTGCGCGTGGTGGTTTGCGCAGGTGTTCAGGTTTCTTGCGGCTCATTGGTCGTAGTCCTCGTTGCGGTTGTAGCGCCAGATTACTGCTGGCGCTTTGCGATTGCTATCGCGTGGTTTGGTCATCAAGGTGTTGCCCACGTGGAAGCCGTGGCAGTGTGGGCACAGGTACGGGCGCAGGCCGTTAGCTCTGCGCATAAGTTTCAGGGCGCGACGCGCAGACTGTAGCGTTGGAAATCTGCGTTTCTCTCCGCACTGCTCGTCGCGGATGGTCATTTGCGTGCAGCCTGGTCGCGACCGTGACAGAACTCCGCTTCGCCTGCTGCACCCAGCGGCGGCACTTCCGGCTTCGACCAGTTGGCACGCTGGTGGAACTGAATCCAGTTAAGCGCCTGCACCATCGACTTTGCACCGATGGCTTGCAGCAGGTGGTGATAGTTCGCCGAATCGTTCTCAATCGCTACCAGACGGCACGACAGGTCTTGCAGCTGGTCTTGCATTGCCCGCATGTCGTTCGCGGCTCTGTGGCTCTCCTGCTGCGTAGGCGACAGGGTTGCAAGCTGCGTCTCCAGTTCCAGTATGCGAGCGGCGCGCTTCTGGTTCGCCTGAACGTTAGCGGTCAAGTGTCGGCGGTATTCCTCACACTTGCCGGTTAGCTGGTGGATCTCAGCTGCGTGGTCTTCGATGATTTGCTGTTGGTCTGAAACCTGCTGCATACATTCACCCACGGCTTTGGACATCCCTTGAGCGTATTTAACCGTCTCCCCGTGTGCATGGTCGATAACACGGCGCAGTTCGAAAAAGTTCATTGCGTAAATCCTCGTTAGGTCTGATTGACTCCGAAGAATATTACGCCTACTGCAACCCGATGCAAGTATTTTATTGTACGTATAAACCCGAACAATTAACGCGCTATTTAATCGTCCCCTCTCTATCGCGTGCGCACGCGCTAAAACCCACGCATAACGACCGACAAGCAGGGTGTTAAGAGAGTATGAGTATTGGTTTTGGTGGGTGTGTTTACTCCGTTTATCCACGTTTACCCTGTTTATTTGACAATATCTAGGAAAATCAACGATGTATATCTGTTTACTGTAAACAGCCCCTACCCCTATATGTGTGCGTATTTATATGTATTTATATTTATCTCTCACCTAATAGATATTAAAAAAGAAGTAAACATAGTATACAGCCCTGTTTTTACTACAAAAATTCGATATACAAACGCGTAAACTGTTTATCAAAACCAGTACACAAAAAGGCCACCCGAAGGTGGCCATATGTTTAGCTCTTCATTAGTAGCCCTTTGCAGGGTTGTGCTAATCCGGGGAAACGTTCCATTTTATCCGACACGCCGGTAATGGTTTTCCAGTCTTTACCCATCCAGACGACATCGGATGCTGCGTAATGCGTTTGCAGGAATTCATCAAACGTCTTCTTAACGCTGCGCAATACGATACCTTTATCGGTGCGTGTGCATCGGCTGGTGTGCTCCTCATAGTAGCGCGATGCATTGTCGGCCAGCTGTTCGTGTACCCACTTGATGAAGTCACGACGCACATCGACATAACTGTCACCCATCACACCGAACGCCTCAGCCAGTCCGTGCCGTGAATGGAAATCACGCAGAAAAGCGTTGGCAGTATCGGCGGCTGCCTTGCGGCCCATGTTCCGGTAATACTCCACCAGCTCGTTGAGACGCATGGCTACCCAATGGAACAGGCTGTCGTTGTACGCGCCAGTCTCTTCAGCAAACAGCGGGCGGGTTTTAATCTGCCCGTTGCCTTCCAGGTAGTTGAACCGGTTACACAGCTGTTCGTCTGCGCCATGCTCACCGTTCAGGCCGTTCACACCATCCGCCGACGTAAACACTTTGGCGTAAAGCGGAACTTCAGTGCTCAGTGCGTATTTGGTGTTGAGCCCTACGCTGTTCTCCATCTTGCGCATTTCCGGCACAATCTCGCGGCACTCGTTGACCACGCACAGCCAGGCGCGGATAAAGTCGCCGTCCGTCTTGCCGGTGTTCGCACCCTTCAGCAGCGTGGTTAGCTCGCTGGCGTCGAATTCAATCACCGCGCCAATGCGTTTGAATGCGGCCATCAGGAAGCCTTTACCCCAATCCGATGGGGCATGCAGCCAGGTGTATGCTGTCTTGCGGCTGCTGGCAAACCGGCTGGCGGCCACCCATTGCAGGAACTCATTCGCTTCAGGGAAGTGGATCAGGTAATCGTCGATATGGCGCTGGTCGAACGGGCCTGACGCAAACGGCTGGTGCGGCTGGCTCGCCACCATCGTACCCTCACCATCAATCCACACGCTTGCGTCTTCTGCAAACATGTCAATCTCACGGCGCAGCGTGGTGAACTGGTTAGGTGCTGCCTGTAGCGTTTCGCTCAGCATTTCATCCAGTGTTTTGCTGAAGCCCGCCGCCGATGAACTGGCCGCACGCTCTACCGCTGCTTTGTATTTGGCCTGGCTTTCCTCGTCCTCAGCCAGTGCCAGCGCTGCGACTTCCTTCGACAGTTTCAGCTCGCGCCCTTCCTGCACGGCGTCCAGCCCTTCGCGTGTCGGCCGACACAGCCAGTCGATGCCGAGATCCTTCAGCATGATTGGCATGTCCTGGCGGGTCTGGCTTGCCAGCTTGCCGTGCTTGCTCATGTAGAACAGGCTGCCGCTGGCCTTGCTGCGGCTCGCGCCGACGTTGCGCAGGACGTAGTCGATAGCGTCACAGTTAACACCGAAGTCGGCCGCCGAGCCTTCCCAGCCACAGAAGCCAAACAGCTTGCGCTCAACCTGCGCCAGCAGTTCAACAGTCTGTGGCAAATACTGCAGATCATCAGGTTCGACGGCGCGGCCCTTTGCTGAGAAGTTTACCAGCGCGGTGCCGGTAGCGGCCTTGCGGCGTGCCGCGAGCCCGTTTTCGAATGCCTGCATTGCGCCAGGGATACAGCGGAACGCGTCGCGTGCCTTCCAGCCAGGCTCTGCCAGCTCATGCTGACTTTTGAACGTGATTTCGTTGAATTCACCGCGCGGTGCCATGAACTTCCATGCGTCGTTGGCGTTGCGTCCGTTGCTGAACTCGCGGCCAGACTGTGACGGCATACGGATGTGGCCAACTTTGTCGATGCTCACGCCGTCGATGCTGGTCAGCAGCTGGTACAGCTCGTCGAAGTGTTCCCAGCACGCAGCACCGTCGCCAGCAGATAGCCCGCTTTCGCTCAGTTCCCACGGCGCAACGTAATCGGCGGGGATGGCCAGCGGGTTCAGCGGTGCGCCTTCCTGATCGTTAATAGCACCGTGGGCAAACGGCATATACATGATGCGGTTAATGTCGCCTGATGCGCGGTCTACGCACGCGAAGTCGAAGTCGCCCAGCTGCGCAACCTTCTCGCCGAGCCATGCTGTGCAGCGCAGCAGCGTAGCCGCGTTGACTGCGGACAGCAGCGGGACGATGACGCGGAAGCATTCCAGGCCATTTTTCAGCGGTAGCTGATTGCCGGTAGACTCATACATCACGTACGCGCCTGGCAGCTGCATTACGCGCTGGTAACTGCCTGCCGGTGCCTTGTCGATGTCCAGGTGAACGAAGTCCACCAGCGAGAAGGATTCTTTCTGGCGATCGCCTGCGTTGGTGCCGTGCATCAGCCAGCGGCCATTGTTCTTGACGGCTGCATAGATATCGGCGTTGGTTTTATATTTGTCGCGGCGTGGCGTGCTGGTGCTGTGCTCTTCGATAGCCGCGGCTAATGCGTCCATGCTTGCAAACGTCTGCGCCGGTTCCGGCTGGCCTTCTGCCTGCCAGCCGAAGCTGACGGTGATCGGCTGCATCTGCTGTGATTTGCGAATGCGTTTAGTCATCATTGCTTACCTGGGTGCTTGTGCATCGGTTCGTAAAAGCCTTTTGGCGCGTGGTAGATGTTACCGCCGAACAGCCAGGACGATTCGCAGTTCAGCGCCTTCGCGATGGCTTCTTTCATGGCCGGGCGCACGTCCATAGCGATTTCATTTTCTAACTGGCTCAGGCGCTGCGCGGTGCAGCCAGCGCGCTCTGCGACGGTCTTCAGTGTGAAGCCCAGCATCTTGCGGCGTTCCCGCATACGCCAGGCGGTTGTAAGGTGATAGTGCATATTCTTTATCCTCGGTTGTTGAGGATTCGGATGATACGCCTGTCAAATTTCGTCGTCAATTTTTAATTCCTAAAACCGCCGGCGCAGGTGTGGCAAGGCGGGTACCGGGTGTTACTAGATTTTTACCTCGAGTAGAAATTAAAAATACCGCTTGACACGTTTCTTGCAACCCGACTATAGTGGCGACGCACCACCCAACAACCCAACCGAGGATTCACTAATGCAAAACAATGAGATCGTAACGACAGTGATTAATGTCGCTGACCTGCCTAGCATGGATCATGACCGCGCTGAATGGTTAAAAAACCGCTGGGCGATGTTTTGGGGCGCATGTGATTACACCACCCGCGCCAACATGGTTGACGCCGCACACGCCGAAGCGCTGGAAATGCATAACGCGCTGGCACTATCTAAGATTGCGCAGGAATGTTTAGCACAGTTCCAGACAGGCACACCGAAACACAGCGTCATTGCTGACTGGAACAGCGCAGCCCGTCACGCCGGGCGCTTAGATTTAGGCATCACTGCCGATTGCAATACCTTGCAACAATCCCTGGCTTTTCGTGCCGACTTACTTAACTGGAGACTGTGGAAATGAAAGCACTGAACAACAAAGAACTGCGCCGCATTGCCAACGGCAACGGCCCGACAGAAATCCGCTGGGCAGCCATCAAAGAGTTGCAGTCTCGCCCGGTACCACAGCGCCCGATCGCTAACAAACTGCTGGTCGGCCTGTGTATTGCTGCGGGTATTTTCCTGGCCGGTCACGCTAACGCAATGATGGCGGGAATGATAGGCAGCACAGTAGCAGGGATCGACGATGCTCAGCAGCGCGCGTTGCAGCATCAGAAAGCCGCAACTGTCGCGCCGGTACACATGGTCTGCGATGGTCAGCAGGTGACTGTGACCGACACGGCAATTGTCGTGGACGGCTGGCGCTACGCCAACCCGGTACCTGTTAACGGCGATCAGCCGGTCAACGTTGATATTAAGGCGTTCGCCGATAGCAACCGCAATGTGGCAATGGTCGTTGACGTTGCCGATCAGACTTACCTGCAAACCGGCCCGGAACATGTGGCCGTGTGCCACAACTAGGACAGCACTATGACACGCAAAATCTATGTGGTGCGTACGCGCACTATCAAAATTGACATTAACAAAGACATTCATCTTCGGATGTGGGTTGAGCACTTTGAGTCTGTGGAACATCACGTCGAACTGCGGTATGTGACTAAAGAGACGGAAAAATGCCTGTGGGTTTCCTCTCACGACGATAACGATGGCTATCGTCAGCTGAAAGCCGATCTTACCTACTTCGACGATCAGCGCTCGGCTTTGCTGGAAGTTGAGCGCCGTCTGAAAATTGTTATTGAACGCCTGCACATGTGGGCAGAGGCGGCACACGCAGCTGACCGGCACGTCGTCAGGATGCTTAATAATGGCTAACCCACGCAGTAAAGCGCAGTTCAGCTTCGATAGAGCAATCCGGGTAATTGCCCGTGAACGTCGCTGGACTATCAAAAAAGTCGCCTGGTTCGTGGGCGTGTCCACCAGCACGTTGCGCCAGTGTATGGCGTCCGAACACACTTATATCACGACGGTCGAGCGCTACGCGCAGATCTTCGGAATGTCGGTACCGGAGTTCTATGAAAAGGGCTTGCGTCAGTACGCGCAACCCGATACTATGACGGCTCGCTGACGTGCGAACCGGGCAAGGATGCCCAACTCACTAACCTAACGAGGTATCTATGAGCGATAACATTATCGCGGACGGTTCCGAACTCGACGGCGTGCCCTATGTCATCCTTGCGGGTGGTGAAGGTAGCGGCAAAACTACGTTCGGTATCGCACTGCTGAAGGAATGCGGCGGTCTGCTCGCTCGCATCGAGGAAGGTGATCAGGCGTATCGCGGCAAAGGCTACACGCGTTCAAAGGTCGCGCCTAAACCTACCAACGAAGCGCCAGAGATTTACATCGACTGGTTCAACGACCTGGTGGACTGGTGCGCGGACAACCTGAAGCAAGGCGACACGCTGTTCATTGACAGCCTGACCGCCAACGCTAAACGCCTGGAGCAAACCGTGTGCGCCCGCTACGCCGTCGAATCAATATCGGCGGCTGGTGGCGGCTACGGTCGCGGCTGGGAAGAGATGAAGCGCGAGTTTAACGAGTTGCAAGACTCGCTCGACTGGCTTCGTAGTAAGGGCATCGGCGTGTGGTGGACAGCGCACCTCGAAACCGCCGAACTGAAGAACGATCCCACGCTGGAACGTGTTCACGTTTACACGCTGGCGGTCGATCGCCGAATCGCTGCGGCAGCTCGTCAAAATGCGCAGGGTGTTCTGTGCGTGATGACGGACGTCATCGTCGCAGGTGTTGAATCTGACCGATCAGGCAAGGTAACACAGGCCGGTAAGATTCAGAAAAGCAGTAAGCGCAGCCTTATCTGTGACGGCAGCGTTCCGGGCTTCCTTCAGCTGTGTAAAAACAGGTTTGGGCTCCCGTCAAAAATGGATTTTTACCAGGATGATTTAGCCCTGCTGGACTACATCCCGTTTTATTGTGAAGACTAATTAACTAATCTAAAGGTGATCTAATATGGCCGGATTCTTAGGAAATAAAGCAGCAGTAACCAGCGCGAAAGTTGATACCTCAAAAGGTGTTGAACGTGGCGGCGGCAAAATGCCGGATGGCACTCGCGCTAATCTGATGATCGAACGCATGGACTACCGCGACGCTTCAGAATCAGAGTTCCAGAAGCAAAAGCACGGCCTGTCTGCGTGTCAGAACGCTATCAACGGTATGTTCCGTATCAAGGAAACCCAGGACGGGAAGTACCTGACGAAGTGCGTTTTCCACTCGTTCTTCATGGCGTCCGACGACTCCGCCCGCGCTGCTAAAGATCAGCAGATCATGGCGATGTGCGCCGCGTTGGCCGTCGAACAGGATGCGAACCTGGAAGGGCTGCACGAAGAAATCTTCGGTGGCGAAGAGTGGCCTGCACAGGAAGTGTTGAGCGACACTATCGGCACAATGTGCGGCGTTGAAATCGGTGTGTTCACCGATAAGACGACCGGCAAGGTTACAGAGTTCATCCGCAAAATCGGCAAGCCGTACGTGTTCGAACAGGTGGCAGCCGGTGCTGGTGGTACCTCGCCGAGTGGCCGCAAACGTCGCAGCCGTTCTTAACCAACACAGCGCCCTTCGGGGCGCTTTTTCTTTGACTACCGAGGGATCTTTTTCCCATGCAAACCCGTGCAGAAATCTGTGCAATGTATGACATTGCCACGCCTGATGAATGGATTAACCCGGCGTTCGTGCGCTGGCTCGACCGCGACAGCGGTCTGCGTGATTACCAGGCTGATGCCACAATCGCGGCCATCCTGTATCACATGTATTCGCCTGAACCGTGCGTCATTGTGGCCGCTACCGGTGCGGGCAAGTCACACATCATTGCGGGCCTGGCCGCTTACTACACCAGCGCGATGGTGCTGCAACCATCTGCAGATCTGGTGAAGCAGAACTGCGCAAAAGGCCGCGCTGCCGGTCTGGATTGCAGCGTGTACTCGGCGAAGGTCGGCACAAAAGATCTGACCGGCGCAGCGATTTACGCAATGCCGCTGTCGATTAAGAACGTGCCGGACGAAGAACTGCCACACGTAGGCGTGCTGATCGTCGATGAGGGCCACAAGTCGCCAGAAGGCGCATTTGCTATCGCGGAACGCCTGCGCAAGATTAACATCGACTTGGTGGTCGTGATGCTCACCGCCACGCCGCATCGCCTGGGCGAAGGCTGGATTTATTCACGCCGTCCGGACGGTACCACATGGGCGGAGGATTTGGCCCGCAACCCATACTGCGACACATGCGTCTATGAGATTGGCGCGGAGGAGTTGATCGCAATGGGCCACCTCGCGCCGGTTGTCCTGGGCGAATACAGTTCCGGCCTGCGCTACGATACCAGCAAGCTGGTACTAAAAGCGGGCAAGTTCACCGCCGAGTCGCTCGCCGAAACAGCTGATAAGGTGACGACCGCTAAAATTTGCCAGTTCATGGCGGCTGAAGTCATCCCTGTTCGCGGCGCTACGCTGTTCTTTTGCAGTAGCGTACAGCACGCCCGTGAAGCGCAGGCGATACTGCGTGACACTGGCTTGCGCGGGTACGCCATCACAGCGGACACGAAGCAGCAACAGCGTGATGAATGGCTTGACCAGCTGCGCGCCGGTGAGATTGATTATCTGGTTAATGTGGCCGTGCTGACGACAGGTGTTGACGTACCGCCGTGCGCTACCATCGCAGTGTTGCGCCCGACTGAGTCGGTCAGTTTGTATCAGCAGATCGTCGGGCGCGGTATGCGCACCTATCCGGGCAAGACTGAGTGCATGTTGTACGACTTCACCGATAACATCGAAAACTTTTTCCCGGACGGAAACATATTCCAGCCTGAAATTATGTCCATCGCAGAGAAAGGTGCTGGCGAATATCTGCCGTGCTACTGCCCGACCTGCAACCATGAAAACACATACAAGGCTCAGCCAAATAAAGAAAAGCTACCTGTGGATAAGCAGGGGTATTTCTGCGATCTGGCTGGGAAGCGTCTGGAATGTGAAGGCCGACCAATTCCGGCGCATTATGGCCGCCGCTGTGCCGGTATTGATTTATATGGCGAGCGCTGCACGTTTTATTATTTGGGCAAGAAATGTCGCGCCTGCGGATGTGAAAACGACATTGCCGCGAAACAGTGCCGGGAATGTAAACACCCGCTTGTTGACTGGAATAAGAAATTAAAAGAGGCAGCGCAGCCACCAGCGTTCTGGCGTCTGAAAGGCGGCAGTCTGGCCGCTCGCTGCGAGTCGTATGTAATTGTCTGCGGCAGCAATTACACGCGTATAGATTTCACAGTTACCGGGCGTAAAACAGAGTTGGGATATTTTGCCACTAACTCAGACCTGGAAAGATTGAAAGAAGGCTGGCGACCGTTCGCCGTTGAATGGATTAACACGGGCGGGAAATATCCGAAAGTTTATATCGTCTGGAAAGAGAGCGAAATAGAGAGGCGCAAAATATGAACCTGAATAAAATAACCGCTGCGGGCATAGAAATAATCGGCGATACATCCTTTCGCGGGTTGTGCCCACTGGAAGACGCCGAGACAATCACGCTCGTTAACCAGATTAAAGACGCACACGATAAGCGGTTCGAATATTCCGTTATCCATGTGAAGAATGAAAAACACCGCAAGGATAAAAAAGATTTTCGCGAGTTAGCCGCCGAACGTAAAAAAGGTTCCATCATTGTCGGCTGGTCTGATGTCTGTGTGACCGGCTGGCCGTCGCTGTTCATTGAGGTTAAACGCCTCGATCACACGCTATCAGAATGCCCGCAAGTGGAATTAGATTTCCTGGTCGCTAACCAGAAAAATGACTGCTGGTGCGGCGTAGCGCTGGGCTGGCGTGCAGGGATGGAATTTTTTGAACGCTGGTACAAAGAAAACTATTGCAACCCGACAAAGTAATGACTAGTATTTGTCTCGCACCACTTAACTAACTTAATCAACTAAAGGATGTATCGTTATGTCAGATTCAAAAGATGTTCTGCGCAGTGCCCTGTCTCAACTGGCTTTAGCTATCGTTCCTCACCTGGCTGAAGAACTGATCACTGCTGTGACTGCGCACTTCCAGAACGCAGCACCGCAACCGCTGGTTAGTGATAAAGCTAAAACCACGGCGCAGCTGGCCGAGGAAGACGCAGCCCGTGAAGACGCAGCCAACGCTGCAGCCAAAACTGAACAGCCGGCTAAAACTGGTGGCCGTCGTCAGCGCGGTGCTGGCGCAGCTGCTGACGCCAACGCAGCGGCAGCCGAGAAGAAAGAGCCGGAGCCAGAAGCCAAAACCGAAGGCACAACCGGTGGCCGTAAGCGTCGCCAGAAAGCCAGCGAACAGCAGAAGACTGAAGAGACTAAACTGATCGCCGACAACACCGAACAGGCTGCGCTGCGTGCACAGCTGATCGTTGACCTGGGCGACCTGGCCGACGTCGAAGAGGCACACCCGAAAGTGGCTGCAGCCTTGAGCGCGGTCGGTGCTGCAACCATCGACCAGGTAGCGAGTGCTGACCTGGTTAAGCTGGCCGAAGCCGTTGACGCGCTGATCGAAGAATACTACGGCGACGAAGAATAATAACCAACCCATAGCTGACAAGGCCGCCCACTGTGGCGGCCTTTTTTACAGGTGCAGAAAATGAAACAAGGTTCAAACGCGGAACACGCGAAGTACTTCAGCCCGTCCAGCGCTAAAGCCTGGAAGCAATGCCCGGCGTTTGCCATCATCAAGGCGCACGGCAAGGTTATCAAAGTTAAACCGCACGTTAACACCAGCATGGGAACCATGACACACGGTGCAGCTGAAGCAATGCTGCGCGGTGAAATTGAAAACTGCCGCGAATGGCTGGGCAAGAAACTAGAAGACGCCGTGTTCGGCGAGATCAATGCCCGCGAGGGGAATGGGTACGTCGCGTATGTTCACGGCATTTTGCAGGATTACCCCGACGCTATCCTGTTCATTGAGAAACGTCTCTGGTTCAGTCGTGTGCTGGGCGTTGACCTGGGCAGCGCCTTCGGTTCTGGTGACGCCCTGATTTACATCCCATCGCTGCGCAAGCTGATGGTAATCGACCTGAAAACCGGCGCTATCGAGGTGGAAGTCGAACAGAATGATCAGCTGATGATTTACGGCTATGCGGCGTACTCATATTTCAAAATGATTGGCCCGATTGACGTGGTGGAGATGGTCGTGTATCAGCGCAAGCCGTTCACCTGGGCAGCTTCGCCGACTGTGCTTAAGGCCTACATCACCAGCTTGCGCGAACCTGCGCAGCGCATCCTGGCCGGTGCGGCATTCTTCCTGAAGAACGGTTATCTGCACGACAAATATTTCCGACCATCGCCTGCCGCCTGTCAGTGGTGCCCTGTTGTTGAATGCCCGCACCACACCAAAACGCTGTTTAAAAATAAGGTGCCGCGCCAATGACCTATATTACGAAGCCTAAGCTGTGGGCTGACCTGGAAACCCGCAACGTCCTGGACATCAACAACGCGCTGTACAACGCTACTGCTGAAGTCATCATGTTTATTTACGCGTTCGGCGACGGCCCGGTAAAGGTGTGGTGCCCACTTGAGAAGGTGTTGCCTGATGATCTGGCCGTTGCTCTGCGGGAACCGGACAGCTTTCACTGGTTGTGGATGAATGGCCGCAAGTTTGATACCGACGTACTGGCGCACAGAGGGCTGGTAAATATTGCGCCAGCGGCGCAGACAGACGTCGGAGAGGTTGCGACCTGTTACGGCTACCCCGCTGGCCTTGCGCGCCTGTGCGTGGCGCTGGGGCTGCCAGAGGACGAAGCGAAAGATAAGCGCGGTAAAGCGCTTATCGATTTCTTCTGTAGTCCCATCCACCAGCTGACGAAACGCAACATCAAGAAAGACGCGCCGTACACCTGGGAAGACGTGCAGGAAGCACAGCGCATCGCCACTGAGAACGGGGAAGAGTTCGCCGATCCTGCTGACTGGCCCGTACTGTGGAGCATGTTTGTCGCGTACGGTAAATCGGACGTGGTGTCCATGCGCACCGCGCACGGTATGCTGCCCACGTTCAACGAGACTGAGAAAGAACACCTGCTGCGCTGCCTCAACCATCAGATGAACGCGCAGGGCATCTGCATCGACGTCGAGTACGTGCGCCGCATGGCGCACCTGATCCCGCTGGTGAAGGAAGAGGCGCACAGCTATATCAAGGCGCGTACAGGTGGCATTAAGGCGACGCAGGTACAAAAGTTCAAAGAGTGGATGCAAAAGGAACTACCTGATCGTGACATCCCCGGAACTGGTAAAGACATCATAGAACGCCTGGTTAAGGAAGGGGATTTAAAACCGAACGTCGAAGATGTGCTGAAGGTTTGCGGGGCGTCGAAGTCGTCGAGTATTGCTAAATATGGCGTGATGACTGAACAGCTGCACCCCTACACTAACCGGCTTTACTGGTACATCGGTATTCGCAAGGCGTCAACGACAGGCCGGTACGGCGCAATCGGCGGCGTCCAGGTGCATAACTTCCCGCGCCCTAAAATAAAGCCGTGGCTGATTAACGCCATGATTCAGGCGGTGATGTCCGAGCGCACGCCGTCTAACCTGCTGAAGAATGCGCCGAGTATGCTGCGTGCTTCGCTGGTTCCCGATCCTGGCGATGTGTTCACTAACTGTGACCTGTCATCAATCGAAGGCTGTACCCTGGCATGGCTCGCTGATTTCGAAGAACAGATCAACGATTACGCGACCGGCGTTAACGCTTATTTCAACAATGGCCCGATGTTCGGTCTGACTTACCAGAAGTGCGCAGAGTACAAAGAGTCGGAAGATCCGGCAGAATATAACCAGTACATGCTGTGCAAGGTGTCTGAACTGTCCATGCTGTACATGGGCGGCGTCTCTGCGCTGGTAGGCATGGGGCGCAACTACGGCATGAACATGGCTTCTGTTGCGCAAATGGTTCTGGACAAAGATCTGATGCCCGACGAACTGCTGCAACAGGGCGTGCGCTGTTATAACTTTATCCGTCTAACCTCGCGTGGCCGCCGAACAGTCGACGCCTGCCGCCTGACGCCTGACCAGTGGGTCGCACTTGACGCGGTTAAGCGCGCGTGGCGCGAACGTCACAGCGGTATCACACGCTTTTGGGCAGACATCCAGCGCGGGTTGATGATGGCATGGAATAACCCAGGCGAAGCGTTCACCATCGGGCGCGATGGCTGCATCGGAATGCAATTCGATAACAACATGTTCGGCATTCAGCTACCGTCTGGCCGCGTGCTGACCTACCTCGACGGCAGAATCGGCGGGATGAGCGACGCGAAGAAAAAGACGGACGAAGAAATCGCGAAGATGTCCGACACGGAACTGATGGAATACGACGAAGACAGCACAGACGATCGCCCGGTGCTGTTGTACACCGCCTTTGACAGCAACGGGAACCCGTTCAACCGCCCACAGGTGGCACATGCTGGCGTCATCTGCAACAACATCAATCAGGGAACTGCAGCCAGTGTGCTGGACGAAGGTATCATTGCTGCCTGGCGTGAAGGCTGGAAGGTGCGACTGCACATTCATGACCAGCTGCTGACGTCCAACAAGCGCGGCGATCCCCGTTACTCGCCGAAGAATCTGGAAGCGCTTATGTCGCGTCCGCTTGCGTGGGCTCCGGGTTTGCCGTTGAAAGCGAAAGGCGAATATCTGGAACGCTTCGCGAAGTAGTTGCCGTATGGTCGGCAACCCGATAAGGTTGCCGACTGGAGGAGAAATTATGCCGGATGAAAATACCATCTTCCCGCTGTCTGATAAGAAGACGTGTACTAAATGCGGTGAAGAGAAGCCACGAAACGAAACCTATTTCGGCCCCTACAAAGGGCGCAGCGTTGACGGTCTGCGGCCACTGTGTCGTGAGTGTCGGCGAGCATGGGATCGCCAGTGGCAGAAAGAGAAGCGCAATAAAAAGCCCGGCTAATGCCGGGCTTTTCTTTTAGCGTCCTACTACGTGGAAGTTTAGAACCGGTACCCACCCGGTTTTGTTTGTCTTGATTGACACCGTTAACGTCGTCTTAGAGATTGCCGATCCGTCGTCGTTCTCGCGGCGAACTTTAATATCTGCTAACACGTCCTGAATCTGCTGGCCGAAGATGGCAGAAATCATTGTCGCGTTAGCGGAGATGATGCCGTTTGCTAAAGGTGTGGGCAGCGTGATTTTAAAGTAGTGAGTGTAATACGTTACGCCCCCTACGTTTTCAGCGTTGTAAGTGCCGATGGCCCCTAACGTTTGCAAAAAGTCCTGGACTACAATGTCGCCGATTTTATATACGGCGGTGTTGCTGTTTGACGTAATGCTTTGCACGCCTAGAGTTGCACGTGTCTGCGCCATGTCCGGTGAATACAGCGCGCCATCATCCCCCAGCCCCCAGGCTTTGAAATTGGTGCCGTCGCCTACGGTAATCTCTGCGTAGCGTTTCCTGCCACCGCTGCTGTCAGTATTAACCGTTGCTTTCATGCTGGCAGTAACGAAGTCCGCCCCGTT
>Ga0308165_1001170_pt1 | contig 38656 bp, 52 predicted proteins | sample PhyWR2_FD_201032 | JGI IMG/M metagenome (GOLD analysis project Ga0308165, IMG submission 201032) | Phyllosphere microbial communities from UC Gill Tract Community Farm, Albany, California, United States - DLSLW.R2 | ecosystem: Host-associated > Plants > Phyllosphere > Unclassified | place: USA...
CTCACCCCTGACACACCTCTCCAGGGGTAGCCTCTCGGGCATGACTCGCCGTGCTGTCGCGGGGCTCGCCCTCGCCGGACTGTTCCTGACCGCGTGCTCGACGCCGGGGTTCTCGTCTCCCGACCCGGTCGAGGAGGTGACGACCTCGACCGCGGATCCCGCAGGTGCCGCGGACGTGGACACCGCAGCACCCGCGTCCGTGGAGGTCCCGGACCTGGTCGGCCTAGACGGTGCATCTGCTGTGACTGCGCTCGACGGCGTCGGTCTGGGGGCGATGGGCACCTTCCGGAACAGCGACACCGTCCCGGACGAGTCGCTCGAGGTCGCCCAGCAGATCCCCAGCGCCGGAGACACCGTCCCGGCCGGCGACGACATCGTGCTGATCCTCGACGTCCCGTCGCTCCCTGGCGTCGTGGTCCAGGAAACCGACGATGCCATCTCCGTCTGGGTCAACGAGGACCTCGACGAGCGCCAGGCCGGCTGGATCGTCACCGACCTCATGAACCCGGACAGGGTCCCGTCCCGCCTCGACGACGTCGTCGAAGACCGCCCTGCGGGGACCTACTCCGTGGTCTTCAAGTGCGAGGACCTCGAGGCGACCGTCCTCGCCGAGGCGACCTTCACAGTCGACGCCCCGGACGTCCCGTCTGTCGACCGTCGTACGGCAGACCAGATCACGATGGCCGACGGCGCCACCTGCGCCTGAGGTGACGGACGGTGCTGAGGGGGAGCGAGGCTCCCGGACCCGGACCCGGACCCGGACCCGGACCTGGACCTCGGGCGAGCGCTGCGACGATGGTGCACGGTGGGCCCCGTGGGGCTCGAACCCACGACCCGCGGATTAAAAGTCCTAGGTCAGGTATGCTGAGAGAGGCGAGAAACCCCGGAAAACCGCCGTTCCCGGTCGGAAATCTGTCGGTACTCGTCGCCCTCTGTCGGGGGTAATGGCTACCCCATCGGCTACCCCACGGAGGACATCATGCGAGGCAAAGGCGAAGGCGCGATCTTCGAGGACAAGGACCGCGGACTCTGGACCGCGACCATCGAACTACCGCCGGACTCGGTCACCGGTAAGCGGCGCCGCAAGACCATCCGCCGCAAGGACAAGGGTGACCTCCTAGCGGAGCGATCCCGGATCATGCTCGACCTCGACCGCGCCGGCGACCTTCCCACCTCATCGCCCACCCTCGAGGTCTGGATCGCCATCTGGCTATCGAAGATCGCAGCCCCGCGGCTCAAGCCCCGCACCCTCGAGGGCTACCGCTCCTACATGGAGCAGTACGTCCTCCCGAGCATCGGTCGATACCGACTCGACAAGCTCACGCCGGCACACATCCGCCGCGTCCACGAAGCTGTCACAGAACAAGGCCTCTCGTCGACGACCGCGCTCCAAGCACACCGGATCCTCTCGAAGTGCCTCACCGACGCGATGCGAGAAGGCAAGGTGTCTCGCAACGTCGCCACGCTCGTCGCAGCCCCGCGCCGTGCGATCACCAAGCAGCAAGCCCTCACAGCCACACAAGCCAAGGTCTTTCTGCGCCACGTCGCTACTGACCTCTCAGGGGCGCGCTGGGCTCTTGCGATGCTCACGGGCATGCGCCAAGGCGAACAGCTCGGCCTCACCCGTGAGTCGATCGACCTCGAGCGTGGAGTCATCACCGTCGCTTGGGCTCTCGGCCGGGTGGCCTTCCAACATGGTTGCTCGCCGGCGTCTCCCTGTGGGAAGTCCCGTGGAGGCAACTGCTCTCAGCGCCGCACCCAGATCCCCGCAGGCATGGAGGCCCGCCAAGTAGCGGGTGGACTGTGGCTCATGCGACCGAAGTCGAGGGCGGGATGGCGTGAGGTGCCGATGACCCCAGGCCTCCTTGAGATCATGCGCCGATACCTCGCCAGCCGAGCTGAGCTCGAACCTCAAGACCTCGTCTTCGTCCGGGCCGATGGGCTACCTCGGGACCCGTCACAGGACTTCCGAGAGTGGAAGGCCTTGCTGGCTGCGTGTGGCCTGCCCGACGTGAAGCTGCACTCCGCCAGACACTCCGTGGCGACGCTGCTGTACGAGCTGAAAGTGCCCGATTCCACCCGCATGGCGATCTTGGGGCACTCCTCTGCGACGGTCACCGCGGGGTATACCCACGTGGCGGACGCACAGACCCGCGAAGCCATGTTGCAGCTCGGCGCGCTGCTCGACGCTCCGTAGCTGTGCGGCCACTGCCTCGGTCGGCGAGACGCTGGTCGTCGCCCGCCGTGGCTATTGTGTGAACAGGGCACACGCGCCGGGCGTGTGACGGGCAAAGGGGGTGGCGCATGGTTCTCGCGCCGGCAATGCGGAAGTCCTTCACGTGCGACGCCTGCGGTGAACCGGGCGTGCTCGTTGCGCAGCCGCTGAATCAGCACCAGGGCGAGTCAGCCCACAGGTTGCGGATCGAAGCGCATGACGCTGGCTGTGAGGTTTCGCCCAAGGTGGTTGCGTCGTACCTGGGTTTCTGCCCCATATGCACCCGGGTCATGAGAGCCCGCAGACCCCAGGTCGACGTCCCGCTCAGCAGTGAAGCGAAGGTCTACTACTGTGCGTCCTGTCGGGTCGAACACGACACGTTCGAGTAGGGGCGTTCTCTAGGCGTCGGGTAGCGCATCGAACCAAGCGTCGAGATCCTTGATGCTCACGAGGTACTTGCCCGTCGTTGTGTCGGCGACCCGCTTCGCACGCAGCCGACCCATCTCGATTTCCTTCTTCAGATGCGTCGCGCTTACCGAGTAGGCGAGTGCCGCCGTCTTTAGGTCAAACACTCGAGCTTCCATCTTCGGTTGTGCCATGAGTTCCTCGGCCCTCTCCCTGTCTCGTGGGTGTGGTGACTCGAGCATCCAACGGAGCAGCTCGTCGACCCTGACCTTGAAGCGTCCGCCAACCCTTTTGCCCCAGAGCGGGTGGTAGGGCGCTACTGCCATCAGCGCGCGGTGGATCTCTTGGTAGGGGTGGTGGGCTATCTCTGCGGCTTGGGCTGTAGAGACGGCCCTCATGGCCACGACAGGTCCGTGTGCACCGAGAGACGACATGGCTAGAACCTCCGGCCTTGGGTCTCGTCATCGTTGCAGCCACTGATCGCTATGGCAACGGCTTCCGTTCGGGCCCGGGCCGGCGCACGTCTCTCGCCCAGAGCCACTCGCCGTGCGTCTGCCCGCGTGGGTCGCGGTTGAGCCGGTGGACGAGCACGACATCCTCGAACCCGCGTCGCTCCCAGACGGACATGACCCGGCCGTCGAGCCAGACCTCCCCGTCGCGCTCCCACACCCAGCGAGCTCGCACGAGCGCACCGTGCGGGAGGTCGCGCTGCTCGTCGCGGGGCGGCACGTCGACCGCGTTGAGGCAGCGCTGCCACACCGACGCGACAGGGTGATTGAAGGCCGACTCGGTCATAGCGGCAAGGTGTCACCCGGGTACGACAGAAGCGCCCCCGCTCCTTTGAGGTGAGTGGGGGCGCTGGCCCGTGGCGGCGTGGTTCGTGCCCTCGCTGCTGCGGAGATCGCCTGCGGTCAGCTAGCGGTGCTCGGCGAGAGGGCCGCGACGGCTGACTGCAGTGCGGTGACTCGCTGGATGAGTCCGCCGACGGCGTTGTGCGTCGCGGCGGGGTAGGCGAAAGGCTGGCCTGGCACGTTGAGCGTGGCCTGGATGGTGGTGACGTCTCGCGCGACGGCCCTGATGTCGTTGAGGATCGCCTGGGGGTAGCCGTAGGGCTGCCCAGGGACGGCGATCATGTCGTGGATGCGGGTGAGCTGTGCTGCCTGTTCGGGGGTCATGTCGTCCTCCTCGGACGTAGGTGGGTTAGGTGTGGTGCCGAGAATCTGGGTCGCTCGCTCGAAGATCCCCGGGATCTGGTTGATCTTCCCGGCGCCGGGGCAGATCTTGCCGGTGGCGCTGGAGTAGCGAATCCCGCCTCCGCGCTGGATGCGGCCCGCGCGCGGGTCTGGCAGGGCGGGGAAGTTCCCGTCGATGCCTAGGCGGTGCCAGGAGAGCCCACGTGAGCGCTCGTCGGCGTGAGACGACGTGGCGATCTTGTGGGCGATGCCGTGGGTGCGGACCACCCAGGCGTAGAGCTGGGCGAGCGCCTCGAGCTGTGCTGTTGTCCAGGGCTCGCTGTCTGGGTTGTTGACTCCACCCTGGGTCTCGACGCTGATCGTCGCGTCATTGCCGTCGAGGTCCGCGAAGGCCCGCCAGTCGGTGTCGACGTACTGCTCGACGGTCCCGTCGCGGCGGACGTAGAAGTGGGAGTCGACCTGACCGGTTCGGTTGAACAGGTCATGCAGGGACGCGGCTTCGGAGACCGCGACGTGCAGGTTGAGCCGGTGGTAGAGAGTCAGGCGCTGTCGGCCTTTGGAGGCCGTGATCGGCTTGTTGATCGCGCCAGGAAATATGGCCATGTCGTGTCCTGTCCTGGTAGGTGATGGGCATCAGCCCTCTGCGTGGTGTTCGAACACATGTACGACACTAGAACTGGGTGCCCTGTCGCCCCAGGCCCTACTCGAGGCTGACCGCTCAGACGCAACATCACGCCGGACGCGGCAGAAGACGGCACCCGCCCGTTGGTGAGGTGGACGGACGCTGAGTGAAACTGGTCGAACTTTCGGGAGGTGCGGTGATGAGCAGCAGCTATGTGGGCAGGGCCAGTCGCCTCGGTCACCTCGGTGGGGCTCGCCCTCAAGGCCGAGCGTGTCCTCGGGGCCGGGCCAGATCGGGCAGTCGCGGTCGATGGGCTCATCGGGCTCGACGAGTACCAGGCGCAGCGACGTCGCGACGTTGGTGCCGGTGATCCACTGCTCGCCGGCGACTCGCCAGAAGAGCAGCGCACGGACGCGCACCGGGCCGTAGGGCTGCACGTCCATCTGCGGGATGGTGTTCGCGTTGAGCACGGTGTCACGGTTCAGGTTCACAGATGGAGTCTCGCGCGAGGGCCTGACAGTCCTTCGGCAACCACAGCATCTGAGCCTCACGTGGTTAGGTGCACACAACTTCAGGGGTGAAAGTGTGATGGAGTCCATTGGCTAAGCACCTAGTTGCTAGGTACTGTTGCAACACCCGGTGACACATCTGTACTTGTGTGAGACGCAGAGACCGCATCGAGACAGCATCTTCGAACCACGAAACTTTTGGAGCTAACGTGACTCGCGCTCGCAGCACTGTGACTCGCGCTCGAAGCACTACGGATCGTCGTAGGGTTTCGGTTCGTCGATCCACGAGCGGGATCTCGAAGCGTAAGTCCGAGTCGATGGTGATCACGGTACCTGCGGCTACGTTCAGCCAGATGGTCGGAAGCGACGTCGCTGCGCCGTCCCAGGCTCTCCGTCAGATGGTCGAGGCTCGACGAGCTCGTCTGGTTGCGTGATCGGGAGAGAGTCTGTCCCGCTCAGCCCCGATCACGACGTAGCCAGCTTCGCCTGCGGCGAGGAGAGCCTAGACGGCTACCTGCGCAACGAAGCGCAGAAGGCTCAGGCGTCGGGGTGGGCGAGGACGCACGTCTGGGTGGCGGACGATGACCCTAAGTCGGTGGTTGGCTACTACACCCTTGTCCCCACGGTCATCATGAAGGGGCGCCTACCAGCGAAGATGTCCGAAAAGGGCACGAAGAACACCCCTGGCGTGCTCATCGCGAAGCTCGCGCTTCACACCGATCTTCGCGGCAAGCACCTCGGGGCGGATCTCCTGGTCGACGCTCTGACGACAGTGGTCGCCGCGGCCGATCTGATCGGCGGTCGGGTCATCTACGTTGAGGCACTCGAGGACAACAAGGTCTTCGAGTTCTACAAACAGGCCGCGTTCATCGGGATCGACGGCAGCTACGACCTCTGGATGCAGATGGACACGGCCCGAGCTGCGCTCGCCTGAAGGACAGAAGCGCCCCGCCACCTCACGAGGAGGGGCGGGGCGCTGTGTCATGCGAGGCGTCGGGCTTGGGCGAGCACGGAGGTGATCGCGTCGCGACCGGGGTCGTCTGCGGGGAGCAGGTCGTGGGCGTGCGCCAGGGCGACGCGCTCGTGGTCGGTGAGTCCGGCGACGACCGGTGTGCCGTCGGGCTGGTCCGACGCTGGGCCGGCGACCGGGGTGCCGTCTGCCGAGAGCACCGCGACGACGGGGGAGTAGGACGGTGCGGCGGCCGAGCCGAGCACGATGCGCGTGAGCCAGTCGGGGATGCGCTTCTCGACCCGGCGCCAGAGGGCGTACCACCCGGCGATCGCGAGGGCGACGACGAACGTGAGAGCTGCCTCCCCGCCGAGGAAGTCGGCGAGCAGCTGGCCGAGGTCTCCGGGCAGGTGCGGTGCGACCCAGCCCAGGACCAGGCCGACGAGCGAGCCCCACAGGACGGGGACCGCGGTGCGCAGGTAGGAGACCGCGCGGTCGGAGAGGGTTGAGGGGGTCATCATGCTCCCTTGGTGAGTCGGCGGGCCTGCTCGTCGGCGACCGCGGTAGCGATGGACTTCAGGTCTGTGTCGCTGAGCGTGACGGCCTGGCCCGACGCAACCGTCCTGCCGAGGAGGGCGAGGAGGCCGTTGCGCAGGTTGATGGTCTCCGCGCGGGTCTGATCGACCTGAGCGTGGATCGTCGGCAGGCGGTCGGTCTGGGTCTTGATGACGGGCAGGTCGGTGCCGCGGATCTGGTCCACAGCCCAAGCGAGGTTCGCGAGCTGGGTGGCTTGCTCGGGGGTCATGTCGTCCTCCTCGGACGTGGGTGGGGCGGGTCGGGCCGCGGCGGATGCGCCGCCGGAGCCGCGGTGCTGGTCGCGGGCAGGGTCGTACTCGCGGTGCCACGGCTCGAAGGTCGGGTGACGCTGAGCCCACACGGGCCAGATCCACCCGTACTCGGGGCCGTGCTCGTTCATCCACCGGTGCGCTGGGGTGCCGGCCGAGTTGACGCCCGCGCCGAAGTCGCAGGCGGTCGCCCAGCCGTGGTTGCTGGTCCCCGGTACGGCAGCCGCTGCGGCGTTCGCGCGGCGGTACCACCAGCGCGCGCCGAGGCTCGGGTGGGACGAGCGGGTCCAGGGGCCGCGACGGTCGTTGATGCCGAGGGAGACGAGGGAGGTGTAACGGTCCTCGAAGGTCCAGACCTGCCCCCAGCGCCCGTCCATCGCGCGGTACCCGTCCGAGGCGAGCAGCGCGTGCCCGACCTCGCGACGGAACGCCGGTGCCATGCGCTCGATGGAGGCTGCCGCGTCCGCCCGCAGACGCACACCGATCGACGTGACGGTGAGCTCGTCGAGAGGGATGCGACCGTTCTGGTGGCTGGTCATGAGGTACCTCCCGGGTTGCGCAGCGGGCAGTCCGCGATGTGCTGAGTGATCTCGCGACGCACGATCTCAGGGACCTCCTGGCGGAGCAGCCGCGCCAGGCGCTCCTCACGCTCTTCCTTGAAGTCGGCGAGCTCGCGGGCAGCGATGAGGGCCTTGCGGTTGATGGTGTCGTCGATACGATCGGCACCGCTGGCAAGGTCGCGCACCCACTGCTCGAGACCGCCGAACTGGCGCACGAGCCCGTGGATCAGGCCGCGCGTGGCTGTGAGCTCGTCGCGCAGGTTCGGGTAGTCGGCGCCAGCATGGTCGTTCGCGGTCTGCTCGCGGGCCTCACGAGCGTCGCTTCCGATGCGGTTCAGCTTGCGGTTCTGCTGCAGCAGGACAATGACGACAGCGGCAGCCTGGGTGATGACCGCGATCACGACGGGCTCGCTCATCGGGTGACCACCATGGACACCTGGCAGGTCGTGGTCAGCGCCTCGGTGTAGACGCTGACGTTGCCGGAGGGCTCCACCACGAGGGACCCGCGCGCGGAGTAGACGAGTCCCGCGCCGAGGATCTGCCCGGAGAGTGTGGCGTGCTTGAGCTCAGAGGGTCGCCAGTCGCCCGGGACGACGCCGACGTTGGTGGAGGCGCCCGCCGGGACCGTTCCACCAGTGGTGGCCACGGTGCCGGTGACCAGGAGCTGAGAGCCGAGGTTCGTCGCCACCAGCTTCGAGGCCGACCAGATGCCGATCATCGGGATCGGCACGCTCCCCATGGTGGGAACGGCATCCCAGGAGGTGCCGTTGTAGGTCCGTTCGAGCCGCATACCTGCTGGGGCGTCCTCGCGGTCGACGTACAGGGGCCTGGCGGGCGACGGACCCAGCCCTGCGGTTGTGAGAGCGGCCACGAGCTGCGCACGCGCAGTGAGGGTCGCCACGGGGCGGATGTCGTAGACCTCATCGAGGAGCGCGTTGATGCGAGCCCGGGTGACTGGTTCGCCGGTGCCAGCGATGATCTTCTGGCCGCGTGCGTTGGTGACCATCAGGGCTCCTCAATCTCGGGCGGGTCGGTGGGCTCAGGCTCGGCTGTGGGCTCGGGCTCCCAGGTCCACGGCGGGGTGCCCAGGCGCAGCGTCAGCCAGGCGTGCCAGTCCATGTGGGTGGTCGTCTCGTCGGTGTACAGGGCCCCGCAGATGGGGCAGAAGATCCACATGTCATGCGCTCCTGGTGTAGAGGACGTCGAGGGCCATGCCCTGGGGGTGTGAGGTGCCGCGTGCGCCGTAGTAGCCGCCGCCGACGAGGGCGATGCCCTTGGTGGCGCCGGTGCGCATCGCTTCGCGGGTCGCTTCGGGGAGCAGGGCGCCCGCGATCACGGAGCCGCTCGTGGCGGGTGCCCCGCCCGGCTGCGCGCCGTGCGGCGAGGCTTGGAGGAGCGGTGGGCCGGGCATCCCGGAGCCCTCGTTGGCGATGATCGAGACACCGATGGAGTCGATGCTGATCGCGCCGAGGTTGGCGAGCTGGTCGCCGTAGGTCGCCAGTCCGGTCATCGGACCGGAGCCGAAACTGCTGCCTTGATAGAGGTCGGACCTGCCGCCGAAGCGGCCCGTGTTCCAGCGGTCCCACGCACCAGCGCTGGACCGCCACGAGCCCGACCACTGGGGTCGGATCGTGGTGCGCACCTGCTGGGTGTTGGGAGGCGTCGGCGGCACTGGGACAGGGGCTGGGTCAGGGGTTGGTGTCGGGGCGACCGTCGGAGCCCAGGACCCCATGACCAGCTCAGGTGCGCCCCACCGTGATGGGTTGCACAGCACCCACACGAGCGTGTTCAGGGTGTACGTGGTCTGGATGTAGGGGACGGTGTAGGACGCGCCGTCCATCGTGACCACGGCCGTCTTGTCGCCCGTGCTCATCGACACCAGAGTGGCGGTGCGCGAGGCGAACGGGGAACCTCCCTCGATCTGGGAGAGCACGAGCTCGCCGCGCCCGCCGCGCATCGGGTTGCACAGCACCCAGCACGTGCGCCCCACCGTGTACATCCCCGGAAGGGCCGACATCCACGTCCCCGAGCCGCCGTTGTACGCGACCCGAATCCTGTTGCCAGGGACATCCAGCTCGACGACGACGCCAGGGCGGATCATCGACAGGTCAGCGCCCGGCGCTGGCCCCTCAGGCAGCCACATGGACTCGCCGTGCAGGTCGAGGTCACTCATGAACTCACCCCGATGTCTACGCGCATCTCGCCGTCGTCGATGGTCAGGGGCAGGTCGTAGGCGGTGATGTACCCCCAGTCGCGCACACCGTCGGAGATGATCTCCACGGCGTCGTCGAGGTCCAGCCGCGGGTCCGGTGCGAGGGTCACGGGGACGGTGCGGGATGGGCGCAGGGAGTTCGCGAGCATGGTGATCCCGGCCGCCCTGGCCTGGGTGGCGGTCTCGATGAGAGGCGACGACCAGAACTTCGTCACGGGCAAGTAGGGGCCGCTGGCGCTCATCGGTCCCGACGTCTGATCGACCACGACCTGGATGGGCGGTCTGTTCGCGCTGTCGGTGCTGGAGGCGCGGACGACGATGCGGTTGTATGCCTGGTCTCTCGTGTCAGCCCTCGCGGTGCCGATGACCGTGCCGCCCTCCCCGTCAGTCAGGGACACCACAGGCGTCGGTGTGTCAGCCAGCGCGGGGAGCACAGCGATCTGCCCCCACTGGTCGGTGCGGATGCGGGCAGGCCACGCGTCGGCGATCTCATACAGGGCGCCGATGCGGTCGTCGGACCACTCCATGGAGCGGGGGCACTGCCGGTCCACCAGCGCGGGGCTGATCGCCGCAGAGAGTCCCGGGGGCAGCAGACGCCGGAACTCCGACGCAAGCGTGCCGGTAGGGGCCAGCGGTGACGGGAGCCGGTCATCGGCCGCGACCTGCAGGACACCGACGGCCTCGACGTTGATGAGACCGGAGTCGGTGTCGTGCTTCCAGTTCTGGATCTTGAAGCGACCCAGCACCGTCTCGTACTGGATGCCCGTGATGGGTGAGGTGACGACGATGGTCGGGATGACGTACTGCCCGAAGCGCGCCAGGGGGTGCGTCGCGTCGTCGCCCGGGAGCCAGTCACGCCGGTCAGCCCAGCGCGGCACCGAGAACGTCAGCCGCTCTGGCACCTGCGAGGAGCCGTCGGCCGAGAGCCGGCCGCGGCGGACGGGGACAGTCTCCGCGAGGAGAGCCCCGTCCAGCCACGCCGACATCGTCGGGACCCACTGCACCGCACCAGCCAGCATCGAGGTGGAGGGTCCGTTGCGCGTCACGCCTGCCCCTCCCAGTCGAAGCGGTCGAAGGCATCCCAGTCCGCCCCGACCCACTGCAGGTCGAAGCTGTCCCACGTGGAGCCGGTGTTGACCGCGTCGAAGTCGTCCCACGTCGAGGACGGCAGTACGGCGTCGGGGTCGGGATCGTCGACGAGCAGGTACTCGAGAGTCCACCGGCGAGTGTCACCGGTCTGGATGCGCGCGTCCGTGAGTTCGGAGGGGAACCTCGTGATGAGGAGGATCTCCACGGGCGGGAAGTCGCGGACGTCGCCGTCGGTGCGGATGACGACGGGGCGACCGGTGGAGAGCAGTGCCGCGAGTGCGGGTGTCTGCTCCCCGGTGGTGTCGACGAGCAGCTGGCCGCCGCCGTCCCCGGGGATGTCGTAGCGGATGACGGGGCGAGGCCGGCCCGGGATCGGGTACGACGACACCCGCGGATCGGGTGTCCGTGGCAGACCGTTCGACATGAGCGCCACCTCAGCGGAGGTTTGCCCGTCGAGGGACTGCAGCACGTACTTGTCCGGATAGGGCACCGTGATCGGCTCGGACTGCCGGACCACCACGCCGCCGACGGTGACCCGGTACACGACCGGCACGTTGATCGGGGTGCGACTGTCCGAGAGGACGAGCTGCGATCCGTTGGACGTCCCACGTCCACCACGTACCGGCCACACGCTCCCGGCCGCGGTGCCCTCGACGAGGTACACCTGCCCGGCGGTGAGGCCGGGGATGACGACCTGGACGTCCTGCGGTGCGCCCGTACCGACGAGCGCGAGCTGCATCGTCGACGTCGCGATCGACGCCGACGCGTTGGGCAGCCCGAGCCACGAGTAGAGCCACGCGGTTGTCGATGGACTCGACCCCGCGAAGACCTCGCCGTCCCCGACGATGGCCCCCGTCGCGTCGTAGGTAGACCCCGCTACCGGGATCTGGATTGACCCGTGGTAGAACCACCAACCCACAGACGCGAAGCCGTCCGTAGCAGTGACAGTCGACTCGACGAGAGTCCACTGGCCCGAGACGAGCGTCACTGGCGGGCCATCCGCGTAGGCACCGGGCGACCCGCCAGAGGTGTAGACCTGCGTTCGCATTCGTCCGGTCAGAGACGAGCCGTCGGGGGACGTGTACCGCAGCAGGACGGCAGCCCTACGGACATCACCCGCGACACCAGGCCTCGGGGCGCGGTTCTGCCCTTGCGTCGCGCTCCAGCCCGTCGAGGCACCGGTCTTGGCGGTGGTGACCAGGCGGCGGATGTACGACGCGATGCGCGACCCGCTCGAAAGCAACGGACCGTCGCTCGCGCCCGCGACGAGCGTCGTCGTGCCAGCCTCACCAGTTCCGGAGCTGTACAGACCGAAGCCATTGGCCACGCCCGCTGCGGTCTGCACCGCGAACGGGTTGAGGACGTCGTTCCGGCGGCTCATCGCGGCCTCCCCGCCCTCATCGACGCAGACCGTGTCGCCGACGCAGCAGCGATGCGCTGGTCCACCACGTGCATCACCCCAGCGGAATCCATCGCGAGAGTCACCTCCACCTTCGTCGCATCGGTTGGTGGGGCCGCTACCTGGATCACCGGCGCCGACTGTGCAGGCGCGGCATAGAGGCGCTGCATCGGCTGGTACGCGGCGGGGGCGACCTGACTTCCGTCCGCGAAGCCCTGCACACCGAGGCGCTTGCCGGTCTCCTCCCAGATCGAGAGCGACCGCGCACGCTTCGACAGCGCGAACGGGATGTATGCCTCGCCACCGGTCTCCGGTTCCGCCCACACACGCCACGCACCCGCAGGTGCGATCTGCGCGACGTGCGACTCACGCATCCCACCGCCGGCGTAGTAGTCGATCAGGTTCCCGTTGGCCGACGTGATGCCCGGCAGAGGCCGAGCCATGGACGCCGAGACACCGATCACCGCGGTACGGGACGAGATGCTGGCGACGAAACCGTTCACCGCGCCCCACAGCCCGGGAGCCTCCACCGCGCCAACCTTGATCGTCGCGTTCTTCGCGTCGATCGAGTTCTTCGTGCGGTTCGCTTCCTCGAGTGCAGGGTCGCCCTTGGCCGAGATCGACCAGGCGGACGGCGTCATGCCACCGATCGACGTCTGCGTCTGCCGACCGGTGGACATAGCGTTCTCGGGGCGTGCGGACAGGTCCCAGGCGTCGACGGTCATTCCCGAGAGGAGCGGGATTGTGCTTTTGGCTGCAGTGTCGATCGCCGGTGTTGGGTCCACCCCCAGCATCCACGGTTGCACCGCCAGAGCGTCCATCCCCGAGACGGTCTCCTCGGCGACCTCGTAGGCGATCGACCCGTCGGCGTTGAGCGTCGCCGTGACCTCCCGGCCATCCGTGATGGACTGGATGCCGTCGACAAACTCAGTCCCGTTGTCGACACCTTGCTGGTACATCGCGTCCGACGCCGCGAGCTCCTCCGGCAGAGCGTTCGCGAGCTCGGCAATCAGTGGCGCAGCCTCAGTGCCCAGCCCCAGCAGGTAGTTCAGGTACTCGGAGCTGACCTGACCTGCGAGGCTGATCATGTTGGCGTTGTAGTTCACCTGGTCTTCCAGCTGCTTGCGCTGCTGGTCGAGGAGCTCGCCCATGCTGACGGACTGGCCGTCGTAGAACGACTCCCAGGAGTCCTCGGCGTCCTCGGTTGCGTCTGCCTGGGCCTCTGCCCACGCGGTGCTCGCGTCGATCGCTGCTTGATAGGCGCCAGCCGGGTTGACGAACGCATCCGACGTCTGTCGGGTCTTCACGCGCCAGTCTTCGAGCGCCTTCTGAGCCTCGATCGCGGCGTCGCCGACCTGGTCGATGCCGATGGATGCGCCAGCCGCAGCTTCTCCGAGTGCGTCGGCCGCTGGGGTGGCCCCCTCGGCCGCGAGGCCGAGCTCCTTGTCGGCGAGGGCCTTGCGGACGGCGACCTTCTCTGCTTCGGAGAGGGAGTCGGCCTGCTTGTCGAGGATCCCGGTGAGGTCCTCCATCTTGTTGACGTCGGACTCACTGTGGGAGAACGACTGCGAGAGGTAGTCATCTTGGGCGGCCTGGACGCGCTTGACAGCGTCCTCCTGGCCGAGGATGTACCCGGTCAGGTCGTCGATCGCGATGCCAGCATCCCGAGCCCAGTCGATGACGTTGACCGAGTCGTCGCCCATGATCTTCTCGCCCAGAGACCGGCCGAAGTTCGTGTTGGCGAGCGAGTCGGCGATCTTGCTGACGGTCTTGTCGGTCGTGTTGCCGAACTCGTCGAGAGTCGCGAGGAAGTCGTCGGTCATGGCCGCGGCATCGGCGGCGTCCTTGGCCCAGTTGCCCAGGAGGATCGCGCCGGCGCCGAGGGCGATGCCGATGGCCCCCATCGACACCGTGGCGGCTCGAGCCGAGATGCCCAGAGCCGCCATCGCGGTCCGAGTCTCGGAGATCGCGACGGTGAGCTTGCCCATGCCTGCGATACCGAGCAGGACGAGCCCGCCGCCGCCGACGATGCCGAGGAGGGCGGTCTGTGCGGACGCTGGCAGTTCGCCGAGCTTCTCGACGACGCCGGTCGTGCCCTGGACGAGGGAACGAAGAGGGCCGTCGGCGCTCGAGCCCATCTCGATCATGGTGCGGTCGAAGGTGGCGCCGAGCAGCTGCACGTCGCCCTTGAGGTTGTCGAGCTTGGTCGCTGCGGTCTCGGCCGCGTAGCCCTGGTCGTCGACGGCCTGGATCCAGTTGCGCATGCCGGAGGCGCCCTGGTCGTACAGGACGGTGGCGGCGCGGACGGCGTCGGAGCCGAACATGATGGACATGGCGGCGTTGCGGGCCTCGGGGGTGAGGTCCTTCATCTTCGCCTGCAGCATGCCGGCGAAGTTCTCGAGGCCGATGAAGTTGCCCTGGGCGTCGTAGGCGCTGATGCCGAGCTGGTCGAACTGGGCCTGGGCTTCCTTCGAGCGGGGCGTCAGGCGCTGCAGCATGGTCTTGAGCGAGGTGCCGGCGTCGGAGCCGAGCAGACCGGCTGAGGCGAAGGACGCCAGCGCCGCGGTGGTCTCCTCGATGGAGAGCCCGGTCTGGGCAGCGACGAGGCCACCCATGCGCAGGGCGTAGGCGAGGTCGTGGACGTCACCCATCGCCTTGCCCGCACCGGCTGCGAGCAGGTCGGCGACGTGGGTCGCCTTCTCCCCTCCGAGGTTGAACTGGGTAAGGGCGACGGAGGTGGTTTCGGCCGCCTCGGCGACGCCGAGGGAGCCGGCCGCGGCAAGGTCGAGGGAGCCGGTCAGGGCGCCGGAGAGGATGTCCGATGCGGATACCCCGGCCTTGGCCAGGTTCTCGATGCCCTGCGCGGCGTCTTTCGGGGTGAAGCCCTGCTCGGACGCGGCGAGTGCAGCCTCACGGAGCGCGTCGATGCTCTTCTTCGCGTCGTCGCCGGTCGCCTCGACGGCGCTCATGGCGTGGTCGAAGTCGGCGAACTTCTTCACGGCGACCCCGGCCATGCCCGTCAGGGCGAGGCCGAGGACGCCGGCGTTGCGGGAGAGCTGGTTGAGGGACTGCTCGCGGCGGGCGATCTCGTCGAGGCCGTTGCGGGCGAAGTCCTGTGCGGAGCGCTGCGCTGTGCGCATGCCCGCCGTGAAGCCGGACACGTTCGCGCCGAGAGCCACGATCACAGAGCGATCAGCCACGACTCACCCCCTGGGTTCTCGATGCAGTTGTCAGAACGTCTTGGGGCGCACCCCGAAGAGCAGCGCCTCGGGGAACTCGACGACCTGGTCGCCGTTCTCGCGGGCCTTCTTGGTCCGCGCGAGGGCGGTCGTCCAGTAGCAGCGCCGCGGTGGGCGCACTTCCCACTTCGTGTCGAACGCTGGGTCCTGGCAGAACTCGGGGTCCCCGCCGCAGTGCGGGCACAGGGAGCCTCGGTACTCGGCGAGGGCGACCATCCAGCCACGCTCGACGTCGTCCCACTCGACCTCCGGGCGGGAGGCGACCATGCGACCGTCGGAGTCGTACTCGTAGGTCGTGGTCGGCTCCCACCCCGAGAACCGCTTGTAGGAGACGCCCAGCGCGTAGGCGGCTTCTAGCTCTGCTCGGAGGGCCGCGTCTTCCTGTACGCGGCGGCGCTGAAAGGGGCTGCGGTCTCACCCCGGTTGACCTGCAGGACTGCGGAGGCGAAGGCCGTCCACTGCCCGTTCGACATCGCGTCGGCCTCGGCGTGCCAGTCGTCGCCGGAGAACTCGATGAGTTGCCCGTCGGCGCCGGTGACAGCCTTGATCGTTGGGGGCGCGGTGTGCGCCATGATCGCGTCGATCCCGGTCTCGAGGTTGAGGGTGTACGCCCGGTCGAGCTCCGAGCCGTCGCGCGGCGGGTGCGCGGCCTCGAGCTGGGCGAAGATCTTCTTGGGCAGCGCCGAGAGCGTGAAGGTGATGGTGCTCGCGCGCATCTGCGCCTCGAGCTCGCCGATCTGTCGGGCGATGGACTCGACCGGGGAGTTCTCCCTCTTGTCGAGCTTCTGCGCGCGCTCCGCCTCGGCGAGCTCGACGACGAGCTTCTCGTGGCGCTCGACGAGGTCGAGGTTCGTGCACAGCGGGACGGTCTTGGTGGGCAGGCTGAGGCCGAGCTTGGACATTCGTGTTCTCCCTGGTTGTCGTGCGGTTCCCTGGGGTGGTGATGACCTGGCCGCCGCGCCAGGGAACGCGGCGGCCAGGAGTCGGGGGTGGGTCAGGCAGCGAGGGCGACGTCGGTGGCCACGGCCTCGACGAACGCCGGCCACATGGACCGCAGGACCGAGTTCTCCTCGGGGGCGACTTCCTGCTTCGTGCCCGGGGCGAACTGGATGACCGTGACGATGTCGCCGACGGCCCACGGGGCGTCGAAGGCCTTGCCGCGGCGGCGGATGGCGTAGATGGTCTCGCCCTCGACGAGGGTCTCGACGAGCCCGTTGTAGTCCTCGGAGTACACGGTGTTCGTGTTGTCGATGCCGGTGATCGAGAGCGTGTAGTTCTTGCGCCCGGGCTTGTTCCGGGTCGTGGTGTCGCACTCTCGGGCGTCGGTGATCGTGGCCTGGTCACCGGAGAACGCGAAGCCCCCGGCGGTGTGGTAGCACGAGCCGTCGAACGCGGTGACGGCGTTGAGCTCGGTGAGCTTGGGGATGACGATGTCGGCGACGGCCTTGAGGTAGACGGTGCGGATGTTGCCGTCTGCGGGGGTGCCGGGGATGTTTCCAGCCATGTCAGGACTCCTGGGGGTTGGGCGTGCCATCGCCGGACGGCTCAGGCGTCTGACGCGAGGCGGGTGCCTTCGCGAGCTTCTTCGCGGGGATGTGGTGCTTGGTGGGCCGCGGGTAGGGCGAGGGCGGGTAGCGGTCGCTCTTGACGACCTCGACCTTCCCGTCACGGATCAGCACGGAGGTCTCGCGGACGTCGTACTCGTGCTTGGTGTCGACGTCCTTGACGCGGACGAACAGGGGAAGTGCCATCGGGTGCCTCCGGGCGCGACGAGGAGCCCCGTACCGGGCGGCAGGGGCTTGTGTTGGGTGGGGCTATGAGGTGCGTGTCGCGGTGAACGCGTACTCGAGGAACGCGATCATGAAGCGCTGGTCGGTGGTCGCGTCGGTGCCGTCGTCGTCGGGGGTGGGCTCGCGCTCGTTGAACTGGCGAAGCGGCGAGGTCTGCCAGCCCGCGGCGACCGGGCGCTCCCCCTCGAGGGCGGCGCCGATGATGTCGGCCAGCGCTCGGCACCCGTCCGGGTCCTGGTGGACCAGGCGCACCCGCACGGTGCAGCGGTGCGGCAGGGCGGTCCCGGCCTCGGAGCGTCCCGAGACGTGCGGGAGGCGCTGGTCGACGACGATCCATGCCCCCGTCCCGGTCTCCGCGCGCCCCTCAGTCGTAGGGACGCCCGGGACGTCGGGGAAGAGCGCCATGACGGCGTCGCCGAGCGCGCGGACGCTCACAGGAGCTCCGCGGCCATCGCGGCGAGGGCGTTGACCATGCCGGGTGCGGCCTGGTCGATCCCAGCGTTGATGTCGAGCGTGCCGCCACCACCGTTGCGACCGCCGAAGTAGGCGATGTTCGCGATGCGTGCCTTGCGGTGACGCGCCCGGTCCGGGCCGAGCACGAAGCGGATCTGGTTCGGGCGGAAATCTGAGTCGTAGGAGATCGTGCTGGCGATCGCGAAGTGCTCGGAGGACTCGGCGTCGGAGACCATGCGGTTCTTCGCCTCGAGCACCGCGCGCTCGACGATCGCCGTCGTCCGTGTGTAGGCCTGCGGGCCGACGCGCCCCAGGTCAGCGATCAGCGTGTTCAGTGCCGGGGAGGTCATCGTGATGCCGTCAGCCATGATCGGTGACCTCCTCGACGTTGAGCCGGTACGCGGTCGCCGCGGTCTTGTGCAGCAGCGCGACGACGCGGAACTGGCGCCCGGCAGCCTCAGGGTCAAGGGCCGACGTGAGCAGGGTGATGATGTCGCCGATGGCGGGCTTGCAGGACCCCACGGGCAGGTGCACGGAGTAACGCTGGATCGTGGGGCGGGCGCCGCCGACCTCGGGCTCGCGCTCGGAGGGCTCGAACGTCTGCACCTTGCAGCGCCCGGCGTAGACGTCCTCGTAGACCGGGGTCGGCAAGGCCGTCACGGGGTCCTTGATGCGGCCCACAACGCGCTGCAGGGTGCAGGTGTCGAGCATGTTCTTCTCGACGAACCGGCGGGCTCGGCCCATGACGTTGGCGTAGGTCATCAGTACGTCCCCGTCACGGCGACGGCACCGGAGAACCTGGCGCGCAGCGCGTCCTTCGTGCGCTGGGGGAGCTCGGTCATGTCGACGACCTCGTCCTCACCGCGGGTGAAGGAGATCTGGTAGTCGTCAGCTCGCTCGGACGACTTGCCGCGGTTCACCCCGATGCCCTCGGTCGCCTCGTAGATTCCGGCGGCGACGAACGTGCAGACCATCTTGACGATGTCCGCCGGGACCGGGTCGTAGCCGTGGACGAGGGTGAGGCGGACCTCGGAGGGCGCGTAGGTCGACTGCCACCCGCGGGGATGCCACAGGCGCCCGCCGATCAGCTTGTGGTCGGTCACTGTCGTGCCGTCGAGCTCGACGCCCGTGACGGACAGGACCGGCGTGCCGGGAAGCGGAAGCCACTGCTCGCGTGTCCCCTCGATGGTGATGGTGGAGGTGGCGCGGGAGATGAGCACACCGGCCGCGTCGCGGACCGCTGCTGACACCGATGCCAGCAGCGATCCCACGAGCGCCGTGTCGGTCGTGTCGATGCCCAGGGCCGTGAGGTCGGCCACCGTAGCGAGTGGTTCTGGTGCCACGATGGCCTCCCTCGTCAGTCCTTGGTCACGGTGCGGTCGTGACGACCGTGTCGACGCCGGTGCCGGGCACGAACTCGGCGTTGGCGGTCGCGATGCCCTCAGGGCGCGTGATCTTCGCGCCGTAGACGTGCAGGCCACGGATGATGTCCGCGAACCGCTTCTCCGAGCGCAGCGCCTCGGTCTCGACGATCTGGCTGGCGAACGACAGCGCCCCGGGGACACCAGCGACGATGAGGTTGCGGCTGGACGCCGAGACCGTGTTGTTCGACATGAGGACGTCGAACCCGAGCGCCCGGCCCACGATGCCGTTGCGCAGGCCCTCGGAGGTGCCCGAGGCGTCCACGCGGGTGAAGCGCGGATCGTTGAGCAGCGCCGAGTAGAACGACGGCGAGACGATGACGTAGCGGCCGTCAGTGGGCACCGACTGCTCGTTGAGCTTCTGGTTCAGGTCGACCAGGACGTTCCACGCGCTCGTCTGCCCGGCGCCGGGCTTGCCGGTGCCGGTGCCGTTGACCACGGAGACGTTGCCGAGGCGGTTGGCGGTGATCGGCCCGCCGGACCCGGCTGCCAGGGCCGCGAAGCCCGCGATGTAGCGGTCGACCTTGTCCTTGAGGCCGTAGCCGGCGCGCTGGGTGGCCGGTCCCTGGAAGTCGCCGGCTGCCTGGACCTTGTCGACGTCGTTGACCCGGAACGCGAAGTAGTCGCCCTGGTCGATGAGCAGCTTGATCGTGCCGTCGGAGAGGTCCTCGACCTCGATGTCGACCGTCTTGTCGTAGGTCTTGATCGTCGGGTCGCCGATGGTCGTGATGTTGACCGTGTCGCCCTGCTGCTTGATCTGGCCCTCGTAGTCGCGGTTGACGACCGACGGCTGGCCGAAGACCAGGGCCTTCTCGAAGGGGAGCTGGACCGCTGCGGACCAGAGCTCGGGGATGAAGTTGGTGATGGCCACGGTGGGCTCCTCAGTTCTTGGGGGTCTTGAGCAGGTCGGCGAGCTGGCCCTTGGCCTGGGCATCGGCGATCTGCTGCGGGGTCATGCGTGCCAGATCGGCACGGGTGAGCTGCTTCGGGCGGGCGTCCTTGCGAGCACCGCCGTCTCCTGAGCCCGTGAACCGCCGACCGCCTTGCGCAGCGAGGTAGGGCTTGTTCTTGACGAGCTCGTCGATGGCCTCTGCGATCTCGGCCTCGTCGACGTTCCCGTCCTCGTCGACCTCGAACTGGTCGAGGTCGAGGAACTTGTAGGCGTCCGCGGGGTCGGCGAGCTTGCCTGAGGCGGCTGCCTTAACCTCCGAGCGGACGATCCGCGTGTTCGCCTTGGCGAGCGCGGTGGTCTCTGCGGCGCGCACGGCCTGGGCCGTCTCGTCGCCGGGCTCCTTGTCGGCCAGGGCTCGCTCGGCGGCCTGGCGCTTCGTGCGCTCGTCCTTGAGCTTGGCCTTCATGCGGTCGAGGGCCTGCTTGCCGGCGTCGCCGAGCGCGTCAGTACCGGAGTCTGTGCCGTCCTCGCCCTCGTCGCCGTCGTCGTCTCCGACCTCGTCGCCGTCGTCTCCGACCTCGTCGCCGTCGGCGCCGTCCTGGTCGGTGTCCTGGTCGTCGCCACCGGCACCGTCTGCGTCGTCCGCGGAGGTCTCGATGAAGCGGAGGTTGTGGTTCTTGCGAAGGCGGGTGTTCATGGCTCTCCTTGCGAGAGGTGTCGTGCCGGGACCCTTGCGGCCCTCAGCGGAGGAAGATCTGCCCGCCGGATGCGAGCCAACGCCTGTAGTCGGTCTCGACCTGGGCGGAGATGGTGGGCGTCAGGCCGCGGCCTTGACGGTCGAACGGGTTGCGGCCCTCGAGGACCGCGAGGTAGCGCTGCTCAGAGTCGACGACGCGACGCTCGGCCGCGGTCATGGTGTAGCGGCTGCCGTCGCGGATGCCGGTGCGTCGGGCTTCCTCGACGACCGCGCGAGCCCCCACGCGCCGGCCGCCGCGCCCGAGGGCGCCGAAGCCCTCGCGGGTCCCGCGCAGCACGCCGCCGGGTGTCTGCCCGCCGGGGAGGATGTACCCGTGCTCGGTGAGCAGCCGCAGGGTCTCCTCGCGGCTGCCTGCCTGGGCGTAGATGCCCTCTGGGGTCAGTCGGCGCCCGGCGAGCCCGTAGGCGTTCCCGCGACGCGTGGTGCCCTCGGTGGTGAACAGGCCGTTGCGCCCGCGACGAGCGTTGGTGACCTGGTAGAGGTCGGCGCCCTCGCGGATCGCGCCCGCGTTGGTCTTGCCCCACGCTGCGTCCTGCTCGGCGGCGCTCAGGGAGTGGAAGTAGGCGTAGGGGTCGTCGACCAGGCCCTCGGCGCGTGCGCCGGCCGTGGAGCCGAGGCGGGAGGCGATGTGGACGCAGTCGCAGCGTGGGTGGCGCAGGAAGCCCTGGTTGTAGCGGAAGAACTTCCCGGCCAGGACGACGCAGCGCGAGCAGGAGGGCGGGTTGAGCATCCGGACGTACCCGGTGCCGCGCCGTGCTGCGGTGTCGACCCCGGCGGCTTGGCGGCCGGCGTCGGCGATCATCGTGCGCATGATGGTCTCGAGCGCCTTGCGCCCGGCGACCATCGCGGTCTCGGTGGCCATCCCTCCGCCGATGTACTCCTTGGTCGAGATGACCGGCCCGTACAGCAGGCCCGTCAAGGAGCGGCCGTCTGCCGCGTAGCCGCCGAATGCCTGGGGCTCGACGAACCCGTCGGGGGCGACCCAGGATCCTTGCTCGGCGAGCGTCGCCGCGGTGTAGGACGACCCCGCTGTGGCCGCCCTGACTTGCAGGTCGACTACCCGAGGGCTGATCGAGCGAACAGCTGAGGACCAGGACTCCGAGAGGAACCGTGGCTCCACGCGCCGCCACGCGGCACGCGCCAGACGCAGCGCCTCGACCTGCAGGCGCTGCATCTCGCGGTAGTGGTCGACGGCAGCGCGGGGGATCGAGGCCATCAGGCCACCCCCTCACCTACCTGCACCGGTCGGGCGACCTGCTCGAACAGCGGGTCGGTCTCCTCAGCGCGCTTCATCGCCACGACACGCTTCACGTCCTCTGGACCGAGGCCGTCGAGCTCGAGCAGGTACTCGAACGGGTAACCGATCTGGCGCTTCTTGACCAGGGCGTCGGCCAGCTGGGCGTCCGAGCGCATCGCGGCGTTCGCCCACTGGACGTGCGCGGTGCGCATCTTGCCCGCGAGGCCCTTCTCGTCGCGCGCGAGCGCCATGAGCCGGAACAGGTCCCGCACGGACGTGCCGAAGAACAGCTGCTGCTCCTCGACTTTCTTGACCAGACCTGTCTCGGCGGCCACGAGCGCGTCGCCGGACAGGTTCGACAGGCCCCCGTTGGTCACCAGGTAGTGCGGGGGCGTGCGGGTCTGGGCTGCGATGTGCCCGACGGCGATCTCGATTACCTTCGTGAAGACCTCGAGGGAAGCGGCGTCGAACTGCGCGATCTTGGCGTTCTGCCCGGTCAACCACATGAAGCGGCCGTGCGCGAGCTCCTTGATGTCGACCGGCTTCTCGCCGATCTTCTGCCCGGTCTCGTCCAGAATCGGGATCTTCGGCGGCTCGGCGCCGAGCACGACACGCGCCGGGAAGGACGCGTGGTCGGCGGAAGTGAACAGGTACGCCCAGAGCAGGTTGATCGCGTCCTGCATCGCCTTGGTGCCAGCGATGTCGGAGATCGGCGCGCGGCCCAGGCGGGGACGGTTGGCGAACTCGACGCCGGGGACCTCGCCCATCGGGTTCGGGATCGGCCAGGCGTCGTCGTCCTTCTCCTGGCGTGGTTCCCAGCCGCCGATCTGCAGGGACCGCCCGGTGACGTGCAGGCCGCTCTCCGTGCGCGTGGGTGACTCCATGCGCACCGTGGTGTTGCGCTGCCATTTCCACAGGCCGTCGTCGAGGTAGAGGGTCAGGTACTCCTTGCCGCCGTCCACCCACGCCTTGACCATCCCGAGCTTGACGCGGGAGTTGCCCGGGGCGTAGTCGATGAGCACCTGGGAGGGGTGCTCCCAGGTGAAGATCGGCTCGTCGGTCTTCGGGTCGCCCCAGACGATGACGTAGGACGTCGTCGCGACGATCGACTCGAGGAGCCCCTGGGAGGACTGCATGTCGCCGGCGTTGCGCTGCCAGTCGTTCCACAATTCGTCGCCGGCCGTGCTGCCCTTGTCGCCGACACGCACGCCCTTGAGGCGCAGGCGCTCGGCCGGGGAGTTGCCCACGACCCCGCACCAGTTGTCGGAGAACCCGACGTAGCGGTCCTTGTGCCAGTCCGCCCACTCGCGTGAGGCGTAGGCCAGGGGCTGCTTGCCCTCGTAGTAGTTGTCGAGCTCCTCTACGGCGGGTCGGCGGGCGTCGAGTCGCGAGTAGAGCTTCTCGGCGTAGGTGAGAGCCGCGGTGGCGTCCACAGATCCTCCGATCAGGCGTAGTAGGCGTAGGAGTCGGTGGAGGTGTTCGCACCCGAGGCGATCGCGTCGAGGCGGGCCTGCCACGACAGCCCACCGGCCATCGCGAGGTCGATCTTGTTGAGCGAGTCGTGCCGCTCCTTGGCCATGACCCACAGGGCCTGGCCTTCGTCGTCGACCATGCGGATCTCGCGTTTCTGGGCGTTGGCGATGTGGGTCGCGAAGTCCTCGTCGCCGTCGTGGGTCACGGCGCCGGCCTTGATCGCCCCGGCGTAGGACCGGCACATCTCGGCTGTGCGGCGCAGGTTGCGGGAGTCGGTGTAGAAAAACAGGACGCGCTTCGGCCCGTACTTGCCAGCCCAGTTCGCCCCGTGCTCGTCCCAGCCCTGCGCGGGGTCGAGGTACATGCGCACGACGTCGAAGACCTCGAAGACCTCGTCCACTGCCTCGTTGACCTCGCCGTACCGCACCTCAGGGGTGCCGTCAGGAGACTCGTCCGAGACGTCTGGGACCCACAGGCCGAACTTCTCCTGCAGGCCCGTGGCGAGGTCGGTCACGACCAGAGCGGTCGTGTCCTTCCAGCGGGACCCGTCGAAGCCGACAGACACCTTGCGGCGGATGTGACGCTGGATCTTCGCGCTCTCGCGCACGAGGTCAGTGCGCCACCGGTGGGCATCGAACGCCTGAGCGGAGGTCTGGGTCCAGCGGTTGAGCCAGGTGCGCTCGAGGTACTGCTGGTCGACCTTCGGGCGATCCCACTGCTTGGCGATGCCGCGCAGGTCGGACCAGGCTGCCACGGACGGCCCTGAGGCCTCCCGGATCGCCTCGACGCGGTCCGCGAAGACCTTGAGGTCGTACTCGAGCCCGGTGACCGGGTTGTGGGTGCCGGCCTCGCGGTGGAAGTAGAAGAGCTCGGGCTCGTCGACCTCACCCTTGGCGATGAGCTCGGCCTCGTCCTTGTCCTTCTCCGCCACTGAGCCGCGGCCCGGACGTCCCGCCGTCGTCGTGCCCAGCGACCATGGGTCGTCCAGGGGGCGCTTCGGCAGGTTGGCCTCCATCGCCTCGTAGGCCGACAGGGCGGTCGGGGAGTCCAGGCGGTGGGTCTCGTCGTAGTACTGGAAGGTCGTGCGAGCACCGTCGCGAGCGTTCGGGGACCCCGCGAGCGGGACCGCCTTGCCGTCCGCGCCGTACTCCCCGAGCCGGATGATGCGCTCGAGGGAGACGTCGAACAGGTCCGCGTCCGGGCCCTCGGTGCACACCGTGTAGAGCACGCCGTAGGCGAGCTCCATGACCTGCTCCTGCGTGGTGGCGAGCAGCGGGATGTACGGGTCCCGGACCGGGCGCCCGACGGGGTTGCCGTCAGCATCCCAGCCGTCGAAGCGCACAGGCCCCTCGGAGTGCAGCTCGGCGAAGGACACCCAACCACCGAACTCAGTCTTGGCCGTGCCCTTGCGCCACGAGATGCGCACACGCTTGAAGCGCCGGCGTCCCGCGAGTTCGTGGCCGCGGGGGTAGACCTCGTAGGCCTTCCAGATCGCGGCGCGCTTCTCGTCGTCAAGACGAGCAGGCTCCCCCTTGAGGGACCCTGGCCCGAAGACGGCACGCTCCTCGATCAGGTCACAGATCGGCCCGCCCAGAGACGGCCAGGGCTCCTCGTCGAACGACGGGACGATGAAGGTGCTCACACCGCCCGAAGGGTGCCGCGCGGGTCACCCTTCGGCTTGTCGGCTCGGGCGGGGGTCGCCCGCTGCCGACGCTGCTCACCGCGAGTCTCAGCCTCGTCCGCACGCTCGATCTCGAGGTGCAGCCGAGTCAGAGCCAGCGGGTTCAGGCCCAGTCGGTCAGAAAGCTGGCGGGCCTCGACGGCGGCCTTGAGGTCACCCTGCTCGGCGAGGACCTTCCAGCGGACGTACTGTGCGACCTCGCGCGAGGAGTGCGAGTCCTCCCAGACCGTGGCCTGCGGGGTGCGCCACAGGATGTCCCAGAGGGCGACCTCGTCGTCGGTGGCCTGCTCGATCTGCAGGGATAGGGTGGCGACCGCCATCTCGTTCTTGTTCAGCTCGCGGCGCATGCGGCCCTTCTTGCGGCCATCCTCCTCGACCTCGACCTCGACCTGCAGCGACGCCACCCGGTCACGGGCAGTTTCGAGCTGGGCAGCCATGATCGGGTTCGGGCGTAGCGGCCACGGCGGGATCGCACCGAGGCGACCACCGGCAGGCAGCGAGGTGAAGCCCTTCTTGGGGTCGTTGGTCCGCGCACGGACCGACGGGTGCTTCGGTGCGGGACCGGGCATCAGGTGCCTCCTCTGCCGCCTTGCGCGGCACGTCAGCGGGGCGCTCCGACGTTGCGTCAGGGCGAAAGAATGGCCACGGCCAGAGGATGGGGAACCCGTAGGGAGAGAAAGTCCCCTCACCGGCGGTGTGTGCAGAATGCCCCGAGGGGGACCATCCCCGCCCTAATGAGGCATTCGGTCGTTCCATCCGGCGGGTCGGGTGGCTGCGGTCTTGCGGTCGTGGCATCGCTTGCAGAGACCTTGACCTCGGGCTGCGTCGTTCGGATCGAGACCCATCGCGACGAGGTCGACCCGTTCGATCGGGTGATGGTCGGCGACGGTGGAGCGGGCGGCCATGCATGCCTGGCAGATGGGGTCTCGGGCGAGGACGGTCTCGCGGAAGTCGCGGTGCCCTCGTGTTGAGTACGGGTTGCCGCTCGGTCTGCGCTTGGCGTCTGCTGCTCGTTGGCAGGTCTTGCAGATGCTGACTCCGGGCGGCGTTGGTTCGGGGCAGCGGGTGCAGGGTGACCAGGCGCGGGGCATGGTCACCTCCGGTGGTGGGTTCCCTGCGAGCGAGGCTCGCTGCGTTCGCGCTGAGCGTCGAGTGTTAGTCGCCAGTCCCTCGCGGTGGATGGGCCAGTCGTGGTCGACGATGGCGGCGCGGGGGTCGCGCATGCGGCCGAGGGTCTTGTCGACGGGGTCATCGCAGAGGGCGCAGCGCGTCTCCTCGGCGAGCACGCGGGCTTCGAGCTGGCGCCAGCGGGGGCCGTTGATTTTGCGCGGGCGGGTGGCTGGCATCGCGCCCTCTCTCGGACGACACCAAGCGAGCCGAATTTCACCCTCTTCGGGTCGGACGCCCTCGCTAGGGTCTGCCTATGGCTAACTTCACTATCAACAAGGGTTCAAGTAGCAGCTCATACAAGGTGGAGGCTGACGAGTACACACTGAGCGACGGGTACTTCGTCTTCACGCTGCGTGCCGGCAACCAGAAAGTCTTCTCGATCTCGTCTGCGCAGGTGCGGACGATCACGATGGAGGATCCGCAGCGTCCCGGTCAGTAGAGAGTGCTACGCGGCCAAGGCGAGGGGTGACGTCGCTTCGGGCGACGCATGCAGTCGGGAGGCGTGTGCAGCGTGTTCGAGGGAGGCGAGCGACATGGTCAGTCGCCTCCCTCGTAGCTATGCCTTGCGGGTTGGCCGCGCCTTGTTCAACTTGTCGGGCTGGATGTACAGGATGTCGAGCAACCTGTCCACGAGGTCCCGCAGCTCCTTGGCGTCTTCTTGGGTAACAGGAGAGAACACCTCGGGGTGGGCGCCCGCGTTGCCCCAGGCGCGGATGTGGTCTGCCCAGTCTCCAAAGGTCGTCCATAGGTCACCGTCCGTGACCATCTGCTTGACGGCTTCACTCAGGCTCCCCTTCCCCTTAGCTGCTGGGCTTCCCTTGTCCTGGATCGTCTGAGCGAGAGCCGATCGGAACATCGCGGCTGCGGCATGGGGAGCACCAACCGACAGAGAGCGCTCTCCTTCACCGAAGGCATCGGCGACTGCTGCGGGGATCGCAGAGGACTGTGTCCGGCCGGTTCCAGGTGGCGGCCACCAGAAGACGGCAGTGTTGACGCCCGTGTTGATGCTGACTTTCGAGATCACGATCGTCGCTTTCGCGCATCCTTGGCACTCCAGGGTTGTGGCGATCTCCCGGGCCATCCCCCAATCTTCGGGAGTCGACCCCACGTCTAGAGGAATCGACGTGCCAACGTTGAAGTTGCTCACCCGGTCACAACGAGGGCATGGGCCCGAAGGATCTTCTGGCGTGGGCAGGGAGTCTGGGTCACGTGTCATGGCCGGACTGTAGCGGCCTGGCCCTGCCGGGTCGAGCCTCGCCGCGCGCGTTCATGGGTGTTGGTCGCGGGGTGCGTCGACTCCGGCAGGGAGTGTGGGGCGATCAGCCTCCGTAGAGGTGGGCCTGGTTCTCGCTCTCGCCGGCACTGGAGGCGAGGAAGGCGTGGAACGCTTCGGCGCGGGTCACGGTGACCTCGGCGCCCTCGTCACCGTGCCGGGATGCGATGACGACGGCGAGGTTGAGTGCCTCGAGTCGCGACCTCGGTCCGCTGACCATCACGTCGAAGCCGGCGCTGGTGGGGTCTGCCATGGTCGTGCTCCTGTCGATTGGTGTGGAGGATCAGAGCGGTGGGCCAGATGATGCCGTGGTCCCACTCGATCCACCCTTCCCACTCGTTGTCCATGAGTGGGCTCTCGTCTTGTGTCTGGCCCAGCGTGTTCGGCTCGCCGCCTACTGGCTGGGTCGGCGCGCCCCGTCCGGGTACGCAAGAAGCCCCGGAGGCCGTGTGGCTTCCGGGGCTTCTGGATGTTTGTGGGGTCGACGATTACCCCGTGCGGTGACAAGACTACGGTGCGATCTCCGACTTGTCTACAACCTCTGCAAGCCCAGTGCGGGCGACTCTGTCACCAGCCTCTTTGTGGCATGATCTCAGGCGACGTCGCCGATCGGGCGGGTCTGGCAATGCCGCCGATGTGCAGGGGGCGGCTCGATAAAGGGGTGAACTGGATGCGTGTAAGGAAGACGGCAGGGCGTCTGGCAGCGGCGCTGGTCCTTGGCGGTTCGATCATTGGCTCTTCTGTGGTCGCCCTGCCAGCGACTGCGGCAGCACCGACAAACGTGTGGGCGGACGTCTACTACCGCGCGGGCTGCAGCTCGGGAGGCTATGAAGCCCTCAGCACTGGTAACACCAACTACAAGTTCTGGACTGATCTGAAGTCTGCGCGTTACTCGAAGTTCGCGAACGGTGACCGGTACGCCCACGGGGCTTACATGAGTCACATTGGGTCGGTTAAGGTCCAGCCCCACGCGATGGTCTGGCTCACCTATGACGGCAACGTGACCCGCCAGTACTACAAGAACGACACGAACCAGCCGAAGTGCCTCACGACGAACTCTAGCGTTACGTACAACTCCATTGGAATTGTCAACCGGTAGTTCATCAGAACCATCTGAGATGTCACGGCTGTTCGGGTGAAGGCTCGCACCTAAACGGTGCGAGCCTTCTTCTCTTCTACTGAGGACAGGTAGCGGCTCTGGTGTCCCAGAGGCGGCAGAGCGCGCGGCCGTCGGCCTAGTTCCACGTGCCGGTATCCTCGCCGACGACATGGCCGCTCACCTCCCTCACCACTATGGCTTGCGGGTAGGCCACGCCTTCGTCAGTTGGTCAGGTTGGATGTAGAGACCTGGCGACCTTCTCGTCGGGTCCCTGGGTGCAGCTCAGGGTCAGACAGTGCGCCCTGGGGGTGAACATCGGGGGCGAGTCTAAGGTTCGACGGACGGCAACCGATCAGGAACTCATGAGCGATTACACTTCGACACTCCTGGTCTCGGTTGCAACCTTCCTCTCTGTCTCGGCTCTGCTGATCGCGATCTTCGCGTTCCGCAGAGAAGTCAAGAGCAAATCAGAAGGCGAGAAGGTCTCATTCGAGGACACGTGGAGCCTCTCTGCATCCCTACTGTCGCTTGTGTTCTCACTCATCGTCATCGTCACGCAGCCGGCTGGGCACTTGGCAGGGTGGCTGGCGGGCCCCTTCGTGGTATTGGTCGCTTACTGGATCGTGCGCAGGTTCGGCAACTGAAGAACTTGGGCCGAAATCCCATGCAAGAAGCCCCGGAGGCCGTGTGGCTTCCGGGGCTTCTGGATGTTTCTGGGGTCGACGAATGATCGTGCGGTGACAACCGCTAGCTGCGTCGGGCGTCCACTGCAACAGGGGTGCTATCAGTCGTCCGCGAAGTCTTGGCCAGGCGGATGATCCACGGCGGCGTTTCGGTGCCGCGTAGGCGGTCCGCAGCGACCCTTGCTCGGGCTGCGGAGATCTCCACGGGCTTGACCGCCACGACCTTGATGGTCTCCGTTACCCCATCCTGGGTCTTTTGGATGGGCATCATGCGGTACTCGGGGGTGCCAACCTTGATCACTGTGGGAGCGTACTGAGACTTCGCCGCGTCAACATCGGACCGCGCCTTGCGGCTGCGCGCCTTGTGGGAGGGCTGTGAGCTCTTCTTCGCTCGCGCTGGCTTGACAGAGTAGGCGTGTGGGTTAGCCATCTTCCCTTCCCGTCTCTTCGAGCATCTCACTGTACTCGACTGTGGGGTCGCTGTCTCCCTGCATGGGGACGAGCGGTGCGAGGACGAGGTCGGCTAGAAGCGCGATCATGCCACCTTGGTCCTTTGTGGCGAACTCCTGTTCCGCAAGCATGGTCAGGAGGTCGAGGCCGATCTGTTGCTGAGTCTCATCTTCCTTCGTTGCGTAGTCAACGGCCCACTGAGTCTGCTTCCACAGTTGGTCCCGCCTGTCCGCTGTCGTCCGGTGTCGGTGTGATCGCCAAGCGATCCCGGCAGCGATGAGCGCCGCTCCGAACGTGAACAGAGGGCCGAGTGTTCCCACGAAGCGCGCCCACGTCGGTATGTCGTCGACCATGTTTCGAGACTTCCACAGGTACGCAGGTGATGCTCGACGACATACCGGGGCGTTACGCCCTGCAGAGGGTGAACTTCACTCTGGTTCGGCCACTCTGTGGTGGAGCTTCGTGATGTCTTGGAGCTTGTAGAGGGCGCGTCCGTCGGGCGTCCTGCCGTGCGGTGGGATCTTCGCCGGGGTCCCGTCCGGGCGGTCGCGGTCCCGTTTGAGCCAGACGTTGAGCGTGTTGCGCTTGAGGCCGGGGAGCACGAAGCAGGCTTCGTCAGTTGTGACGAGTAGGTCGGGGTGCTCGTAGGGAACGGACGCGATGGCGCTTGCGGTGGCGATGATGAGCCGGCCGAGGGAGGCCCACGTTGCCGGGCAGCCGGTGCAGTGCAGTGCGTCGTCGAGGCCGGCTGTCGTCCACTCCTGCACGACGTCGCTGCCACAGTGCGAGCACGGTATCGACTGCCGCTCGGGGTTGACCCCGGCGAGGCGCCGGATGACGTTGCGGACACGGCGGGCCTCGTCGAGGTAGTCGTGCCAGCGTGATTCCTCGGGGTGCTGCGCGGCCCAGCGCGTGCTGGTGACCAGGTACGTGAAGACGGAGCCTTGGACGGGCAAGCCTCGCTGTTCGGCCCATGCGTCTGCCCATGAGTGGAGGATGTCGAGGGCGGTCTCGGGTTGGCGGATGGCGCTGATGCGGGTGTCTTCGGGGTCGTCGTACTTGATGTTGAGTCCGAAGGGGAGGTCGCCGGGGTCGGGGTTGCCTGCGGGTGGCTTGTCGTAGCGGATGGCGCGGAGTCCGATGATTTCGCGGGTGGTGTCGGGGATGAGTGCGTAGGCGTTCGCGGTGTCGGTGATGATCTGCTGGGCGGCGGCGAGGCAAGTTGAGCAGATGGCGAGTTCTGCGTCGACCGGGCGTGTGCAGGTGATGCAGTCCGCGAGGGTCGTGGGGTCGTCATAGGGATGGGTCATGAGGTCGCCTCTCGGGTGCGTGATGCGGTGTCAGTGGTGCCTGGGACGCTCTCGGGTAGTTCGGGTGGCGCATGGCTGCCCGTGTAACTCGGAGGTGTTCGGTGGCTGCTCGTGCTGCGCAGAAGTCTGGTGTCGGTGGTCTGGTCGTTGCCGTTCTCGTCGGAGCGTTGCTGCTGACAGAAGTGGGCCGAACCTTGTTCACGGGAGTGGCTGGCTGGGCTGGCGATCTGTACACGTCGGCGATCCTTGGGGCGCTCGACCTTCAGCGCTGAACCCATGGCGGGGTCGGCTGACTGGCCGCCGGTCATGCCGCTCGGTCGGGGTAGCTGGGCGTCCAGCCGGTGTGGCCAGGGAAGGCGTCGTCGGTCCAGGGCCACTCGCCGCCGCGGCGGAGCTGGATGGGCCAGGCTCGTTCGTCTCGCTCGCCGCGCCAGCGCACGAGGGTGTAGAGGCGTTCGGTCAGGTCGGCCTTGTCCTGGGCGATGCCGAAGCCGAACTCGGGCCAGCCCATTAGCGCTGCTGATCCTCTCGGGCGGAGGTTGCGCTGTCCCGGAGACGCCTCGGAGTGCCCGGCGTGGGCCTCCATGATGAGAGCGACGTTTCGGTCGCGCAGGGAGTCGAGGGCGGTGATGAGCGGGGCGGCGTCGTCGTCGTTGTTGATCGCACGAGGGGTGAGGCGGTACAGCGGCCCGATGACGACGATGCCGGGCTGGTGTTCGTCGATGAGGCGGTGAACGGCGCCGAGGTCCTTGTCGGTGGTGATGTCCATTCGCGAGGTGCAGACGAGTTCGAGGGCGTCGCGAGGGTCGAGCGAGCCGAGGCGTGCGGCCTTCTCGGCGAGCGGACGGGCTTTACGGCGCCACTGCTTCTCAGAATTCTCGGTGTCGACGACGAGCACCTTGACGGGGTCGATGGGCTTGAAGTTGACGGGGTTGAGGCCGGCGGCGGCGAGGATGGCGATCTGGCGGACGAACGTGGACTTTCCTGCTCCTTCGCCCCCGGTGAGGATCAGGCGGTCCTTGCGCTCGAGGAGGTCGGGGATGAGCCAGTCGTACTCGTCGGAGCCGTCGAGCACCTCGCGCAGGGTCTTGGACTCGAGGGGGGACGCGACGCTGCCGCGCACGCCGTCCCAGAGGTCGCGGACTTGGGTCATGACGTCGGTGAGGTTCTCGGTCGGGCCGGAGAGCTGGATGCATCGCGAGCCGAACGCGGCGAGGCGGCGGCGCTGGGCGTGCTCGGCGACGATCTTGGCGTAGTACCGGACGTTCGACGCCGTGGGTGTCGCGGCCTGTAGGTCGTGGAGGTAGACGCCGTCGATGGTCCTGTAGGCGCGGTCGTCGGAGATGCGCTCCTTGGCGGCGTTGTGGACGCTGATGGCGTCGATCGGCAGCTTGGCGCTACGGAGTCCGACGATGAGGGAGAACGTCCTCCCGAGGATGACGTCCTGGAAGTCGGATGGGGTGACGTGCTCGAGGGCGAAGCGGACAGAGTCGGCGTTGATCAGAGCAGCTCCGATCACTGCACGCTCGGCCTCGACGAGGTGCTGGTCGGTTGGCTGGGCCTGGTCGTCGGGCGGGTAGTCGTTCACGGGGGTCTCCTCAGTACTGCTTGACGGAAGGGGATGCGGCCTTCGCCGACGGCTTTCTCTCATCGATCCACGTCTGGCGACGGCGGATCCAGTTGCGCCAGGTGCCGGTCCAGTCGAGCTTCACGCCCGCCTTCCCGGCGACACCGGTCCAGTGATCGACGAACTCATCGGTGGCCTTCACGAGGTCGACGTCAGGAGCCTTCTCGGTTGCCCAGGCCTTCATGGCGTCGTCGATCGCGAAGCTCCCCGGCAGTCGCGAGCCCCGCTTGCGGGGGCTCTTGCCCGAGTCAGCGTCCTCGGAGGCGTCGTTGTCGGACGTAGTAGAGATGTAGGTAGAGGTAGTAGTAGAGGTAGTAGTAGTTGGGGGGTGGGAAACGCCGCCCTGACCCTCGGCAGCGTTTGGCCCAAACGTTGCCCCAACAGACGAGGAAACGACGAGCAAGCCGGAACCAAACGGATCCTCGGGCAGGGTCCGCTCCCTTGGGTCCAGGGCTTCGTTCGAGAGGACCTCCAGCACCTGCGGCGTGCACTGCGGATGCGTCCACGCCGCGAGCTCGGGCTGCCTCTCCCGCAGGAGCAGCCCTTCGTGGACGATGACCCGCTGGATCTCGCGCGACGCCACGGTGACGTAGGCCTTGGCGAACGCGATCCCCATCCGCCACTCCTTGAGCAGCCCGTCGTGACGCACCCAGGACCGCAGCAGCACCTCGTCGGTGTCTGGTGACGTCACGATGAACAGACGCGCCTCGAGGCAGCGGGCCGCCTCCTGGACGTCCGCGGCCGTCCACCCTTCCGTGAACGCCTGGATGCGCTTGGGGTTCCACTCCGCGACACCGCAGTAGGACAGCGTCGAGTGCGTCCAGAGGAACAGGTACAGGTGTTGGGCTCCGAGGGGCAGACGTCGGAACTCTGGGTCCTGCCAGATCGCGAGGTTCACCTTCGCGTAGGTCTTCGCCATCACCGCCCCCAGGAGGTGGCCCACAGGTGCCCGCAGCTGGTGCACCGGTAGGTGATGGTGGAGCCTCCGTCTGCATCCGGGTAGCCCTCGGTGGGGTAGGTGGACGGTGAGGTGCACTCGGGGCAGTTGTCGTGGCGGACTTCGATCTCGTCCATCAGCGCGGCCTCCGCAGTGTGATACGGCGAGCCGCCCAAACGGACATGCCGAGGGTCTGCGCGATGTCGACCCAAGACATCCCGTAGAGCCGAGCTCCTTCGATGACGTACTTGCCCGTGCGATCCAGCTGCTCGCCGTTCTTCCGGTGCTCGGCGACGCGGCGACGCTGGATGTCGAGGAGCTCGAGGGACGTCTCCCGTGCCTGCTTCGGGTCCACGTACCCCCGGATCTTGTTGTTGCGCATCAGCCGATCGCTCCTTCTCCATCGAGGACCGCGAGTGCGGCCGTGTACGTGTTGAGGTCGTCCTGATCGAACCGGGCTCGGATCTGCCGGCGGACGTCGGTGACGGTGGCGTCGATGCCGTGCTTCACGAACAGGTCGGCGACGGTCTTCATGGCTGCCTGCGCCTTGGTGCTCGGCTGGCGGCGGGCCATCAGGCGTCCTCAGCGTCGTTGATGAACAGCTGGCCGGGGTGGACTCGGAGGGCTGCCGCGATGCGGTCGACATCTGCGAGTTCCATGTGGCGTCGACCGGTCATGAAGGACGAGAGTTCGTCCGGGCCGTAGCCGGCTGAGATCGCGAGCTCGTTCTGTCCTGTGATGCAGCTCTTGATGGTGCGGCGGATGTTCCTAGTGACGAGTCGCTGGGCGCCGAGAAGTTCGGGCTTCCGGGTCGTGAGGTCGATCGGGCCGGGCCCTTCGAGGGCGTCGGCTTGTTCGAGCATCTGGACGGCGGCTTCACGGAGGTCGCCAGCGGTCTGCTCGCCGCGGCTGGTCAGAGCGGTGTTCACGCGGCACCGCCTTCGATGATGTCGGCGACCTGGCTGAACCAGGCAGCGAGCCCTCGGATGGTCGTGACGTCCTCGGTCTCGATCTCGACTTCGAGGCTGGGAGGGTCAGTGCGCGAACCGTCTTCGTCTCCGAACTGCCAGCAGCTGAGGGAGACGGACGAGGTGCCCCCGTCGCTGTTGGGAACCTCTATCTCCTTTGACGTCCGACGAGCCCACTGGCGGTCGACCGGCCCGAGCCACTCCCACTGACCGACCTCGTCGACCCACTCGGGGGCAGGCAGCGTCGGAGCGGGGAACGCCGGGACGCGCTCTCGAACGAGGCGCGCAGCCTGCTCGGGGTCGTCGATCCGTTCGATGAGCGTCCGTGCCTCGGCCGGGTCGAGCAGCCCCGGGGTGCTTGCGATGAGCTCAGTGCGCCAGTCAGTGACTGAAGCGGGGATGTTCTGTAGCATGAGGGGATCCTTCTGGTACATGGATGCAGGAACTCCGCTCCCGAGTCGCGCCAACGGCTCGGGAGCTTTCTGCTGTGCGGGGTTGTTCATGGTGGTCATCGCTTCTTGGGTGACTCGGTCGGCCGCGACTTGAGCCACCGCTGTAGCTCGTGCACTTCGATCACCGGACGCGAGGTCGGGTAGCGGAAGACGAGGTCGCCGCGCTTGTGGGCTGCATAAAGCAGGTCCCGGCCGACGCCACAGGCAGCTGCCGCGTCGTCGACACGGAGAGCGAGCGGCGGGGCCTTGACCGCGGCACTCACTGGTTCTCCTGGCGGGTGATGCCCAGGCTGTCTGCGAGGGCCCAGGTGTCGATGTCGACGACCAGTTCGTCGACTGTGTGGATTTGCATGTCTGCTCCTGAATCAGGATGTGAGGAGTTAACCCGGCGGCTCAGCGGGCCTCGGATCGTTGGGTGGGGACCTTAAGAGGAGAGCGTTGGACGCGCTCGGGGCGAGTAGTCGGTCGTGAGCGAGCCAGATGGAAGACCTAGAGCGGCGGCCCAGGCCTCCAACAACGCTTCTGATGCGCCGCGGTGACCGTTCTCGACGGCGGAGAGAGCGCCTCTCGTCGGTCGGATCGCCGGGAACTCTTCGTTCATTCGTCCGATGACCTGGTCAAGGGTGAGCCCGAGGGCCGCTCGAACCTCTTTGAGGCCAACCGACGGCGGCGTGACGCGACGACGCTGAACCCCGTACTTGGTTGAGGAGGCGGGATGGTTCGTGGTCATGAACAGAACTTAAGGCAAACTCCAGTATGAGTCAAGGTTGCTTGGTGGCAAACTTCCCTCGTGGCACCCCTGCGGGCCGAAGTCGCAGCAGCCTTGCCTTGAGTTGTGACCGGAGGCACGCCTGTGAGGCCTTCTGTTTGCCGAAGGGTTGCGGCAACATGGAGGCATGTCATCCACAGAAGACCTGAAGCGCTTCGGCTCGATCGTGAAAGACCGACGCGCGGCCCTCGGCATGACTCAGCTCGAGGTCTGGCAGTCCGGGGGCCCCTCCAACACGACTCTGACCAAGATCGAGAACGCTGAGGGGGCGCCTCCTAGCGGGCTGACGCTGCGGAAGCTCGACCACGCACTCCGTTGGTCGCCAGGAAGCGCCAAGCGGGCGCTCGAGGGTGGAGAGCCGCTCGACAGGGAGGAGGACCCTGCCTACCTGCGGGATCGCAACTCGATGGCGGCAGAGATGGCCCGCGGCGAAGAGAGACTCATCAGAGAAGCTCGCGGCACTGAAGTTTCCATGGGGAACGTCGTGGATGACGTCATTCTGATCTCGAACGCGGCTCACTCCATCGTCGGAGCCGCCGCCGCGGCGATGCGCCTCGAGGTTCCGAAGCAAGAGGTTCGAGCCCTGATCAATGGCATGAGGGATGTCTTGATCGGCAGCGGCGCGTTCCCGGTGCTCTTCCGCGCAGATCGCGCCGCGACCCTTGGCCTGCTAGAGGCGTTAGGGGAACAAGACTCACTCAACGAAGATCGACCCGACTCTACCGGGGAGAGCCTGCCCAGCACGGGAGCCGCTGAACCCGCGCCGTCCCGAGAGCCGCGCGACCATGCGGAGGGAAGCGAGTAGTTCGGGCGCGCGAAGGGCTCCTCGAGCCGTTGGCTTCGAGGGCTACATGGGCGCACCGATTCGCGCGAAGCGCGAGGAACGACCTTGCCTAGTAGGCCTACCGGCTTACGGGTCAGGCCGGACCTTGGCATGTCGAGCCTCGTGAGCTCGATGCGCACAGCAGCGGCCAGCTTCGCTACCGGGCCGGCCGCCCACCCGTTCGGCGGCGAGGTGGCTCGCCCGGGGGAGTCTCGCGCGCCAGCAACTCCCGGTAGTCGTCGAGGTCGCGCTCGGTGAAGCGCACGAGACGAGGGCCGAGCTTGGAGTAGTGGAGACGACCCCGTTCACGTTCGGCGGTCACCATGTAGGAGGAGATGCCGAGACGTTCTGCTACGTCGCCCGTGGTCAGAAGAGCCTCGCTCACGATCCCGCTCGCTTCGACGGGGCGCCGAGGCACACCCGCTCATCACCAGGCTGCATGGGCCTGTCCCGACCAGATCACGCCGAATTGGAAGAGCGACGGGAGCGAGCGGCTTCTGTCCGCTGTGCGAGATCCTCCGCGAGCTCGTTCGCCTGGATGTGCGCTGCGAGTTGATTGACGACTTGAACGCAGCCAAGCAGCGCCCAGCAGAAAAGCGCGAAGGGCACTCCAGCGGCAGTGGCTGTGAGCCACCACCAGGCGCCTGTGAGTCCGGGCCAGACTAGAGCGACAACGAAGCCACTAACGCTTGCCGCGATCGCGATGGAGACGACCTGCCGGTATGGCACCAAGGTCCCGGTGACGCCCCCGGGCACTCGGGCGAGTAGCGCGCGGTAGGCCGGTCCGAAGGAGCCGAGTAGGACGGTCATCGTTGCGATCGCCAAAGCCGCAAGACCGGCTGCAATCGCGGCGACGGCCATGAGGATAGTTGGGACGTCGGACACGGCAGAGGGGAAGGCTGCGGTGATGGCGCCCAACGCGGCACCGAGCGGGAAGCCCACGAAGAAGTCTGCCGAGAGGAAGAGGGCGCGAGCTCGTGCGCGCCGTGTGGCGCGGGGCGAGGGGTTAGTCTGCGTCCCCGGCTGACTCGTTGTCATGCCTTCCAGTCTGCTCCGTAGCTCGGTTGTGGTCCAGTAGTGCGCTGAGGTCCTCCGGGGGCACTTCTCCGGTGGCGTCTATGGCGAGCTCGTCGAAGAGCTCCTCCCCGCTGAGGGCGGTGCTGTACGCGGACTCGTGTTGACCGCTGCTGTCGGTCCGCACGCCTACATAGCGAGCGTCTCCGTAGCCACGCTCGATATGGTGCTCGGTCTGCTGGATGAACTGTGCGGAGTCGTCGACTCCTTCATCGGACTGCATTTCGAGAGTCACGACCTGCGCTGCCGTCTGATCCATCAGCTCTCGCAAGTCCTCGGCTCCGTGCCAGTGGGGGTTTGGGATGCGAACGCGCATCCGAATCGAAGTGATTCGCTCGACGCTCGCTTTCCACGCCTGGAGTGACTTCTTGCTCTGCAGGCTCTCGATCCGCCACCTCTGGCCCGGCTCGGAGAGCAGTTTTTCGAGGGCGCCCACGACGGAGTTCGTGCGGATGCGAGGGGGACGAATCTGCACGACGCCGGTCATGGAGCCGAGATCGAAGGCGAACGGCGCCGTCAGGCCGTCGGGACTTGAAGTCTCGACGAAGTCCTGAGCCATTTCGTCCCATAGTTCGGAAGTGGCTCCCTCGCCCTGGAAGCCGATCCGTCCACTGAGGATGCCGGCCGCCATGTGTGTTCGGCCTACGATCCAGTCCCGCTTGTAGAAGTCGATCCGCCGACCCCTCTCGAGGGATCGAATGACGTGCTCCTCAGGAGTGCTGAGCAACTGTCCCTGCTCCGGCGGCACCAATCTGATCCGTACAACTCGGCCCGTGTGTTTCGCATTCATGTCTCGAAGGTAGACGGGAGATCTCGGCATGGCATTGCAACTCGCTGCCGGCTGCCTTGAGTTCATCCGGCGCGGTCTAGCGTGGTCGCCAGTCGTGGCAGACGGTCCGAGGGGTGTCGCCGAAGGGGATCGGCTACCCCGTCGGCTACCCTGGTACTACGGAAACGGTGGGCCCCGTGGGGCTCGAACCCACGACCCGCGGATTAAAAGTCCGATGCTCTGCCAACTGAGCTAGAGGCCCTCGGCGTGCCTGGCTGTCGTGCCGTCCGGCACGCCTGGGCAGGTGGCTG
>Ga0308165_1001171_pt1 | contig 38617 bp, 53 predicted proteins | sample PhyWR2_FD_201032 | JGI IMG/M metagenome (GOLD analysis project Ga0308165, IMG submission 201032) | Phyllosphere microbial communities from UC Gill Tract Community Farm, Albany, California, United States - DLSLW.R2 | ecosystem: Host-associated > Plants > Phyllosphere > Unclassified | place: USA...
ATCATCCGCTATGCGGAACGTAATGCATTGCCGGGTACAACACCGGGACGCTTGTCGGTGGATGATGTAACGAACATTGACCGGGCGGCCGACACGTATGTGTGCGGACCGGAAGCGATGATTCAGTTCGTCCGCCGCTACTTTAGCGGTCAGGCGGAAAAATTGCACTTTGAAGTGTTCGGACCAAGTCTAGCACTCGAAGCGCCGACCACCGTTTCTTAACGTATTTCTATCTTTCACGACAAAAAAACGGACGAGACTGCCCTTTTCTCAAGGGTTCAGTCTCGTCCGTTTTTTTCATCATACCGACCGACTCTACGGTCCTATGTACGTTATTATTTTTCAAGCTCCGGTGTAATCCGTCGCCATAAAACATTCAACATGACCGTCATTCCACCGATTGGAATCAAAAACATCAACGCGAGCATCGCCATTCCATCCATCGTCTGCATTCTCCTCTGTAAGCGTTTTTTTAAGTATAACGCCTCCCGTTTCTCCTGCCCTCCGCCTGAAGGCCGATTTGTCATCCGACCTCGTCCCGTCGCACTTCCGCTGCCGGTGATTTACGCTGAAGTCGCAGGATCAGCAGGATGAGCAGACCGCTTCCGGAAAAGAACAGAAAGACGGTGTCAATTGCAAAAACGGTCGTCAAGTATGCCGATAATCCGAAGAACAGTGCCGAACTGAAGGTTGATGCCGCGACCATCGCCGAACGGATCCGTCCGAGCAAGGCATCCGGTGTCGTCTGTTGCAGAAGCGTCGAAAACGGAATTCCGAACAGACTGAGCGCCATCCCGAGCAACAACATCCCGCTGAAAGCAAACGGCAGAGTCGTCGTCAGCCCGATCAGCAACGTAAAACCGCCCTGCAGGACCATCGACAGGTAAAACATCTGCATCAGATCAATCCGGTTCGCAAATCGTGCATACAACAGGGACATGCCGATTCCGCCGATGACGAGGGCCAGTTCGAGCATCGAAAACGTATTCGCTCCGCCTCGGATGACGTCTTTCGCAAACGGTGCGAGTAACGCGTTGACCGGTGTAATCATCCAGTTGGCGAGGATACCGAAGACTAAAATCCGGATCAATCGGCTGTCCCGCGCTAAATATGTAAACCCTTCCCGTAAATCGGTCCAATAAGTCAGTTTCGGTTTGACTGCCTTGTCCGGTGCCGACCGTAACGGGAACAACAGGAACCAGGCAATCAGATGTACCACGGCTTCCATTCCTAAAATCACTGTAATCGAAAACCCGCTGATCAATAGCCCTCCCGCCAGCAAGCCGGCAAGTGTCCCGACCCGGTCGAGCGTACTCAAGTAAGCATTGGCGACCGGTAATTGTTCGGAGGCAACAATCCGGGTGACGACCTTAAACGCGGTATTCCCACCGATGACTTGTAACAGCGTCTGGACAGCGAGCAGACAGAGCAACGGCACAAGCAGAGCGTCAGTCTGTGTCAGGATGAACCAGACGGCAAGGAGCAGGAAAACGCGGATCAGGACGGTCGCTTTCAGCAGACGGACCGGCTCGATCCGGTCAATCCACGGTCCGACCAGACTCGAACTGATGAATCGAATCACGAATACGGCACCAATCACTAACGAGACGGCCGCCGGCGACAACAGCTGCGCACATGTCCAGTAGATGGCAATATAGGAAATACTGGCACCGACGACGGCAATCAGGTCGGACACATAAAAATAACGAAACAGGCGGTTCATTCCAACTTCCCCTCTCATGACCGGATTTATCCGTCCTTTTCTCTTTTTTCAGTTTACACTTTTTTACATAATCCGGACAGAACGATTTCCATATTTTACAGCAACGCTTGTTCTCGACATCTGTTCGTCATATTCGATTGATCTTGTTATCGACTTCTCATCGGACTGTAACGAACATTGCGAGGTAAGTCCTTTATACTGAACACAGAAGGAAGTGAAGAGCCATGAGAATGCATACACGTACAGTCACCCATCACGAATCGACGGATCATCCATCAGAAGCACGGCTCGGCTATTACTTTTTATTAATCGTCTTGCCGCTTGGTCTGGCGCATCTTGCCCAGTCGCTGATTCCATCAGTCGATTCCCATCAATCGTTTTTATTGTCCCTGCTTACGGTTGGCGCGATCAGTCTGTTTTCGATTCTCGGACGTCGGACCGACGGCAGTGCTAAAACTACCTTTTTCAGCTACGCGCTGTTTTTAGTCGTCAGTTTAACGTCGACGTTTGTCATGCCGCTAATCTAAGATGAACTACATATCGTTTCATCTTCTCAGACACAAAAAAAGCCAGTTTCCGCATTGCGGAAGCTGGCTTTTTGTCGGATTTAGTTGTTTGCACCGATATACGTGAAGAGTGGTCCGCGCAGTTCAAACGAATAATCTTCCGCATTGACGATGCCGACGATTTGATCGCTGTCGAGCAACTGATCGAGGAACGTCGCCATTTCCGCCGCCGTATGGTACTTGGCGACGTTTTTACTGTAGTCAAAGCCTTGTTCTCCGCGCGACCGGTCCGCAAATTCCGTTTCCGTCGCCGCCGGTGCGAGAACTTTCGCCCGCAGTTTCGCCCCGGAGTTTTTCAGTTCTTGCGCCAGTCCTTCCGTATAGGCACTGACATAGAATTTCGTCGCGCAGTACGTGACGGCGTTCGGAACAATCCGGTAGCCGCCGCCAGAGGAGACGTTGAGGACGGTTGTCCCTTCGACGTCATGATAATCATGGACGTAGCGGCTCGTTAAGACCGTCAAAGCTTCGATGTTCAGACGTAGCATCTTCTCGACTTTTGGGACCGAGACATCTTTGACGTTGTCGAAATCACCGAATCCGGCATTGTTGATCCATGTCTCGAGATCGAGATCTTTCAACGAGTCATACAGTTCATGGACGTTGGTCGATTCCGTCAAATCAACGGACCGGAGAATGACATCACTGTCCGGTGCAAGGGCTTTGACTTCATCGCGTAATTTTTCCAGTTCATCCGTCCGGCGGGCCACGAGCACCAATGATTTTCCTTTTTTCGCAAGTACTTTTGCTGTTTCATAACCGATACCTGAGCTAGCTCCTGTAATGACTGTGTATTTCATCAACAATTCCCCATTTCTGTTTAGTATACTGGAAGTCTACAAGTTAGAGTGAACTCTAAGTCAAGCAAGAAAGGTGCGATCAAGATGTATACGATTTCAGAAATCAGCCGATTAACCGAGACAACGGCGCATACAATCCGTTATTACGAAAAAGAAGGACTGTTATTCCCGACCCGCACAAAAAGAGGGATCCGGCGTTATGACGAATCTCAACTGACGTGGCTCCGCTTTGTCCTGCGCCTCCGCGCGACGCATATGCCAATCGACCAGATCCGGCAGTACGTCGAACTGTTTCTCGCTTCCTCCGAAACGCATGATACATCGCTTGAGCGGCTGCATCTGCTCGAGGCACATCAGCAAAACGTCCGCAATCAGCTCGCGGAACTCATCCAAACGGAACAGATGATTACGGAAAAAATTGCCGTGTATCAACAGCTTCATCCGACGGTCAAAGAACTGCTTTAAGACAAGGCTTGCCGAAGCCGTTCGAATCCGGTTTTAAGTGTTTCCGGATCCAGATCCGCGTAGGCATCGCCGACACTGATTTCTGTTGAACAATACCCGTCTTTGTCGACGAGATAACCTACGAAGCCGAGCCCCGTCTCTTCCTGAACCTGCTCGAGTTTCGGGGAAATGTCTGCCGCCTGACCATTAAAGTGCAGATGGAACATGTTCGAGACCGGAATTTCCGGTGTCGTATGGACACCCGGTAAGGCATTAAACTGCTCGGCCAGTTGCTTTGCCTGCTCATAGTACTGCCCCATCCGGCCCTTTCGCAGTTCGTAATAATAATCGGCCGAAACGATGTACGGATACAAACTGATTAAGTCTCCGCCATATCGCCGTTTCCAAATCCGCGACGTCTGACAGAATGCTGCCGGTCCTGCCAGAACCGCACCGGCGATCCCGCCGAGTCCTTTATAAAATGAGATATAGACACTGTCGAACAGACCGGCGACTTCAGCCGCCGTCTTGTCGTAATACGGTAACATCTCAAACAACCGCGCGCCGTCGAGATGCAGCCGGATTCCCCGTTCACGGCAATACCGGCTGATCGTTTCGAGTTCACTGAACGCCGGAGCGACACCGCCGATTTCCCGTTGCGGCAACTCGAGCAACAGACAGGCGATGTCCGGTAACGCCTTGATTTCGTCGAGCGTCATCAGCCGGTCCGTTGCACCGACCAGAATCGTTTCAATCGGGTGCAACTCCTTCAGTCCGTCCTGCTCATGGATTTCGAGATGACAGAGCGGATGGTAAGCGACGGTCCGGTTGTCCGTCTCGTCCGACCAGATCCGTAACGCCACCTGTTGCGCCATCGTACCGCTCGGGAAAAAGACGGCGTCTTCCATTGCGAGTAGGTCGGCAAATTTTTGTTCGAACGGTTGAATGATCGATCCCGTCCCGTACTGATCACTCGCCGTCTCGTCTGCCACTTCTGCAAAAGCGGTTTTTAAAACCCCGACATTCCGTTTTCCGTGTCCGCTGATTTGACCGGTTGTTTGTTGAAAACTTGTGCGTAAGCGATCCATTTGATAACCTCCATTTATTTAGGAAATAATGACTATTTTTTGAAAAAATCAAAACGATGCTGTGTCGTATTTGCTATACTCAGTTCAGACTCATCCATCCACCGTGTTGACGGTATGAAAGAGGTGATCCCGTGCAGACTTCGTTCCGATTGAAAATCGGTTTGTTTCTTTCCAGTGTTTTATTGTTCCTATTTGTCATCCAGTCGTTCATCCCCCGTTTTCTGACATCGTTCGTTTCTCTTTTCGACAATCAGACGACAAGCTCCTGTACGACACGTTGTGGTGACACATCTAATATGACGCTTCCATCCGATCCGCTTGTCATGGATTTCGAGCCGCTTGTCGAGACCGTCACGCCGGAGCCGGACCCGCTGTTACTGCGGACCGGATTTGATTCCGCCGTCGTCGCGCCTCCATACCCGTTCATCTTTATTTTCCTTGTGATCGTATCGATCGGACTACTGGTTTATTACATGAAGATCGTTCGTAAGAACCGCTTCAAACCGCTTCTGTTCACGCCAAGCCGCGTCGAAGTAATCCGCTACGGACACCATGAACTGCCGGCGGAAGACATTCGCCAACATATGCTGCTGTTTAACCGCCGCCTTCCAAAACCGATGCAACGGCGGGAACAGGAGACAATGACCGAATGGTTCGAACGGATCAACTTTCCGTCTCCGGTCAATCCGCATTACTTAGAAGTCCGTTACGGCGGATACGTCTCGATTCCCGTCCATCAACTGACGTTTTTTAAACAGACGACCGAAGACTTCTTACGCCGTGTCGGCTCGACAATCATTTGATCCAGCAGTGCCTGATTCCAGATCAGACGCTCCTGAATCAAGTGATTTTTTTATTGGCCGTTAAAACATCCCCTAATTCACCAGTATTCGGTCTTTTTCAGGCATAACCTGATATTTCTCACGAAAATTGGGTATTAAAGACTATATAGCTAACGAACATCTTATAATTTTTTGAATTGTTTCTGAAAGAGAGCGAGGCGAAACGAGATGATTACAGCACAAGAAGCGTACTTCATCAAAAATGGTCTGAATGAACAATTTGAAGACCCTCGAATCGACTGCGACTTTTCCATTTTCTCGCTCGAACCGTTTCAACTCTTGTTACATGTACATGATGAAGAGCTTGATGAATTGAGTACGGAAACCCGGTATGTCCTGAGTCGAAAGATTCGGTCTCAACTGCATCAATTGGACGCGAAAGTCGGCGGTACGCCGGTCAAGACGGTTTTTGTCATTTCTGCACCATTGATTTCCGAACGGTCCTATTGCGTGATTTTGCAATGATTCGAACGACCATTTATGAATTAAAAAAGCTCTGATCCCATCTCGAAATGGAATCAGAGCTTTTTTTGGTGAATTAACTCGCTTCATGGCTGGAAATTCGATTGCGGCCACTCGATTTCGCCCGGTACAGGGCTTGGTCGGCGAGGACGATCAAATCACCTTCCGTCAAGGTTTCGGTCGGATGGACGACAGCCAGTCCGATGCTGACACTGAGCTGGCAAAGCGGATCGTACGCTTTATGTTCAATCTTCATCCGGAGAATTTCACTGCGGATCCGTTCCGCGACATATGTGATCTGTTCAATATGTTCCGTCAAGATGACGGCAAATTCTTCCCCGCCGTACCGGGAGACATGACCGAACTCACCCGCTTGTTTCTTTAGTGTCCCGGCGACTTTCTGCAGACACCAATCGCCTTTCAAGTGACCGTACGTATCGTTGTACAGCTTAAATTCATCGACATCGATCAAAATCAAGCCAACGTCCGTCTGCCGTTCCCGGGCAGCCGTGAAGGAGGCTTCCAAATGTTCATCAAACGCACGCCGGTTCGGAATCGCGGTCAAAGCATCATGCAACGAACGGTGAATCAACGCCTGCTGACTGCGTTCGAGGCGGAAGGTCTGCAGGAATGCCAGCAACAGCAGGACGGCGACACTGACGACGATGACGATGACCCATTTGGCAGACGCCGACGCCTGTTTGGAACGGTCCGTCGCCTCTTGAATGATTTTGTCGATGTCTTGATTGATTTTCGCATTGATCGGTCGGAACTGATTGACGTAGTCCATGCCGCTGTAACGTTTCAGTGTCGCCCGATCAATTTGATTGCTCTGGATCCATTGAATCTGTTGTTCATAAAATCCGTCCGTCCGTAAAATCAATGGAATCGCCTCATCTGCCAGTAACTGCTTGAGGATCGGATGCCGTTGATCAAGCATCTTCAACCGGACAATCGTCTCTTTCAGTTCAGCATTGGTATTTTTAAATTGCTGGAACGTCTGATCATTTTGATCGAGTAAGTAACTGCGGACCGTCAACTCTTGGTCGAGCAATAATGGGAACAGTTGCGAAGCAGCATTCGAGATCGGAATCGCTTCCGTGATAATCCGGTCGTTTTCTTGTTCAATTTTCAAAAAAGCATTGTAACTCCAGATACTCGTAAACATCAATGAAAACAATGCAAGTAACAGGTAAAATTGCAACGTCGATAATTTCAAGTTCAGTCTGACCTCTTTCTTTTCCGTCGGCAGCGACTCGAACACGCTGACGATACGGGACGCTACCTTATTATCGGTATCTTGGGATCAAACCATTAGCGCTCTACTCGAAATATTGCCCGTTGTCTGCACATTTCAAACAAATTACCAGTTCAGGCGGCATATTCATCCGGATTTTTCCTGCCCGTTGCGACGAACCTGTCTTTTCCCCTCTTGTAACGTAACTTGTGCCCGTTGCGCCGCCTCGGTCATATTGTTATTTTTCCACCAGGCATAAATCAGACTTCCTGCACCTAAAAGTGCCGTCAAAGCAGTTTCGATCTGATTCGTCTCAAACGGTAACGGTGTATAGCCGAAGGCGAGTAACGTTAAATTCACGAAACTGTAAAGCGGGACAATCAGTCGGATCAAGGCAATCGACCGGTCCTTCATCGGCGGACTCCAAACAGATGCCGCCACGTGACCGGACCAATGATTCCATCCGCCGCTAACCGGTGCTGCCGCTGAAATTGTTTGACGAGATGCGTCAACTTCCGGTCGAATTGTCCGGTCAACGGCAGTCTGAGCCGTTTTTGAATCAGCCGGATCAGCGTCCGGTCCATCCGCCCTGCTCCGGCAAAAAGCGGTCGTCCGGGATACCGGGGACCGAGCAACGGTTTCGGTTGACCGTTGACTGCATCATACAGTTGAAAATGCGGATAATCCGGAAAGCTGCCCCAGTCCCCGCCCCACTGCATCTGATGCTGTTTCATTGCGGCAACGAGCCGTTTCAACCGCGGATCGGGCGGTGCGAGAAACTCCGCCCTTTTGCCGCCGTCCGCATAGATAAACAGATCGACGGCAACACCGAAGTTATGATTCGATTTCCCGCCTTTGGCATAGGTGACGATTTTCCCCGGACGGGTCCGGCCGAGCGCATACAAAGCATCTTGTTCCTGTTTTGTCCGGAAGCCTTGCGCAATGCCGACCGGTAATCCTTCTGCCGCCAGTTCCGTGATGACGGCGCATGTAATCGCGGCGACGTCCGGATCCATCTCCTTCGTCAGTTTTCGGTTCGCTTGGTCAAGTAACCAGTCAAGTGATAATGTCATAACATCCTCCTTTATCCGATCAGTTCCGCCAACAAGGCTGCGAGTTCGCCTTGATCGGGAACAGTTTCTTCAAAACGTTGTTTTTGCTCCGCCTCTGCCTGTTGCTGTTGTTTGCGTTCCCGTTCGACCCAGTCCGGTAATGGACCGTGTCCTTTTCGGCGGGACGAACGCGCAACAGCGGTCCGGCGGCGTCTTTCATGCCTGTCGATTTGTTCCTGTGTCAACAGATTCCGTTGTTTTAAGCTCTCGATGATGACGGTGACATAATTAAAGTTTCGGACGTTCGCCGCCGATGCCTGCTCTATCGCATGATGCAGGACAGCGGGACTCGTCTCCTGTAAGAACGCAGCGAGTCGCCGGCGGATTGATGGTGTGACGCGACCGATTTCCGTCTCAAAATGGGTGATGATTTCCATGACTCCGTCTTGCGGTGGTGGTTCTTTTTTTAAAGACTGTTTCTTAAACCCTTTTTCTTCGGAGGCGGCAGGCGTCCCCCGGTTGCCGTCTCTTGACCGGGGTCCTGTCTGGAAGTGCCCGGGGCCCCCGTCCGGATCCGGTAGCCGTTGGACGTTTGTCCGCCGTGCCGGTCAAACCGTTCGACCTTTTCAATCCAGCCTTTTTCGACGAGCGTCTGCAAACAGTTTTTGACGGTCGTCTTACCGCACGGAACCGCTCCCGCAAGTGTCTGATGTGACGGGAAGGCGAGTCCGTCCCGTCCGGCATAACTTTGAAGCAGCAGGTAGATCATTTTTTCATGGACGGATAAAAAAGCGGCTCCGTCGCGTAACAGTTGATGTTCGACACGTAAGTAAGGTTGCATGATGTTGTCCTCCTTTAAGTTTAGGAGGAAATTCCTCCTTTCTATCCAGAAATAACAGGACGACGGACCCGGTTGTTCGGAAATTTTTAGACAACAAACAGACCCGATGTACCCGGAATCGATTGTTCCGGATACATCGGGTCTGACATTCAGAGAAAACGGAGATACACATACGGCAGGACACCGGCAAGCAGGATGCTGAACACCGTCATACCACTTGTAATGAGAATCGCCTTTGCCATCGACAGCTGTTGTTTTCGATAAGCGGTCAGGACAGCTTTAATAATCGTCCCAAGCATTAAGCTGCTTAAAAGAAATGAACCAATCAAGAGAATCAGTATTTCCATACCAGTCATCCTTTCCTGTTTTTTAGTCATTCGACAATCTTTCCTTGACGCCCCGCTCAAGCTTGCTAGACTGAACAAGAGAACGCTTACACTAGATAAAAGGAGTTTTTATGATGTCACGCCAACACGCCCTGCTTGCCCGCCTCGACCGGATCGGCCAACAATTGGAACACACAAATGATGCCTGGTTATTGCTCGGACTCGGTTCCGTCGGTCGGGAACTCGAACGGCTCGATCGTTATTCCGATCTCGATTTTTTTGTCATTACGAAACCGGGGCAAAAACACCGGTTCCTCGACCGTCTCGACTGGCTCGAATCCGTTCATCCGCTCAGCTTTATCTTTCAAAATACCGTCGACGGGTTTAAGTTGTTGTTCGCGGACGGGATTTACGGCGAGTGTGCGATTTTCGAACTCGACGAGATGCCGGACATCGCCTTTTCCCCGGGACGGATTGTCTGGCAGGATCCGACGTTCCCAGGCGTCGACTTGACGGTTTCAAAACAAATACCTCCACCGATCCGGCGGGATACGCTCGATTTTGCGCTGAATGAAGCATTGACGAATCTTTACGTCGGACTGTGCCGCTATGCCCGCGGGGAACGGTTGTCCGGTCTCCAGCTTGTCGAACAGCATGCTTTTTCAAACTTGTTGTCCGTTTTGCATCTGCTCGAGTCGGAAGTCGTTTATTATCCGGACCAGTACGGCAACGAACGCCGAGCGGAGCAACGGTTCCCGCAAGCCGAAAAACGATTCGCCGCTGTCCTGCAAGGCTATGCCCGCGTCCCGGAATCAGCGCTTGCACTGCTTGACTGGCTCGAACAGATTCAGCCGGTCAATCGGGCGATGGCAGCTGAAATTCGGAAGCTGGCTGTAGAATGTCGGAGAAAAAACGACTGACGTAACAGAGCGGCACTCGATTTATGACGGGCGGTCTGCTCGACTGTTATGCGGCAATCGGACCAACCACCTTTCCAGAAAACCGTCAAACGGAAACACCTGTCGTTGAATCTTGTCCTGCAGACGATGAAGCATCTGTTCTGCTCCTTCGATGATATCTGCCGGATACTGATATACCCGCTGGTTTTCCAAAAATTCATCCTCGTCGACGACCGTCCACTCACAGGCTTTATTCCGGATGAGATCGAGGTCAAGATCAACAAACCGAAGACCGGACGCTGTCCGTTCTGTCGGCAGACAGATATTGCAGTAATACCGCTCACCATCCGGTTCGAGATCGAGATTGACAGTATACCCGTCCTGCAAATCGTAGTATTCAAGCGACGGCGTCTCACAGACAAATGTCTGTCTCCGCGTGTGATGGACTAAGGAACGTCCCGATTGTCCGTAGACCAGCACATACTGATCGGTTTCCTCCAACAAAGTCGTTTCCCAGTCGCAATGAAGCGACCCGTCATATTTAACGGCTTGAATCAAGAGTGCCAATTTTTTCACCTCTTCATGTGTCTGGTTTAATCCAAAATGACATTTTTTCCTTCCTTCGTTAACCGGGCCAAAGAATCCTTCATTTGTTGAATCACTTCCTCCGAATGCCGCTCCCAAACGCCGAGCTCCGCGACGACGAGAAGTGGATCCTTCGACCGGTAAGAACGGGTCGGATTGCCGGGAAAACGCTGATTCGTTAAGTTCGGATCGTTTTCAAACGGTCCGATCGTTTCGACAAGATAAATCCGTTCCTTCCCGTCACCTTTGGCAAGCTCGGCTCCCCATTTCGCAGCTTCGAGTGTTGCCGTAAAATAGATATGATTGGATCGTTTCTCCTGATAATTGGATTGATAATCGGGGGTTAATCGATCGCCGACTTGCAAGACGGCCTTTGTTCCGTGCAGAAACGGTCCCCGGTCGAGCACTTCCTTTTGTTCCGTCATCTCAATCGCCTTCCTTCTCCTTTTGATTATCTGTAGTATAAGCGGCGATTTGTTGCAAAGGTAGACTGTTTCAGTCTGCTACATCCCGGTATACTTGAAGTAGAGAAGTAAAAAACTCCCAAGTCTACGTCACGTTCCATAAGGATAAGTGCGTTTTGCTCGGGAGTTGTTTCGTTCAGTAATGATAACGGCATTGAATGATTTCCACCTGTTCACTCGTCGTCCGGTAAACAAGCCGGTGTTCCGAGTCAATCCGTCGGCTGTAAAATCCTTGTAAATTTCCTTTTAGCGCTTCCGGTTTACCGATGCCAACCAAATTACCATTTCGTTTTACGTCTTCAATCAACGTATTGATCCGCTTCAATTTTTTTCTGTCTTCCTGTTGCCAATACAGATAATCTTCCCATGCATGATCCGTAAAAAGCAGACGGACTTTACTCATTAATCAATGTTCTTTCTGTCAGCTTTTCTTGTTGCAGCTGTTCGATTGATTCAAGTAGACGGACTGAATTTTGAGGACTTCGCATTAAATAGATGGTCTCCATCAAACGGTTATATTCTTCTTCGGAAAGTAAAACGGCATTTTCATTATTTTTTCGTGAAATGATGACAGCCTCCTTATCATCATGCACTTGATCTAAAATTTGTTTGAAATTTTTACGGGCATCACTGTACGTGACAATCGACATGTTAGTCCCTCCCTACATGTTTTCCTTTATTTTTATTGTACATTATTTAGTACAACTACTCCATCTTCAATTCTGATTGCTTTCCCAATTGACAACTTTTGTCAAAATGGTATCGTAAAAGTATCACGTTCAGGGATGTGGAAAATCATATTCATCGTCGAGCTGCTTGTCAACGCCTGCATCGCGTTTACCGGTTTTTACATCATTTCAAAAATCATCCATTCCACCCGATTTTCATCCTATATCGGCAAGTCGCTGATTATCGGTCTCGCTACCGGATTGCTCGGGGTAATCCTGATGTTCAAAGGGATTCAGGTCAATGAGTCGTTACGGATGGATTTACGCCATTTACCGCTTGTCCTGCTCGCTTTTTACGGCAACCGTTTTCCGCTTGTCGTCGCCACCTTGATCATTGCCGGTTCCCGCTTTTTGTTTGGCGTGACCCCGCAAGCGTTTATTGCCTTCATCGCCATCATCGCGATCAGTAGCGGAATGATTTGGATTCATCGCCAGCTCCTGAATCGGCCGTTTCGGCAAAATCTCGCCCTCAACGTCTGGGCGCTGTTGATGATTACGTTCGCCGTTCTGATCAACTTAGGTTTTAGTGATGCCGCGCTTCGTCTGTTGCTTGCGACCTGGACGATTGGTCTTGCCGTCGGTGTTCTCTCAAGTCTGTTGACACTTGATTTCCAGACACTGAACCGTCAAGTCGAACTGTATAAACAGTCGGCGGAGCGTGATCATCTGACTGGACTCTATAACCGGCGGGTCTGGGATAGCCGGACAGCCGGACTGGAGCAGGAAGGACGCGTCTACAATGTCCTTGCGCTCGACATCGACCACTTTAAACATGTCAACGATACATACGGTCATGGAAATGGGGATCTCGTGTTGCAACAGTTCGCGAATATCCTGATGGAGGAAACGCGTCCCCACGATATCACGGCCCGAATCGGCGGCGAGGAATTCATGATTCTCGTCTATGACCTGACTCCGTCCAAAGTCATCAAGGTCGCGAACCGGATCCGCGAACGGATTGCGAATGAACGGTTCCAACTCGACGGATTTCCCGCCATCACGGTCACAGCGTCAATCGGAATCGCACACGGAAAACAGATTCACATCCAGCAGATGAACGGTCTGGCGGATGAAGCCTTGTACACCGCTAAACAACAGGGTCGAAATCGGACAATCCTGTTTAATCAGCTCGATCAGCAGGATGTTGCGGCGTCACACACTTCAACGGAAACAACGACTTAATGACATATCATCGGAGGTTTTACTTATGTATGAACCGAAACGGGAATTCATCACGACTTCGGAAACGATTCTTTTTGTCAGCAGCCTGTCCATGTGGATATATGTGATCCAATACTTCGGTATGGTCGATTCTGCGTGGTGGATCTTGCCCCTCGTGACTTTCCTTCTCTTCTTGCGTTCTTTCATCGGCAGACGGGTCGATTTGAGTTTTAACTGGGCGGAGGAAGAAGAGGCACGAAAGTCTGAACAAAAATAAAACGAATCAAATAACAGCCCGGCTTCTCCGTTTGTTCAGGAGGAAGGCCGGGCTGTTGTTCGTTCAGTACTCTGAATGACGTTCTCTAGTTAAGGGCATTTCACATCTCACATCAATCAACTCCTGGGAACCTTCACCTTTTTCCGGACGTAAGAAAGGATATCGCATTTTCAGGAGGAGATCGTATGTATGAATATCAATATATCCGGATTGACTTTAAACGATTGTCCGGAAACCCAAAAGAAGATTACCGGGAAGTTATCAATCAACAGGCGGCAAAGGGTTGGCGGTTCGTTCAGCTTGTCGCTCCGGATTTCGTGACGTCCGGCGTCGGGGTCGGTACGTATTATGAACTTATTTTCGAACGTCCGTCTTCTTCCAGCCGTAACGGATGAGTGCTTGTCCGGTCCAGTATACAAGACACGCAGGATAAAAATGACACTTCCTTACAATTTTGTACGTTTTATTTACAATTTAAATCTTTTATACTGAATGTATGCTTAACGTATTTAAAAGGAGTAATGCTCACTATGAAATTTCCCAAATGGCTCCTTTACCTCGGCGCACTCCCGACATTCATTTTCGCTTTTTACGCCATCACGCATCCTGCCTTTCGGTCTGACATCGCCGAGTTTTCTCCGATCGCGGCCCCTGTCCTCGCTGTCATTTTTACTGTATTTGTCGGCTACTGGACTCTGTTCTTTATTTTTGTGAACGGGCTTCGCCGGCATCTCGACTTAATCCTCCTATCTGCCCTGTTGCTGATTTGTTTTCTGTTATCGAGTTTGTTTGCGACACTCGATTACTTCCTCACCTAATGGATCTATCCCAGCCATCTACCGGATGGCTTTTTCCATTTTTTTCTTGCTTTCCAACCAACTGTCCCTTAATATCAATTGTAATCATTTTCTATATATTCAAAAAACATTCAGAAGGAGTGATGGCGTATGCGCGGAACATGGAAACATCCTGCCCTCTTGTTATCAAGCGTCGGCATCTCCAATCTCGGGGCGTGGGTGTACTTCATTGCCTTGAATTTGATTGTCCTCGACCGGACGAATTCAGCGTTCGCTGTTTCGATTCTCTACATGCTCGTCCCGATCGCCGCCCTGCTATCGAGTTTTTGGTCCGGTACGGTCATCGACCGCGTCGATAAACGGAATCTGATGGTGTTGCTTGATTTGTCCCGGGCCATCCTGATTGCCGTCCTACCGTGGATTGACTCGTTATTCGTCCTGTATACACTGGTCTTCTTCATCAATATCGGCAGCTCTCTTTTCGAATCAGCTTCCCTGATTTACATGACGAAACTGGTTTCAAAAACCAACCGACAACGGTTTAATGCCTTGAAAAATTTCATTCAATCGTGTGGCTTCATTCTTGGACCGACGATTGCCGGTTTGTTGTTTCTCGTCGGATCGCCGACACTTGCCATCTATCTGAATGCCGGTGCGCTGGCCGTTTCGGCATTGATTCTGTTTTCCCTGCCGGATATCGAAAAACAAGCCACAATCACCGGTGCCGAGCGGCTTAGTTTCAGTCTAATCGTCTCGGACTGGAAAGAAACGTTACGTTATGCGCACAAACACCGCTACATCACGCTCGTGTATACGCTGTTCTGCGTCATGACGATTTTCATGTCCGGTCTTGATTCACTGGAAGCGACGTTCGCGACCCGCGTTCTTGATTTTTCCGAGAGTACGTACGGTTTCCTCGTCAGTATTGCCGGGCTCGGCATCATTGCCGGCTCAATCATTAATGCGACGTGCACGAAATGGCTCAGCCTGCCGTTCCTGATTGGTTTCGGCTCGGTGGCGACACCGGTCGGCTACTTAATTTTTGCGACGGCGACGGATTTCAGTCTTGCCGCAGTCGGTTTTTTCCTACTGACGTTCGCCTTATCGTTTGCAAACACCGGTTTCCTGTCGTTTTATCAAAACAACGTTCCGGTCTCGATCATGGGGCGGTTCTCCGGTGTCATCAACGTCGCCGAGTCGATTCTCATTATCGGACTGACGTTATCGATTGGTCTGCTTGCCGAAACGTTGTCGATCCGCTCGACCTATATCGTCTTTTCGCTTGGTTTCCTGGCGCTTGGTCTGATGACGTTGCCCATCGTCTTTCAACGTTCGAAACAGGAGTTGTATACAATGACGGTCGAGGACGAATCAAAGGTTTCTTAAGAAAGCAGCAGGGACGACTTGGATTCTATTCCTTGTCGTCCCTGTTTTCAGGTGCCGAACTCATTGTCGGACATGATAGTATTAAGAAAATGGATGATTCGCTAAAGGAGGGGTTCCGATGACAGAAATCGATTGTCTGCTGTATCTGCATGATGAACTGGACCGGTATACCGAAGACGAGTTGCATTACATATCGCAACCGGGCGTCTGGTCGCTCGGTCAAATGTATGATCATATTTTACTTGTCGCCCATGAATATATCGATGAAGTTGAAATCTGCGCTTCGCTGACGACCGATACGGCAGACGGTAAAACACCGTTCGGCAAAGAATTATTCCGTCAACAGGCTTTCCCACCGATCAAAATCAGACTGCCGGACGAGATGAACGCTCCGCCGGACAATACCGACAGCCGTGACCGCTTGAAAGAACGTCTTCTTGAGCTGGTCGAACGGATGCAAAACTGGTCAGTTCGCCTGGAGCAGATTAATCCGGCAGCCAAAACAAAACACGGTGGATTCGGCTGGTTGAATGCAAAGGAATGGTATCGGTTGGTCGGTATGCATACCCGGCACCATTTCCGGCAGAAAACAGAATTGGAACAACTTCTTTTAAAATGATGTTTGGTTTCCCTGCTTTAAACAACGACAGAATTTCGACGACATAACACCGTGCCATAATTGCCAAATTGATTTGTTTACAACGTTTTCGTCATGATCCAATCCACTTGTTCATCTTCTCCCATAAAGAAAGAGTGTGCCCCTGTCTGCACAAAACCAAAACGTTGATAAAAGCGAATCGCATGATGATTTTCTTCCCATACCCCTAACCAGACCTGGTCCATCCTCTGCTCCTGAGCAATCTCCAGGGTTTTTTCGAGCAATCGCTTCCCAAGACCTGTTCCCTGGTACGCCGAACGAATGTAAATCCGTTCAAGTTCCAAGGTGTTCCCTTCCATCGGTTCAGTTTGAGCAGCACCGACATTCAGCTTTAAATAACCGGCGATTTCCTCATTACTTTTGATGAAAAAGAAAAATGAATCCGGACGTTCCAGCTCCTGTATCAATTTTTCGCGTCCGTAGGATTGTTTGAGATAGTCCTCGAGGTGCTGCGGATCATTCTCGGATCCGAATGTATCCGTAAATGTTTCCACACTAACTGCTTGTAATATTTCAACATCTTTGACGTCACAGCGAACAAACTCAATCGTTTGTGTCATTCTTTCACTCCTCCAAATAATTTCGTATTCCACCTTTTTTGACAAAATCCCACTCCTGTTCGATATTTTTGCGGACTCGCTTCGTCAATTGGTGTAACTGCATCTGTTCCTCTTCACTCAGACCAGCCAGGGCAACGCGCTTCGAATACGCATGCTCCTGAAGGATTACCGGGCATGTCGCCAGTCCTTTTTCAGTCGGATACAATTTCTTGATTTTTTTGTTCACGACATCCGGCCGTTTTTCGATGAATCCGGCTTTTTCTAATTTTTGAATTGACCGGGCTGCCGTCGTCCGGTCAACCAGGATCAGCTCTGCTAATTTTTCCTGAATGATACCCGGATGTTCACAAATTCGGACGAGATAGATATATTGGCCTTTTGTCAGTTCCAACTCTTTGAACTCCACGTTGCTGATGGAATCAAGTGCTCGTGCAATCATTCCGATTTCACGTAATAGTTCTCCCATGGCGCCTCCTTTGCGTTCACTAGTAACATGCTATGAACTTATTATATTATTTTTTGTTGCAAATGCAACAAATTTTAATTTGTATGATTTTGTTAAAAGACCTTTTATCCAATTGACAAAAAGTGTATATTTAAACCATCTATTCGTTTAAAGGAGGATTTACTTCGCCCGTGAAATTCTTTAGATCCCCCCGGACGCCTGAGTTATCATGGATTCCGGAGCCAAACTGGCAAACCGTCTGTACTGAACGTTCCATCGACATTCAACAGCATCCGAACGAACAAATCGTCGGACTGGCTTACAATAATCAGCAGCAGGTCGTTCAAGTAACACGTAACATTCATGCACCGCTGTTCAGTTATTACGTGACGTTACTGGAAAATCGCCGCACCAACAAAACCGTTTTATCCAAACGGTCGCATATGACGATTCAACATCTGTCGACACGGCTTCATGGCTCAAGTAAGTTTGCTGAATTCAGCTTACTCGATATCCATGTGCGGGAAGAAGGTCTCGGGGAACGCGGTTTATTGCTCGAGTCTTTGATTCACGATATTCAACATAAATATACCCATTACCGGGTCAGCGGAGACTTTACCGCCATTTCTTACGGCGGCCGCGTTGCTGCTGAATGTTTTACCCGATACGGTTTTACGATTGAACAGGATCGACTGATTTTGAAGAATTTTCATGACCGTTTGTTCGTCAGCTAATCAGTGCTCAGGAGGTACTTCGTTTGGTTTGAATGTAAACAACCGGAAGTGTTTCAATAATATCATCCACCTGCTTGGATTCGTTTTAATGGCCGCAGCATATCTCGACTTATGGAAACGCCCGAAGACACGCGGACCGAAATGGATCTGGGGTATCCTGATTTTTCTCGTTAATTATCTCGGACCAATTGCTTATTTATTTTGGGGACGGCGTGTCCCGCCGGCAAAAATAGCATCACGTCCTCATTAAAAAGCTTCCTTCGTCCGCCCGGTTGATCGGGTCCACTGAAGGAAGCTTTTTTGTCAGGCGCAAGTGATAGGAGTTCAGCGCATTCTATGGTAATTTGGACATATGAAACCGCTTGATTAAAAAACAGCGTTTCTCATTATTTTACCGTTTATACGGTGACAGAAAAGAGGGATCTGATGACTTCACACCTGTCTACTCCATCCTACCGTCATTGGCAGGCCATCCAAAAACTGCACCACCGCTATATGAAAGAAGTCAATGCTGTCTTAAAAGACTGGGGCTTGTCGAAATCGCAGTTCGATATGCTCGATACATTATACCGGGAACAAAGCGCGACACAAAAATCACTTGAGACGACACTTGAACTGTCCAGCGGTGCCATCTCCCAAACCTTAAAAAAATTATTTGACCTTCATCTCATCACCCGTAAACGGATCGACCGGGAAAAACGGCTGGTCCTGACACCGTCAGGCGAGACGATCGTCGAGGAATCCGCTCCTGTCGTCGAGGTCATTCACGAACAGTACTTCAAACAGTTTACGATGGACGAGCACGAGTCATTCGACCGTCTGCTCCATAAGATGCAAAACAATCACATCTAATCAGGAAGGAGCTGTTCTGATGATTCTCAGACACTTTACACACCGCCGCTTTTTACCGGCCATCGTCGCCCGCGGCGGACTTTCCGTCAAGGATACAGGCGGAGATTACTTACAATTCGAATTCAATCCGCCGAATGACCGGCTGTTACAGTCGATACATGACAGCCGGTCCTCAAATGAACTGCCGTGGGACGAGACCGATACTGTTGCGCTTGACTTCGATTTCGTTAAGATGCAGGCAGCTGACATCGAAGTCCTGGAGCAGGTAAAAGATACTACGTGGAACGTCGAACCCGATTCGAATGTCGGTCCTTCCCGATTCGTCAAAAGCTTTTTATCGCTCGGTTATCTGACGGAAGAATCAAGAGAACAGCTGTCCGAATATTACTAAAGAACAGGTCGCTTGACCTGTTCTTTTTTTGTCGTCAACTGCGCCGATTGTAAATAAACAGCATCACCGGGAACGTCATGACCTGAATGAACAGCACACACAACAAAGCTGTCATGATGTCGTCGACGACTTTCCACTGCACGAGTGTCAGCATGACAAAAACGTAACCGATACTCAGGACATACGATAGTTGACCGCTTTTCATTTTAATTTTTTCCTGCCGTTCGTCATACGTCTCAGCAGGCGGGAAAACTAAATCGACCGCCAGTTGACTGATTCCGACCAGCATAAGAATGATACTGAACGGACTGGGTCCGTCGAACAGCGTCAGATAACCGCCATACATCAGTAGAACGGCGAACAGTAAACGATTGATTACCGGCATATGTTTCATCAGGCATCGTCTCCTTTTTCTTTCGCATCGGGTATGAAAATCGCTTCAATCGGACAATCAAACAACGCAGCGATTGAAAAAGCCAGTTCGAGCGACGGATTATAACGTTCTTTTTCAATTGAAATGACAGTTTGTCTTGATACGCCAAGTGCTTTTGCCAGTTCCCCTTGTGACCACTGACGCGCTTCCCGTAACGCCTTCATTCTGTTTTTCATCCCAGTCACCCCTCAATTCCAATAATAGGTAATTTACATTCAAGTGTCAAGTTTCCTTTACAAGCATGTTAAAAGAAAAACCACTCAATCCGCTTGGACTGAATGGTTGATGCTCAAGAAGATTTAACTGGTTGACCAATAGTTTCCTGTTGCTTTTTTAAATCCTGTTTCCACCAGCCGGCAATGTAAAATAGAGCAGCTATTACGAAAAAGGCCATCGGATAATAGATCAGACCAAACGCCGCTAAACCCTGAGCTGATGTTTCCTGTGTTAAAGTCATATACGTTCCAAACAGTTTGATGATAAACAGCATGAAAATCCCGACCGCGACCGCAAGTGTTCCCAACAGATAGTGTTTGTTCATATTAGACGCTCCTTCTCCACTTTTGTTAAAAATACCACTTTAACCCATTATTTACCTTATAATTAAAAATAAAAACCCTCCTACCCGATGGAAGGAGAGTTTACTTTCGAATCGTCCGGTGCCGCGGATGGATGGCGAGAACGGCCTGACGGATTGCCTGAACGTGCTCGTCCGTCGCTTCCGAAAACGACAGGAGCGTCGGGTATTCACCGACCAGCTGACCTTGATCGAGAATCACGAACCGGTCGCTCAGCGCTTGCGCCGCTTGCACATCATGGGTGATGAAGACATAGGCGAGACCAAGCGTCTCTTTTAAGTTCCTCAATAAGTCGAGAATCAGCGCTTTATTGACCATATCGAGACTGCTGACGGCTTCATCAAGGATAATCAGCTTCGGATTCGTCGCGATCGCCCGGGCGATACAGATCCGTTGCAACTGACCGCCGCTGAACTGATGGGGGTACTTCGTTAAATCCGTTGCGGATAAACCGACCTGTATCATCAATCCGCCTAACCGGTCGTGTAATGCGTCGGGTGACAACCGGAGGAAATTCGTCAACGGTTCGGCGATGATCTGTCCCGCTGTCAGCTTCGGATTGACGGCCGCAAACGAATCCTGAAAGACGACCTGGATGTCTTTCCGGTAATCCTTTGACGCCGATTCGTAAATGTCTTGTCCGTCAAACAGGACCCGTCCCGCTTTCGGCCGCTCAAGTCCGAGTAAAATCCGTCCGAGCGTACTTTTTCCGGCACCGCTGCGGCCGAGTAAGCCAAGACAGGTTCCGGCTTCAAGCGTCAGTGAGACGTCCTGCAAGACCGTCTGCTCTGCCTGCCGTGCCAAAAACCGTTGATTGCCGTAGCGGTGTGAGACGTGTTCCAGTTGCAACAGGCTCATGCCTTCATCCCTCCTGCCTGAACTCCGTGTTGTGCCAATAGTTGCCGGGTATACGGATGCTGCGGCCGGTCGAACAAATCAAAGACATTGGCCTGTTCAACGATTTCCCCATCCCGCATGACAAGAACGTGATCCGCCATTTCAGCGATCACACTTAAGTCATGCGAAATCAACAGGATTGCCGTATCGTACGTCGCCCGGACTTTCTCGAGATAATACAGGACCAATTTTTGATTGTAGACATCCAGTGCCGTCGTCGGTTCGTCGGCAATCAAGACGTGCGGTCGCAGACACACCGCAAGTGCAATCATGACCCGTTGCAGCATCCCGCCGCTCAGTTCGAACGGATAGGCTTTTAAAATCCGGTCCGGCTGTTCGAGATTGACTTCCCGCAATGCTTCGAGTGCCCGGTCCTTCGCTTCGCGTTTACTGCACCGGTCGTGCGTCCGAATCGTTTCCATCAATTGATGACCAATCGTGAAGACCGGTGTGAAGGCACTCATCGGATTTTGCATGATGAAGGCGATCTGCCCGCCGCGGACACGACGGAGCGTTCGGTCGGACAACGTCATTAAATCGGTCTCGTCAAGCCAAATCCGTCCCGATTGACGAATGACCTTTTCATCGAGCAGCCGCAACAGCGCGAGACTCGTCACCGTCTTCCCGCAGCCACTCTCCCCGACCAGTCCGACAATTTGTCCGGCCGCAAGCTGAAACGAGATATTTTGGACGAGCGGCTGACCGTCCGCGATTGTCTCAATCGTCAACTGTTCAACGGATAATACTGGCTTCATCCGAGTGCCTCCTTTCATTTTGATTGTTTGTTTACACCGAACCGTTCCGATAAGGATTCGCCGAGCAGGTTAAAGCTCGCAATGACGAGCATAATCATCACACCCGGATAAATCATCAGTTCCGGATTTGACCGGATGTAGGATTTACCTTCATGAATCATCGCGCCCCATTCGGCTGCCGGGGACTGGACACCGAGGCCTAGGAACGACATCGCCGAGATATCCATGATTGCCCAGCCCATCTCGAGCGTTCCGATGACAAGCAACGGCGGCAGGATATTCGGTAATAGATGCATCCGGAAGATTTTCCAGTGCGAGGAGCCGTTGACCCGAGCCGCTGCAATAAAGTTCTTTTCTTTCAACGTCATGACAAGTCCACGGAACATCCGGGCATAGTAGACCCACTGGACGAGCATTAAAGCGATGATGACCTGTTTCAGTCCCGGTCCGAAAATCCCGACAAGACCTAAGACGAGAATCAAACTCGGAAATGCCATCACCCCGTCACAAAACCGCATTAACAGTTGGTCGACCCAGCCGCCGATGTAGCCGGCAAGCGTTCCGATCAATAGACCGATCAGCAGCGACGAGGCAAAAATCAGGACGGCGAATCCAAGCGACACCCGGGCTCCGTACAACAGACGCGACAAGGTACAGCGTCCAAGCTGATCGGTCCCGAGCGGATACGTCCAGGACGGTCCCTGCAATTTCACAGCCAGATTGACGAGATACGGGTCATGCGGGGCTAACCACGGGGCAGCCAGAGCCGCGAGAAACAAGAGTCCCAAAAATACGGAACAGCCGATCAAAATCAGCCGTTGATTCGACAGGCGGTCGAGCAGACGCGGTCGTCCAAGCGGAACATTCATCGTCTGTCCCCTCCTTTCCGGGCAATCCGTGGATCGATTGCCAGTTGCAACAAATCAACGAGCAGACTGCTGCCGATGAACAACAGGGCGGCCAAAAACACATACCCTTGAATAATCGGCATGTCCCGATCGAAGATGGCTTCGATGAAATAACGGCCAAAGCCGGGCCATGAGAAGACGGTCTCGACGATGATGGTTCCCGTCAACAGTTTCCCGAGGTTCATCCCGAGACCGGTAATCATCGGCGGTATCGCGACCCGCAAGACGTGTTTTCCTAAAATGATCGTTTCACGGATGCCGCGTGTCCGGGCAAACTGGACGTACGGTTCGCGCATCGTCTCGATGACACTTGTTCGTAACAGCCGGGTATAAAGCGCAATCAACGGCAGTGCGAGTGTGATCGCCGGTAAAATGACATGACTCGGACTGCCGATTCCGCCGACCGGTAACAAATCAAGCTGGACGGCAAAAAAGAAAATCAGCAGATAGCCGAGCCAAAATGACGGAATCGACGCACCGATGAAGGCAATCCCCCGGCTGAGATGATCAAAAAAGCCGTTTTTGCGAATCCCGGCAAGAAAGCCGAGCGGAATACTGACGAAAATGGCTAACAACAGACTCGACAGCGCCAGTTGCAACGTCGCCGGCAGACGAAGCAGAACTTCATCGAGGACCGGTTTGCCGGAGACAAAGGACGTCCCGAAGTCCAACTGGGCCAGCCGGACGACCGTTGTCGCGTATTGTGTCAAAAACGATTGATCGAGACCAAACTCGGCCCGCTTTTGCGTCAGCACTTCTTCCGTCGGTTGGATGTGGGCGGCAGACAGGTAGGCCTCCGCCGGATCGACCGGTGACAGGTGAATCATCGCCGTCAGCAATAAAATCGCCAGGAGCAGGATCGGAATGACCGACCCGACCCGTTTGAGAATATAGACGCCCATTCCGTACACCTCCCTTATTTTATGCCGATTTGTGCGAACGGACTTTCATCCCGGTTCGCGGCAAATTTAAAGTTCGTCACATCCGACTGGTAAATCGCCATCTTTTTCAAATATGAGATCGGAACGAGTGCTCCTTGATCCTGGAGCGACGGCAGAATGTCAGCATACATCTTCTGACGTTTTGTTTCATCCGTCGTTTTAAGGACATCTTTCATTTCCTGTAACAGTTGATCCTTGTTCGGGTAAGCGGAAATCGCTTCTTTAAACCCGAATCCGTCCGTACCGATGATGTTGACGAATGTGTGCGGATCGTACGGTGCCCCGAAGTTACTGTACATGTTGATATCGAATTTATTATCTTTGAAGCGCTGGACTTGATCCGGAAGCTCGACACCAACGATTTTCAAGTCAACCCCGATGCTCGCCCACTCCGACTGTAACGTCTCCGCCATCGCTTTTTGGACAAGTTCCGCGGCATCATACATCATTTCAATCTGTAACGGTTGTCCGTCTTTTTCACGAATCTTTTTGCCGTTCGGCAGTTTCCAGCCGGCTTCGTCCAGCAACGACTTCGCTTTTGCGACATCAAAGTCCCGTTTCTCGACGTTCAGGTTCGATGTGTACGGCAGGTTCGGCGGCAGGATGAAGTCAGCCGGTGCTTCGAGACCGGACGTGATGCCTTCTACAAGTGTCTTCTTATCAAAGCCGTATTGCAATGCTTGACGGACGCGTTCGTCCGCAAGCTGTTTTTTCTTCGTGTTCATGATCAACAGACGTGTCGCAACCGGTTCTGACATCGTCGTCTTGTAGGATTTCGTTTCTTTCAGTTGATTGTAGGCGTCGACACTGATTGCCCCTTCGCCGAAAATCAAATCGATGTCGCCTTTTTCAAAAGCGAGTACGCGGCTTTCGGCATCGGGAATGATGTCGACCTTGATTTTCTTCACTTTCGGCTTCGGTCCCCAGTAGTTTTTGTTGACCTTAAACGTCGCGTATTGATCCGCTTTGTACTCGTCGAGCACCCACGGGCCGGTTCCGACTTCTTGTTCGACGCCTTTTGACGTATCGCCGTTTTTCGGGAAACCGGCTTCGCCAAGGAAGCGGACCGGGCGGACGACCGCCAATTCCTGAATCGTCGGATAGTACGCTTCCGACAATGTCATCCGGAACGTCTGCTTGTCGATCGCTTCCGTTTTGTCGATTTTCGAAATAAAGCCAAGCCAGCTATGTAAGGCTTTGTTTTTGAGAACAGCATCAAAGTTCTTTTTGACGATCGTCGCATCAAACGTCGAACCGTCCGAGAACTTGACATCGTCACGCAATTTAAAGGTATAGGTTTTTCCGTCTTTTGAGATGTCCCATGATTTCGCGAGGAACGGCTCGAGCTTTCCGCCTTCTGCGTAATGGACGAGCGGCTCATAGACCATCGACTGGGCAAACAGTTGCGACGGATTGTAGACATGCGGATTCATCTCGCCGATATCGCGCGGCCAGGCGAGCGTCAATGTATCTTTGTCTGTTTTATTGTCAGCACCTTCGTCCGGGTTCGAACAACCGAACAGCAGTGTCGTAATCGAGAGGATGGAAACAGCTTGAATGATGGATTTCTTACGGCGTGAAACGTTCATAGTGGACAAGACTCCCATTCGTATTGATAATCATTTTCAATTGTAAGATTGGGTGTTAAGAATTGTCAATGGATAATCGGTGAACGCGTTGATTTTGCTGTGTTTTAGAATGATTTTGATTCTTTTTTATATTTTAAGTAACTATCATTTACAAGTTTAAAAATTCTGTCTGACACAAGAAAAAAAACTACACTCATGCTCGTTAAAATATAATTGCCAGATACGAGGAATTTTTGATTTGGGTAAGCAAGTGGGTGGTACCAGTTATAAAAGGTAAAAACAAAAAGAACTAAATAATAGATTAACCTTTTTTGGTTGATGCAAATTTCAGATGCTTCAACAGAAAAATGATTTTTCAGTTCTTCACGATAGTAAAAATATTCAAAAAGCATCGTGTTTGAAAAGAGTGATAATACAAATATCCATCCTATAAATGCACCTACTATAAAGACTCCTTTATTATTCAAAAGAGTAATAACAACTTCAAGAACACTAATGCTCAAGAAAAAGGACATACCGGAAAAAAACATCGTTTTATCATATAAAAATTGAACACGCTCTTTTACGAAGGTTTTAAACGTTTTATTAGAAACGACGACTACTTTTCTCTGATTTTTCTTACCTCTTCTTTTCTTTAAAAATGCTGATTCTTCAGCAATTAAAGAAGAGACGGTTAGGATGAAGATTATCGTTAAAACAAATATCAACAAACCGCTCCATAAAAAATTGACTTTCCCACTTAATCCAGTAAGTATCCATACAGTACCAAAGACGATTAAGGCGATATATACGATAATAACGAAAATACTCATTATCCCACCTCTCTTCAGTTGAACTTTTCCGTTAAAGACTTTACGAACGATGCTTTGGTAAGAATTTATGACGGATTCAAATTTATTTCCTGAATAATTTAAAAAATAAGCTAACAAAAAAATGATAAAACTAAACAATAAACAGAAAATGATACTTCCAAAAAATATTTCCATACTCTCTCTCCTTCGACATAATAAAGCACCCATCAAATTGCATGAGTGCTCAAAAATTCAATTCCTTTTATATTGTCTTGAAGTCAAACGCCAATACTTCGACGTCACACCCTTGCCCCTCAAGATTCGGACTGCAGGCATATGGACCGACTTTCCAGTCCCCTTCCGCATGCAGATGGGCAATCCGTAACTGCTCCTTCGTCTCACCGTCGATAAAGTACAGCTCGACGTCCTGTTGGTTGCAGACGAGCTCAAACGTCAACGGCTGATCAAAGACCGTATTGTCGATATCACGCGACGACCAATCGGAGTACCCGAACGACGTGACGACCGCTCCGAGATGCGATTTCCCGTCCGGAATGAATTCCGCTGAAACTTTTAGCCAGTTGTCTTCGTTTAAATAGAGAAGGATCCCCGCCTGGTCGTACGTCAGTCGCGGATGCAGCTTCACTTCGATTCGACAGGAGAAAGATGGTGCCGGAACCGGTTTAAGTAAAGCATGACCGGTCATCCGGTTGAATTGATAATAGGTATTGCGCCAAAAGTCGGTATCGCCTTCCGTCGTGAACTTCAGTTGTTCTTGCATATCGATATTAGCCGGCTGGTTGAGCCATTCGTAATCTTGCCACATGTAGATTCCTCCTATTTTATGAGTGAGTGTGTTACCTTAGTTATTTATCATCGACCATTTGTTCAAACTCCATATGTTCAGGTGCACGAAAGTCATTGTCGTCATAACGTGGTTCTTTAAAAGCATAACCTACGTAAAGGGCCATATACTCCCCGTTTTTTTCTTTAACATTAAAAGCATACGACGTCCGGGCTTCATCGTGGAACGTAATCTCGTAGCCGTAACCGTACTTCGAGAAATGACTTTGCATCTGATACTCGTCTTTTTTCAGCCCGTACTGCTGTTCTAATCTGTCTTCCAAGTACAGCTGCCGCAGGATTTTCTGATGAAACGTATAGAGAAAACACGAGACCAATACGAGTGCCATCGCCATCAAAATCAAACGCCCAATCCGCCACTTGCCGTTCACTTTCCAAAAATGTGTCATCCGTGCTCCTTCCCTCCTGTCTTCACGTATGATACGGTACGAATAAGGAAGATATTGTTAATGAAAGATCCTACTCTTACGAAAGAAGTGATTCACTTGAAAAAACATCTTTTGAGCCTCTGTTTCCCGGTCGTCTTTTTAATCGTTCCGTTTTGGACCGATCAACTGTCGCCCCTGCTACAGACACTCTTTTTCCTGATGTTGTTCATCTCGATCTGTTTATCGTTACATACGGCGTGGAACCTGCTCAGTCCACGATTCCCCAACTGGACGGCGCGCGTCAACAGACTTCATCCGGCGCTCGGGATTCTGCTCGGGCTTGGACTCCTGACAGCATTCGGCTACTTGTTTTTCACCGTTTTTTCTCTCGTCACGTTTGGGATCATCCAAAGTATCTTGACGATTGTCTTAATGTATACCGGATTGACAATTTTTGTTTTCCTCCTCAGCTGTTTCGTCGAAGGGATTACCCGTCAATCCAAAGACTCGCTGTTTCAGCCCGTCTTGATTTTTGTTTCCGTCTCTTATGCCGTCTTGACGACGTTCGGCATCTTACAGCTCATGACGTAACCTTCAAACCCGTCTCAGGACGGGTTTATTTTTCGTGGTGCAACATACCGTCTGCATCCAGTCGGACATGGAGCTTGCCGTCAAGTTCAAGCACGAGCGGACTGGTGACGGCCGGTTTCGGTGAGAACAACCATGTCCGGTCTTCTCGTCCAAGCAACAGATGGGTGCCGTCTTCCGGTGCTCCGAGGAAATTCAGGAAGTCGCTGTTAATCGGCTGATGGTAGCGGTGAAAGACACCGAGTTCCGCAAAGGATGCGCCGACACCGGCGACATCCGGCGTCGTCACGTTCATCTCGCCGATATCGAGGATGTCATTTACGGTAAACGTTTCAAGCGATTTGGCCGGATTGACGTCATGGCGGGCAATCAATTCGACGACATTTTCGTCCGCGTCATAAAAATAAACGGAATGGGCATTGATGTTCTCAAAAAAGATTTCGTCTTCGCCGTCCTCGATCAATAACAGGACACGACGTTGCAACCAGTCCTTCGCCAGTCTGAAGGCATCTCCCGGCACGTTAAAGGCAAAGTGATATTGTTTCGGTTGCTCTGTCGTGTCGAGCTCAAATCGAAGCTGACTCGTCCCGATTTGCATGGTAAACGCGGTCGCACTCTCCTCGACGAGCGGAAAACCGAGTGTGTTCGTATAAAAGTCCTGCATCGGTTTGACATCATTCGTCCAAAGTGTCGCTGCTGTAATTTTCATCGTCTATCTCCTCCATCTCATTCCAATCCATTTGCTAGTTTCAGTATACAATAATTGATGTATAATACTGGTTAAAAAGTAAGTACATACCTATTTTGAAACGGAGGCAGACAGATGAAACGATATACCATTACATGCGGCAGCATTTCGACACAGATTACCGAATGGGGTGAACCGGACCGACCGGTCATTTTCTGCCTGCATGGACTCGGCGGAACAAGCCTCAGCTTCATCGAACTGGCGGACGCCTTACAGGATACATACCGGATCGTCTCGATCGATGCGCCGGGTCACGGAAAAACCGAGCCGTTCCCGGACGAACGCGACTATCAATTTGCCCGTTTTTCCAATTGGCTGAATCAGTTGTTTGACCAGATCGATATCCAGGATTTTTATTTCCTGTCTCATTCCTGGGGCAGCTTCATCGCGCTTTATTATCAAAAAGAACAGCCGGACCGGATCCTCGGCTCGATTTTGATTGACGGCGGATATCAGAGCAAACGGTTACGCGGCACCCCGCTCGAGCAGGAATCCGCATTTTACGATACCGATTTCGAAGAGTCTGTTGCCACGTGGGAAGAGTTCCGCGATGTCGCTGTCTACGGACCCAAGATGCGCCGGTCGCCGCTGCTTGACTTAGCTGGAAAGGATTTTGTTCGGATGCAGGACGGGCGGTACTACTGGCATACGCGGGCGAAAACGGCACGGGCGATTCTGACGGCGATGTACCAGGATGAAATCCTTGATTTCCTCGACGATGTTCCCGGTGACAACCTCGTGTTGCTCCGCGCGACATTACCCGTTTCCGACGAACCGTTCCGTCAAGAAGCAATCGCTCTGTGGCAGGAAAAAACCGGCGGAACCGTCATCTCCGTTCCGTCGACTTCCCACATCACGCACTGGGATGATCCGGCATTTGTACTGCAGGTGATTCGGGAACACTGGACCAGAACGCTTGCCGTTGATGAACAGCCCACTCAACTCTGAAAAAAATTGAACGATAAATAAACGACTCCCGGATGTCCGAGAGTCGTTTGCTTTGTGGATTCTTCGATCAGGTGATATTTTCGATGAACTGTCGGACTTCTTTCCGTGACTTTAACACGATAATTGTCTTCGTCGCTATCACTTGTGCGAGTCTTGCTTGAATGCCCGGCCGCTGATCATCCGGATAACGCCACACCCACTTCAAAAAAGCAACATCGATTTTTTCCGGACACCCGGCTGCCATATCTGGTCGTGCCTGATGCCGATACCGAATCGACCGTTTGAGAATCCGGTAGACACACGTCGTTCGCGGTAGATCAAGAAAGATGATCGTATCCGCTGCGTTGAGCCGAATATCCATCGTCCCACCGTAATTTCCGTCGATGATCCAGTCGTCCCGGCTGATCAAGTCCGTTTGTATCCGTTGTTGTTCCTCACGCGGAACTGCCTGCCAGTCTGCCCGCCACAACAAACTGTCGAGATGGTGGACAGAAATACCCAGCCGTTGACCCAGTTGTCTCGCAAGCGTCGACTTACCTGATCCACCGGAACCGATTAGCATGATCTTTTTCATTCCGCTTCCACCCACTCCAGCCGGAACCGTCCGCCGGGACCAATCCGTTGTAGCAACGGTCGGTCAACTTCAATCACGCGTCCGATCACATTGACCCGTTCGTCCGCCGCAAGATCCCGTTTTGTGATCTGCAGCTCCCCGGCATACCGGCCGTAACGCAGATTATCGATCGTAATCGATCCAACAGGCCGGTCGGCTAGCGTCGCAGGTTCGAGAAGTCCGTCGCCCGGTCGGCCGTAAGCACGTGACTCGACCGAACGGATGACATCGCGTGCCGGATCCATCCGGTTTGTCTGAACGCTTTCTAACAGCGGATTGCCTTGTCCCGTTGCCCGGAGGATAATGACCCCCTCCTGATAAGCGGAAAACTGCCGCATCGTCGTGTCTGACAGGCCGGGATCACCGATTAATATCCGGTCAACGGACGCTTCAAGTTCGAGATAACAGGCAAACGGTGATTGTCCGCGGTGATCCTCAAGCGTCGGTAACGTCTCATAAAGCGGACCACGCAATTGTCCGTCACCCGGGATGAAGGCCTGAACACGGATTCCTTGTTCACGGAGCCAACGGTTTTTATCGTCAAACCAGTTCCGGTCGAGTCCTGTTTCCGGCCGCGGATAAAAGTTATGCCACGCCTCGACGTTCTCAAGCACAAGGCCCTCCGCTTTCATCGCGTCGAGTTCATCCGCGGTCACGGTACTGGCGTTTAAAGCAATCATCAGTTGTCTCGACAACGCCGCGACCTGCTTCGGCGTCACACCGTAATCGACCCGCAATCCGGTCACACCCCACTCGGTTAATGTCCCGGCGTCATCCCATGTCTTGCCGAGCGCAGCAAGAGAGGTCGGGGCGATATCCGCAACGAGTTCCATCTCGAGTTCTCGTGCCAATTGCCCTAAAGTTCGCAACCGCTCTGTATATAACGCCGGATCATCTTCCGGGATATGTAACGAAGTAAAGATTGAGGTAAAGCCGATTGCCCGCATCTGTCCGATGTTTGCTTTCACCTCATCTGTCAGTGCTTCACTCAAATAAACGGCCAGTCCTTTCATCTGAATCACTCCTTTTTGATTGACTGAATTCGTTCTAAAAATTGTTTCAATAGTACCATTAAAAGAAATTTTTAGGAGGTTCTTCCTGAACTATGATACCATTAATGTGTATTACATAAGGGGGAAAATGAAATGAAACGCATCTTAATCCCGTTCCTGTCCGTCGCCTGTCTGATCATGGTGTGGAACGTCTACAGCCAGCATGCTGATTCGAAAACGGATCTGTTCCACTATAAGCATTCAGTGGTCGGCAATAACAGTGCCGTCACAAATATCGTCAAGGAATTGGCCCACCACCAGGAATTACGGCAGATTGCCCTGCAAACGAAGCAAACACCATACGGCATGCATTTGACTTACAAGGACATCGAGACAGAAAACATCGAACAGGAAATCAAAGAAACGGTTCTGTTTAATGCCACTTATCTGTTTGTCCTCGTCGATAATGTCGACCGGATCACCTTTACGTTCCCGGACTACACGTATACCGTGACACGGAATCAGCTCGACCAGTGGTACGGTCAAACTCTCAGTACGATCACACAGGAACAGGACCTAAAACAGTTGCTTCAACACCAGTTGAAGTCGGAAACGAACATCAATCAGGTTTTGGCTGACTGATGCCGGACCGGCAACGCGTCAAAAAAAGATGGAACATCACGGTCACGTGATCTTCCATCTTTTTGTTGTGTGCGGTTCTTGTGCCGCCGTTAAATTCCGTCTGCCATTTCTTCCTTAAATCCAAACCAGAAGGTAAACAGGAATCCGAAGACGTACGAGATGACAAGGCCGCCGATGTACGTCAGGTACATCCCGTTATCGATCAACGGTGTCAACGACAGACCGGACACGCCGACACCAAGCGCCGCTGTCTTCATCGTCGCCTGGAAGGCCCCACCGACTGCCGCTCCCATACAGGCTGTCAGGAATGGACGGCCGAGCGGTAACGTGACCCCGTACAACAAAGGTTCACCGATTCCGAGGAAACCGACCGGAATCGCGCCCTTGATGATGTTGCGCAACCGTTGATTTCGTGTCTTGACGAAAATCGCCAGTGCGGCGCCGACCTGCCCGGCTCCCGCCATCGCAAGGATTGGCAAGAGTGCCGTGTTGCCGACGGTATTGAGCAGTTCCAGATGAATCGGTGTCAAGCCGTGATGCAGTCCGACCATGACGAGCGGCAGGAAGAATCCAGCTAACACGGCACCGGCAAGTGGTCCACCAACTTCGAGGATCACGTTGATTGCTTTCATGATCCCGTCAGACAGGACACCGGCGACCGGCATGATGGCATAAAGTGCTGTAAATCCGACGATCAAGACCGTTAAGAGTGGCGTAAAGATGATATCAATCGAAACCGGCATGAACCGGCGGATATGTTTTTCAAGATATGTCATCAACCAAGCGGCGAAGATAACCCCAAACAACCCTCCCCGACCGACGACAAGCGGTTCTCCGTAAATGACGATATCGACAAGCAACGGATTAAATAAAATCCCCCCTGCAATCGCGCCGAGGACCGGCGTGCCGCCGAATTCCTTCGCCGTATTCCACCCGACGAGAATCGCTAAGTAAGCAAAGACGGTGCTGCCGATCAGTAATAAAATCTGCATCCACGTTTCCGTCGCATCGACTCCGGCGTTTTTCGCAAAGTTCGCTGCTCCGTTAATGATTCCTGACGCGACCAGTCCCGGAATGAGCGGGATGAAGATATTTCCTAGGCGCCGTAAAAAGCGTTTGAATGGTGACTTTTGTTTATCCTTCACTTTTTGCCGTTCGATGGCGGCCCGTTCCTCAAACGTCAGGTTCTCATCGACCGACTCTTCCCCGATCGCAAGCCCCGTTTTCCGGCTCAAATGATCTGCGACCCGGTTGACCGTCCCCGGTCCGACGACGATTTGCAGTGTCTCGTCATCGATGACACCCATGACGCCGTCCAGTTGTTTGAGTGCTTGGATATCCGCTTTTGTCGGATCCTTCAGCGCCAACCGGACACGTGTCATACAGTGGGCAAGCTGTCGGAGATTGTCTTTCCCGCCGACATGTTCCAGTATTCCCTCCGCCAACACTTCTTCCTTCTTCATCTGAATCCCCCCTTAGAGCGCGTCGCGGACGAATCCGTGCGCACGTTGTAATCGTTCGACCGCCTCAGGATACGAAACGTCTGCTAAAATCATGACGATCGCCGTCTTGACGTGACCATTCGCTGATGTGAAATAACGCGCGGCCGTCTCAAGATCGACCCCTGTCGCTTCCACAATCATCCGTTTGGCCCGGACTTCAAGCTTTTCATTCGTCGATTGGACATCGACCATCAGGTTTTGATAGACTTTCCCGACGCCGATCATCGCTGCCGTGGAAATCATGTTCAGTACAAGCTTTTGTGCCGTTCCGGCTTTGAGCCGGGTCGAACCGGTCAAGACTTCCGGACCTGTCTCGACTTCAATCTGGAGATCGGCGTGCTGGCTGATGATGGCTTCTTTGTTGCAGGACAACGCTGCTGTCGCCGCGCCGATTTCACGGGCGTAATCGAGACCGCCGATGACGTAAGGGGTCCGGCCGCTTGCCGCGATGCCGATGACGGTATCATTCGTTGTCAGCTGAAGCGCCTGTAAATCTTCGACAGCCAGTGTCTTGCTGTCTTCCGCCCCTTCAACGGCCTTGATGAGCGCCCGTTCGCCTCCAGCAATCAAACCGACGACCATCTCTGGTGAGACACCAAACGTCGGCACACATTCTGCCGCGTCGAGCACACCGAGGCGTCCGCTCGTTCCGGCTCCGATGTAAATCAGGCGTCCGCCCGCTTGAAACGATTGAATCACTTGCGCGACGACCTGTTTGATGACCGGGATTTCCTGTCGAATCACACCTGCGACCGACTGATCCTCCTCGTTCATCACCGTCAAGATCTCCTCGACCGTCATATCGTCAAGCTCCATCGTTCGTTGATTCCGGCGTTCTGTCGCCAATTTCTCTAACATGATTTTCATCCTCTCTCCACAGCTCCTTTTATCCTGACCACAACGAAACATTAATCCAAAAATAAATAGATTTAATAGAAATAAAATTGCAAAAGAAGTCAATAGGGAAAGCCCAACCGCGTCGATTGGACTCCCTCAAACGAGCCTGTTACTTATTCCAATTGCGGAATCCGTCCCCGAACTCCCGGTACAAATCGTTTTGGAACGTACCGTCCTTAAACTTCGGCACATCGACCGGTAATTTCCCTTGTGGTAAGAATTCACCAAAAATGGCGCGGATTCCTGCCGGTAAATTCGGTCCGGCTGATTTTGTGTTCCCCGCTTCCGAATCCGGTTCGTTCGGATCCCCTTTGAAGCCGTAAACGAGCAGTTGAGCATCGGCGTCCGGTTGTACGGCGACATCATACGGATTCCGCAGACTGAGCAGGACGGATTTTTTACCCGCTTGGTTTGCCTGACGGAAGACTTCAGCCGGCACATAATGATCTGCGGAAGATGTTCCGAGCTTCGCACTATTGTTGATGTTCGAGCCGACGATCAGATAGTCGGCTTGATTAATTTTCTCCTGGAGCGCCGGATTTTGATCGAGATGCGGCGTCGAGGCTCCGTAATTTTCCGTCAGCACGTTCACCCGCTTCAGGTTCCCGGCATTTTTCTCAAGCGACCGAATCGTCTTGACCATACTGTCCGTCTGATCTTTTGTCGGTGAAAGGACGAGGACCGTCTGCCCTTTTTTCGGCTTGAACGGCAATGTCTTCCGGTCATTTTTGACGAGTGTGACTGCCGCTTCCGTCATCTGCCGCTCAAGTGCCTTATGTTCAGGGCTGCCGACGACTGACTTCGCCTCGTTCAGTTGTTCCTCAAGTGTCACCTGATCATTTGTTTCCTTCCAGATGCCGCGTGTCGCTTTGAGCGTCAGAATCCGCTCGACGGAACGATCGATGTCCGCTTCTTTTAAGTCACCGCTTTCGACGGCTTCAATCACATCGTCAAAAATCGACTCCAGTTTCGTCACGTCGTTCGCAGATCTTAGAATCGTCGGCATCAATGCGATATCGACACCGGCTTTAAACGTCTTGATGACGGCTTCCGACTCCGTAAAGTTGTCGGCAATCGCCTGCATGTTCAAGGCATCAGTGACGACAAGTCCCTGATAGCCGAGCTCTTCCCGTAAGACACCGGTGATGACGTCATCCGATAACGTGGCCGGCAGCGGGAACGTCCCTTGTTTTGACTCGACGACTTCATCCTCAATCTGTGGCATGCCGATGTGTCCCGTCATCACCATGTCAATTCCTTCGTCAATTGCCCGTTTAAACGGAATCAGTTCCAGCTGTTTCAGTTCAGCCAGTGATTTGTCGACGACCGGTAAGCCGTAATGCGAGTCGACTGCCGTATCCCCGTGTCCCGGGAAGTGTTTCGCCGTCGCTGCGACCCCTTGCTTCTGAATGCCTTGCGTCATGGCCGAGCCCAGTTCCCCAACCAGGTTCGGATCACTTGAAAACGAACGGACCCCGATGACGGGATTGCCCGGATTGTTGTTGACATCAAGGACCGGACCAAAGTTGACGTTGATGCCGAGTGCATGCAGTTCGGAGCCGATGATTCCACCTGCCGCTTCCGCATAAGCCGGACTGCGGGTCGCCCCGAGTGCCATGTTGCCCGGTAAGTTGGTCCCCGTACCGAGGCGTGTGACGATTCCGCCTTCCTGGTCAATCGTGACGAACAATGGAATGTCGTTGCTCGGATCCTGCTCGACGACTTCCTGCAAATCATGGACCAGTTTCGTCGTCTGTTCCGTCTCACTGACATTTTCCGCGAACAGGATGACACCGCCTAAATCAAACCGGTCGATGATCCGTCCGACTTCCGGTGCCAGTTGCGTATGATTAACCCCGTTCCATAACCGGAAATCCGGCATAATCATTTGACCGATCTTTTGCTCAAGCGTCATCTGTTCCAGTTGTGCGTCAACCCGTTGTGTAACGGATGGTGTCGTTTCGGCCGCGACTGGTTGCATCGGCAACGACGCGGCAAGTAGCGCCGTCGTCAATCCGAGTGTCGCCGTCCAGTTGAGTTTCTGTCCCATATGCTCAGCTCCCCTTTTGTTTTGACCCCTGCATGATTGTTGCTTCCCCGTGTTCACCGTTAGTATAACAAGCCTAACATTCAGAAACAATGTTTTATTTGTAAGCGTAAACACTTTGAAACAAAGTTTCCTTTCGTTTCATTTTTATACAGAAAGATATTGACACTGTTGTATAATGAATGGAACATCATTCCCAGCAAGGAGACACCTATCCGATGAAAAAATTCCGTGGCAAACGCCGCTACTTTCGACAACTTCAGGCCGAACAACATCTCTCAGCCCATGCCTTAGATTTCAGTTCCGACAGTTGGTTTGATTTTTGGCATGTCCATCTCGATTTTGACGGACGTGGAAATGGTCACCTTAAAATTCGAAAAGCACATGTCCAAGCACTGTTTCAGCTGATGGATGAGCTCGATGCCGCGCTCAAAACGTGGGGACAACCGTATCAGCTTTGGATCGAACTGTCCCGGCAAGATGCCGGCAAGGACGCAGTTTTCGTTCATACCAACAATCCGAACAGAGATAATTTCCCGTTTGTTCTTCCGGCTTTGTCAGAAGAGACCGGGCCGCTCCCACGTTATTTAACGGAGTCCGCAGACCTTGATCAATATCACATCCGGTCTTACGAGCAACGCCTTTTTGATGAATGGGAGGACGACCCGGTAGAAAGCTTTGACCAGCTATTTGTCATCGAACGACGGGATCGGAAGAATCCGCTTTAATGACGTCAAAACAGACAATTCCTCTTGGACCGTCCATTGCTGATTTTTATAATCATTTGAACATGATTTTAGAACCTATGAGGAACACGACCAGCAATATCCCGCCGAATACCAGATTAATCAGCCAAAGGAAAGGAGAACATTATGCGCCTTCCAGTTGAAAGATTACCGTTCTATTTAAAGCGTTTTCCATTTTTTTGTTATTTCCTACATAACTGCTCCCTTGGCCTCCTTTTTGCTGTTGATCCACTGGAAATCGCTCCCTTCTCAAACGCGCGATGCACGATTGATTGTCTCCACCTTGTTTCTGCTGTTGTTTCTCGTCGGTTTTTTCCCTCGTGGCTGGTACCAGAACGCCATGCTCGCCTTTACGCTCACCGTCGGATTGTTCGTTACCTTCATCGGACTTGGCGGGAAAAAGAAGTACTGAGCAGCTCATCTTTCGAACGACCAAAAGACCGCATCGCCTGGATGCGGTCTTTTATTTTGTCATGATTCAAGAAGATACGGCTTCCCGTTTCGTCGTTTTACTTCATATAATCAAAAATCTTCTTCGGACCGCCGAGTCGTAAATCGGCGATGATATGCTGGGCATCCATGATCTTTCCGACCGGGAAATCGGCCAGCGGTGCCATGACATGCTGGAACAATTCCAAACGGGCCGGTCCGCGGTAGGCTTCCTTAATCTGAATATCCGTGATTTGACTGCGTGTCAATTCTGAGATGATCAGTTCCCCTTCGTAGCCGCGGTGTTGCTTCAGCATGAACTGCGGCGTCCCGATGATTGCTTTCGCCTCTTCTTCCTTGACCGGATAATATTTATACCCCATCGTCGCCTGAGCGACACGAAGCGAATGATAATCGAGTGTTCCGACGAGAACGTCGTTGTCTAAAAACAACTTCGGCGAACCATATTTTTTCGGGAACGAAGCAACTTCCCGCCCGGAAGCAATCGCTGCCTGGTTATTGACGTACATCGACAGGTAGAATTCCCCGACTTCCCCGTTGTACCGGACCGGAATGACATGACCGCATTCCAGATACGATCCGAGTCCCGTACTGTCCGGCATATTGATGACTTCGAACTTGATCTGGTTGCCGATCAGCTCAAGCGGTTCCGGTACAACAGCTCGCAGTTGTTCGAGGTCCGTTTCATAAACGATATTCATGTATTCGCGGTTCCGGAAGAAAATATCGACCGCCGGAAAGACCGGTGCGTTGACCGGTGTCGCGACGACATTCTGGACATCCTCTTTTTTCATCTGCTCATCTCCCTTATTTGACTGCGAGAAGTGCCTTGAACTGCTCGACACTCTGTTCAAAGTCGGTTACTTCCTGTTTGCCCTGTGCATTTCGGACGAGTGCTTGAATCATTGAATTGACCGGAGTCGGAATGCCGTACGTTTCCCCGTACATCGTGACGACACCGTTAATGTAGTCGATTTCCGTCGGCTGGTGTTTCCGTAAATC
>Ga0308165_1001172_pt1 | contig 38601 bp, 22 predicted proteins | sample PhyWR2_FD_201032 | JGI IMG/M metagenome (GOLD analysis project Ga0308165, IMG submission 201032) | Phyllosphere microbial communities from UC Gill Tract Community Farm, Albany, California, United States - DLSLW.R2 | ecosystem: Host-associated > Plants > Phyllosphere > Unclassified | place: USA...
CGTCGGCATCGACCGTCAGGCTGCCGTATTGGCCCTGGGGCGTGCCCACGCTCCAGGTATGCGTGTCGCCCGCATCCACATCGGAAGGGTTCAGATCGCCGGAGATGCTGGCCGTGCTGTCGCTGATGGCCGCTGCAGCCATGCCGGTGATCGTCGGCGCGTCGTTGCTGCCCGTGATGGTGATGACCACGCTGCTTGCGGCGCCGTCAGCGGTAGTGACCGTGAAAGTCTCGCTGCGCGTTTCGTTGGCCGCCAGGGCTTGCACCTTGGCATCACTGTTGTTCAGCGCAAACGTCCAGTTGCCGCTCGCGTCCACGCTGAAGCTGCCGTACTGGCCTGCCACATTGGTCTGCGGCACAAACACCACGGCAGGCGCATCCGGATCCGTTGCTTCGAGCTTGCCGCCGGCTTGCAGCGTGACGTCCTCCTGTACGGCACCCGCGTCGTTGCCCGGAATGCCGGGAACCACCACGACGCCTTCGTCGGTGCCGTTGATGGTGATCGTGATGTCCTTGATATCCACGCCGCCCTTGCCATCGCTGACCTCGACCTGATAGGTCTCGGTGCGCGTTTCGCCCGCGTTCAGCGGCTGGGCTGCGGCGTTGTTGAGCTGGTAGGCCCATTGGCCGCTGGCATTGACGCTGAAGCTGCCGTAGGTTCCTGTGGCACTGCCCACCACGGTATAGCTATGCGTATCCCGGGTATCCACATCGGTGGTGGCCAGCTGACCTATCGCGGTCTGAGTGCCGTCTTCGGTCACGGTGCCCGTCAAGGCACCCGACAGCACTGGCTGGTCATTCGTTCCATTGATGGTGATGACCACGCTGCCCGTGGTCCCGTCGGCGGTCGTGACCGTGAAGGACTCGGTGCGCGTCTCGCCCGTGCCAAGTGACTGCACCAGGGGGCTGTTGTTGTTCAGCGCATAGTTCCAGTTGCCATCGGCATCGATGCTGAAACTGCCGTACTGGCCGGCACGTGCCGTCACCGCAACGAACACGGCCTGCCCTTCGTCGGGATCGACCACATTGAGTTTTCCAACCGCGCTCAACTGACCATCTTCGGTCACTGCGCCCCTGTCCGCGCCAGGAACCGCCGGCGTAATGATCGCGCTCACGTCCGCGCCATTGATGGTGATGGTCACCGTCTGGGTATCCACGCCTCCCTTGCCATCGCTGACCTGGACCTGATAGGTCTCAGTGCGGGTTTCACCCGCGCGCAGCGGCTGGGCCGCGTCGTTGTCGAGTTGATACGTCCACTGGCCATTGGCGTCCACGCTGAAACTGCCATAGGTGCCTATGGCGTTGCCGATGACGCTGTAGCTGTGCGTATCTTTGGCATCCACATCGGTGGTGATCATCTGGCCTATGGCCGTCTGGATACCGTTCTCGGTCACTGTGCCCGTGAGCGCACCCGACAATTCGGGTTGGTCGTTTGTGCCAACAATGGTGATGACCACGCTGCCCTTGGTTCCGTCAGCGGTAGTGACCGTGAAAGTCTCGGTCACCGTTTCGCCTGCGCCCAGGGCCTGTACCGTTTCGCCGCCATTGTCCAGCGCAAAGCTCCAGTTGCCGCCGGCATCGACGCTGAAGCTGCCGTATTGGCCGGCCGCAGCGAATTGGGCAACGAACACCGCCTGACCCGCATCCGGGTCGGTCACATCGAGCTTGCCGCTGGTGGTCAGCGTCACATCTTCCTGCACCCGTCCCAGGTCGGAACCGGGCGCCGCCGGCGTGATGATCGCGGCGTCGTCCGCACCTTCGATGACCACGGTGACGGTCTGGGTCGCGCTGCCGCCCTTGCCGTCGCTGACGGTGACGGTGATGGTGTCGGTGAGCTGCTCGCCTGTCTTGAGCCCCTGCACCTGTGCATTGCCCGCGCCGGGAACATAGGTCCACTTGCCGGTCTGGTCCACGGTGAAGCTGCCGTACTGGCCCTGGCCGCCGTTGTTCACGCTCCAGGTCTGCGTGTCGCCGACATCGACATCCGCGGCAACCAGTTGTCCGCTCACCGCGGTGGTCTGGTCTTCCAGCACCGACACGGTCGCTTCGCCCGAAAGCGTGGGCGCGTCATTGGTGCCGATGATGGTGATCGTCAGCGTGTTGATCGAGCTCGCGCCATTGCGATCGACCAGTTCATAGGTGAAGGTCTCCGAGCGCGTCTCGCCCGCGGCCAGCGCCTGCACCGCTGGCAGGGCGTTGTCGAGTTGGTAGCTGTAGCTGCCGTCCGAATTCAAGGTGATCTGACCGAACTGGCCCTGGCTGCCGCCTCTGAGCAGCACGCTGTGCTGGGCCAGAGAGCCATCGCCGAGCGTGTCATTGGTCAGCAGATTGCCGGTCAGCGGCAAGGCATCTTCAAGCACCGAGCCGATATCCGGATTGGTATCGGGAGTGGCCGGCGCAGCCGCGCCATCCGCTGCGAACAGCGTGTCGGCCGGACCCGCACCGGTACGGTCAAAAGCGAGATTCAGCGGTGCCGTGGCTTCCACGACGCTGGCCAGGCGCACGAAAGTGCTGCCGCCTTCACTGCCGCCGCTGAGCGTCGCGGCCGTGGGGTCCAGCGTGTCGAACGGATCCTGACCGGCGTTGATGGCGGCGATGATCTGGTCGATTTCGGTCGCCGGCGGCGCGGCGATCGCGGCCTCCTGGGGCTGGGGTGGCGCCACCAGATCGGCCGTGAGCAGCACTTCCTGGTTCTCGCCCACGATCAACGGTGGCTGGCCGTCGGCCTGCAACTGCACCGAACCACCCGACGAAGTCACGATCACGGCATCCGCGGCGATGCGCATGCCTTCATGGATGGCGGTCAGAGTGCCATCGGTGTTACGAATCCAAGCCTGGCCGGTGAGTTGGGTAACGAGAACGGTTTGCGCTGCCATGATGATCTGAGACTCCAGTCGGTGGAGAGGAAGCGCCCGACGGTCTTCCTCCGATATTTCTACAGAGATGGTAGGAGCCGGCGGGCAAAACATCTATTGGCGTCGCGGCCAATCGGGCGATGTTCCGCGCTGCGCCGGACATAAAAAAACCCAGGTCCCGCCGCAGCGGAATCTGGGTTTGACAGGCGACAGATCAGCGCTCAGGCCAACTGCTTGCGCCCTATTCCGTGGACTTTGAGGGCCAGCATCAGCCGGTCTTCGACCTGCAGCTTTTCAAAGATGGCCGACAGATGCGCGCGCACGGTGCGCTCGCCAATCGACATTCGTTCGGCGATCGCCGCATTGCTCTCACCCAGCGATGCATAGCGCGCCACTTCCTGCTCGCGCGGCGACAGCGCGTCGGCCCAATGGTTTTCGGGCTCGGGCAGGCGCGCGTCCACGTCGCGCAGCAGACGCTGCAGCAGCGAGCGGCCCAGCCAGATGTTGCCGGCCGACAGGCTTTGCAATATCTGCGACAGCGATTGGGCACTGGACTGCGCGTGCGCATAGCCGCAGGCGCCCTTGGCCAGCAGCTGGCGCCCCTCCTCGTCGCCGGGCCGGTTGCTGAGCACCAGCACCTGCACGCCGCGCAGCAGGCGGCCCCAGTCGGCGTCGTTGCTTGCAGGCAGCTGGGGCAACGCGGCGTCGAGCACGACCAGGCTGCGGCCCTGCTGTTTCCAGCGCTGCAGATCGGCCAGGCTCTGGCCGCGCGCAGGCATCCATTCGGGCCCCGCGATCTGCCGCCAGCCCTGCCACAGCGTGGCATCCTGGGTCAGCATCAGCACGGGCTGTGCATTCATTGGCATGGTTTCAGGTGAGGAACTGGACATGAACTACCGCTCGGTCAACGCATTGGATTTGGTACGCAAGATCGGCTTGAGCAGATACTGCATCAGCGTGCGCTTGCCGGTGAGAATGTGCACTTCGGCCTGCATTCCGGGAATGATGGGGCGCGAGTTGTCGCCCACATCCGCGCGGTCGGTGCGCACCTTCACCACATAGAAGGAGTTGCCCTTCTCGTCGGTGATGGTGTTGGCGCCGATCTGCTCGACCTTGCCCTGCAGGCCGCCATAGATCGCGAAGTCATAGGCCGAGAACTTCACCTCGGCCTGCTGGCCCGGGTGCAGGAAACCGATGTCGCGCGGATTGACCTGCACTTCCATGAGCAGCGTATCGTCCAGCGGCACGATATCCAGGATGTCCTTGCCGGGCTGCACCACGCCGCCGACGGTGTTGGCCATCAGCGTGTTGACGGTGCCGCGCACAGGCGAGCGCACTTCCGCCAGGCGCACGCGGTTTTCCAGCGCCACCTGGCCCTGCTCGAGCGTGCCGAGCTTGGAGCGCGTCTCCGACAATTCGGCGCGCGCCAGATTGCGCGCCGTCAGTTCGGTCTCCTGGATCTTGCGCTCGGCTTCCTGGATCGCGGCCTGGATGCGGCCCATCTGCGCCGTGGCGGCACGCGCCTCGCCGCAAAAGCGCGCGACATCGCGCTGCAGGCGCAGCAGATCGACTTCGGAGACCGCGCCGCTCTTGAGCAGCGGCCGCGTCACGTTCAGCTCTTCGGAGGTCAGGCTGCAGCTCGACGCCGACTGGTCGCGGTTGGCCTGGTTCTCGCGCAGTTCCTGCTGGCGTTGGCGCAGCTGGTCGCGCGCGATGTTGACGGTGGCGTTGAGCTCCTGCGTGCGGGTCTCCCACAGCCTGCGCTCCTGCTCCACGACCTGCGGCACCGCGGTCTGCAGCTCGGCCGCGACCTTGAAAGTCTCACCCGAGGCCAGCGCCTGCAGGCGCGCGGCCTTGGCCTGCAGCGACAGCAGTTCGGAGCGGTTTTCGCCCAGCGACGAGCTGTAGCGCGTCGGATCGATGCGCAGCAGCACCTGGTCCTTTTCGACGCGCTCGCCCGGGCGCACCAGCAGCTCCTGCACGATGCCGCCGTCGAGGCTTTGCACCACCTGCACCTGGCGCGAAGGCACCACCTTGCCCTGGCCGCGCACCACTTCGTCTATGCGCCCGAAAGTCGCCCAGACCAGCAGCGCCAGCACCGACAGCAGCGCGGCCCAGATCAGCAGCCGCGAACCGCGCGCCTGCTGCTGGCCCGCAGCCCACTGCGCATCGGCCTTGAGATCATCGCTCTGGTGCGTTCCCACGGCTTCGCTGCCGTCGAGCATCCAGCGCTCGAGCTTGCTCCAGCGCGCCTGCAGCGCGGACTTGACCGGTCCCGGCTTCCTTGGCGGTTTTTCCTCTGGCATTGGCTTGTTCTCGCTCATGACCGGCCTCCCGTGCCGCCGATGCGGCCCTGTTTCAAGGCTTCGATCACCTGGTCCTTGGGGCCGTCGGCAACGATGCGCCCGCCGTCAATCACGATCAGCCGGTCCACCAGCGTCAGCAGCGCCGTGCGGTGCGTCACCAGCAGCATGGTCTTGCCTGCGGAGGCTTCCTGCAGGCGGCGCTTGAGCTGGGCTTCGCTCTGGTTGTCCAGATTGCTGCTGGGCTCGTCGAGCAGCAGCATGGGCGGATCGTTGATCAGCGCCCGCGCCACCGCAATCGACTGGCGCTGGCCGCCCGAAAGCGACTCGCCGCGCTCGCCGATGTTCATCGCGTAGCCGTTGGGATGCTGGGCGGCAAACTCGTCGACGCCTGCAATGCGCGCGGCATGCAGCATCTCGCGCTCGCCCGCATGCGGCGCACCCACCAGCAGGTTGTATTTCAAGCTGCCATAGAACAGCATCGGGTCCTGCGGCACATGGCCGATCGCGCGGCGCAGATCCACGGGGTCGATCTGGCGCGCGTCGACGCCGTCGATCAGCACCGCACCGTCGGTGGGCTGGTACAGGCCCAGCACCAGTTTTTCCAACGTGGTCTTGCCCGAGCCTATGCGGCCTATGATGCCCACGCGCTCGCCGGCCTTGACGGAAAAGCTCACGCCCGAGAGGCTGGCCTGCGCGCTGCCCGGATAGTTGAAGCTGACATTGCGGAACTCGATGGCGCCGCGCAGGTCGGGCCGCGCGACGAACTCGGCGTCGGGAGCATGCTCGACAGGCATCTTCATGTAGTTGTCTATCGAATGCAGCGACGTGCGCGCATTGTGGAACTGCATCATCAGCCCGGCCACCTGGCCGAACGGTGCCAGGCAGCGCCCCGCAATCATCGACGCCGCGATGATGCCGCCCATCGACAGCGCGGAGTCCTGCACCTGGTACACGCCTATGATCACCACGGCGACGCTCACCAGCTGCTGCATGGTCTGCACGAAGTTCACCGTTCCCGACGAAATGAACTTGATCTTGCCGCCCATGTAGGCAAGGTATTGGGTAGAGCCTTCCCACAGGCGCTGCACGCCGCTTTGGGCGTTGAGTGTCTTGAGGGCTTCGAGATTGGTCAGCGATTCGACCAGCAAGGCATTGCGCTGCGACGCCGCCTGGAAGGTCTTGAGCGTGAGGCTTTCCATGCGCGCCTGCGCCCAGAACGACACCAGCAGGATCGCGGCGATCGCCACCAGCGGTGGCAGCAGCATCCAGGGCGAAATCCAGACCAGCGCCAGCAGGAACAGCAGCACGAACGGCAGGTCCACCAGAGTGGTCAGGCTGGCCGAGGCAATGAAGTCGCGCACCGACTCGAACGAGCGCAGGTTGGCCGCGAACGAGCCCACCGACGCTGGCCGGCTTTCCATGCGCAGGTCCAGCACGCGCTCCATGATCTGCGCCGACAGCTGCACATCGACGCGCTTGCTCGCCGAATCGACGACATAGGCACGCGCCGTGGTCAGCACGAAGTTGAAGATCAGCACCAGCGAGATGCCTATGGCCAGCACCCACAGCGTCTCCACCGCGTTGTTGGGCACCACGCGGTCATAGACGTTCATGCTGAACAAGGGCATGGCCAGCGCGAAGATGTTGATCAGCACCGCGGCCAGCAGCGCGTCGCGGTACAGGCGCCGGTTGTCGAGCACCACGGCCCAGAACCAGTGGCCGCTGCGCGGCTTCAGGCCCTCCTGCACCGAACGCTGCTCGAACTGGAACTGCGGGCGCACGAAGCACATCAGTCCCGCGTAGTCGCGATGCAAGGTCTGGCGGTCGACTTCGACCGGACTGTTGCTCTCGGGGTACTGCAGCAGAAAGCGGCCTTCGGGCAGCGTGCGCAGCAGCAGGCAGGCACGGTTGCCGTTGAGGATCAGTATCGCGGGCAGCAGGCCATCGGGAAGGTCTTCAAGCCCGCGCTGCACGATGCGCGTCGTGAAATGCGCGCGCGCCGCGGCGCGCGCCAGCAGCGACGGAGTCAGGCGCTGGTCGACCAGCGGCAGGCCGTTGCTCAGCGCCTGTGCGGTATAGGGCTTGCCGTGCAGATGGGTGAGCTGTACCAGGCAGTCGAGCAGCGGATCGGAATGCGTCTCGTGCGCTGGCGGAACACCCGCCGTCCGGGGCGCGGCCGGGCCGCGATCTCCGGCCCCGGAGGCCGCAGCCTCCGCGTCCGCCTCATTCAACAGCGCCTGCGCCCTGGCGGCTGCGCCCAATGGATACTGCGGTGTTTCGTATTCCGATTTAGACATCGTCGCCCATCCAGCTACAAAAGCTCTTCATCATCATCGATCAAATCCAGCGAGTTGCGCACGCGTTGGCGCACCCGCTTGCGCTGGCTCAACTTCTCCAGCGCGTGCGGGGGCAGATCGGTCAGCCGCAACGTGCCGTTGGCCAGCAAGGCCTCGATCAGATCCTCGAGAACGCGGATGAAGTCCGCGTCGAGCGCGGACAACTCCTTCTTGGAGGAATCATCTACGGGGGGCAGATTGCTTTTGTCCATACGGCGCTCTTTCAGGCTAAGGAACTGCGACGCGGCGCGTCATGCGCAGGGAAACCGGTGTCTGCGCCTGGGCCTGCGCCGTCTGCACCGGTGCCTCATTCAACGAGACCTGCTGGGACACCGGCCTCAGGTTGGAAGTATCGGGCACGGCCGCATTGCAGCTGCGCAGCATGTCGTCAGGCAGCACCAGCGCCTGCTGCTCTTCGGGACGGCTGGTCGAATGCGGCTGGGCCAGGCCCAGCACGGGCAGGATCTCGCTGGACAGCATAAGCCACTGGTACTCGGCCTTCTTCAGATCGTACTGTGCATTCACCAGCGCGCGCTCGGCATCGAACAGCTCGTTTTCGGTGTTGAGCAGATCGAGCAGCGAACGCTGGCCGATCTTGAACTGCTGCTGGTAGGCCACGCGCACCTTAGAGGTGGACAGCACATGCTCCTGCAGGAACGGCGTCTGCTGGCGCAGTCGCGCGATGTTGTTCCAGGTGATGGACATCTCCTGCAGCAGATTGCGGCAGGTGTAGTCGCGCAGATCGTGGGCGGCGTAGCCTTGGGCAATGGTCTGGCGCAGACGGGCTTCATCGGCGCCGCCGCGCGACAGGTTGTAGGTCATCATGACCTGAACGCGCGAAGTCTGCTGATTCCAGAATGCGGGCGTCGACTGCTCGCGATCGCGGCCCGTGGAAGCCACGAACTCGACCTTGGGCAGATGCGCGCCCTTGGCGGCCTTCTGTCCGGCTTCGGCGGCCTGCAGCAAGGCCTGCTTGGACAGCAACTGGGGATTGGCGCGCAGCGCGTCGCCAAAATCGCGCGACACCGCAGGCACGATCAGACGGTCGGTGACGTCGGGCACGGGTGCCATTTCCGCCGGCGGGTACTCGCCCACCACGCGGCGATAGCGTTGCATCACGTCATTGAGATTGTTGGTCTCGGTCATCAGGTTGGACTGGGCCAGCGACACGCGGCCGCTCGACTGCTCCAGATCCACGCCGCGGCCCACACCCGATTGCTGGCGCTCGCGCAGCTGGCCCAGGGTCACTTGGTGCGTGGCGAAATTGTCGCGTGCCAGGCGTTCCATTTCGCGGTAGCGCTGCACATCGAGATAGGCGCCCACGGCCTCGTTGGCCAGGGTTTCCGTGGTCGCACGCAGGTCGTAGAACTTGGAGAGCTTCTCGAAGCCCAGCTGGCGCACGCCGCTGCTGGTGGTGAAGCCGTCGAAAATCATCTGGCGCAACTGCACGTTCCAGCCCGGGCGATTCCAGTCGGTGTCAGAGCCGCCTTCGGAGTTGCTGCGCCATTCGCGGCCTACCCAGCCCTGGGCCGTGACCTGCGGACGCAGCGCGCCACGCGCCACATTCTGGCCTTCCAGGGTGGAGGTCAGATCCTGGAATCGAACCTGGATCTCGGGATGCGTCATCAGCACCTTTTCCACGACCGACTGCAGCGCTGCGCCCTGCCCATTCACCTGCTGCGCCGTCAGCGCCGTCTGCGCCATGCCGGACACAGCCCACGATGCCATACCCAAAGATGCGACGGCCTGTGCAATCTGCTTGAACTTCATTTTCATACCCTTGATGGTTGGTTCCGACCGGGCAATGCCAGAGCCTGCGTGACTACGCAAAGATCCGATGAGCATGCGGGAACGCGCGGCTGCGCTTCCGGCTGGAAACCGTTTTTACACACGACAGACGCAGCCTGTGCATCCAGTCGAAACAGAAGATCCACGGGAAGATCCTGCGATTCCGACAGCAGCGGCGCTGCGCGCGCCCCTGCCATCGGCGATGCTGGTCGGGTGACGCAGCGAGCGAGCCAACCGTACAGGCAGCCGCCAGAAATTGATCTGCAGTGACACAGGCCAGCTGTGACACAGACTTTGACTAGACAAAACAGCGCATATGGAGATGTCCTTTCCACGTGAGCAAGGCGGAGCCGCCGGCTTCCGACCGGTGTTCTTTACGCATAACCTTGCACATGAAGTCGCCGTGCTGATGGTGTTGCCACTTCGCACACCACCCCATCCGGATGGTTTCATCTGCAAGCGTAGCACACACATTGTTAATATTTGCTTCCAAAAACTAGCCCATGTCATAGAGACAACAGCCCATAACATTCATTAACATTCGCTAACGAACATCGCAGCTTCCCGGGATTGCGGGGCGCAATTCTTTTGGAGCGATACGGTGGTTGTGGCGCCGCAATTGCAGGCTTTTCGGGAGTGATGGGCGTGATGATTCGCATCAACCACCAGCCACCACAACAAAAGCAATTAAAACTATTTTGCCGATTGAAAATATCAATTCACATTCGCTGCAGCCGCGCTGGAGTTCGCGCGCCCGGGCGAGCGGCTCCCCAAAACAGGGTATCTTTCGAGAGCAGCCAGGCAGCAGCATCGGCGCAACCGCTGGCAGCGCCAGGCAATCCTGCCTCCACCGGCAAGCCGCCAAATCCCGACAGAATGCAGGCGATTGCGCCGCGGCCGCAGCGCCAGATCGCTAGCCCGCGTCCAGCATCGCGGCATTGACCGCGCCATATTCGAAGTCGCCGTCCTCGAAGATGACGACAAACCAGAACGATTGCTCGGCACTGCCCAGGACTTCCTCCAGAGCCGAGGCCGGCTGGGAAAGCTGCAGGCGCACATCGAGCGGCAGCTCCTCGGCTTCGGCCAGGCGCTTGCGCGGCACGGGCTCCAGCGCAGGCGTGGCCTCGCGGAAGTCCAGCAGCACCACCAGATCATTGGTCTTGAAATGCCGCTGCGCGCCCTGCGCAAAGGTGAAGACGCGCGCGTCGATGATCTCCGCGATGCGGGGCGGTAACGGTGTGCTCATGAAAACGGCTTCCTGTTGATGGGTTGGCAATGATTTTTCGCCGATCGTATGCCAATGGCAATCCCGTCATCACCGCAGGCAAAAAAAGCCTTCCAGGCCATTGGACGGGAAGGCTCAGGCGATCAGAACCTGTAGGTCATGTTCACGCTCACGCTTCGCGGTTCACCATAGGAAGTGGTGCGGTAGAAACCGATGTTCGTGCGGTAGGACTTGTCGAACAGATTGTTGATCTTCACGCCGGCCGTCAGCTGCTTGGAAATCTCGTAGCGCGCCATCAGATCGAACACCGCGTAGGCCGACTGGCTGTATTCCTCCTCACGCTCCAGTCCATAGTTCATGATGGTCTGGTAGGTGCGGCTTTGCCAGCGCATGCCGCCGCCGAGCTTCAGTCCCGGCAGCAGCGCATCGGCCCGGTAGCTCGTGTAGAGCTTGACTTGATTGGCAGGCGCGGTCGTCGAGACCAGGCTGCCCGCGCGTTTGGCCTTCACATGGGTGAAGCTGCCTTGCACTTGAACCGTGCGCGTGAGCTCGCCGGAAACTTCGAACTCCACGCCCTTGGCGGTCACGCCCTGAATGCCGCGATAGGCCGGCGTGCCATCGGGCGCGAAAGCGTCGGCGATCTGTTCGGGATAGTTGTCCTGCTTGATCTGGAAATAGGCGGCGCTGGCGTTCAGCCGGCCGTCGAAGAACTCGCCCTTCACGCCGGTTTCGTAGCTCTTGCCCACCAGCGGATCAAGCAGCTTGCCGCCGATGTCACGGTAATTCTGCGGCTTGAAGATGGAGGTGTAGCTGGCGTAATAGGACAGGTTGTTGCCGAGGTCGTATACCAGGCCCGCATACGGCACGAAGTTGCCCGATTTCTTCAGATCGATTGACGAGTGGGGCGCGGCATATCGATAGTTGGACACCCGGCTGCCCAACAGGATCTTCAGGTTGTCCGAGGCGGCCAGGCGCACGGCCGCATAGAGCGCTTCCTGGCGCGTGGTCTCGTCTTGCGCCGAGGACCGCGCGCCCCACAAAGGCTCGGGAATATCGCCGTTCCAGCCGTAGAAATCACGCACCGTGCGCTGCGGATAGGTGACGTTGGCATAGGTTTCGCCAGTCCATTGCGCGCGCGAAAACTGCCCGCCCAGCACCAGTTCGTGCTCGCGCCCCAGCCAGCTGAACGAGCCATCGGCAACGAAATCAAAAGTGTCGGTCTTGGTGCGTCCCACATACTTGTTGGCAAAGATGGTGGAGCTGCCGTCCACATAGGGGCCGCTCTGGATGGAACCGAGCTTGGCGTCATAGCCGTTGTACTGGCGGTTGAACGCCGTTTTCAGCTTCCACTTGTCGGACAGCCGCTGGGTGAGCGATGCAAACGCCGACCCCGAGGTCTGCTGCCAGCCGCTCCAGTCGGCGCCGCTGTTGAACGAGCGCGGCAGCGAAATGCGCCCGCCGTAGCGGTCGTAGATGGGGCGCGTTCCGCTCCAGCTCGAGCGCCGCGGGTCGGTGTCCTGGTAGTCGAGTCCGACGCTGAGCAGCGTATCGGGCGTCAGGTCGGCTTCCACGATGCCGTAGAGCACCGCGGTACTGCGCTGGTGGCCATCGAGAAACGAATGCTGGTCCTGGTAGGCCGCGACCGCACGGCCGCGGATGCGGCCGTCCTCGCTCAGCGGTCCGCTGAGATCGACTTCGCTGCGGTAGTTGCTCCAGGAGCCCGCACCGACCGTGATCTGCTTTTGCGGCACGGCCGTGGGCTTCTTGCGCACGAGATTGATGACCGCGCCCGGGTCGCCCGCGCCGGTCAGCAGACCGGCCGCGCCCTTGAGCACTTCTACGCGATCGTAGATGGCGGTGTTGCCCAGAGAATTGCCAGCAGAAAAGGCCGTATTGATGGTGGTCGAGACACCGTCGTACTGGAAGCTGTCGATGCCGAATCCGCGCGCCGAATAGGTGGTGCGCTCCGAATCCAGCGAAGACACGTGCACGCCGGGCATCTGCTCGAGCACCTCGCTGAGGCTGGTCAGCGCGTAATCGTCCATCTTCTCGCGCGTCACGACGCTGATCGACTGCGGCGTCTCGCGCAGCGTCAAGCCCAGGCCCGTGGCCATGGTGCTGGCGCCGGTCTGCGCATAGCTTCCCGAGCCTTCGGTGCGGCCATTGCGATCGGCCTGGGCCTTCACGGTCACTTCATGCAACGTGCCTGCCTGCGCGGGGGCCGCCATAACTGGCGCGGCCTGCAGCACATAGCTGCCGCTGTCGGTGCGCACCAGCGCCAGCCCGCTGCCGGCCAGCAGCGCCGAAAGCGCCTGGCCCACCGTATGGCTGCCGCGCAGGCCGGCTGTGGTCTTGCCTTCGGTCTGGGCGGGCGTGAAGCCCAGCACCACGCCCGCCTGGCTTGCGGCGCGGCGCAGCGCGGGCGCGAGCGGGCCCGCTGGAATGTCGTAGTCGTGGCGCGCCGACGAGGCTTCGGCGGCCTGGGCCGTGGAAGTCTGCGCCCGGGCCGCGGGCATGGCGGCGCTCAGCGCGCAGGCCAGCAAGGCCGCGTGGGCAAGAGGATGGCGCCGCGACTGCGGGCGAAAAGTGCAAAGCGATGGCATGCGATGTTCCTGGCGTGCAAGGGTGGATGCTGTGGAGACAAATGGCTCTACAGGGAGGTCACGCGAGAAACGCAAACGGGTACGCTTTTTGTGAAATTATTTTTCTGCCCGGTGCCAGGCGCGGGTTACAGCGACGCGCCGGCCGGCTCCACGCGCAGCCACCAGCGCGTGCGCGTGCGCACCTGCACGGGCAGCGACAGCGGCAAGGTGGCAAGCACGGTATCGGTGTCGGCCACGGGAAAAACGCCCGAGATGCGCAGCCCGGCGACCGTCCGGTCGCATTGCAGCAGGCCCGGACGGTAGCGCCCGAGTTCGGCAAGAAAGGCATCAAGCCGCATGCCGTCGGCCAGTATCTGGCCGCGCGTCCAGGCCTGCGCGGTTTCCTCGTCGAGCGCGCGCGGAGGGGCATCGAAGCCCGCAGATCCCAGCCTGGCCCACTCGCCCGCGGCCAGTACCCGCGATGCGCCGCCCCGGCTCGCGAACTCCACAGCGCCTTCGGTCACGGCGACCGTGGTCGCGCCCTCTTCCTGGCGCACGCTGAAACGCGTGCCCAGCGCGCGCGCCCGCCCTTGCGCGGTCTGCACGATCAGCGGCCGCGATTCGCCATGCGGGTGGCCGGAAGTGACCAGGATCCGGCCCGCGCGCAGCACCAGCAGGCGTTCGGTGCCGCCGTAGCGCACATCGACCGCGCTGGCGGTGTCGAGCAGCAGCCGCGTGCCGTCGGCCAGCATGACTTCGCGCCGCTCGCCGGTTGCCGTGCGTTCGTCGGCCAGCAGTTCGCGGCCCACGGGCGAGCGCAGGCTGGTCCAGCCCACGGTGCCCGCGGCGCCGGCCCACAGCAGCGTGCCCAGCGCGCGCCGCCGCCCCGCGTGCACCGGCGCAGGCCCCAGGGCCTGGCGCGCGGCGCCGGAATGGAGCTGGCGCAGACCTGCCGACAGATTTTCTATCCGCCGCCAGGCCTGCTCGTTGATCGGGTCGGCCTCGCGCCACAGGCGCCAGCGCAGCCTATCGTCTTCGCCAGCCGTGCCGGACATCAGCGTGGCCAGCCATTCGGCGGCTTCGCGCGCCGTGCGCTCGGGAATCGCAATGGTGTTCATGGTTGCGCGCCAAAGAAGCACGCCTGGTTGGCACGCACGATGTACTTCTTGACCGCGTGCACCGTCACGCCGAGACGCAGCGCTATGCTGGCGTAATCCAGCCCGTCGAGATGCGCGAGCAAAAATGCCTCACGCGCGCGCGCCGAAAGCCCGGCGAGTCCGCGGTCCAGCGCCTGCAATGCCTGCACGGCCTGCAACTGCTCTTCGGGCGAAGGCTGCAAGGGCTCGGGCAGGTGCGCCAGGGCTGCAAGATAGTCCTGCTCCAGCGCCTGGCGCCGGTAATGGTTGGCCACGAGCCGACGGGCAATGGTCGCCAGAAAAGGCCGCGGTGCGCGCACCGGCGGCGCGTCTGCGGCGCTCAGGATGCTGACGAAGGTGTCCTGCGCAAGATCGGCCGCCAGCCAGCCGCGATCGAGCCGACGGCGCAGCCAGCCGACCAGCCAGGCATGGTGGTCCGTATATAGACGAAGGATGTCGCTCGAGGCGCTGCTGTCGGCCGAAGGCATGGCGGCTGCGTATTCTTCAAATGAAAATAACTCTCATTATGAATGGTGCCGCGAAAACCCGGGCGCCGCGGCGGCCTGCAGCGGCAACAACCAGCGACGGATCGCGCCCGCACTGCCCCTACAAAACCACCAGATCGGCCACTTCGGGACCGTCGTGCTCTACGCCCGCAATCCCAAGCCTGAGCCCCTGCCGGATGATCTCCTCGAACGCCTGCGCGGACACCGGCTTGCTGAAGTAATAGCCCTGGATCTCGTCGCAGTTGTGCGCGCGCAGCATGCGGCAATGCGCCTCGGTTTCCACGCCTTCCGCGATCACCTTGAGCCGCAGGTTGTGCGCCAGCGTGATGACGGCGCGCACTATGGTTTCATCGTCCGCCCTGTCGAGCATGTTCTGCACGAAGGACTGATCGATCTTCAAGGTGTCGACGCGAAAGTTCTTCAGATAGCTGAGGTTGGAGTAGCCGGTGCCGAAATCATCGATGGAGAGCTTCACACCCGCGGCCTTGAGCCGGTCGAAGTTCGTGGTCATGCGCTCCACATCCTGCGCAATCAGGCTTTCCGTCAGCTCCAGTTCGAGCAGGTCGGCAGCCAGCCCGGTTTCCTCGAGCATGTCGAGCGCCCAGACCGACAGGTCCTGCTGCAGCAGCTGGCCCGCGGAAATGTTCACCGCGACGGGAATGCGCGGAAAGCCGGCATCGGACCAGGATTTGGCCTGCGTGCAGGCAGTGCGCAGCACCCAGTCGCTGATCGGCGCAATCAAGCCCGACTCCTCCGCCACCGGAATGAACTTGGCCGGAGAAATGATCCCCAGCTGGGGATGGTGCCAGCGCACCAGCGCCTCGCAGCCGATGATCTCGCCGCTGAGCAGGTTCACCTTGGGCTGGTAGACCAGGCGCAGCTGTCCCGCCGCCGGCGCCAGGCGCAACAGCGTCTCGAGGTTCACCCGCTCCTGCATCTTCTCGTCCATTTCAGGATCGAAGTGGGCATAGGTGTTGCGGCCGCTGTGCTTGGCCCGGTACATGGCCTGGTCGGCATGCTTGATCAGCGTCTCCGAGTCCCGGCCGTCCTCGGGGAACGAACTCACGCCGACACTGACCGAAAGATGGATCTCGCGCCCCTGCAGCAGCAGTGGCGGACGGATGCAGGCAATGATGTCCTCCGCGATCGCATGCGCTTGCCCGACATCATCCAGATCGTCGAGCAGCACCATGAACTCATCGCCGCCGTGGCGCGCAACGGTATGGCCGCCGGACAGGGTTGCCAACAGGCGCGCGCTGACCGCCTTGATGACTTCGTCTCCAAACGGATGGCCGTAGGCATCGTTGACCACTTTGAACCGGTCCAGATCGAGCAAAAGCACTGCAATCGTCCGGCCGGAAATCTTCGACTGAGCAATCAGGCGCTTGAGCCTTTCCTGCAGCAGGTGGCGGTTGGGCAGGTCCGTGAGCGCATCGTGCGTTGCCAGATGGCGCAGCAGCCGCTCGGCCCGCTTGCGCTCGGAGATGTCGCTGCCCAGTCCCACGAAGCCACGCACGCCCTCGTGCACAAACCGCACACCGGTGAACAGGCAGGGCACGCGCCGGCCATTGGGCATGGCGTAGCTGGCTTCGAAATGGGCCATGCCGCTGGTCAAGACCTCGGCAATTTTTGCCGCCGCGCGCGCTTGTTCGTCCGCCGGCATCAGCCGCGTCAGTTCGATGCCCGCCAATTGCCGGGCGTTCAAGCCCGTCATACGCTCGAAATTGCGGTTCCAGCGCTGCAGGCGCGCATTCTCGTCGCAATGATAGAAAACACCCGGCAGGCTGTTGAGCACCGCATCGCCGTAGTCGCGCTCCTGCAGCAGGCGGCGCTTGGCCTGCTGGCGCGCCGAGACATCGTTGACGATCAGGGTATGGATCAATCGTCCCTGCTGATGGGTCATGACGCTGCGCATCTCGGCCTCGAACGTGCCACCGGCGCCTTCCAGCGGATGCAGGCACATGTCCTCCTTGAAGCCGAGAATGTCGTGCCAGGCAGGCTGTCCTGCGGGGGTGGCTATCACCTCCTCGATGGGCCGCTGCAACGCCTGCGGGCGCAGGCAACCGAACAGGCGCTCGGCGCCGCCATTCCATTCGATGACGCGGCGGGCGGCGTCGAGGCTGAAGATCGCGGTGTCGGTGGCTTCGAAAAATGCGCCCTTGAGCGCCAGCGCCGCGACCTGCTGTTCCTTGGTCTCCAGCAGCTCCACCGTCTGCGTCGCCAGTTGCGCCTCGCGCAGCCGTATCGCGTTCGCCATTCGTACCAGCGCCTCGCCCAGGCGCAAGGTTTCGCGGTACCGGCCCGCGGAAGGCGCGAGCACCAGCGCATCCGCCGTCCCCGAGGCACCCGCGTGTTCCACGCTTTGTTCGAGCTCGGCCAGGGGGCTGCCGATCTGGCGCGCCATGCGCGCCGCGACCAGCATCAGGCCCAATGCCATGGCCACGGCCATGCCGGCCATCTGATAGAGCTGGTGACGCAGCGGCGCGTTGATCAGATGGGCCGGCCGGCTCGCCACCACGGTCCATTGCCGTCCGCCCTTGAGTTCCATCGTCCTGCTTGCCATCCAATGGTCCGACTCGGACCAATTGAGCTTGCGGACTTCGGCGCTCCCCTGCTGGTTCAACGCTGCGGCAAACGCCCCGGGAACGTCCAGCGGCTGTGCGCCCACGTCGCCGCCGCCGATCAGCTTGGGGCTTTCGCCGCGCTCGACAATCTGCAACTGCACGCCATATTCGGCGGCAAGAGAGGCCAGGAAACGGTTGAGCGCCGGCAGGTCGAAGTCCACATCCAGCACGCCCAGCAGCCGTCCCTGCGGGTCATGCAAGGCCTTGACATAGCTGAGCCCCCAAAGAGGCGCGCTGTCGGAGTTGTGCACTATCCACCGATAGGACGGCAGCCAGGTGCCGTCTGCGCCCCCTTCGAGCGCCGCCTGGTAGAACGGCCTGCGTCTGGCGTCATATCCGCCCGTGGGCTGTTTCGCGTTCGGCACGAAGCCCTTGTCTGTCAGCAGAAAGTTCTGCGTGAGTGCATTGCCGGGGCGCGAGCCGGGGTGCAGCCACAGCAGGATGCGGCCGTCCGCCGTGCGTTCAAGGTTGCCGTACTCGCCATACTGGGCCAGCACCAGTCCCAGGTAGCTCAACTCGGGGCGCTGCTCGAACGCCGCCAGCGATTTTTCCAGCGCCGGCCGCAGCGCCGCGGCTTCGGTGGAAGCCTCGGAGGTGCGCGCAATGCGCTCGACCGAAGCCGCCGTCATCTCCGTCGCGTTGATCAGCATGCGCAGCCGCTCCACCGAGCGGTCCAGCGATTGCAGCAGATCGTGCTGCGCATCTTCCTGGGTGTTGGAGATCGCCAGCCAAGCAGTGCACGCCAGCGAGGCAAGGCTCACTACCAGCACGAGTTTGGCAACGTTTCGTACCAATGCTTGAAAGAATGATCCAACGGGCTTTTGCATTTTTCTTGAAAGAAAGACCCAACATGCAATGGATTCTCATTCATTTCGCACAACTGTTACAAGCATTTACTTCAAGCTGGTAAATACACCGAGACATTTGTTTCGCCAACGGCACTGCCGGTCTGATAAGGAACAAGCGGCCAGCTGTAGGACCAGGGCGCATGCTGCCTATAACGTGCGCGGCATCGCAGATGATGGATGAATGAGATTAATTGCTGTTCTGGTGTTACTTTTGGGGATCGGCTTCTGGTCGCATGGACGCTATTGGACGCTTGCCGATCACCTCAACCCCTGGGCGCCGCTGACCTACGAGGCCGCGCCCGACTGGCTCACGCGCTTCAAGGCCGCTCGCTTCCAGTCCGAGCCTGCCGCCTGCCAGGCCTTCATGGCCACCACGCCCTGGCGTTTCGAGGCCTTGCCCGACCGAGAAACCGGTCCGGGCTGCGGATTGCGCAATGCCATTGCGGTGCGGCAGACTTCGGTGGCAGTGGGGTCTTCCTTCACCTTGAGCTGCCCGGCCGCCGCATCGCTGGCGCTATGGGAGCGGCATGTGCTGCAGCCCGCGGCCCAGGCGACGCTGGGCGCAGACGTGCGCCGGCTCGAACACCTGGGCAGCTATGCCTGCCGCAACGTCTATGGCCGCGAGTCCGGCAGCCGCAGCCAGCACGCAAGCGCCGACGCGCTAGACATCGCTGGCTTTGTACTGACCGACGGCCGGCGCATCAGCGTGCTGCGCCAATGGGGCGGCGACGCGCCCGCCAGCATGTTTCTGCGCGAAGTGCACCAGGGCGCCTGCCGCTTCTTCGACGGCGTGCTGGGCCCCGAATACAACCAGGCACATGCCGACCACTTCCACTTCGACAGCGGGCGCCATCGGATATGCAGATAGCGGTACCGCCGTCACCCGCGGATCTGTGGTGTCCGACGCCCGCCAGGCACGCGAGCTGGGCTGCGATGCCTGAGCGCCGCAGGTGCTCGTGCAGCCGCAGACCCGCAGCAGCGCCCTCTGCGCGGCCCGGCAGGCTGGACTGCATTCCTGGCAGCGCGGCATGGGCTGGCGCTACCAGCTCCAGCGTACGGCGCTCGAAAGACCGGTTGTGCATCAAGGAGGCCAGCACCGGCAGCCGCACGATCTGTCGGGCAATCGCGAGCGCGCGCTATGCGACAAGTCCACCTCGCCTTCGAGCAGCATTCCAGGACCATGCCGACATGGGCCGGCGTTTCAACGGCGTCTTGGGAGATGGCGATGGCGAGATGGAAGCCAGGGACGAACGCCAGACCCTCTCGCTGCGCGGCGACGTCACCATATCCAGTCGGCGCAGCGCAACACGGACAGCGACACCGTTGGCGTGCCGGAATTGCGCGCGCACAGGCCTCGATGGGCGGACTCCCGTCGCCGGACTCCAGGTCGGCGCCCGCGTGATCCATACCGGCGCCCAGTAGGCCGACTCGATGAGCGGGCTTGCCGCTGGCCCCCCGCCCCAAACCGTTTATCTGACCCGCGCGCGCTGTCCTTCGCCGGGAAATAGGGTTTTGTGGCAAGCCCTGGGCCGCCTGGCCGGAATCGCGTGGAGTTTCCCCCTTGCAGGGAGAATCTGTGGGTAAAGGCAAGGATTGCCGGTTGGATCAGGGGTTTCGCCCGCTGGCGAATTTTCTTTGGTTTTCATCAATTCTTGATCTTTAATCATTAATACCAATTTCATTGATATTTCGATAAAAATATTTAGGCAATCGACGCCCCCGCTTTGGGTGCGCGCGTCTCCTTTTCGCGCGCCATGCCCGTCAAGCTGCGACGCTGGCTGCGCAGAGTGCTTCAATGGCTATGGAAAATAGCGCGCCAGGCTGAGTTACCAGCAGTTACCGCGCCACGCAGCTGCATAGATTGGGGCGAAACGGTATTCGGAAAAACGCATGCATTCACCGGACCGAGCGACAAAACGTGAATGCGGCGGCAGCGTGGTTTATCGGAATAAAGGGGCAATCCATGTTGCTTGCTTTCACGGTGATGCATACACTTCAATTGCAATGGTCCCTGCAAAACTGAAAGGTGGTCCCGTGTCAGTTGATATGCACTTCGACTCAGGATCGGTTTCGATCCTCATCGTCGATGACCGGCCAAGCAACATTCTGTTGCTGCGCGAGGCCCTTCGTGATCTCGGGGAGATACACTTTGCCGTGAGTGGCCAAGAAGCGCTGGAGTTCACCCAAAACAATGTGCCCGACCTGGTTCTGCTGGACATCGAAATGCCCGGCATGGACGGTTACGAAGTCTGCCGGCGGATGAAAGCCGATCCAAGGCTGTCGGACATTCCCATCATCTTCGTGACGTCCCATGACGACAGCGTTCACGAATTGCAGGCGCTGAATCTGGGCGGTGTGGACTTTCTGCACAAGCCATTCAACATTTCTGTGGCCCGGGCGCGCGCGCGTACCCATCTGATGTTGCGGCTGAAATCGAGGCAGTTGTCGATTGCGCAACGCAACCTGTCGGAGGTGGTGCATCACGTGCCAGCCTTCATTGCCAACTGGACGAGTGAACTCACCAACATCTGGGCCAACGATGTGTCGGGCCATTGGTTTGGCATGGCCGCATCAGACATGCCCGGGATGCATGTTCGCGATATCGTTGGCGAATCGACCTTCGACCTGCTCCAGCCCGGGTTGAACGACGTGCTGGCCGGGCATGATGTCTCGTTCGAACTGCGCTTTTTACGTCCGGATGGTTGCGTTGCCTACGCGCAGGTTTCATTGGTCAGTCGGACACATCTGGATCTGAACGCAGGCTTTCTCATGCTGATCACCGACGTGACCCGGCGCAAGCTGGCGGAACAGGCCGAGTGTGACGAAAAAGAGCGTTTTCGGATCACGCTCAACTCCATAGGCGACGCAGTCATCGCCACGGACCTCCATGGTTCAGTGACTTTCATGAACCCCATCGCCGAGACCATGACCGGCTGGATAGGCCACGAAGCCATGGGCGAAGCGGTCGAGCAAGTCATGCCACTGCGCGATAGCAATGGCTGCACCATCCCCAATCCGATTCGCCTGGCATTGCGCGAACGCCGCACGGTGAGCATGGCGTTGAACACCATCTTGCAGCGCCGCGACGGTCAACTCTCCACGGTGGAGGATTCCGCAGCGCCCATTCTTGACCAGGCCGGCAATATGACCGGGGCAATCATCGTGTTCCACGATGCGAGCGAAACACTGGCACTGGCCGTGAAGATGACGCATCTGGCCAACCATGATCCACTGACCAACTTACCCAACCGCATGCGCCTGCTGGACCGCACCGCGCAGGCCGTTCAAACGGCACGCCGCAGTGGCAAGGGGGTGGCGTTGATGGTGCTGGATCTGGATCACTTCAAACACATCAACGATTCGGTGGGGCATTCCGTGGGGGACAGGCTTTTGCAGCAGGTGGCCCTTAGGCTTCAAGGCATATTGCGTGAAAGCGATACCCTCAGCCGACAAGGTGGGGACGAGTTCATCGTGCTGCTGCCAGAACTGGAGTCGGTGGACTACGTGGGTGTTCTCGCGAATCGGCTGCTCACAACGGCCTCGCAACCCTATCTGCTGGATGGCGTGCGCTTCGACCTGTCGCTCAGCGTGGGTATCGCGGTGTTTCCCGACGAAAGCGACGACAGCGAGACGCTGTTCCGCCATGCGGATGCCGCGATGTACCGTGCCAAGCAACAGGGCCGCGGCCGATACTGCTTCTTCTCTGCCGACATCGAGGAAAGAGCACGCGCCCGCTTCGACATGGAACAGGCCCTGCGCCTGGCGCTGGAGCGCCACGAGTTCGAAGTGCACTATCAACCCAAGATCGACGCCGCCAGCAACCGTACGACCGGTGCCGAGGCACTTGTGCGCTGGCGCAAACCAGATGACAACTTGGTGCCACCTTTGGAATTCATTCCCCTGGCCGAAGAAACGGGCATGATTGTCGCCATTGGCGCGCTTGTTCTTCGACAGGCCTGCCTGGATGCACGGGCATGGCACGAGGCCGGCTTTTCCATTTGCGTGGCGGTGAATGTGTCCGCTGTTCAGCTGGAAAAGAGCGCTTTTGTCCCGCTGGTGCGGGAAATACTGCGTTCGACCGACATGCCTGCCCACCTGCTGGAGCTCGAGATCACCGAAAGCGTGTTGGCCAGGAATGTCGAAGATACGCTGAAAACCATCACGGAACTCAAGTCACTGGGCCTGTCGATCGCGGTAGATGATTTCGGCACTGGCTACTCCAGCCTGGCCTATCTGAAGCAATTTCCGATCGACGTGCTGAAGATTGACCAGAGCTTTGTGCGCGGCCTGCTGCTGGACGACAGCAGCCTGGCTATTGTTTCCGCCATCATCAAGATGGCCCAGGCAATGGAGTTGAAGCTGGTCGCCGAAGGCGTGGAAACCGAGGGACACAACCAGGCATTGCGGGCGTTGGGCTGCGAGGTCATGCAGGGCTTTCTGTTCGCCAGGCCCATGCCCGAAGCCGACATGCGCGCGTTTCTGCGGCGCGGTCAAACATGCTCCTGAAGCCGGCGTCATGGGCGCGCACCATTGCCTGGCCCCTTGCCGTGCTGCTGATCGGCTTTTCCTCCACCGCCTTTCTGGTCTCGGAGCTTGCCGCTGATAACGAGCGAACGGCGCGCGAAGCATTGGCTGAGGTCGGCGAGAAGTCGGCGGCGGAGCTCCAGGACCGTGTGCAACGCTACCAATATGGTCTGCGCGGCATCCGTGGAGCCGTGATTACTGCGGGTGAATTCGGACTCAGTCGCCGGGCTTTTCAACGCTACAGCCTGAGCCGCGACCTGGCGGTGGAATTCCCCGGCGCACGCGGCATGGGGTTTGTGCGCCGCGTTCCACCCGCGCAGGAGGCCGCCTTCGAGAAGGCAGCGCGGCTCGATGGCGCACCCAACTTCGTGGTGCATGCCTTTCGGCCGCACGAAGGTGAACGCTACGTGATCCAGTATTTCGAGCCGGAACAAACCAACGAGCAGGCGATAGGCCTGGATATCGCTTCCGAAACCCGCCGGCGCCAGGCCGCAGACGCCGCGATGCGTGCCGGCGTAGCCCAGTTGTCGGCACCGATCACTCTTGTGCAGGCCGATGGCGCCATCAACCAGTCCTTTCTTTTGTTGCTGCCCATATACCGCACGGAAGTCACTCCGCCCACCGAGGCCGAGCGGGTCGCTGCCGGCTATGGCTGGAGCTATGCGGCATTGTCCATGGCGGACGTTCTGGGAAACATGAACCTTCCCGCGCACGCACTGCACGCAGAGCTGCGCGATGTGACGTCGCCGGGCGAGCCGCTCGTGTTCTATCAGTCATCCAAACAAGCCAGGGAATCGGCTCCCACCTATGTGTACACCGCCCGACAGGAGGTCTTGGGTCGCAGCTGGGAGTGGACTGTGCAAGCCTATCCGGCGTTCACCACCGCATTGAATCTGACGCCCCCCAGCACTGTGGCGCTGATAGGCGGCATTGCCACTTTGACGGGGGCGGCCTTGGCGTGGGCCTGGGGCACGGTACGCCAACGCAAGCAACAGCTGCTGCGGGCCCAGGCGAAACTGGGCGCCATTGTGGAAAGCTCGGACGACGGCATCATCGGCAAGCAACTTGACGGCGTCGTCACCAGTTGGAATGCAGGGGCCACGCGCATTTTTGGCTTTGACGCGAAAGAGGCCATTGGACGGCCGCTGGTCGAGTTGGTTGTGCCGGCGACGCGCAAATCGGAGGAAGCCGAAATCCTCAGGCGCATTTCGAACGGCGACCACGTACAGCATTTTGAAACACAGCGCCAACGCAGGGATGGCAGCTTGATCGACGTGTCCGTCACGGTTTCCCCCATCTACAACGACGCCGGAAAGATTGTGGGGGCCTCCAAGACCGTGCGGGACATCTCGAGACAGAAGGAAGCCGAGTGCCAGGTGCGTCAACTCAATGAGCACCTGGAAGAACAAGTCACCCAGCGAACTTTCGAGCTGGAGTCTGCCCAGCGCGCCTTGCGCACGGTGCTGGACGCGGTGCCCTCGATGATTGGTTATTGGGACAAGAACCTGATCAACCGGGTTGCCAACCATGCCTACCACAGCGGGTTCGGCGTCGCGCCCGGCTGCCTGCCCGGCACATCCATGCGGCAGTTGCTGGGAGACAAGCTGTTCGAGCACAACCGGGTCCATGTCGAGGCAGCCTTGCGCGGTGAGCCCCAGTCTTTCGAACGCACCGTTCCTTCCCCTTCCCAAGGCAGTCGGCATTCATTGGTGCACTATCTGCCAGACATTGTCGATGGCGCGGTCCAAGGTTTCTACGTGGTGGTGCACAACGTCACCGACCTTGTGGAAAGCCGCCTGAAGTTGACTGCGGCCTTGCATGAGAACGAAGTCTTGCTCAGCACCATCAATCAGCAAATGCTGTTTTCGGTCACGGACCGCGATGGGCGCATGACCGAGGTCAATGACCGTTTCTGCGAAGTGCATGGCTACAGCCGGCACGAACTGGTCGGGCAAAGGCACGATTTGCTTGCGTCAGGAGTGCACTCGTCCGCGTTCTGGCAAACCGTATGGGAGCGACTGACCGGTGGCCATGCATGGCACGGCGAAATCTGCAACCGCGCCAAGGATGGCGGCCTGTTGTGGTTCGACTCCGTCTTTGCGCCCCTGGCAAGCGGTGAAGGCATGCCGGATCGTTTCATTGCACTGCGCATAGACATTACCAGTCGAAAGACTGCGAATGCCGAAGTGGACCGGCTGAATGTGTTGCTGCGCAGCGTGCTCAGAGCCGCCTCGGAGGTCGCCATCATCGCCACCGGCGTGGACGGCAGGATCACGCTGTTCAACGCCGGCGCCGAACGTCTGCTGGGCTATGCAGAAGACGAAGTACTGGCCACCCCTGCGGCGCGGTTTCATTTGCGCGACGAAGTGAATGCGCGTGCCGCGCAACTCAGCGCACTCCACGCAGACCGCATCGAGGGCACGCGCGCGTTGGTACATGTTTCGGAAGTTGAAGGCGCAGAAAAACGCGAGTGGACGTATGTGCGCAAGGACGGCCGGCACCTGCCTGTCACGCTGGCCATGACCACCATCAGAAACGACGTGGGAACCATTGTCGGGTATCTGGGCATGGCGACCGACATTACGGAACGCAAGCAGTTCGAGGCAAGCCTCATCGAGGCGAAACGGCATGCCGAACAAGCCAGTCAAGCCAAGGGCCAGTTCCTGGCCAATATGAGCCACGAAATTCGCACCCCGCTGAACGCGGTGCTGGGAATGCTCCAGTTGACCGGAATGACGCAGTTGAACAGCCGCCAAAGAGACTACGTCAACAAGGCACAAGGCGCGGCCAAGTTGCTGCTGGGTCTGCTCAACGACATTCTGGACTTCTCCAAGATGGAGGCCGGCAAGCTGCAGCTGGACCCCCACCCCTTCGATCTGGAAGGCCTGATGCGCGATCTGGCGGTGATGCTCAGCGGCAGCCGCAACGACAGCGACGTAGAGGTGGTGTTTGAAATGGACCCCCAGTTGCCCGCCGCCGTGGTCGGCGACCGCATGCGACTGCAGCAGATACTGATCAACCTTGCGGGCAACGCCCAGAAGTTCACGGAGCACGGCCAGGTGGTGATCAGCCTGGTTCAGCGAGCGGCCTCACAGGGGCAAGTGACCTTGCGCGTGGCCGTGACCGACACGGGCATTGGTATCCACCCGGAACAGTTGGCGCGGATTTTCGAGGGATTCACGCAAGCCGAGGCCTCGACGACGCGCCGCTTTGGTGGAACCGGGCTGGGACTGGTGATCTGCAAACGCCTGGTCACCTTGATGGGCGGCGAACTGACGGTGCACAGCGATTTCGGCAAAGGCAGCAGCTTCTCTTTTGATCTCACCTTGCCCGTCGCCGCCCCTGTACCTATGGTCCACGGCGCAAGCGATCTTCCCCAGGGACTGCGCATTTTGGTGGTGGATGACAATCCCCTGGTGGGGGAGATCTTTGTCAAAACGCTGGAACTCAACGATTGGGAAGTGGACTGCGAATCGAGCGGCCAAGCGGGCGTCGACCGTGCACGCCGGGCTTTCGAGCAAGGTCGGCCCTACGATGTGATTCTGATGGACTGGCGCATGCCTGGCTTGGACGGCCTGGGCGCGGCATCGTTGATCACACAGGAAATGACAGGAGATGATCGTCCGCTGATCATCATGGTGACCGCGTTCGGGCGCGAGACTTTGTTCGATGTCGCCCAGCAGGGCGAGCCGCCGTTCGTGGATTTTTTGAGCAAGCCCGTGACCCCGCAGCAACTGGTCGATTCGGTTCGCGCGGCCTTGGCCGTCAAGAACGGGCAGGCCAAGCCGGCTGCGTTCGAGCATGTGTCGGCCCGGCGCCTGGCGGGCTTGCGGCTGCTGCTTGTCGAGGACAACGCGCTGAACCGGCAGATCGCGTTCGAACTGTTGCGGGAAGAAGGCGCCGAGTTGGCGCTCGCCGAAGGCGGCCTGCAGGGCGTGGCCATGGCGCTGGAGGAAGATGCCGACTTCGATGTGATCATCATGGATGTGCAGATGCCCGACATCGACGGCCTGGAGGCCGCTCGCCGCATCCGGGCGCATCTGCGCGGGCAGCAGTTGCCGATTCTGGCCATGACGGCCAATGCTTCCGTGTCGGACCGCATGGACTGTCTGGCCGCAGGAATGAACGACCATGTGGGCAAACCGATAGACATGGACGAAGTGGTTCCACGCCTCTTGTCCTTGGCTGGGCGGCGCCCGGTAGGGGTCTCGCCGGCACCGGCAGATTCGCCATCGGCATCCAGCGAGGATGACGTGGACGCATTGCCCGTTTTGATGCAGCGATTCGGACAGAAGACGGATATCTACCGCAAGGCTTTGAACGGCTACAAACCGGAAGGAGACCGCTTGTTGGACGAGCTGGCCTCGCAGGTGAACGCCGCAGAGTTGGCGGCGGCCGGCGCCACCATGCATGCCTTGAAGGGGCTGGCCGCCACGGTGGGGGCACGCAAACTGGCAGCAGTGGCGTCGGACCTGGAGCAGCAAGTCCGAAAAAACAGGCCTGCGGAAGTCTCGTCGGTGTTCCCCCCGGATACGTTGGCCCGACTTGAGCAGCTTCTGACGGCCAGCGATGCAGCGCTGCGCGCCGCCTTGGGGGCGTCGGAACCCGCTTCGCAGCAAGCCGCAACGCCTGCAGCAGAATCGGTGAGCCCCGAACAGCTGGTCGCGCGTCTGCGCGAGATAAAAATGCTGCTGCTCGCGGGCAACCTGCGCGCCGTGGATCTTGTCGAGGAGCTTTTGCCGCGCATATCGAGTGCCGACCAAACCAGATTGCACGATGTGATCAGCCACACCCGGGGTTTGGAGTTTCCCGCTGCGGCGCAGGCTGTGCAACGACTTCTGGAAAGCTAAGCGCAATGAAGCAACAAAAGAAAAAGCCTTCCAGACCGATGATCTGGAAGGCTTTGTACCAATGGTTAGTTGGTAGGCGCGATTGGACTCGAACCAACGACCCCCACCATGTCAAGGTGGTGCTCTAACCAGCTGAGCTACGCGCCTGTTGTTCGATTCATAAAGTATAGCATCGGGAAAAACGCGTTTTTCCCAACTTCATGACTTTTTTGCAAAAAGCGCCGATTTTCTTCAGCGCCGGCGCGCCGAACGCACGCCCGACACCCCGGCCACGATGCCCAGCACCTTGTTGAGCCGGCCAGAATCGGCGACCTCGACGGTGAAGGTCATCCAGGCCGTGCCCTTCACCGACTGGGTCTGCACGCCGATCACATTGGTCTTCTCGCGCGCAAACACATCGGAGATGTCGCGCAGCAGGCCCTGGCGGTCGGTGGCTTCGACCGAGACGTCGACCGGATAGACCGCCGCGCCGACAGCCGCCTTGGGCGTGCCCCAGGCCACGTCGATCACGCGCTCGGCGTTGCGCGCCGCCATCTCGCGGAAGTTCGAGCAGTCATGGCGGTGCACGCTCACGCCCTTGCCGCGCGTGACGAAGCCGCGGATGTCGTCGGGCGGCGCGGGCTTGCAGCATTTGGCCAGCTGGGTCATCAGCGAATCGATGCCGACCACCAGCACCCCGCCCTTGGGCACGGTGTCGCTGCCGCGCGCCTTGCGCACCGGAGAGAACGCCTCCTCCTCCTCTTCGGGCTCGGGTGGGCGCAGCACGGCTTCGATGTTGCGCAGCGAGTACTCGTCCTTGCCCACGACTTCGAACAAGGCGTCAGCAGACTTGAAGCCCAGCTGCACCGCGAGGTCGTCGAGCTTCATGGCCGTCTTGCCTTCGCGCTGCATCAGCTTCTCGACGGCTTCGCGGCCGCGCGCCACGGTTTCATGCGTGGCCTGGGCATTGAACCAGGCGCGCACCTTGGCGCGCGCGCGGTGGCTGGTGAGATACCCGAGTTCGGCATTGAGCCAGTCGCGTGACGGCCGTCCTTCCTTGACCGTGGTGATCTCCACGGTCTGGCCGTTTTGCAGCGGCGTGTTCAGCGGCACCATCGCGCCGTCGACACGCGCACCGCGGCAGCGGTGGCCCAGGCTGGTGTGCACCGAATAGGCGAAGTCCACGGGCGTCGCGCCCTGGGGCAGTTCGATCACGGCCGCGTCCGGTGTGAGCACATAGATGCGGTCCTCGAACAGTCCGCGGTGCGAAGGCGTGCCGGCCAGGTCGCTGCCCCAGGCCAGCAGCTGGCGCAGCACCGCGATCTTGGCGTCGTACTCGCTGCTCGCCGTGACGCCTGCATAGCCCTTGGAGCCGGCCTCCTTGTACGCCCAATGCGCGGCCACGCCGTTCTCGGCATGGTCGTGCATCGCCTGGGTGCGGATCTGGATTTCGATGGCGCGCCCGTTCTCGTCGCGCACCACGGTGTGCAGCGACTGGTAGCCGTTGGCCTTGGGGCGTGCGATGTAGTCGTCGAACTCGGCTTCTATGGGCGTGAAGCGCTCGTGCACCCAGGACAGTGCGGTGTAGCAGTCCTTGATGGTGGGCACGACCACGCGCAGCGCGCGGATGTCGAACACCTGGTCGAAATCCAGCGACTTGCCGCGCATCTTCTTGACGATGCTGTAGATATGCTTGGGCCGGCCCTGCACGGTGGCGCTGATGCTGTAGGCGCGCAGATCGCTCTCGAGGCGGCCGCGCAGCTGCTCCATGAAGACTTCGCGCTCGGTGCGCTTCTCGTCGAGCAGGCGCGCGATCTCGCGATAGGTGTCGGGCTCGAGAAAGCGGAAAGACAGGTCTTCGAGCTCCCACTTGATCTGCCAGATGCCCAGCCGGTTGGCCAGCGGCGCGAACACATGCAGCGCTTCGCGCGCAATGCCCGGCGACACCGGGTGCTTGCTGGCCGCGTAATAGCGCAGCGTCTGCAGGCGCGATGCCAGGCGCAGCAGCACCACACGCAGGTCGCGCGAAAAGCCCAGCAGCATCTTGCGCACGGTCTCGGTCTGCGCGGCCACGCCGTCGACCAGCTGGGACGAGTTCTCGGCGTCACGCGCCTGCTGCTGCACGCGCATCAGCTTGGTGGTTTCCACCGCCAGCGTCGCGAAGTTCTCGCCGAACGCCTTGGAAATCACTTCCTGCGGCTTGTTCAGGTGAAAGCTCGCATGCACCAGATAACAGGCGGCCTGCATGGTCTCCGAGCCGCCGATACCTTTCAGGATGGCGGCGACCGCATCGGCGTGGGCCAGCGTGTTCTCGCCCGAGGCCATGCATTCGTTGGCCAGCAGCGGCTCGGCAAAAGCGCGCGCGCGCGCCAGCGCGTCGACCTGCTCAGGCAGGGTGGTCGCCGTCGCCATGATTAGCTGCGGCACGGCTTCGGGAATGCCGTGCGCCGCAGCGTTCTCGGCGGCGGGTGCAATCGTCAACGCACTTTTCATGGGCGTGCTCCGCTTTCCAGCGCCGGTTCGGCCGCCATATCCTCTTGATCTGCTGTCCACCCGGGCAGCAGGAACTGCGCCACCAGCGCGACCTGGGGAGCGGCGACCAGCGTGGGTGCATGGCCGAAGCCGGGCAGCGTCACGCAGCGCGCGCGCGGCCCGCGCTCGACCATGGCCTGCGCGGTCTCGACCGACAGCAGATCGGACTGCTCGCCGCGGATCAGCAGCGTCTGCGCGCGGATGCTGTCATACGCCGCCCACAGCAAGGCCTCGCCGGCCAGCGCCATGTCGGGGTTCATCGCCTGGAAAGGCATGGCGATGTCGGGGTCGTAGTGCAGCTGCAGCCCGCCTTCGAGGCGCGGCTTGAGCATGGGCGCGGTCAGATCCAGCCACTGCTGTTCGGTATGTGGTCCGAAGCCCGCGGAAATCAGGCGCAGCGCCTCGGCCGCCTGGGCCAGCGAAGTGAAGACCAGCGGCTGGCCCAGGTATTCGCCAATGCGCAGCAGCGCCTGCCATTGCACGCGCGGACCGACATCGTTGAGCACCAGGCGCCGTATCGGCACCGGCGAGGCAAAGGGCGACTCGCTGGCCAGCAGCATGCCTATCAGGCCGCCCATGCTGGTGCCGACCCAGTCGAGCGTGTGCAGCGGGCTGCGTGCCTGCAGCTGGGCAATCAGCGTCTGCATGTCGCTCGCGTAGCGCTGCAGGCCGTAGTCCATGGGATCGGCGAGCCAGTCGCTGTGGCCGCGGCCCGCGACATCGGGGCAGATCACGCGCACATGACGGCTGAGCGCGCGCGCCAGCACATCGAAGTCGCGCGACTGGCGCGACAGGCCATGCACGCAGACCACCACATGCGGGTGATGGGGGTCGCCGGTGGCATTCCATTCCCAGTAGGCCATGCGGTGTACATCGGCATCGGTCCCCACGCCCTGCGGCACGGCGGCAGCTCCGGGGCACAGTACGTAGTTCAGCGTAGGTTCATTCATGGGGGCACAATCCAGCAGCACGGTTCGATAATGCATCGTAATTCATTCGGAGACCTTCCATGCTGAAAGGCAAAACTGCACTCGTCACTGGATCCACCAGCGGCATAGGCCTGGGCATCGCCACGGCCCTGGCACAACAGGGCGCGAACATCGTGCTCAACGGCTTCGGCGACGTCGACGGCCCGCGCGCGCAAGTGCAGGCCGCGGGACACGCGGCCGGCGCCAAGGTGGCCTACCATGGCGCCGACATGACGCGCGTGGCCGACATCGAGGACATGATCGACTACAGCGTGCGCAATTTCGGCCAGGTCGACATTCTCGTGAACAACGCCGGCATCCAGCATGTCTCGCCCATCGAGGATTTCGCGCCCGAACGCTGGGACGCGGTCATTGCCATCAATCTGTCGAGCGCCTTCCACGCCACGCGCCTGGTGCTGCCTTCCATGCAGGCTGCAGCCAACGGCAAGGGCTGGGGGCGCATCATCAACGTGGCTTCGGTGCACGGCCTGGTGGGCTCGGCCAACAAGTCGGCCTATGTCGCGGCCAAGCACGGCCTGATCGGCCTGACCAAGGTCTGCGCGCTCGAGAACGCGACCACGGGCATCACCTGCAATGCGATCTGCCCCGGCTGGGTGCTGACGCCGCTGGTGCAAAAGCAGGTCGACGCCAAGGCCGCCGACCAGGGCATCAGCATCGAGGAAGCGACAAAACAGCTGCTGTCCGAAAAGGAGCCTTCGCTGCAGTTCACCACGCCCGAGGAGCTGGGCGCGCTGGCCGTGTTCTTCTGCTCGCCCGCCGGCGCGAATGTGCGCGGCGTGGCCTGGAACATGGACGGGGGCTGGGCGGCGCAGTGATCTGAAGGGCGCAGTTCGCTCCCTCATCCGTTCGTGGTGAGCCCGCCGGCCGCGTCTAACCATGAACGGCCTGCCCTCATGTTGGGTGCACAGGACGTTCATCCTTCGACAGGCTCAGGACGAACGGGCATAGTGAAGCGACGGTAATTATTCGCTCGTGCTGAGTCCCCTGGCAGGCACATCCACCCATGAACGGCCGGCCCTGCTTAAAGAGGAAGTGCCAGTGAGGCAATTCGATCAATGAGGCGCGTATCCGCCGCCGCCGCGCCGCCCCAAGGCGGCGGACGGCCCCCTTGGGGGGCAGCGGCTACGCGAAGCGAGCAAGCGTGGGGGCCTTATTTCACCATCTGTACCGAACCCGACACATTCACCACCACCTGGCTCTTGCCGGCTTCGACCGGAATCTGCGCGTCCTCGGCCATGCCTGCCTTGGCCATCATGGCCATGCGCGGCGCGGGGTAGCCCATGTCGTTGCTGTTGACCGATACTTCACGCACGGTATAGCGCTGGAAGCCGAACGCCTGGGCCAGCGACTGGGCCTTGGCCTGGAAATTGGCAATGGCTTCGGACTGTGCCTGGCCCTCGACCTTGGCGCGCGCTTCGCGCGACAGCGCAAAACCGGTCTGGCTCACGGGCATGCCGTTGATCTGCGCGGCGGTGCGCGTGATGCGATCGAAGTCGCGGCCCTGCAGAACCAGCTCCGCCCTGCCCTGCCAACCCGTGACCTTGCCGTCCTTGTTGTTGCGCGGGTAGATGCCGAAGCTGCCGGTGCGCACATCGAGCTGTCCGGGCTGGGCCTGGCGCTTGGCGGCGGTCAGCGCCGCGTCGAGCACCTGCTGCAACTGCGTCTGCACTGCGGCGGCATCGCTGCCTTCGCGCGTCGCGGCCAGCGTCATGACCAGCAGATCCTGGGTGACTTCCACGGTGCCCGAACTCGACAGCTGCAGCACATTCGAAGGTTCGGGCATGGTCTGCGCGCAGGCCATGCCGGCGGCCGCGCTCAATGCACCCACCGCAATCCATTGGGCCAATTTCTTCATGCATGCTCCTGGGAATGATTAAGGCGGCCCCAGCATAGCGGCAAACACCGCCACCCCCTGGCAGCGCAGCACCCAAACCCATGTAAGTCATTGCGACACGTTTGGGCGACCCGCGCAAAACTTGTAACAGTTGGTCAGGGTTTGCCCGAAAACGCGGATTTCGGCGCACAAGCTGGTCAGAATGGGCTCTGTTACATATTGGACCGAGGACGCAAACATGGGCACACAGACCAACCGCACCGACAAGATTTTGGTTGTCGATGACGACGCGCGCATCCGCGATCTGCTGCGCCGCTACCTGACACAAGAAGGCTTCGAGATCATGATTGCCGAAGACGGCAAGGCCTTGAACCGCATTCTTCTGCGCGAAACCGTGGATCTGATCGTGCTCGATCTCATGATGCCCGGAGAAGACGGCCTGTCTATCTGCCGCCGTCTGCGCGCAGCCAACGACCGTACGCCCATCATCATGCTGACCGCCAAGGGCGAAGACGTGGACCGCATCGTGGGCCTCGAAGTCGGCGCCGACGATTACCTGGGCAAGCCTTTCAACCCGCGCGAGCTGCTGGCGCGCATCCACGCCGTGCTGCGCCGCCGCCCTCCGCAAGAGGCGCCCGGCGCTCCTTCGGGCGACAACGAGATCGTCAATTTTGGCCCGTTCGCGTTCGATCTGGGCACGCGCGTGCTGCAGAAAAATGGCGAGGAGTTGCCGCTGACCACGGGCGAATTCGCGATGCTCAAGGCTTTGGTGCGCCACCCGCGCCAGCCGCTGTCGCGCGAAAAGCTGGCCCTGTTGGCACGCGGGCGCGAGTTCGAGCCGTTCGACCGCAGCCTCGACGTGCAGGTATCGCGTCTGCGCAAGCTGATCGAGGAAGACCCGGCCGCGCCGCGCTATATCCAGACCGTCTGGGGCGTGGGCTATGTGTTCGTTCCCGATGGCAATAACTGAGATCCACCATGCCGCCCGGGCTACCGCCCACCAGCGGTATTCCACCGATGACCGTATCTACCGCTCCCGCTCCTGACGCCACCAGCCCCGTTCCGTTGGACTACACCAATGGGCGCGGCGGCGCGCGTTCGCGCTCGCGGCTGAATCTGAACCTGTTCTGGCGCACGTTCTGCCTGCTGGCGCTGCTGCTGGTCGGCAGCATCCTGGCGTGGCTGCAGACGCTGCGCGCCTTCGAGTTCGAGCCGCGCACACTGCACACCGCGCAGCAGGTGGCGTCGCTGGTGAATCTGAGCCGCGCGGCCCTGGTGCATGCGGACGCGATCGCCCGCGTGTCGCTGATCAAGACCATGGCCGACCAGGAAGGCGTGCGCATTCTTCCGCGCGAACCCAACGACAAGTTCGAACTGCTGGACCAGAGCGCGCTCGGCAGCCGCCTGCACGACGAACTGACGGCGCGCCTGGGTCCGGGCACCATCGTGGCGCGCAGCGTGAATGGCGAAGCCGGCATCTGGGTGGGATTCACCATCAACGGCGACCCCAACTGGCTGCTGATGGACCGCTCGCGCTTCAGCCCGGCCGGCGGGCGCACCTGGCTGGTGTGGCTGATCACCGCGGGCGTTCTTTCTCTGGCCGGTGCAGCCGTCATCGCACGCCTCATCAACCGGCCGCTCAAACAGCTCAGCGAGGCCGCCAACCGCGTGCGCGACGGCAATTTCGAAGCCAGCCAGCTCGACGAGCAGGCGGTCACCAGTGAGATCCGCGAAGTCAACATCGGCTTCAACCGCATGGCGCAGAAGCTCTCCAAACTCGAGCAGGACCGCGCCGTCATGCTGGCCGGCATCTCGCACGACCTGCGCACGCCGCTGGCGCGGCTGCGGCTGGAAACCGAGATGAGCGTGGCCGATGACGTGGCGCGCGACCATATGGTTGCCGACATCGTGCAGCTCGACGCGACCATAGACAAGTTCCTCGATTACGCGCGCCCCGACCATGTCACGCTGACCACGGTGAACCTGCACGCCGTGGTGTCGTCCTGCGTCTATGCGGTGCAGGATCACCGCGAACTGCAGATCAGCATGGACGTGCCCGAAGGGCTTTATGTGCGCGCCGATGAAGTCGAGCTCGCGCGCGTGGTCTCCAATCTGCTGGAGAATGCGCGCCGCTACGGCAAGAGCCCGGACACCGACACGGCCCAGGTGGAAGTCACGGCCAAGGCGCGCGAAAACTGGGTCGTGATGCGCATTCGCGACCGCGGCCAGGGCGTGCCGCCCGAGCAGCTCGCGCGTCTGACCCAGCCGTTCTTCCGCGGCGACTCCGCGCGCACCGCCGCCGCGGGTGCGGGTCTGGGGCTGTCCATCGTCGACAAGACCGTGCAGCGCATGGGCGGGGTGTTCGCGCTGTCGAATACCGCTTCAGGCGGCCTCGCGGCGCATATCCAGCTGCAGCGCGCCACCAGCCTGCCCGACGGCAAGGACCCCGAGCAGCGCCTGCAACGGCCGCAGGTCAAGCGCCAGTTGCCGCCGCGCGCTAAGCAGGCCTGAACAGCAGCACCGCAGCGCGCGCTTCCATGGCCTGCAGCTGCCCGACCGGGCCCAGTTTCTCGGCCGTCTTGGCCTTGACATTGACCTGATCGAGCGCCAGGCCCAGCGCCTGCGCGATGCAGGCGCACATCGCGCTGATATGGGGAGCGAGCTTGGGCGCCTGGGCAATCACCGTGCTGTCGATGTTGCCGATTTCCAGCCCGGTGGCGCGCACGCGGCGCGCGGCCTCGACCAGCAGCTTGAGCGAGTCCGCGCCCTTGAATTCAGGGTCGGTATCGGGAAAATGCCGGCCGATGTCGCCCAGCGCCGCGCCGCCCAGCAGCGCATCGGTGATTGCATGCAGCAGCACATCGGCATCGGAATGGCCCAGCAGCCCCATGCTGTGGGGAATCTCGATTCCGCCAATGATCAGCTTGCGGCCAGGCACCAGCGCATGCACATCCCAGCCTTCACCGATACGAAATTGAATAGACATTGTTGACGCGACTTTCGCAAAGCTCTTGGAAAGCCGATTATCCGATGCGTGCGCGCTCGCGCGACTCGATCACGGCCGCGGCCAGCGCAAAGTCCTCGGGGTAGGTGACCTTGAAATTCTGCGCGCTGCCGGCCACCAGCAGCGGCTGCAGGCCCTGGGCCTCGATGGCGCTGGCTTCGTCGGTCGCGGCCGCGCCCATGGCCTGCAGCGCGGCGCGCAAGGGCCCGAGGCGGAACATCTGCGGTGTCTGCGCCAGCCATTTTCCGGCGCGCGGCAGCGTCGCCGCCACGCGCGCCACCCCGCCTTCGACCCGCGCCTCCTTGAGCGTATCGGGCAGCTGATGGGCCAGCAGCCCGCCCACGGGGTCGCCCAGGCAGGCGTCGATCAGCCGGTCCACCATGGCCGGCATGAGCAGGCAGCGCGCCGCGTCATGCACCAGCACCCAATCTTCCTCGGTCGCGCCCAGCGCGGCGAGTTCGGCCAGGCCGCCCAGCACGGTGTCGGCGCGCGTCGCGCCGCCGCAGGCCGCCACGCGCCAGGTGGGCGCCGCGTCGGTGGGCAGCGCCTCGAAGAAGCCGTCGCCCGCGCTGACCCCCACCAGCGTGCCCGACAGCCGCGCGACGCCGGCCAGTGCCGCCAGCGTGTGCAGCACCAGCGGCCGGCCTGCGACCGGCTGGTATTGCTTGGGCAGATCGGCGCGCTGGCCCGGGGCAATGGCGCGCGCACCCACGCCCGCGCAGGGCACGAAGGCCCAGAGCCGGGCCGGACTGCGGTTAGCAGCTTCGTCGTATGGGTCAATTGAAGGCGGCAGGGAATCGTTCATGGGCGCCATTCTAGAATCGACCCTTGCTTTCCGACCGCCACCCGGCCGATCCTCAGTCGCCAACGACCTACCGCATGGAACTGCCCAAACTCACTCCCGGCAAACGATTCACTCTCCCCCGCCCCGTGGGCAGCGCCGACGCGCTGCTGCTGGCGCAGGTGGGAGCCCGCGAAAAGGCCGCGGGCCGTGTCACGGCCATCGTCACGGCCGACGCCAGCGATGCCCAGCGCCTCATGGAGGAGCTGGCGTTCTTCGCGCCCGAGCTGCGCTGCGCGCTGTTTCCCGACTGGGAAACCCTGCCCTACGACACGTTCTCGCCGCACCAGGACCTGATCAGCGAGCGCCTGGCAACGCTGTGGCGCATCAGCCAGCACGACCATGCGACCGGCGCCGACGTGGTGCTGGTGCCGGCCACCACGGCGCTGTACCGGCTGGCGCCGCCGAGCTTTCTGGCCGGCTATACCTTTCATTTCAAGGTGCGGCAAAAGCTCGACGAAGCCAAGCTCAAGGCCCAGCTGACGCTGGCCGGCTACTCGCATGTCTCGCAGGTCGTGAGCCATGGCGAGTACGCGGTGCGCGGCGGCCTGATCGACCTGTTTCCCATGGGATCGGCCGTGCCCTACCGCGTCGACCTGTTCGACGACGAGATCGACTCGATACGCACTTTCGATCCCGACACCCAGCGCAGCCTCTACCCCGTGCCCGAAGTGCGCCTGCTGCCCGGGCGCGAATTCCCCATGGACGACGACGCGCGCGCGCTGTTTCGCAGCCGCTGGCGCGAACTGCTCGAAGGCGATCCCACGCGCAGCCGCGTCTACAAGGACATGGGCAATGGCGTGGCCACGGCCGGCATCGAGTACTACCTGCCGCTGTTCTTCGAGGAATCGGCCACGGTGTTCGACTACCTCGGCGAAGAGGCAACGGTGGTGTTGCACGGCGATCTCGAGCCCGCTTTCCAGCGTTTCTGGCAGGACACCAAGGACCGCTACCGCCTGGTGCAGGGCGACCCCGAGCGCCCTGCGCTGCCGCCCGAGTCGCTGTTCCTCAGCGCCGAGCAGTTCTATCTGCGCGCCAAGAGCTATGCGCAGCTGGCGGTGCGTGCCGTCGAGCTGCCCACCGACCAGCTTGCCACGGGCGAATTCCAGCCCCTGCCCGACCTGTCGGTGGTGCGCGGCGCCGACGACCCGCTCGCGCGCCTGCACGCTCACCTCGCGCAGACCCCGCAGCGCGTGCTGCTGCTGGCCGAAAGCGACGGCCGGCGCGAAAGCCTGCTGGACTTCTTCCGCGCCTCGCAGCTCAACCCTCCGGCATTCGATTCGCTGGCGCAGTTCGAGGCCGATGGCAGCGAGAAGATAGGCATTGCCACGGCGCCGCTGGCCACGGGCTTTCACTGGGACAGCGCGGGCATTGACTTCGTCACCGAAACCGAGCTGTTTGCCGCCGGCCCGACCACGCGCAGGCGCAAGAAGCAGGAGCAGGTCAGCGATGTCGAGGCGCTGATCAAGGACCTGTCCGAACTGCAGATCGGCGACCCGGTGGTGCACAGCCAGCATGGCATTGGCCGCTACCAGGGTCTGGTCAACATGGATGTGGGCCAGCAAAACCCCGACGGCAGCCCCGCGCAGCAGGAATTCCTGCACCTGGCCTATGCGGGCGACGCCGTGCTGTACGTGCCCGTGAGCCAGCTGCAGCTCATCAGCCGCTACACCGGCATGTCGCCCGAGGATGCGCCGCTGCACAAGCTCGGCGGCAACCAGTGGGAAAAAGCCAAGCGCAAGGCCGCCGAGCAGGTGCGCGACTCCGCCGCCGAGCTGCTCAACATCTACGCGCGCCGCGCCGCGCGCCAGGGCCATGCGTTCCGCTACAGCCCGCAGGACTA
>Ga0308165_1001173_pt1 | contig 38594 bp, 29 predicted proteins | sample PhyWR2_FD_201032 | JGI IMG/M metagenome (GOLD analysis project Ga0308165, IMG submission 201032) | Phyllosphere microbial communities from UC Gill Tract Community Farm, Albany, California, United States - DLSLW.R2 | ecosystem: Host-associated > Plants > Phyllosphere > Unclassified | place: USA...
AAAAGATTGATCACCACCTGAAATGTTTAAGTTGTGCGATTGATTGTAAGTAGTTCTATAAAAATAAGACTGCCAGTTTGTAGCGTTGTTATAGTAAGCATTTAAACTATCGGCTATAAAAGAAGTGCCGTTAATTAATCCCAATGCGTGATAATAACTGGTATCACTGCTTAAAATCTGAGCAATCCGTAAATCGCGTTCATCAATACCACCAATTACAGAGCGTAATTTTGGTACCGCACTCACAAAAAATTGTCCGTTATAAGTTACAATCGGAATTTTAGAATTACCTCTTTTTGTAGTAATTAATATTACCCCATAGGCACCACGCGAACCATATAATGCTGTTGCTGATGCATCTTTTAATACCTCAATACTCTCAACATCCTGTTGCGGAATTAACGATATTGGGCTTACACCTGGCCCTGCCGACTGAAAACCGTAACTAAAATCCTGGTTATCATCAATTGGTACACCATCTACTACAAATAAAGGCGAAGTAGGCTGTAAGTATGCGTTGTTACCCGATCCGCTAATATTAGTACTAGATAAACCACGAATGGCAATGGAGCCCCTCATACCTGGAGAGCCTGTATTTTGTTGAATATTTAAACCAGCAACTTTACCCTGCAACATATCAGTAATACTGGCAACTGGTACAGCCTGTAAATCTTTACCAGAAATTTTCACGCTAGAACCTACCGAAGTTTCCTTGGCTTTACTTACATAACCAGATACGGTGATCTCCTTTAGGTTATTGTTATCGTATTCTAGTTTAACGTTTAATTTTGTTTTTCCGGCAACGCTTACTTTAAGTGATTTATAGCCAACAGAAGAAAACTCCAATATGGCATTATCTGGCACTGATACCGAATAGGCACCATCCGAATTGGTAGCCGCTATAGGCCTCCTGTCTAAAAAGATATTCACACTCGGAATACCGCCCTGATTATCTGAAACAATACCAGTAACCGTCTTTTTAGTTTGCGCCCTTAATTCTTGATTGATGCCCAAAAACAGGCACAATAGCGTAAATATGTAAATATATCTCATATTATAAATTAATTTCTTCCAGTTTCTTATTAATCATTTATGAATTTGGGCCGCTCTGTCTTAAACCAGAATATGATCGTCCAGTTACCAGGTTCGAAAATATTGAAGTCCATCCCGATCAAACCCGTTTCGCGTACATTGCCAAAACCTTGTCGATTAAATCTAAAAACTGCGCTGGCTCTATCGCCTGTTTGTGTAGTGTATTTTGTAGGATAAGCGGCAAGCGGAATCGGATAAGCAACTTCATATTTAACCGAATCACTGTTTTTAACCATGTTAAATCCATGCACCACGTTTGCCCAATCTGTAGCAGCAAATTTGTTTGGATCGATAACCTGCTGTAGAGTATCGATAAACTTGAAGGATAGTGAATTACCAGGAGCATTATTCTTTTTAAACTGCACCTCAATATCAAACGGATTTAAAAATCTTCCCGTCTTTTCTCCTCTTAAACTTCCTATTAACGAAGGAAATACCCCAGTACTTGTTGCCTGCCCGGTTGTTAAATTTAAGTTCGATGGCTCAAAAGCACGCTCTTTAAAAGGACGCAACTTCATATTTTTAAAGTACCTACGGCCACCTGAATTAGAAACCTCCACATCAAACACATAACCAGAATCTGGCTGTGCCCTCACAAAATTAGAATTGGCTTTGTTCCACATCAAAAACTGACCAGAATGCTCACGGATTTCGAACAACTGGTGGTTCTCTGTTTTACGCTTAGCCTCTATCTCCGCTACCGACTTCTCAGTACCATCATAAGCCGATTTCCAAACCTGTACAGGAAAATACTCCGTTAATTCTGGAGCAGGCTCACCTGTAAACCTGCGCATGTTTACAATTTTAAAATCGAGTGGAACTGAAGAACTGCCGATAAAGAAATTATCAGAATACAAGCTATTGCGACCTAAAATTGGTGTATAAGTAGTAATTGTAAACTGAGAATCGTTGCCTAAAGATACCCTTGCATCAGGAATGTTCTTTTTACAGGCCGTGATGATGATCATGCTTAACAGCACCAAGCCTACTAATGATAAATATTTATTATTGTTCATTATTTTAAATCTTATTGATTAACTCTACTTACAAATTCATTAAAACCATAATCATGTAGGGGGGCCAAAATATTGATGACGCCATTTTTAGCTTTAATGTTTACGGCATTGGTATTTGATCTTTCCCAGTATTTTTCGAAAATATTATTCTTAGGATCGCTGTAAATGATAGACTGCGGGCCGCCCTCTACAAAGCCTGATGCATTAAGTTTGTTATATTGAATATGCATTTGATAGGCGTACTTAGCTGAAGTATATAACACTCCATCCGCAAATGGTGCATAAGCTTCTGTTGTTCTGCTCCCTCTAACAATGTATCTGCAGGTAAGGATATCCAAACTAGACAGATCACAGTCTTTTAAATACAAAGGCGTTTTTCCTTCAGATTTACGCTGTATGTTCAGGTTCTTAATTGCCACCTGAAAACTGGCATTGGTAGGTGCGAAAAAAGTAATGCTCCGATTGCTTAAACTATCTTTTAAATCTGGCAAACGATTTAAAACCAGCAAAAGTGAATCAAAGGTGTTCGCTGGCTGAGCTTCCAGATATTGCAATACCGTGCCATTAAACTGTTTTACATTGTTGTTATAATCGTAAAACTCCGAATCTTTTTTACATGCAGTAAATGTCATGCCTATGAGTGCCAATACTATGATTGGCAACTGCAAGAATTTTCTATTTCTTCTGATCATCTTCATTTAAATGATTTACCACTAATTCCAATAAGGATTTTGTTTAATTTGAGGATTCGCATTTAAGATATCTCTCGATACTGGCCAATAAATGCCGCCGTTAGCAATTAATGCATTAAAAGCCGGGTTGTTCTTTTTGATTTTGTTATAGCGAACAAGATCGTACCAGCGCCATCCTTCACCCATTAATTCTCTTCTTCGTTCTGCAAAAATTGCATCTAGCAGGTCTACATTAGAATTGGATAAATATGGAGAGGTGCCACGTAAACCAGCAGCTTGGTTTAATGAGTTTATGGCATCATTTCGGAAACCCAAAACAGCCAAAGCCTCTGCCCTCAATAAGGTAATTTCTTCAATTCTGGTAAACAAAACCGCTGAAGTGAAAAAAGCAAAATTTCCACTGGTTTGTGCAGCACCAATTACTTTAATTTTACTAAACAAAGGGCGTTCGCTACTATAGTTAGTAAAATAGTTGGTGCGGTATAGATTCGTTAATGGATCGATACTAAAACGCAGATCCTTACTATCGGTAAAAGCTTTTCTAATGGTATCTTTTGGTACAAAGATCTCTGGACTTTCTTTTAAGATCAGTGGTTTTGCTAATGTTAACTGTTCTAAATGACCATTAGCAGTTGCCTCTCCATTTCCATATTCGAAACCAAAACCTACTATCTGTACAGCACGTTTAAATGCAAATGGACTATAACCATTAACATTTTCTGTAAGTTCATCCGTAGTAATAAATTTAACACCAAAACTTCCGTCGCCATTTAGTTTCGAAGTATTATCTACAAAAAATTTAGTATAAGCCTCGCAATCAAGGTAATTGCCCTGCCAAGCTGCAATGTGCGATAAAATTGCATAAGCTGATAATTTAGTAAGTAATACACCGTTCCAGGTAGGCCAGCTGCTTCCATAATACAAACCAGGCAAAATGGTATCAGAACCACCATATCTAAATGGTAAAACTTTAGTTGCCAATAACAATTCGGAAGTAGCAAAAGCTAAAACTTTATCTTTATCTGTACGTGGATAGGTAGAAAAATCGCCGTCGTGAGAAGTAATCAATAAAGGCACATCACCCCAAATCCTAACCATGTAAAAATAGGCAAATGCACGCATTGCACGGGCCTGGGCAACATCTACCTGATTATTGATCGGTGTATAACGTGGATCGTTTGCTACAATTTCGCGCGAACGCTCAATGAATAAACTTGCGGCATTTATAACCGAGTAAAATCTTCTCCAGTTTGTAATTCTGTTTAAAACCGGATAAGATGCATTCAATTCGCCATCAATAATGGCTTTTAATTCTGAACGGTTGGTAGCTACAAAGTCACCTTTACGTAAATCTCCGGTTAACCAATGCGTATTATCGGCCACCATTGCTGTACGCATTAAAGTATACATTCCTATTAATGCGCCTTTTGCATCTTCCTGGTTTCTCCATAGATTTTCTTCAGCAGCTAGCCTGGTAGACTGAATGTCGAGTACCTTTTTGCAAGAGAAATTAACGGTAATAAAGGTGGCAGTTAATGATAGCGTAATTAAAAATTTATTTAATCTAACGCTTTTATATTTTAGTGGTATCATAATAATTTGCCTCTTATAAATCTAATTTTAAACCTAAAGTGAATGTTCTGGCAATAGGTAAGCTGGTACCATCATAATTACCATTGTAATTAATCAGTTCAGGATCTTTACCCGAGAAATTGGTGATGGTAAGTAAGTTGCTTCCCGTTACATACAAATAAGCCCTTCTGAAACCCAATTTAGCATTGGTTACAAATCTGGCCTTAGATAAATCGTACCCAAGTGTTACCGAACGGAGTTTGATATAAGAAGCACTTTCTAAAAACAAATCCTGATCGGTACGATAAGGCACTACATTGCTCCAAACATTATATATTGGATAGGTTTTCAAATTGTCTCTGGTTTCCCATGTAGTAATTTCTTTTACCGAATTAATATCACTTGCCGATTCTCTATTGGCAAAATCGTACCTTCCGGCATCAAACTGGTTGATGGCTTTCTGTCCTAAGGCAAAAAAGAAATGGAAGTTCAGATCAAAGTTTTTGTAATTAAAATTATTCATCCACCCACCTATAAGTTTTGGCATTCTGTCGCCGGTAAACTGTTTATCGGCATCTGTAATGTTATAATCTCCATTGTAATCAACCCATTTAGGGTCGCCAGCTTTTAGTGCCAAACCGTTAAAAGTTAATTTTTGTCCGTTTGCAGGGTTAGTGGGTACCTCAGCACTGGTATTATAAATTCCATTATTAGTGTATAACCAGTATGCACCAACCGATTCCCCTACTTTTAACTTATTATCTCCAATTACCAATTCGTTTAAACCGCCAGGCAATGCAGACAATTCGTTTTTATTATAGTTTAAGTTGATTGAAGTAGTCCAGCTCAACGATTTTTCATTTTGAAGAATATTGCCTGTAAATGTTAAATCGACACCTTTATTATTAATGGCCATTCCATTTTTATAAATACTCGCATAACCACTTTCTGCTGATAATGGGATATTTAAAAGTTGGTTTTTATCATCACGGCTGTAGAAAGTTAATGCAGCACTCAATCTGTTATTCAATACCGTTGCCGATGTAGAAATATTTAAGCGGTCTGAATATGGCACTGTTACACCATAACCTACCCAACCTGTATTGTATGGGCGAGATATACCCTGAAAACCACCAAATGTTGGTATTGTAGGTTCTTCACTCCATCCATATTCAGTTCTGTATTGTGGACCAGCACTAAAACGATCATCTAAGAATATTTTTGCTGTTCTACCCCAAGATGCACCCACAGTAAATTCGTTGAAGAAATTATTTGTTCTTAACCATTGATTTTTAAGATTCCAATCAACACTAAATGCAGGAGTAGTAATCCAACGGCTATCAGGTTGACCATTAGAAGAGCCATCTCTTCTAACTATGGCACCAACATTTAACAAATCTTTGTATTTATACTTTACGGCTCCGAAGAATGAAACCAAACCGTTCTGCATTTTATCTGAATACCTGAACAGGTAAAAATTTTCAATTGCATTTAAATATCCAGGATCTGTATTTTTAATATCTCCCTTAACTACATTGATTTTAATAAAATCACTATTTCCATTGTAACCTCTTGCATAATTGTATTTATAACCATCTCCTTGTAAAGATTGGCCCAATTCAAAATCGAAAGAGTGGTCTTTATTTAAATCGTACTTATAACTTAATAAGTTATTTAAGCCAAACCGCTGATTAAAGCCAAAGAAGCCAGACACATAATTAACACCATCCATTAAAGTGGTTGGGTAAAAAGCATCACGCAACCCTTCATTATAATCGAAAACGATAGCCGTATTAAAATTCAGCTTAGGTGTAATTTTAAAATTCAACGCCAACGAACCATTTAACAGGTTATTCCTATTGTCATCTACAACTTTAGCATATTCATTTAAGAATAACTGGTAATTATCCTTATTTGGTGATAAGGGATTTGAAAAATCCGGTAAGTATCTTACCTCAGCAAAACGGTCACGTAAGCTTTTGTTTCTATCCCGATCCATTCTTGCCGCATTTAAGAAACTAGATACCGTCATCCATTTAAATGGCATCATGTTAATGGCAAAATATGCATTGTATTTACTTAGCGATGTTTCGTCAGCATTGCTTGCGCTTTTTGTTGCTGTACCATAAAACCTGAAATTTGCGCGTTCAGTTCCACCTGTAATACCCAAATTCGCACCATAAATGTTAGCGTTCTTATAATATAAATCGTTCCAGTTCGATTTACCGAAGTAATCAAGGTTGGTAGAATCTCTTAAATAACTGGCATAATTATCATAATTGGCAGGAGTGGCATATTTTTGGTAAAATGGTTTGCGGAAATTGTTTTCGAACACACCATTTACAGTTTGCACCTGATTTGCTGGCACAATACCAACAAATGAATTTAAGCTAATCTCTCTTAAACCACTTTTGGCTGCTTTGGTTGTTATCCAAATGGCACCATTTGCGGCATTTGGCCCCAGTTTAGCTAAAGAAATAGGATCCTTAATAACTTCTATCGACTGGATGTTATCGATGTCTACATTTGCCAGTAAGTTCGTAGCTGGCCCTATCCTATTATAATCATATTTTTGAACATCGTAAGCAAAAGGGTTGTCCTGAACAAGATATACACCGTTTAGGTAAACAGCAGGCTGTACATTATATACATCCTTTTTTGTAAAAATTGGAGCAGATGTACCCTGAATGATCATACTTTGTTCCGTTCCTGGCTCTCCCGTTGTTTCCTGGATGTATAAACCGGCAATGTTTCCCTTTAACATCTGTTGTAAAGAGAGATTGGGAACGTTTCTGGATGATGAAATCTTTAATGAATCTCTAGTTTCTTTAAATAAATAACTAGATTTTGTAGTCTTACCTAATGTTATACTCTTCAGTGTGTCCCTAACAACAGAATCTTTAGCCCGCTTTTGCTTTTTCGTTGTATCTGCAAGAGCTAGTTCTTTTTCTTTTGCAGCCTCGTTAGGAAAAGCACCCATTAATAGGTTTGCCTTTACATAAGTTTTGGCCTGAACGTTGGGAAAACCAAAAATAGATAACAACAAGGCACAGAAAATGCTTGTAATGATTTTAACCATTTGATTAGTTTTTATTAAATTTTTAGTGTTTAAATGAAAATGCAGTTGCTAAAATTGTTGCAAGCAACAGTGGCTGTTAGCAATTTTTGGGCATAGCAATGCCTGGGGACAAAGAGTAAAATTTTTGAACATTCGTTTAAGATTAGGGATGATTAGTTAATCCACGGCACTAATAGATTGCCATGAACAATTAGTTTTTGTTTGCTTGTCTGTTATACCTTGGTTAGAGGTTTTTGTTATTTTATTTATTCATTATTTTCCTGCAGTTAACAGGATCTTTTGCTCGTAATACTAAAATAAAATTTCGGCTCCTTATGATTTGGTATTGCAAGATATAGATTAAGCAAGGGCGTTTTTTATTTTTCTTAACGCAAACGTTTGCCTAAAAAATGTGTTAAAAATTTAAGCATAAGTACCTAAACAATTGACATACATGCAACAAGTAGATCTTTTGTAACGAATTATACAAGCCATGCTCCCTTCTTCTTTGAAAGAATTATGAAAACATTAAAATGACATTTTTTTTCACCATAAAGTTTAGTTTGCCCTACGCCCATTTTAGTGATTTCTTGATTTTACAACATATCAACAGGCAGCAAAAAGCATTCAAAAAAATGTTTACGCACAAACTAAGCGCAAACGTTTGTTTTTTTTCAAGCACATAGCAGAAAATAAAAAATAAAACACTGATAAACAGTAATTTAAAATAAATATATGCGCTAATATTTTTAAATAAATTGTTTATTTAAGATGAATAATACGATGCCAGGCATTTTATAACGCGGTGTTTAACTTTCCAATAATACCCCATCTTTCTAAATAATGTCTCCGCAATTAGAGCAAACACGAAGTTTTAACTACTCCAGATACATCAAGCATGGCATATGCATACCTGAAGCATAGATGAAGCATAGATATAGCGTAGTTATAGCGTAGTTATAGCGTAGTTATAGTATTGATGGTATATAAGTTTCTTGATCTTTTACAGCGCAAAATATAATTTATTTAACTTAGGATATGCTTTAAAACTGCTTCCGATGCAGCCTCACAAAAGTCGATTCCAGAGTAATCGGGATTATAACCACCTATGTATGGAACAGCCATAATATAAATTCTTTTGTTCACTTTCCCATGTTTATCTACCACCTGAAAATGATCGTTAATCGTAATTCCAGGCACCTTTAAAAAATAAATATTGTCCCGTTCCCGTGTTACTAAATCGTTATTGTTCATTTCAGCCTTTCCCCTTTCAGCAGATTGAAATTGTAACTTCGCAGGGCTTACCGTTCCATTTTTAATTAGGCTCTTAAAAGGGAAATCATCGAAAGATAAATGAGGCTGCCCAACACAATCGATAAAAGTATCAAAGTGTACATTTACTTCTTCACCATCAATTTGATAGTGATAATCTGCTCCACCCGTTTTTAAGGGCTTCACCTCTGCATCATCACCAACCGCAACAATACTTAAAACGCCAGCATTGTGCAGGGCCAGTAACTCTCTGCACGAACTTTGTGGAACAAAAGCAATTACGATAGAAATTAAGGGCATTAATACTTTTTGAAGCCTTTCCATATCTTCGGCCGACAAGTATTTAGCAGGATAATTCATGGCAAAGCTTAAAACAGCCAAAGCTTCTTTCCAATAAATAGATTTGCGTTTCTCTATAGACAGCTCTGCCTCTTCATATTCTTTTTTAAAAAGATCAAAAGGTTCCATGTTTTCCCTGTAATCCATCATGGCGCCAACAAACTCTTCCAGGTTCATGTTTTTGATCTGCTCGTAAAATGCAGGATCTTTTTTAATAAACATTTCTTTGAAATTCTTTTCGAAAACGAAATCTAAAGGCAAAAACCCTCCGTTTTCAGCAATACTTTTATGAATTTCAGCCTTACTCAAAGTTTCATCTTTCCCAAGATGCGAGTCTGCCAAGTGAAACCTAATAGCAGGCAACAACCCACTGCGGGAGTGCATTACGATCTTAAAACCCTCACTGGTTAATTGATAAGAATACGTTCCATCCCCATTATCTTCGAAACTACCATTTTGTCTGGCCAACGTTCTCAAAGCATCAATAGCGGTTAACGACGAACCCATAATACCTACAGCATGATCAAGCTTTAGTGCTATTTTTTTTGGTGGATATGGCGAATCGAAATAATTTGGGATGTGCCCTTCATATTTCTTAGGCCAATTGTGCCCGGTACAAATAATAACCTGATCGAAACGAACTTTATCGTGGTTTTGAATAACTACCGCGACCTTATTGTCTTCAGGAAGATCAATGATATCTTCAACAATACAACCTAAATGAATATTGGTTTTAATGCCTTTTTTTACCGCAGCATCTTTTAAGAGATTAAACTGGGCTGATAAATACTCGCCAAAGAATAGCCTCGGCAGAACTTTGTATTCATTAAATTTTTCTTCGTTGATATCGAACTTTTTTAAAATCTCTTTTGGTGCAATTTTCACCCAATCCTCTATGGAATTGAAGATAATCGGGATTTCATTGTCAGATACATTGGTAATGTGTTCAACATTTGCACCTTCAGCACTATATGGCATGCCAGCACCCAAATAATCCTTACGCTCGAAAATGTCTATTTCAAAATCGATTGCTTCAGATTCAGTTAATCTTTTATACATGAAAAGTCCACTTGGGCCACCTCCTATAATCGCGATTTTCTTTTTTACTGTTTTGGTATCCATTTATAGCTGCTGTAATTTATTTGGTTAAACGAAGGTTATTTACCCTAACGCATCCGTTCATATAATCCCAAAAAATTGAAATTGTTTTGTTTTTTTACCCGCCTGACCGTATTTTCAGACGGAGACGTAAAGAAGACACAGAAAACGCTACTAATTGCATCATCCTGAATTTATTTCAGTATCCATCAGGCTCGTATTTTTCCCCTTGGATGCATGTTTATTTTCCTCCAAATAAAAGATCCTGAAACATGTTCAGGATGACGATGGCGTGAGTGAAAATTTACGATAGATAAGAACCAATTCTAATTACTGGTGTTAAAAGATTAATGAGTGAGCTTAAATGATTAGGAAAATGGTCAATAATCAATCTCCAAAATACGCCATAACAAACCAATTTAGCAGTTAGTGTTATGCGCTTGTTCACAATTAACCGATTTAAACAATTAACCGAATTAACCATAATAATGAACGATTTAAAATTATATATGATTCTGCTCGGATCAAAAGCACCAAAACGTAATGTAGAACAACACGATTATTTTTTCGGTATTGCCCATTCGCTTAAAGAACTTGTTCCCGAAATTAAAGCATTTTGGCCCGGCACAGGTACAAGCTTGCACATTGATGGCTGGCGGGAAGTGAATAAAGTAGACGATTACGAAATCAACATAAAAATAAGAGATAACGATACCTCACCCTCTATACATAAGTTATTTTTCATCAACTTGGGTGGTTACCAATCAGATAAACTGTACGAACAACATTATATTGTATTATCCGTGCACGATGAGAGAGCCAAAGCCATACAAGAAGCAAAAAAAACTGTTTTCTTCAAAACCAATTCCATTAAAGGAGCCAATTCCCATATCGATGAAAAATATGGCATTGATGTAGATGATATTTATAAAATTGAGGATATTTTGAGTGAGCAAGCCAAACAAAAATACCATATCGAAATAAAACCATCTTCAGGATTACCTGAAGATGAGATTCATTTAGGTTATTTTAAACTGGATAAACTATAAAGTATAGTCCAGCTTATTTTTTGGTCAGACTTTTTAACCAGGCCACTAAATCGTATGCTGCTTTATCATTTTCGAAACCCATTTCTTTAGGCAAACGTCCGTTAACATATTCGTCGTACAACCATGGATCTGCGATGGCGATTACATTTCCTTTACCAAACTTAGCAGAAGCAATTACAGTTGCACCAGCTGCGTTTTTGAGCACTGGTTTTGCACCATTTTTGGTATCGATGGAACAAACATCCTTCATAAAGATTTTGCTGGCTGTTTTAAATACCGGATTGTTTTTAATTACAATGGCACCATCCTCAAAATGAGCATCATCAATAACATGATTTTGCATTTCGTTGGTAAAGTGCATACCAAATGCATTGGCCAGCTTATTAAAATGAGGTAACTCTACATTAGCACTATCATTGGCAAACATCACCAATATTCCGCCTTGTTTTACCCATGCAGAAATTTCTTTGATATCATTAGCTTCGATATAATTTGGTTTCGGGTTTTCTTTCGGTCTATCCGGATCAACAATGATATAAACATCACTTCCCTTTAATTTAGCAAAAGTTGGCGCAGTTTCTAGCGAATCTAGTTTAAAACCTTGTTTCTTAAACACATTTCCCAGAATAGAAAAACCACTCATTGCGTGTTCGTTCCATAAATAGTGAAAACGGATTTCTTTACCCTGTTTATCTTTACGGGTTTCGCGGTTAAAGAAATAATCTAAAGTAACGGTTTGTGCGCTCGCCAGAATAGATGAGCAGATTAAAAGAGAAAAAATACAGAGTCTAAAAAGCAGTTTCATATTATATTAGTTAGATTTATGAAGAGCGATACCCCAAAAGTATAAAATTTAACTATAATCGAATCCCCTATGATGTTAACATTGTTCATTTAAGGCGTTTTTTATATAGCGCAACCATAAAAAAACAAATAATGGTAAAAGTAGCCAGTAGCTCCCCAATACTTTCTAAATCCAGATCCAACATAATGCTGATTTTAGTAGCTAACCCATTCTTACCTGTTCGCCTTTGGCTAATATTGCTACAGGACTACTTGCCATAAAACCCTGAGGAATTTTTGGTTCTATCCAGGTAGATTTTGGCGGAAGAAATCTCCCCTTCTCTGCAATGGCGATAAACTCATCCGCTGTCATTGGATAAACCGATCGTTGCATCTGAACCGTCAAGTTGTGTCAGAAATTGATCCCATTTACAATCAGGAAAACAGCTCAACCGAACATCTTCTTTCGGTTTCGTAACGCCGAGTACAGGAGCAAGGATCAGATCCTGAAGAATCGCTGTATCAGGTTCTTCCGATAGTTCCGGCAAGTTCGAATTAAGATCAAGTTGGTACCACTCACCAGCAAAATAAAGCCCCATTCTATTTTTTCGGTCAGGCCTATAAGGTTTATTATTGGGGATTTTAGAAACGTAAAAATACTGTTTAAGCTTTTCCATTAATGTTACATATGAAATATCAATACCATGGATCAACCGGTGAAAGGCAGAGATAGAAATCGATCCCGCAGAAACAAAGAGACTGCTAATTTGCTGTGGAACGGTTTTTTGTAAGGCATAGGCAGCTTCCAATCGATGGTGACCATCGGCCAGGTAAACCTGTTTAAGCTTCGCAAAAGCACTGCAAAATCTATCAATTAGTGAAATATCGACAATTTGGTATAAAAAATGCCCCAGTTGAGACCATTCGCTCTCTAACGGCTTTTGTTCAGCCACCACAAAATCGATCAATGTTTCTAAATCTTCGTTTTGATAAACCAATAATATAGGAGATTTTTCTATTTTCCCACTTCCCTTATCAGTTTTAAGCGATGCTACTTTAGCCGATACCGTTTCTTCGTGTCGCTTAATGGCATCGGTTATAGTTTCAGAAAGATCGGTCATTGCCCAAACTCCCCTCATGGGTTTACCCTCACCACCGAACTCGTATATATAAATGGAAGGATTAGGTGCTAAAGCGCATCCAAAAAGGTTGATCAGGTCTTCAAAAGAAAGTTGCTCGTTTTTTTGCACCTTGCCATTTACCTGATCAGAAATCATCAGATCAAATATGTCTTTACCTGGCCTTAATGCCTTTAAAGGGGATATTTTTATCATTATTTAATGGTTATTCAAATTCAAGCACTGTTTTTTCACTGTATATACTTTCAAAATCGATCATTGCACCAACCAATACTTCAACGCTCGAAAGTGGGAGCGCATTATAAAGCGAGGCGCGAAATCCACCAACTGTACGGTAACCTTTAATACCTACAATTCCTTTATCAGCTGCAAATGTTAAAAAAGCATTTTCCACTTCTTTGTTAATGGCCAGAAAAGTAACATTCATCCGAGAGCGGTGTGCAACATCAGCAGTACCGTAAAACAGCGGATTACGATCTATTTCAGCATATAATAGTTCCGCTTTTTCTATATTTTTTTCTTCGATGCCACTTACTCCTCCCTGATCCTTAAGCCATAAGAGATTGAGCATGGCTACGTAAATCGAAAAAACCGGAGGAGTATTGTACATACTCATATTATCGCGGAATACCCGATAATCCATCATAGAAGGGATTTCCTTTCTAGCCAAATCGAGGAACGAATTTTTAGCAATCACCAATGTCATCCCGGCAGGCCCCATATTTTTTTGAGCACCGGCATAAATCAGGTCAAAATCACTGATGTTAACCTTTCTGGAAAAAATATCAGACGACATGTCGCAAATCAATGGCGCACCATTAGCTTTAAAATCAAATATTTCCGTTCCTTCTATTGTATTGTTAGAAGTGCAGTGTAGGTAAGCCGATTGTATATCAACATCAAACTGACCAGGAATATACGCGTAATTTTTATCTTTAGCCGAAGCTACGATAGCTACCTCACCAAACAATTTCGCTTCTTTAATCGCTTTCTGAGCAAAATAACCAGTATCCAGGTAAGATGCTTTTTTCGTTCCGTTTAAAAAATTCATTGGCACCATTGCAAATTGAGTACTGGCACCACCCTGTAAAAAAAGTACCGAATAATGATCAGGAACCGACAATAACTCGCGTACCAAGAGCTGTGTTTTAAGTACCACTTCTTCAAACTCTGGCGAACGGTGGGAAACCTCTAAAATAGATAATCCCAAACCATCCCAATTGATAACAGCCTGGGCTGCCTTTTCCATTACAGATGACGGCAATATGCATGGACCGGCACCGAAATTGTGTTTTTTACTCATCAAGAAAATAATATTCGGTTAAATTTATTATTGTGTAAAGATCAGCAGTTAAGTAAATTATAAAGCAACAACCCTATTTTTTGGTAAAAATTATTTTTTATAAAGCACCCCACATCCCAAAAATTTGGTTAAATGATGTAACAAAACATGACTACAGAATTTAATTCGTATTGGAAAAATAAATTTTCCTTATTATTGTAATTAATACACTAAGTAAAGATTTAAAGAACAACAATAAATTAACCTAAATATACCTAATTTTAACTATTTTTAGACTTTACAATAGCGAACAAAAAACAAACAATTATACACTAAGTATTTACATGCAACCTCCAAAAGTTGATCAGACTGATATAGAAATCCTAAACCTTTTGCAGCGTGACGGATTATTAACTTATAAAGAAGTTTCGGGAAAGCTTAGAAAAAGCATGACCCACATTGTAGACCGCATTAAAAAACTGAGAACCAATGGTTACATCAAATCGACAGTGGCAATTGTAGATATTGATAAGTTGAGATCGCATTTTATTGCCTTTCCTCACATTCAGCTTACCATCCATTCGGAAGATATTGTTCAGGCATTTAAGGCCGAAATGGAGAAATATCCTGAAGTGATGGAATGTTATCACCTTACAGGCCATTTCGATTTTATGCTTAAAGTAGCCATGCCTGATATGGTTTCGTACAACAATTTTTTGAGGGATAATATTGGTGCATTGGTTTATGTTGGAAATATACAGAGCTTTTTAGTCCTTAATCAATCGAAGGCCGAAACGGCTTACGCACTTTAAGGTAGTGGTTATAATGGTTAATTGTTTAAATAGACTCAGGACTTCAGACTCCGGACTCTTCCTATGGTTAATTGTTTAAATCGGTTAATCGACTATAGACTCAGGACTTCAGACTCTAGACTAAGGACTTCAGACTCCGGACTTAGAGTTTTTTGATAACAAGGCACAAATCTCCCATAGAAAAATCCAAACGGCATGCATACAGCTGTTTGTACAGTTGTTTCTGCATTAATGAAATCCCTAACAGGAAACGATGAGTTTAATGTTATCGGGTAATAATAATCTATTGCTAGATCAATTTGGGCACTTTTTCCTTTAGAAAGTTGCTAGAAGTTCATCGAGTACCGACTCTCCCTTCTTCTGTATAAATCAACTAATTAATGGTGGCGAATTAATTAGAGTAATAACCTAACTAGTGGTGGTAATTAGTTAGGCCGTTCCTGATACCCCGGCAACTTATTGACTTAAATACATGACCACCATAATATTCTATCAAAAGGCCCCGGGGTACCAGGATTTTTAAATAAGAATATTTGAATGAAAACCTTTTACAGGTGATCCGTATCTTAGCTTATATTAGCGGCAACAACAGTTATACCGATCTGAATTATTTATCAGAAAATATGGCTGAGGTTGTCTGCGGAGTTTCATATCGAACGTAAATTTGCTAGTGAACTATTGTATTTTTTGGTAAAAATATAAACTTTGTTCAATTTAAAAAAGTATTCCTATAGATTTTATAGACTTTATACTCAAACAACTGATTTACAGAGGAATAATTTACAAAAAAGAGAATGTTTAGCTACATAGGACGAAGTGCATGGAGTTGTACAGCATTGTGTCACCCTGAGTGAAGTCGAAGGGTATATAGTTTGCATACATGAGTGATTGAATTTTTAGGGCATCGCTCATTAATCCTTGGACTACGTTCAGGATGAGTAACGTGAAAAATGTTTTGTGTTTTCTGTTCATCCATGGCAAACCATTAAACATATCATTTTTGAATCATATCAATTCCATCCCCTACTACATTTTTCGTTTTTTTCTACAGCCTTACTGTTATTCTGAGCGTGGTCGTCATCCTGAACTTGTTTCAAGATCTATCCTACATTACATCCAACTGGCACAAACAGCTTAAAATCAAACAACTAAATGATAATATAAAATTTAAAATCAACAAAACCTAAAATTAACTACTATTTCTATAGAAATTATAGTAATTATTTATACTTTTGCTAAGTCTTCTTCGAAAAACGATTTAAATAGCTTCTCGAAAAGATGATATAGTCATGTGGCCGAGTGGTTAGGTAAAGGTCTGCAAAACCTAGTACGGCGGTTCGATTCCGTCCATGACGTCTAAAACATTATTGTTTTAAATACATACTTATCAAGAAAGACGTAGGGAATGGCCCTTTGATGTCTTAGCAACCTGTTGATTAACAAGGTGCTAATTCCTTCTGCAATTGCAGAAAAGATGAGTTTGAAGGCAAATCTATCTTCTGCTTTCAACGAATGATCAAAAGCCATCTCTTTTCCGAAACTGGTAACCTAAATTTTATGATATGTCGGTTTATTTTGATTATCCATCAATAAGGGATTTTTTTGAGATCCATGGTAATACTTCTTGTGAAAAATTAGACGATTACGAACATTGTAGGGCAGAATCAGATCGGCTTTATAATGAGCAGCCAATTGAATCCAATGAGGCAATTTCATTAGAAGATGAATATAAAACAGACACTTAAGTCCATTCCAACTCCTCTTTAATATAAAAAAATAAAATGTACCAAATACCACCTCGTATAGCAAAAACATTATCTACAATTGTTTTAAGCCTTTTTCTTTTTTCTACTCAAAACCTGGCGCAATCTAAATATCCATCCCCTATTAGTTTTCCAACACCTAAAAATGTCGATCACATGTTGTTTTATCTTCAACGCGATCCGAATACCAATACCCTTATTTATGCCCTAAACGTTAAGGAAAATGGCAACATTGATACCGATAATCCCATTCAGGTTTATTGGATCCGTTATGGGGAAAAAGGGCAAAAAAAAGACCTCGGTTACATTCAAAGGAAGTTTGCTTATGGTGTTGATACAAAGAAGTTGGGAGCGGATAAGTACGAAGTTAGGTTTGTATCTCATAAAAACCTCCCTTTTTACTTACAGAAATATAGCGATAAAAGCTACCACGTTACGGTAACCATTAACAACAGAACCATAAGGGTTAACCGATTATTTATCAGGATACAAGGCGGAAGCTTCTGGCTCCCTAACGTAAAGTATGCAGAAGTAGAAGGTACAGACGAATCGACAGGTAAACCGATTGTGGAACGGATAAATGTAAAATAAATGTGTCTTTGTTCATCTCATGGTATCATGTTGAGCCTGTCGAAACACATTGATTGTCCTTCGACAGGCCCAGGATGACAAACAATATTTCTATTATTTTGGCTCTCTTTTATTATCAATAGCGGTGCTAAAGGTTTTATTAAACTCGCCTTTAATCCACTGTACTTTTCCAATATCGCGCATATCAGGTGCAATGATGTAATTTCCTGTTTCGCCATCAACAATAACTACCATATTGCCTGCATTTACTTCGGTATGGTAACGCGCTCCTGTCTGATCTTGTCCATTTTTAAAACTGATGGCGGTAAACATCAAGCCTGCGCCCAAAAAGCCCAATAAAAGGGACTTTGTGTCTAATGTAATTTTCATATCCTTAAGATTTATTTGTGTGTGAAATCAAGATAAGATTTTTGAATGCTACATTTTCATTCTATCAGGAATATTGCAATTTATCAGGGGTTATAAGCAGGGTTAAATTTTAAACATCAGGTAAGTTAAAGCAAGCTAAGCTAAAATTAGAACACTAAATTTCCATCATGGATTAATGATTTAACTGGTGATACCCTTGATACCGCCTCAGCAGAACAACTGGCATCAACCAATACCAAATTGGCATTATCGCCTGTTTTAGGCCATTGTCTGTTCCCTTTGTCATCTAAGGGAAGTACATTACCTGTTGCAAGCTTTAATATCCTCGACAATTCGAATTCTGTGCGGTAGCCATAAATCTGCGCAGCAATATTAGCTTTTTGCAGAATACTTCCTGAGCCAAAAGTATTCCAATGGTCAACAATACAATCGTTACCTGCCACTACTTCTACCCCATATTTATAAAGTGCAGGCAAGGGCATCGGATTGCCTGAAAGTGGAATGGTTGAAGCGATTCCAATTTTAGCTGCCCCCAATTTTTCGGCTATTTCTTCTGTTTTTGCTTTATCAAGATACCTTAACGCAAAAGCATGGCTTACATAAGTTTTACCTTTTAACACTGGGTTTTCCATTACTTTAGCAATCAGGTATTCAATTGTTTTCACTCCAGATTCTCCAGATTCGTGCAGGTGGATATCGATTCCTTTTCCGTTATCCAATGCCAACTGTACCACAAAATCCATATGTTTTTCAATACCACCATCAATTGAAGTCGGATCGAGGCCACCAATAAAATCGATGTCCATTTTGGCGGCCTCTTTTAATAATTCTGCCGATTTGGTGTAATAAATACCATGTTGTGGAAAAGCCACCAATTCGGCACCAAAAGATTTGTTTTTATGCGCTAAAGCGGTTTGTAAATGTTTTAAAGAATCCAGTTGAGAAGTAGGATCGATATTTACATGTGATCGTGCGTAACTGGTTCCGTACGATTGAAGTAATCCAATCAGTTTTTCGGTACGTGGAATGGAGGTTTTTAAAAGTTCAGGGATTACCTGTTGTTCGAAAGCGATCATATCTTTTACAGATTTGTTCTTTTTCAAATGCGCTTGCCAAGGCAATCCGTAATACGTCTTATCCAAATGAATATGCATATCCCTAAATGCAGGCAACATTAACATACCTTTTGCATCAATGCCTTTCGCTTTGGGGTGATTAGCCAAAACCTGTTTAATCTTACCATCCTCGATCTCTACCGTAAACAGCTCGGTTTTAGTTTTTATTACTTCATCCGCATCATACTCGAAACCGGTTTCGAGCCTAACATTTTTTAACACCAATGTTTTACCGGCAAAGGTCTCAGCTACATTTTGATTGGCATTAGCCTGTTCTGCAGAGATTAAGCAAGTGCTTGCCAATAAAATAGAAGAACTTTTAATAAAATCTTTTCTGGATATGGATTGTGGATTCATGATAACAGATTTCCTTTTTTACAAAAATAACCTTCTGCTAGCGATACAAATGGTAGAATTTATGCTAAAAATTGTACCATTTATCACTAAATACAATTATCACATTAATAAACACCCTAAAAAAGGTTTAATTTATGATTATCCTCTAAACGCACGAGGGGTAATTTGGGTATGGTTTTTAAAGAATTTGGAAAAATAAGCTACATCGTAAAAGCCAAGATTAAAGGCGATTTCTTTAATGGGCATTTCGGTTGTCAATAAATTCCGCTTTGCTTCAAGAATTAAACGCTCATGGATCAGTGCAGTAGCAGATACATTGAAATGTTTCTTACACAGAATATTGAGGTAATTTGCCGAAATATTCAAGCGATCAGCATAAAAAGCAACTAGTTTTTCTTTTTTGTAATAAGTATCAATCAGCGAGCGGTATTTGAAAAGCACCGGTTTTGTTTGATAAACAGTTTGGTTATTGAAAAGTGTTTCTGCCTCCTGGCTGATTAGTAAAGCAATAAGTCTGATTCTAGCATTAATGATCTCCCACAGGATTTCTGTGTTTTTAAGTTCGGCACTAACAGACTGAAATTCGTACAGGATTTTATGATAAGCATCATTGCTTAGGTGTATAACCGGGTGATTCTGATACAGAATTAACGAAAACCGTAAAGAATTGGCCAGTGTTTCAAACACACTTTTACTGATCATCAGTTGATGGGCCTGGGTTTCCTCTTCGAGTTTCCATTTGTGTATCTGCTCTGGAAATAACAAGTGTAACTGTTTGCGCTTTACCTGATGATCTATAAAATCGATGCTATGTGTGCCACTCCCCTTTTCAAAAAGCATAAAAAGAAAAAAATCGTGTTTGTGTGGTTTTTCTATATGCCTTTTACCAATTATTTCATGATACAACAAATTATTCCCCGCATCCTGGTTTGGCCAAAATTCACTGATATCGAGTGTAGGGAAATTTGTAATCACATCCATGGCGAAAAATACCATTTTGGATAGAAATAAAGGATGTAATATAAAAAAATCGTCATTTTGATTCGAAAGCTTTCGGGTCCGCTACCATTGACGTCGTCTTACAAATCGGAGTTGGGTAATGAAGAAAAGATTATTTTTCATAGGTAGATGAAAAATAATCAATGCTTCAATTTAATAATGGCAAAGGCCACTCCAATCAAAAAAGACAAAAAGTAATAGGATGCCGGAACAAGGATACTTCTTAATAACAAGGCCTTTTTTGTATAGTTAAATCCAGAAAAAAACTGATAAAAGAACCAGATATTATAAACAAACGCTAAAAAACTGAGTACACCGAAATACAAAAATGCAAGTACTTTGGTATTGGTATAAAAAATCGTCAATATGGAAACCAGCAGGCCAATGATCAGCTCCACAATAATACGGTTCGAATTTAAAACCAGGTGTTCGGAATAATTCAGCTTCGCTTTTCTAAACCACACAAAACTAAAAACAGAATAAATAGGAATAGCAACAATCAATATCAGTTTTGGGTGGCCCGACATAAATTTTTCGAGATCGTTCATCATTGATCTGCTTCCCTGCGGCATCAGATCAGACATGTTGCCGTGTGTAAACGGCGCGATGAGACCTGATACCGTCAGAATGAGCAGGATGAGCGTCACAAAACTAAAATATGGTACCCTTTTGCCCTGGATAAATTCGCGGACACTATGGCCAGGACGGGTAAATAACGCCTTAAGCGTAAATAATATACCTTTATCTACATGCCAAACACTATGAACAAAATCATGTATAAGGAAATGTTTAATGGAATAACGGTGTGTGGTAGATTTTTGTCCACAGTTCGGACAAAAATTCTGCGTAATCGGAGCGGCACAATTTAGGCAATCTGGTGACATCGATTTGGCTATTTGGAATCCCTGTTTTTAATTTCGGTATTAATCTGTCCCAAACTAATAAATGCTGGCAAGAAACTTAGTGAACAAGTGATGGGAATTATCACAAGTACTTTTGGTGTTTTGGATGTAAAAACCAGGTAAAGTATAATCACACTTGCCGCAAGCATAACCAGGCTAAGCCCAATAAGTATGCCTTGCAAGGTTTGCTTCTTTTTGTATAATTCTTGTATGGATAATTCTGTAACTGGAACTTCCTTTTTCATATTGTTTGTTGATGAGGTTAATACAGCTTGGTTATCGCTTAGAGATACATCATTTTTCATGCATCCTTTCCAGCACACAAATATACAATATATCACCAAATGGTGACAAAAATATTTAAATTTGATTGTGTAATTTTCCAGTCTGATAATTTTTCTTCAAATGGAACAGAAAACAGTAGTTAAATCGTTAAGGAACAAGGAAAAAAGCAAACAGAAGTTTTTGGATGCCGTAGAGAAGATACTCCATACCAAAGGTTTCGCGGGCTTAAAGGTTAATGATATCGCACGTACTGCTGGTTTGGATAAAAAACTAATTTATAACTATTTTGGAGGAAAAGATGAGCTCATCGATGAGTATATCCGCTCGCAGGATTTCTGGAGCAATGTAAAAAACGAATCTGCAGGCCCCATAATAAACGATGGCGGGAAAACATTTTCAAAAACGATGCTGCAATCTCAGTTCGATTATGTTTATAAAAATAAAGAATTCCAGAAAATCCTACTCTGGGGATTAATAGAGAATAGGAAATCGTTAAAAAAACTGGCCGATAACCGGGAAGAAACCGGCGCAATGTTATTTGAAAGTATAACCGACCCACATTTTAAAGAAAATGCGAAAAGATATCGCGCCATTATTGCCTTGCTGATATCAGGAATCTATTATTTAGACATTTATGCCGCTACAAACGACTGCACTTTTTGTGGATTAGACTTAAAAAGTACAGCGGGGAGATCAGAAATTGAAGATGCGATTTCTTTTTTGATCGATAAAACTTACGAATAAAGTATAATTATTTCAGGCAAAGAAATTAATTATCGCTGTAAAGTTCAAATCAAGTCCCTTCAATAATTGTTTTTCCCTAATTGCAACCTTTGGTTCCAAATCTGCATCTTAATGAAAAACCTATAGATGAAATTCTCACTGCTTATTGCGTTTTGTGTATTATCGCTTAATTTAAATGCACAAAAAAAGACTACAACACAGGATAGTATAAAAGTATTTTATAATGAACTTTTTTCTGCATTAAAAAAGAAATATTTACATAAGAAAACTATTGATTGGAAAGTTGTTGAATCAGAAACCAGTCAGAATTTAGTATCATACGATAATTTTGAGAATTCTTTAAACGAAGTACAAATTTTGTTCGACAAGATAGGTGCAACACACTGCAATATATACCGCAGCCAAAAGAAATACACTGCAACGCCAAAAATTAAATCCAAAGCAGACTACAGCGAGCAATGGAAAAAGAAATATAATACCAAACCTGGTTTTGAAGCTAGAATACTCGATGGAAAATATGGTTACATCTTAATTCCTGGAATGACGTTTTTTGATATAAGCGCAGAGAATATGCATAAAATAGCACAGCCTTTGTACGATCAGATTGCCGAAATTAAAACCAATAATCCTATAGAGGGATGGATCATTGATTTACGCTTAAATACTGGCGGAAATTCTTTACCGATGCTTTTATCTTTGTATGATTTTCTTGGCGACAATACCATCTTTGGTTCGCTCGATGTAAATAAAAAGCAAGAAAGTACGGTTAAACTGAAAAAAGGAAGCTATATATACAACGATAAAGTCTTGTCGTACATCAATCCAAACGGCGTTTTACTCGATCAAGCAAAAGTGGCGGTAATTTTAGGGCAAGTTACAGCAAGTTCGGGAGAAGTAACAGCGCTGGCATTTAAAGGCAGACCCAATACCACATTTATTGGAGAAAGTACTTATGGTGCAACTACAGGAAATATGTTCTGGCCCCTACCCTTCGGTAGTACAATGGCATTAACGACATCGTATGACAGTGATAGAAATGGCAATTATTACGAGCAGATCATTCCAGATATTGCCGTTTCTACACAAGATAATTTTGACGATTTATCCTTAGATAAACATATTCAAGAGGCCATAAAATTTATATTGAAATAGTTTGATTGGCTAAAAGATTATAGAATTTTCTTGATTACAAAGGTCACCCATTTTATACGATCAATAACCAGTTTATCTTTTGTTGTGATCATTCCGCCCTTTTCTCTGTTTTGGCAGAATTTTTCAGTAAATACAATGGCATTTTTGTTATTTCACAGCCCATAAACCTGATGCTGCGGAATTACTTTGATGTATTTTAGTGCAGAGCATTTGAATTGTAGATAAAAATGTAACCTTTGTATATAAAAACTTAACATTATGCAACTTAGCCGAAATCTCTTTTCCGGAAAACGCAAATATTTGTTCGGATTTATATTATTCTCATTTATCACTATAATCTGTGCAGCTTTTAGCATAACTGATCATAACGACTATGATTTCGCCAAAAGAGAAGTTTTGCTTCGCAGGATCGGACATGAGTTGCTTCTACAATCGGGCGACAGTACCTCGAGAGTGCTTCCGGTAGAAAAGATAGGAGAAAATGAATATCGGATCAGGTTTGAGAAGGAGTTCACGTTTAAAACGGATTCGCTAGTGAATACTACCCGAAGTGTGCTGAGTAAGGATCCCCTAGCAAGTGATTATATTGTTAACGTGCTAAACTGTGGCAAAGCTAGTGTGGCCTATGGATATGCGATATCTAAAAATAAAAAAGATGATATTGTAGCATGTAAAGGACGAATGCAACCCAAAGCGTGTTACATGATCAATGTTAAATTTAAACCGACAGGTATCCATATAGCAAAGAATCAATACCTTCTGGGCACTATCCCGTTTTTAGCATTTGTTGGTTTTATTTTTTTAAGATCTGTTAAGCCCAGAAAAACTTTATTTAAGGATAGTGAGCATATGATTACTTTGGGCTCAGTTTTATTCGACCCTAATAACCGGACGCTAATCATAAACGAAAACACGATAGATTTGACGGGAACAGAAACACGTTTACTACTGATTTTCGCATTATCTCCTAACGAGACTATTGAGCGGAGCCGGCTTCAAAAAGAGATATGGGAAGATGAGGGTGTTATTGTAGGCCGCAGTTTGGATGTGTTTATCTCAAAACTCAGAAAAAAATTGGAGCTTGATCCGAGTATCAATATTGTTGTGGTGCGTGGCAAGGGATATAAGTTAGAAATAAATTAGGATAAAATACTGTGAGCAAATCGCTAAATATCTAGGGATGGAAATCTTTATCTATACTGAATTCATAAAACAATTTCTTGAAAAACAATACGTTTCATAAGTTGCAATCCTAATTATATCTGTCACATTGAACTTGTCGAAATGCTTCGCAATACATTTAAATAGGTCCTTCGACAAGCTCAGAATGACCAATCAACATTAATGATACAGGCATTCATTAATCATTATCTTGCCTTAAAAGTGTTTGTCAGCTTTGCTGCAACCGACCTAAGATATTTGGCAAAGTCATCAGATACAGCTACTGGTTTAAAGTTTATTTTTTGAGGCGATTCGTTAAAAAGCAAACTATACCAGATTAAACCGCCTAAATATTTTCCGGCATCGTTGGCATGATTGGGATCAAATCCCAGTTCCTGTTTATTCCAGAAATAACCAACATTGATTGAATTGTTTTGGTTAGGTAGGTTTGGTGCAACCGGATGTTCGAAATCGAAATTTATATCTTTTTTATACCCGTATTTTTTATTGGTCGCAACCATTTCGAATGCATCTCCAACAGGCAAAATTCTTGCATTAAACTGTTTAGCGAGCTGATGGTAAGCCACACGGGATTTTTGCCACATTTCATGCTGGTTTTGAGCCAACTGCTCGTGATCAATTCTTCCAAATTTCTTTGCATCAGCACGGTAGGCCCAGGTTTGATGAATAACAATTTCTGCCTTTGGCTGGAGTTTCCGGATATAATTAACAAGTTTTTGTGCGTAGGGATTGTAGCTCGATGAATCACCCGAAAGGTAAGAATATTGCTGAATGGTAACCACATCCCAGGTACCCACAGACAATATCATTTTTAGCGATTTACCCCCGTAAGGTTTCCCTTTGGCATCGGTTGAATCCTTTTCGTATTTTTCTACATAACTCCAATGTTGTTCCAAAGAGTGTCCGCCCAGTTCTGCCCTGCCAATAACTAATGTTTTACCCTTTTCTTTAGCCATTTGAGGCAAAAAAGTGGTCGCATTTTGCGAAAAGCTGTTTCCAATTACAAATAAATGTAAAGTATTATTATCGGTCTGACTAAAAGCATTTAAACTAAGAACCAACAGAAAAAATAGTAATCGGCTACTTTTAAACTTTAAGAAGTGTTGCTTTTTCATAGTCTGTTTTTTTAACGGGCTTTGTGATGGGCCCTCATGTATTTATAAATTTCAACGCCTGAAAGTAAAAAAGCACCTACTCCATAAACTTCTGTACTATTTGCATCTACCTTATCAGGACTGGCACCGATAGCCTGTACATAACCTAATTTACCATCTTCATGAACGGCAGAAGTTAATGCTACCCATGATTTTTTAACCACGGGCAAATAAGTTTTTTCATCCAGCAAACCCTGGTTAAGCCCCCATGCCATGGCATAACAAAAGAAACCGGTTCCGCTCATTTCTTTGATTGGGAAACTGGCAGGATCTAACAAAGAGGCATGCCAACTGCCATCAGGCTGTTGCAAACCGGCAATACGGCCAACCATATCTTTGTATAGTTTTATAAATTTAGCTCTGTCCGGATGGTTTTTTGGCATATTTTCTAATACACGTACCAAACCACCGAGTACCCAGCCATTTCCCCTCGACCAAAATACTTTGGCGCCGTTTTTTTCTTTTTTATCGAAATAACTTTCGTCTCTGAAATAGAGTTTCTCTGATGGATCGTATAAAAAATCAGTGGTTTTCCACCAGAGTTTACTGGCCATATCCAGGTATTTCTGATCGCCGGTTGCTGTACTCAAATAGGCTAAAGATGGTGGTGCCATAAAAAGGGCATCGCACCATGCCCATTCCCTTTTATGGATATTGTTTTTCCAATTCAGGGGTTCGTCATGCGGGGCAGCCACGATACTATCGGCCAAAAGCCTAAAAGGCGCGATCATTTTCTTTTCTTTGTATTTGCTGTATAACTGCGCATAGGTTTGCCCCACACAATAATCATCCGCATAAAAGCGAATGTGCCCCGTGTTCCAGCCAACATCATTTCCTATATTGACTAATGTTTTAAGGTATTTTTCATTGCCTTTCATGTTTCCGTAAGCAAAAATGCCGGTATAACAGGCTCCATTGGTCCAATCTGCTTTGCGGTGACTAAACCCCTTTGTATTCCAGGCATTAATTTGCCAGTCGGCCACACGTTTCATTATTCTGGAAATATCTTCGGTTTTAAAAGATGAATCCCTGCTATCAATGGCAACCTTGGAAAAACTTGTAAGCCAGGTTATACACAGGATTACAGTGGCAAAAAATATCAGTTTTATCTTTGGATAATTCATTTGTAAGGTATTTTATATTACTATTTTACTTCTTCAATTTTTATAACGACGCTTTTGCGGTTTGCGTTTATTTTTGGATTAAACCCAATCATCATCAAAAACTCGCCAGAATAAGTGCTTTCGCTGTTGATATTGCTTTTAGTTTCCGGATAAAGGTTAATTTCAGAAAGTTTATATTGTTTCGCAGCATCTAAGCCTTTTAATTTAACCGGCTCTTTTGAGCCTTTATCATAACGGTTATTAACCAAATAATTAAACAGCACACCGGTTGATTTATCGGTATTGGTGTACATCACCGAAGCAACATCATTTTGCCATGGATCTGATAAACGGTACTGATCGCCATGCCATACCAGCTCTTTAATTCCATTGTAGGAAGCAACTGCCTGCTGACAAAATTTAAGTTCTTTTTCATCAAGTTTGGCAATATCGATATCAAAACCCAATTTACCCATCATGGCTACATCGGTTTTAAATTTAAGGCTTTGTTTGCCCCAATCGGTAACATGGTTTGCACTGGCAATGGCCGGAAAAAAGTAAGAATATTCCCACTGGATAAAAATTCTTTCCATTGGGTCGGTATTATCGCTGGGCCAAAACTCGGTAAAATATTTTAAAGCCGCATAGTCTACCCTGCCACCACCGCCAGAACACAACATCATGGGCACTTTCGGGTATTTCGCCCTGATTTTTCCCAGAACTTTGTATAAACCTTTCACATACTCCAGATAAAGATGGCTCTGGTTACTTAAATGACTGGAATAGGCATTGTAAATGACCGCATTACAATCCCATTTAATATAAGCCAGATCAGGATTTTTAGTAAAAAGGTCATCAACAATACTGTAAACAAAATCCTGCACTTTTGGGTTGCTCAAATCTAAAACCAATTGGTTTCGGTACAACTTTTCCGGGCGCTGGGGTTGTTTAATTACCCAGTCGGGATGTTTTTCATAAAGCTCGCTTTTAGGACTTACCATTTCGGGCTCTAACCAAATGCCAAACTTTACACCGTTTGCACCAGCTTCTTTTACCAATGCACTTATCCCATTAGGCAGTTTTTTCTTGTTTTCCTGCCAATCGCCCAGTGCTGTATTATCGCTGTTGCGGGGATATTTATTACCAAACCAACCATCGTCAAGCAAAAAAAGATCTACACCCAATTTTTTGGTATCACTTAACAAGCGTGCTAACTTTTGCTCATTAAAGTCAAAAAAAGTTGCTTCCCAATTATTCAACAAGGTTAAACGGGAGCCATTCCCATCCAAAACACGATAATTTCTGGCCCAGTTCTGCAATTTCCTGCTTGCATCGCCTTTTCCCATATCAGAAAAGGTAAACAAAAATGCAGGTGTGGTAAAATCGGTATTTGGCTTTAACTCATAAGCAGAAGCATGGTTATTTGCCCCTGCAATAATGCGCAGGTTATTCAACGGATCAAGCTCCAGGTCAATTCTGAAATTCCCAGACCATTCCATACTGCCATAAAGTACATCGCCATGATCTTCATCGGCCGGTTCATTTAACGAGAGCATGATGGTTGGCGGCTGATACAGGTGCGCCCTTGTTCCTAATTTACTATCTAAAACCTTAATTCCATGAGTGAGTTTAGATTCTTCAGGCTGCATTTCTTTTGCCCAATCGCCATGGTATTGTTTTAACCAAAAACCCTTTCCTTTTAGATAAAGATTGGCAGATGCATATTTATCAAGCCTAACCGGTTTCTTCTCACTGTGCCTGATGGTGGTCCACTGCTCAACAACATCTTCATTGGCATATACCTTGTAATTCAGGGTTACCACAAATGGATATACCGGATCTTTTAACTGCACTGTGGTTAAAAAAACATTGTTTTCCAGCACCTTGGTTTCATGGCCGATATAATGGAGGTCAAGCGAAGTATTTCCATCGGCATGAACGACAGTTAAAGCAGGTTCAACCAGGTTTTGTGATCCCGAGGCGGTATAGGCAGCATTTAAAATACCCGAATAATCATCGCCCTGCTGATACAAAGCTGCTATTTTATTATATTCTTCTTTATTGCCCAGCTTTTTTCCAAAATAGACCATCCGGGGAACACTGCCTTTATCGGCTTTTAAAATAATAGCGTTGTTTTTGCTTTCAATCGGAATTAGGATAGATTGTGCTTTAACACCAAAAACAATGAATAAGGCTAAAAGAAAAGCTGGTAATTTTTTAAGTTTTAGTAATTGATTGATCATCATACTGGTTTATATTTTATTTTTGATAAACCCTGATGTAATCTACTTCGAACCTCGCCGGAAAACTTGTTTTAGATGGATCTCCACCCTGTTTTCCGCCAATAGCTAAATCAAGTAACATGTAATGGGGCTGTTTAAATGGATTAATACCCATTCCATTCTGGTTCACCAGTTTGTCCATTTCAACCTTATTCAGCAATTGATCATCCACATATAGTGCAATGCTGTTTTCGTCCCAATCCATGCGCCAGGTATGAAATTTATCTGCCCAGGCTTTGCCGCCAAGCGAATCGATATTTTTTTCGATGCTAAACCATGCGTCCTTTTTATTTTCGCCCATGTAAGCAATATTGGCCAAAAGTTTTTTGCGGTAATATTCCATGATGTCAATTTCGCCGGTAGCCGGCCAGGTACCTTTTGTACCTAATGTCCACCATGCAGGCCAGATCCCCTCACGGATATCGATTTTACCACGCATTACAAAACGGCCGTAAAGCCAGCTGTGTAAACCCTGTGTTTTAATACTCGAAGAAGTATATTCTGCCTGTTTTCTGTTTTTCTTCCAGTCGTTACTTCCCTCTACAAAATTTGGGTTGGTTTTAGTTTCTCTTCTCGCTTCCAGAACAAGGTTGCCATTTTCGCACCAGGCATTGTCTTCCTGGTACCATTGAAATTCATCATTGCGCTCAAAACCGCGTTCGTAAGTCCATTTTGCTATATCTGGAGCTCCCTTGTAGTTAAATTCTTCTTTCCAGACCATTTTATAACCATCGCTTTCTAATTTAGGCGGTTTAATATGATTTTGTTTTTGGGCAAATGAGGAGATTGCTAAGGGTAAACTGCAAAAAACGAACAGGTACCTTAATGAATATTTTTTCATAATAATTTTAAATATGGCGAACAAAACAGCCTCTTACATAAGCAGTTGTTATGCCAATGATATAATTGATGTTTGTAACCAGGTTTTATTTGTAACCCGTTAAGCTTAGCGGAAATAATGTGGGATAAGTCCAGGCATAGTCGTGGCGTGGATAAATAATCGGTCTGTGTTGGGCAACAAAAGCTTCAAAATCTTTGCTGTGGTAAATACCGTTCATGGCTTCGAGCAGATTTGCAGGCCAAAAACCTGTTTCGGTGTCTTTATTACCTGTAACCGGGTTTTTAAACCAGGTCCACTCTGCAGGATGCTGGTTGTAATAAAGCAGGTAATCGAGTGCTTTTTTTACCGAAGCACCATCTTTTTCGAGGGCATAAAGATTTTCGCCGGTCTGGTTATAAATTACCCAGAATGATGCAGAGATCGGCGCCAGCGAAAAATAGGTGTACCAGATACCATTTCCCTGGCGTTTCACTTCTTCAACCATGTGCCCATCAGGTGCAATCTGTTTAAATAGTTCATTTTTGATCATTTCAACATTTTTTTGAAAATCTTCCTGATCATTTAAATAAACATCAGCCAATAAAGAAGCTAACCTCGACCAATCGCCCGAATTGTTATTGCGGTAACGGATGCTGTTGGCCGCGTGGCGGAAAACATTTTTTGTCCATAGGGTAAACTGTTCACGATCTGCAGCTTTCCAGTTTTTATTGTTTTTTAGCAGTTCTGCTGCCATCAATATAGTCGTTCCAGAGTACGACATAACCAAAGAACCATCTAACAGGGAGTATTTTTTATTGATAGTTGCCCATGAATTCAAAAAATAAATGGCTTTAACCGCATATTTAGTTTTGCCCGTTAACTGATAGGCCAAGGCACAGCTATAAGCAGAAAAGCCATCAACCTGTAAGGCCAGGGATGTTCTGCGGTGCCCTTCTTTATCAGCATAAAAACCCGGAATACTAAAATCCTCAACCGCATGCTGGTTAACCAGCAAAGCAGAATCAGCTTTAACAATAAGTGCTTTAAAGGCGGTCAAAAAAGATTCTTTCTTATTTTTGATCTGTTTTTTAACAAAATCGATTTGTTTTTGCGGGTGCATACCACCGGGATTATCGCTGGCATAAAGTTTATTCTGGAAGCTGAGCCAGGATATCAGGCATAAGACAACGGAAAAAATTAGGTTTGATTTAAGCTTGTTCATTGGTGTTGCTATTTGGTTAAATTACGATTTTGAATGAGAACCTATTAATATCTCAATCCAGAATCGATCTTTCGAAGATAATGCCTGTTCATTTAAAACAAGGCATTTTAGGGCATACTTATTAATTGGAAACGTTCCCAAAGAATGGGAACGTTTCCATACTGAATAGTTTTAACATAAATAAGCCCAAAAGTTTGCACTTTCGGGCTAGAAATGGAGTTTTGAGTTAAACTATATCCTGAGGGAGGATATGCGTTAATATCCCGGGTTTTGCAACATCAAGGGCATTTTCTGGATCTCGGCCAATGGCAAAGGCAAAAGATACATCGCATCCCTGAAATTTAAGGGGCGAGGTGCCGTACCAATGGTATGTTTGTAGGTATTGGTTGCGCTTCTGGTGATAATATCAACACTGTTAAAACCTTTTAAAACGGTTGATGCAATTTTCCATCTTCTGATATCGTTCCAACGGTGATCTTCAAAAGCAAGCTCAATACGGCGTTCGTTACGTACCACTTCGCGCATTTCGGCAACGGTCATATTGGCTTTTAAACCGTACAAACCATCTGTTCCCGGTAAAATACCCGCACGTTCGCGTAAGAGTTTCAATTTATCATAAGCTTTCTCTGGCTGGCCAGCCTCCGTTATGGCCTCTGCGTAATTCAACAAAACTTCGGCATAACGAATTAATGGCCAGACTCTTTCTGTTGTACCGGAACTTGCATTGGTTAAGTTTTCGTCAAGCATTTTACGGGAGAAATAACCGGTAAACTTATTTTGCGGCGTATAAGCATCAGATGTGGCATTGGCAATTGCAGAGCCTGTACTGGTGTAAGTAAACACCTGTGTTTTTACGCCCGTATTGCTGATATAAGATAGACCATTGTAAATCATCGAAAACTCGAAACGGGGATCGCGGTTTACATAAGGGTCGTTTGCATTATAGGCACTACTTTCTTTAATTGATTTACCATCACGCATGGGGAAAGCCTCTGCCAAACCCTGCGTAGGTTTCATTACACTGCTCCCCGATCGTGTTGGCGGCAAATAAAAGGTTTCGAACTCTTTTTGTGCCGGGCGGTTATAGGCAAAAATATACTCACTGTTTACCCGTTTTAAAAACAACTGGTAAAAACCGTTTCCAGGCCTGGTGACATTATCTACATTGAGGGAGTATAATCCGGTATTGATCAGGGCCTCTGCAGCATTGGCAGCAGCCATCCAACGGTTATTATCCACAGAGGGATAACCAACCAATGGAAGTAATGCCGGACTGGTTGTTATTGCGCCACCATTAAACAAAGGACTTGCCGCATAGAGCAAAACCCTCGATTTCAGCGCCAGACAGGCACCACGGGTTACTCTTCCATAATCAATATCTTTGTAAATTACAGTTGAAAGTTCAGTGGCAGCGGCATCCAGTTCTGAGGTGATGTAGTTTACACAATCACTAAAACTATTTCTCGGAAGATTAATAATGTCGTTAATTCCAAAAACCTGATCTTCAATAACCGGAACGCCACCAAATGCCACAATCATATAATGATAAAAATACGCCCTTAAAAAACGGGCTTCCCCGCGTATTCTGTTTTTCATTGCGGCACTTAAAGGTGCATCAGGCAATTTTGAAAGTAATAAATTAATCCGGCGGATATTTTTATATGGTGTTGCCCAAAAATCTTTATCGGTGGCAAAGTTAGTAGAAACGTTATTTGGCCCAATTACACCCTGAACATAGGAATCAGCCCAAACAGAAAGGTTATTATTACCTTCGGCATTATCGGTAGCCAATTCTGTATTACCCGTTCCACCGGCAGAGTTAAAACGTGATGGGCCAAAACTGTAACCAGCATCAACATAAATTCTGTTTAAAAAATTAATGGTCTGGATACTATCTGTAAAAACAGCATCTTCGGTAAGCCCATTGGTTTTATCATCCAGAAAGCTGGATTTTTTACACGAAAATATAACCGTTGCAAGTAGCAGTATTGTAATTATCTTTTTCATATCACTCAATTAAAAAGTAACGTTAATCCCAAAATTTAAAATTCTTGTCGGTGGGTAAGGTAGATCAGCTGCTGATTCCAATACCTCCGGATCCAGGTTATAAAGTTTATCCAGCTTAGTCCAAGTAAATAAATTATATCCGTTGGTATAAAGCCTTAAGCCTTTCAACCTTAATTTGCTCAACAATTTCGGACCTGCGGTATAACTGATTTCTGCCGTTTTCAATCTTACATAATCAGCCGGGATTGCCCAGAAATCAGAATAAAAATCGCGTGGGCTCTGACTTAAAGCCGTGGTATACAACTGAGGGTATTTTGCATTGTTACCAAGTTCGGGTGTCCAATGTTCTAAGTGGATCGGCAAAGCCTTACTTGCATTGTGGTGGATAACTGCACCCTGCGCACTGGCCACAAAATTTGTAGCCCCCTGGAACAATACCGTAAGGCTGAAGTTTTTATAGGATGCACCCAAAGTTAATCCCAGCGTGGTGGTAGGCAAATTGGTATACCCAAAATACGATCGGTCACTGGCATCAATTACCCCATCGGCATTTAAATCTTTATATTTCAAATCGCCTGGACGGCCACCGATAATCGGTTTTGGAACGGCCGGGTTTGCAATATCCGCTACACTGTAAAATTCACCCGTCCAGCTGTATTTTAATACCGAACCAATCGATTGGCCCGTTAGGGTCTGGTATTCATAATTCTGGATCGCTTCATCTGCAAACACGATCTTATTTTTTGCCAATGAGTAAGTTCCACGTACAGAATATCGCCAATCGGTACCGATATTATTGTTGAAACCGAACTCAACCTCGAAACCTTTATTGTTTACCTTTCCTAAGTTAACCGGCGGTAAATTCTGCCCGAAAACTGCTGAAACCGTTCCCCTGGTGGTCAAAATATCGTACCGGTTATTGTTAAAATAATCAAACGATGCCGTGAATTTACGTTTGAACAGCGCGATATCAAGACCGATATCCAGTTTCTTTTCTTTCTCCCAGGTTACCTGGTCATTGCCTAAAGTACCCTCAGTGGCCAGGCCATAAGCATTGTTGGTTGCTAAACCGAAAAGTCCGGTCCCGGTACCAGCAGTATAAGATTGCAGGTAGGCATAGGTTCCGCCTGTTCCATCAGCACCCACCAAACCATAGGAAGCACGGGCTTTAAAAAGATCAATAAACTTAATATTATCTTTAAAAACCTTTTCTTCAGCAATATTCCATCCTACCGATCCTGCCGGGAAGAACCCCAATCTTTTGCCAACCGCAAAACGATCGGTACCGTTGTAGGCGCCACTTACCTCCAAAATATACTTCTGTTTATAATCATAACCCAATCTTGCGGTATATCCCCTAAAGTTTTCAGGGATAAAGTTGTAGCGGTTTCCATCAGCATTGTTCTGGTAAGTTTTGCTGTTTTGATTGTACAAAACCAAACCCGTAACGTTGTGATTGCCAAATGAACGGTTATAGTTTAAAATGGCCTGCAGGGTGAGCGAGCTATTGGTACTACTGGCAGGTGAAGTAAGTGTAGGGATACTGAGCCTGTATACATTATCACGCTGCCCAAAATTGTAAGCACCGGTTACCGGATCGTAGATATAGGAAATAAAACCTGTACCGCTTGTAGGGCGTTGTAAATTACGTGTATAGGCATAAAGATTGCGGTAGGCCAGCGTTCCTTTTACGGAAAGGCCTTTGGTGATAAAATCAAGCTTCTGAACGGCCGATGAAGCTAAATTGATATTATTTGAATAATTACGTGAATAACCATTATACATTAACCTACCAATGAGGTTATTATTGTTTCTGCCTGAAGAATTTCTTTGCCACAAGCTGTAACCCAAACTTCCATCGGGATTATAAATGGGATAATTAAAGGGCGCAGTTTCTGCAGTACGCCCTAAATCGCTGAATAAACTGTTTGCACTGGCGTTGTTGCTGTTCAGTTCATCAACATTCCCGAATAAATCGAATTTAACATCGAGCGTTTTGGTCAATTTAACATCCACATTTGAACGGTAATTGTAACGTTTGTAATAAAATGCGCTGTTTAAATCGGCACTATAATCTTTTAACTGACCGCCCTGGTTCAGGTAACCTATAGAAACAAAGTATTTGGCTTTTTCGGTACCCCCCGTAATATCAAAATTGCCGCGAAACTGTGGTGCAAACTTTTTCAATAAAATATCGGTCCAATCGTTGTTTGGGTGCCCGTATGGATCTGTTCCGTTCCGGTAAAGTTCTAAATCCTGATCAGAAAATGTGCGTACAAAACTTGGGTTGGGATTAAGGGCGTTTGTATTGATCTCTCCCTGGTTAATAATCGACGCAGATTGATAAGCATCTAAATACTCCGGCCGTCTGGTCAGCTGGTTTAAACCATATTCTGCCTGAAAAGTAATCTGCGGTTTACCTACTTTACCGCGTACAGTGGTAACCAAAATTACCCCATTTGCGCCTTTTATACCATAAATAGAGGTAGTAGAGGCATCTTTCAAAATACTTACCGACTCCACTTCATTCGCATTAAGGGACGAAAACTGATCATAAGTAAACTCAATATCATCCACTAAAATAAGCGGATTGTTATTGCCCACATAAGAACCTACCCCACGTACATTAAAGCTGGCACCATCTCTACCCGGCTGGCCGGAACGTTGCTGACTGCTAAAACCCGTTACCCTACCGGCAAGTGTATTCTGCAAACTTGGTGATGGACTTTGTTTAATATCCTTACCACTTATTGCACTTACGGCACCGGTTAAGGTAAGTTTCTTTTTTTCTCCAAAACCCACAATCACCACGTCGTCTAAATCTGTCTGGTTTTCGTTCAAGGTTACCGTAACATTGCTGACGCCCTGCACAGAAACCTCTTTTGTGGTGTAACCTACCATTTTAAACGTAATTGTATTTCCTTCAACAGCTAACCTGAACCGACCATTTGCATCGGTTAAAGTTCCGTTTTTTGGATTAGTTTTATCGATTACGGTTACCCCAGGCAAAGCACCACCCTTGTCGCTCACCTGGCCGGTAATTTCTCTTTTTTGTGCCATGGCCGAAAAGCTGAGCACCAAAAGAAACACACTTAACATGTATATATATTTTCTCATTTCGTTATTTTAAAAAATTAAACCATGCGGATATTAGTAATAGCCCTCGTTTTGTAATAACCTGGTGTTTTTGGTAATCTCGGTGTAAGGGATGGGCATGTGATAATATTTGTTGCTGAAAACATTATCGCTTACATTTTGGAGCTCGTAATTATTAACCGTTCCAGTTTGGGTGATTTTTAAACCCTGAAAGCTTCCGGTTAAAGCTGATCCTAATTTCCAGCGGCGGAGATCGAAGAAACGGTGTTCTTCAAAACTAAGCTCAATTCGGCGTTCGTTTCTGATCAAATCCCTCAATTGCTCCTGCGTAATGCCTACACTAATGCCATAACGGTTACCAGTACCTGCAGTAATCCCTGCCCTTGCCCTGATTAAAATCAGCTGCTTAACGGCATCCTCAACCCGGTTAACCTCATTTAAAGCTTCGGCATAATTCAGTAAAACCTCTGCAAACCTGAAATAAGGAAAGTTGTGGCTTTGGTTGGAATAGGTTGTTGAAGTAGAAAAATCAGCCATAAACTTTCTTAAGTAATAAGAAGTTCTGGTTTGTGTTTTAAAGGCCTGATTGGGTTTATCCAAACCACCTTCGAAAGTTTGCACCGGCCGGCCCAGCCATGCAACGGTGTTGTAAAAGATGATTGCTTTTAACCTTGGATCGCGGTTATCATACTGGGTGGCAGCAGTCTGCGTTCCGGTATAAGCCGAGCCATTTAAATTTGGAAAGGCATTCACCAGATTTTGTGTCGGACTGGTACGGCCGTTACTTGTAGTTGGCGCTACATAACCTACTGGCGCATTTGCATTTTCGATTACGGTTGAGTTTGCAGATTGTTTTGAAAAAATAATATCGGTATTAATTTTTGTTGTAAAAACTGCAGTATAAGCCGTTGTTCCGGTTCCGGCCGGAAGTTTGTAGTAACCTTTTGCAATAATGGCCTCTGCTGCTTTAATTACTTCTGTCCACCTGCTTTGGTCGGCATTTAAATATCCCGTTAATGCTTTTAAGGTACTATTTGATTCTACACCGCCACCATTGAAAAGTGGACTCGCGGCATAGAGGTACAACCTGCATTTTAAAGCCAGGGCAGCCTCTGCCGGTACCCTGCCAAACTCTGCAGCAATAACGGTAGATCCATTTGGCAGATTTGCTGCCGTATAATCACATTCGTCTGAAATATAAGCCACACATTCGGCAAATGTATTACGGGGAAGGTTCAGGTCATCTTCGAGATTAAAAACCTTATCGCCAACCAGTGGAATACCGCCATAACGTTTTAACAGTTCGAAGTAAGCAAAAGCCCGTAAAAAACGCGCCTCAGCAACCTGTCGCTGCCTGATGGCATCAGCGATCGGAACAATGCCTATATTTTTCAGAAATACATTACACCGGCGGATGATCGTATAACTGTTGCTCCAGTTGTTATCGGGATAATTAACCGCAGTAAGCTGTCCGTTGGTAAAAAGGCTAATGCCCGACCGGTTCGAAGAAGGTACGGCATCATCAGTTGCCGCATCTAATAAATCGCCATCGATCCTGTTAAATCCTGTTGGCAGAAAAGAATAAACTCCTAAAAGGTAGGCTGTTGAAAGCGTTCCGGTTTTGTCTACAGGATCGAAAACATCAGTTTCTGTTGTCCGTTCTTCAGGTTCATTTTCAAATTTCTTGCATGATGACGATACGATCGTCAACGCTATGATTAATAAACTCAATATTTTTTTCATAACTATAATTGAATGTTTACGCCCACATTAAATACTTTCCCGATCGGATAGGCTCCGGTATAATTTTCAGGATCGGCACCATTAAAGGTGTCTGAGTTCCAGGTATAGAGGTTAAGTCCGTTTAAGAATATCCTGGTCGTTTTTAAACCGATTTTTTTCGTGGCAGCAACCGGAATGGTATAACCCAGTTCGATGGTTTTTAGGCGGATGTAATTTCCACTCCGCAACCAGTATGATGAACTTACAAAGTTATTCTGTGCACCATTTCTGGGTCCTGAGCTGGTGGTAAGCCTTGGATAAGTTGCGGTAGCAGCATTTGTAGGTGTCCACCTGCCTAACTGTGTTTCGTAAGCCTGTGCCGTTCCGCCTTGAAACTCACGGTATGAATTTCCGGAGAGGTAAACCTGTTGATTTAATACACCCTGAAACAATGCGCTAAAATCGATCCCTTTAAAGTTGAAACCGATTCTCGAACCAAGAAAAACGGTTGCTTTTTCTGAACCA
>Ga0308165_1001175_pt1 | contig 38571 bp, 38 predicted proteins | sample PhyWR2_FD_201032 | JGI IMG/M metagenome (GOLD analysis project Ga0308165, IMG submission 201032) | Phyllosphere microbial communities from UC Gill Tract Community Farm, Albany, California, United States - DLSLW.R2 | ecosystem: Host-associated > Plants > Phyllosphere > Unclassified | place: USA...
CATCAACTCTATTAAAACACTTACAAACTGTAAATGGTGCATCAAGCAGCAGTACAGTTTTACCTATACTAGAAAATTTTCTTTTCGAAATTAAAGATGGAAACTTAACTATCTCAGCTACCGATTTGCAAACCAGCATGACAACTGCTTTGGCTGTAGAATCTAAGGAAGAAGGTAAAGTGGCAGTTCCATCTAAAATTTTATTAGATACGCTTAAAACTTTACCAGATCAACCTATAGCATTTAATATTGATGATAGTACTTTTGCTATCGAGATTAGTGCAGGTGACGGTAAATATAAATTGAGTGGCGAAAATGGTGATGACTTTCCGAAAATTCCAATTGTAGAAAATGCTTCTTCGGTAAATTTACCAGCATCGGTTTTAACAGAAGCCATTACAAAAACCATTTTTGCGGTGAGTAATGATGAGCTTCGTCCAGCAATGACAGGTGTATTCTGTCAGTTATCTCCTCAGCACATTACCTTTGTGGCAACAGATGCACATAAATTGGTAAGGTATCGCCGTATGGATAGCAAAGCAGATAAGGCAACTTCATTTATTCTTCCTAAAAAAGCTTTAACACTTTTAAAAGCTGCATTGCCTTCTACTGATATCAATGTATCGGTTGATTACAATGCAACAAGCGCTTTCTTTAAGTTCGAAAATATCAACTTGGTGTGTCGTTTAATAGACGAGCGTTATCCAGATTATGAGGCGGTAATTCCAACCAATAATCCTAACAAATTAATTATTGATAGAAGTTTATTTTTAAATACACTTCGCAGGGTTGTAATTTTTGCTAACAAAACCACCCACCAGGTAAGGTTAAAAATTAGCGGTAGCGAATTGAATATCTCTTCTGAAGATTTAGATTTTGCAAATGAAGCACACGAGCGTTTAAGCTGTCAATATGATGGTGAAGACCTGGAAATCGGTTTTAATGCACGTTTTTTGATCGAAATGTTGAGCAATTTGAGTGGCGATGAAGTTACGTTAGAACTTTCTACACCAAATAGAGCAGGACTTTTAATTCCTCAAACCAATGATGAAAATGAAGATGTTTTAATGTTGGTAATGCCGGTGATGTTAAACAACAGCTATTAATCTACTAGATTTTTAGTTTTAATATAGATAATGGCTTGGTTTTTGACCAAGCCATTCTTGTTTACCAACTAACCAACTTATGAAAATCTATACTTATCTCTCGAAATCATTGATTTTATTTATTTCCTTGTCTATAATCGGGTTATCCTCCTGTAAAAAGCACGATCCAGATGAAGTTGTTAAAGGGCAGGCAAAGTTGAAAATCGTTAATGCATCACAAGCAGTCGTTAATCAGGATGTATATTTAGACAATGAAAAACTAACTACAACCGCATTAGCTTTTGGCGAAAGCAGCGAATACGTTAAAATACCTTCAGGTAACAGAAGTATTTCTTATACAGGCACAAAAAGTGCAAGTACCGATACATCATTAAATTTTACACCATCCATTACCTACACCACGTTTTTAGTTACCAATAAAAATGGTGATATGGAAGTGGTGAGTTATGAAGATAATTTAAGCAATGCCGAAACAGGTAAAGCTAAAATTAAGCTGATCAGTCTTACTCCAAATTTTGTAACAGGCATCAATGTAATGGTACAAGGCGGAACTCAATTTGTTAACGGCCTGGCTTTTAAAGAAGCCTCTTCTTATTTTACTGTAGATACTGCATTTAATTTACGATACACAGTAGTAGGTTCGGGTAATGTTAAAACCATCGAAAGTACAGCTTTAACGGCTGGGAAGATCTATACCATCTGGTTTAGTGGAACTACTACAGCAACCTTAGAAGCGCATATCATCACCGATAATTAATTTTAACAATTCATATGGTTTCTGTTATCTTTACGTTTTATTAGCATTATCGGTTACCTTATGAAAAATACAGTATTGTTTATTAAAACATTTTTTCTTTTTGCATGTGCTTTTTTAATCAGCTCATGCATCAAAAACGATAATTTTATTAAAGGCGACGCAAAAATCCGTTTCTTTCAGGCGGCTTCTACAGATACAACACAAAATTTTTATTTAAACGGCATACAGATCGGCACTTCTGTAACCTACAATGCAAATACTAATTATGTTGTTATTCCAGGTGATTCTACTTTTAAAATTGCAAGCAGGAATATAAATACAGGAGTAGATGTAACCGTTCTGGCAGATCAAACATTTAAAATCGGTCAGAATTATTCTGTTTTTTACCTTAAAGAGGCTATTGATAAACCAGCTAAATTAAAGGTATATCAAGATGATGTAAAACCCGACCTGGATTCTGCTAAATTAACCTTTTTAAATCTTGGTTACACATTAGGCTCAAGTGTAGTAATTACCGACAGTACAAATACAGCAAGCCCTACTGAATCTTCAATTGCGTACGGAGGAATTAAAACTTTTAAAGTGAAGGTGAATAAGGCCATGAAATATGCCTTTAAATTGTCTACGCCTACAGCAACAAATCCACCACCAGTGGTAACCCGTCTTGATTCACTAAATATTAATAAAGGCAGAGTTTACCTTATATTATTGGATGGGGATAAAAAAGGAGAGCTTAAAAATAGGATAATTGCCACCAACTAATATTTATTGCAATTTACTAGCACTTAATCCTTTTACTATTCATACTTTTGCCCAAAATCAGATCAATTGGAATTACTACAGCAGCTTTTAGATTTTATTCTTCATATCGACGTTCATTTAGCAGAAATTGTTAACGAATACCGCACCTGGACTTACCTCATTTTATTTTTAATCATTTTTGCTGAAACTGGTTTTGTGGTAACGCCGTTTCTTCCAGGCGACTCTTTGCTTTTTGCAATGGGTGCATTAATAGCAGGTGAGCACGAAACGGGTTTAAACATCTGGATTATGCTGATCATTTTAATTGTTGCCGCAATTTTAGGAAATACACTTAATTACAAACTTGGAAGCGTTTTAGGTGCTGGGGTATTTAAGGAGAAGAACAAAATTTTAAAACTTAAATATTATCACCAATCGCATGAGTTTTTTGAGAAACATGGGGGTAAAGCCATCATGCTGAGCAGGTTCCTGCCTATTTTTAGAACCATTGCTCCATTTGTTGCCGGAATAGCGAAAATGCCTTTTGGTCGTTTTACTTATTATAATATCATTGGTGGCGTAGCATGGATATTTGCATTGCTGTTGGGTGGTTATTTGTTAGGTCAGATTCCTGTGATCAAAAACAATTTCGAACTGGTAATCATTTTTATTGCCGTAGTAACTTTTGTTCCTGCTATATGGGCTGCGGTAAGAAGCCGTTTTCAGCCTAAAAAGATAGAAGAAATTATTGAAGGCGAAAACCCTAAAGGATAGTTAGAACTCACGGCCAATCAGTGTACCCTGTTGGTATTTCTTTTCGGTTTCTGCATTTTCTTTTTTCTCATCAGGTAATAACTCAGTTCTGACCAGGTTTTTGAGTACAGGTTGGCCGGCATCTACCCATGCTGAGTACCAAAATGATCCAATTTCCAATATTGCCGATCGCATTTGCTTTTCTACCATATTGTTCATCTTATCTTGGTAGGCTTTCGAATATGCTTTCGAGTACTGCTTAAGCACGGTGTTGTTCCGTTCTGAAAAACTATATTTTTGTGCGGAAGGAAAAGATGCATTCAGTTCTGCTTCGAAAGTTAAAACGGTATCTACTAAACTGTGTGTATGCTTAAGTATTTTCCAGGTCTCTTTAAGTGGGTTTTCGATATAATTGGCTTTGCCCACAACGAAGTTGTAATCGGTAGAGAATAATTCGGGCAAGCGGCTTTCCCAAAAGGCATGGATACCTACCTGGTTGGTGAGTTGACCGTTATGATTGGACGTAGTGTGAAGCGGAACGTGTGCATCACCAATATAATGCCCAAGTTCTGCAGAATATTTTAGGATTCTTACTGAATCGCGTGTCTTAAACGCTTTGATCAAACCATAATAGGTGCGTTGAATCTGCCATGGAACAATACCATCTGCATTCAATTTTTTTTGCCCGTACTTAGCTAATGCATCATTCCATTTTTCGGGAATACTATCGATATTTTTTTCATAGTTTTCTACATCCAGATAATGCCGGGGCGCTTCCAGTGTATCTGCATACCTACGTTTATCGGGATCTACGGCATGCTCAGTGATGTATTTGATGTTCTTTTTATAGAAACCAATCATATCACTTGGTAAAGTGAAAACAGCAAGATTGTTTATTCTTTGATGTGCAAAGAATCCCCAGGAGGTACAAAGGAAAATTGGGATGATTAACGCGGTTAAAATCGTTAATCTTTTCATATCTCTAAGATATACATTTTTCTTTATAACCCCTGGGGTTAAGGCTTTAAAAATTAAGCAGTTTCGAGTGCGGCCATATCAAGTTTTTTCATCTGCATTACTTTCTCCATTACTCTTTGCGCTCTTTCGGGTTCTGCCATCAGCTCGCCCAGGTTAGCTGGTACAATTTGCCACGATAGGCCAAATTTATCCTTAAGCCAGCCACAAACACTTTCTTCACCGCCATCTTTTGTAAAGGTATCCCAATAGTAATCGATCTCCTCCTGATTATCGCAGTTTACCATCAGGGAAATGGCTTCATCAAATTTAAATTTCGGACCGCCATTTAAGCCCATAAATTTATTGCCGTTTAATTCGAAAGTAACCACCATTGGGGTAACCTGTGTAATTTTCGAATCTTTAAAAACGGTGCAGTAATATTTTGCTGCTGCTTCGGCCTGTCCATCGAACCAAAGACATGTTACAAGAGGTTTTGCCATTTTGTATAGATTTTTTGTTATACACAAGTTAGGCAGGATAGTTGAACAGCGTAAGGTATAAAAGAGACGATTTAAGGGGGTGATTTAGACAATAATTATCTACTTAATTTCTTAACATTTTAAATGAAAACCAGCCCAATAACACGATAATCAATGCCATTAATACCCATAGCCATGCTTTGTTTTCGAATAAGGGTTTTTCTATCTTAACGGAATAGGATGGATTTTTCTGTTCTTCGCCAATATTTAAACTGGTTAAATCAGTTGGGATTTTACTTTCAAATTTTTCGATTTCATAAACGGGCGCTATTGCTTTATCATTGCCGTAATATAAAGCATATTCACCTTTTGGCTCATCAAAGCGGGCAATAATTTCATATACTATTCCTTTCAATGTCAGTCCATTAAATCGTAAGGGTTTATTGTCGTTATTTCGGATGGTAATCTCTAATCTGGAAGTAATGGTATTCGCAAAATTGAATGCTGGCTTTTCCAAAGAACTTATTGTGCCTTCATATAGATTTGCATAGTTGTACTGTATACCCTTATCCGTTTTAAAACTATCTGTGGCGCATTCAATTTTGATCGAACGGTAAAAATCGAAATCGCTTTGTACGTTCAGTTTTAAATAAGCTAGCGGAACCGGATTGGTTAATTTTACATCGATAACAGTTTCTTTGTTAACAATGTCATTTTTAAGATTGAATGATTGATATTTTACTTCCTGATAAGTTCCTTTTAAGGTATCCGTTTTCGAAATTTTTGCAGATAATAATTCGGGTTGCATCGGGCTTTTTACTGCAATCCTAAAATATTGGTATTGAGCATCCGGAAAGCTTAATTTGGTAAACTGGTAATTGGTATCATTATTTTTAATCGAAAGAATTCTGTAATCGGTTAAGATGGTAAACCACTCTTTATTGTCGTTACTGCCTTCGAGATTTACTTTCCAATCGAAGTTTTCTTGTTTAAAAGCAAGCTTGATCTGGTTGATCGTATTCATCTCTGAAGATTGAAAGGAATAATAATAACCATTGGAATTGTTGCTTTGGTTAATCTGTTTAAAGGCAATCTCTTTATTTGTAACCTCATCGGCGCGCTGTTTTAACAAATATGGAACTTCTGTGGTATCTTTTCCTCTGATGCCGAAAATCCTTAAATCTTCAAAACCAGCATTTGCATTTTTATACAGTCCATCAGGCAAAGTCATTTTATGCCAAACAGTATTCACGCCGGTTATTTTACGCTTAAATTTATAGGCATTGGTTTGCGCATTTACACCTGTAACGCTGATTAGAAACAGGATAAGTAGTTTAATTTTCAACTTCGGTATCATCTGTAATTAAATGTTTGTATTTGTTGTAAAGGAAAGAAATGATAAGTAACAGTACGCCTAAGGATACAAAAACAATCGTTTTGGAGATGGTACCCAATGAATAAATATCGTAGAAGAAAAGTTTGATTAAGGTAATTCCAAATAAAACCATTGCTCCGATACGCAAGTGTTTTTTGTTTTTTGCCAGTCCCATACCAATAAGGAATAAAGAATAGATACCCCAAAGAATGCTCAAACCAAGTTTGTAACTCGCTTCTGAATGTGATAGTTCTAAAATATTGATCAATTCGCTGCTAATGATCCACAATATTGAAAGGTAAAGCAGGTAATCGAACAGGTTTTTGAAATCTTTTTTCAGCAGGTCCGAACGCAGCAGTTGATAACATTGAACAATAAGTAATATGAAAGATGCAATTGCCAGATACCTGATGCCTATGTTAAACTCACCTATAATGAAATACTTATTCCCGGCAAAGAGGTAGTTATCTCTAAGCTCACTTAAGGTGTACAAACCTAGTGTTAAAAAAGAAACTGTTACAATTAAGTTGATGACCAAATTTGCAACTGCGAGTTCATTGTTTTTAAGCTTTTTAATGTTCAAATAGTTTAATCCTGAAGCAAAAAGCAAGGTATAGATGTAAATCCATGCTGTTTTTAAACTTTCGTAGTTATAGTTGTATTCGCTGATGGGATCTTTTGGGTTAGGGGTAATTTTACTCAACTCTAAAAGATTGTTAAAATATTTAGCAATCTCCGTTGTAAAGGTGATGTAGATTACAAACACTAAAATGCCTGGAATTGAATAACTAAGTATTTGTCTCATCCAGATCCATGCAACAGATTCATCGCTTTCTTTTTTTGAAATACTGAACATCCATAAAAAGCAGGCAATAAAAATACATGCAGTTAAGAAGCCAACATTTAAAATTGGAGTGATAACGATAGTATTATAACGATCATAATAGGTAGTCCAATCTTCAATTAAACTAAAAAAGGCCAGGAATATTAAGGGAAAGGATAGCTTCTCGTAGATAGCTATTTTCTTAACCCGGGCCAGGTAAAATAATATTGCGGCCTCTACAACCCAGAAAATGGTTACCCACCCGCCATCTAGCTGTACAGGCACAGCCATTGTAATAAAGGTGATCACCATGGCAAGGATGAGGTAGAACAGGTTTTTATCTGCCAGTTTTTTCTTATAGATAATCAGGCTTACTATAAAGTGTATTACGGCATTTGCCAAGGTAAACAAGCCAAGCAATTGAGCGCTGTTTTTGTTTTGAGATAATATTAAATAACCTATTCCGTAGTAGATAAATGAATTTAAAAGTAAGATTACAACGTCGCCAAAGCTAAAAACTTCTTTTTTACTTACTTTATAAGCTAAATTGGTGATGTAAAATGTGAGGAAGAATACGGTAGAAAATGAGAGTGCTAAATTAAAATATGGATTGCTGTTACTTAAATCTAGTCGCCATGCGCAAAAGATTAGCCATGTAAGTGCAAATGAAGCATAAAACAAAGGTTTCCAGTATTTTTTGAAACTGAGCACCAATATTCCGATGTTGATAATGGCTATATAGGTAAACAGGATGCCAACTTTCCCTGAGCCATCGCTCAATAAAAATGGCACAGCATAGGCACCCACTAAACCAATATGAGCAATTACCTGTTTGTTGTAGTTAATTGCTGCTACAACAGTAAATGAAGTGAATACGACCATCAATCCAAAAGCTATTGCCTGTGGAATTAAGGCATAAAAATCGTAGGCAGCATAGGTTATTAAATACATGATGGCAATTGCACCACTAACCAATACGGCAGAAAAATTTTCATATTTGGCTTTTAGTTTTATCGCAAAAGCGATTAAACCGGCTCCAACAGCATAACCCAATACAATCCTGGTTAATGGGCTCACCATATCATGATCGATGGCATATTTAGCACCTATGGCTACACCGATAATTAGAATCAGGATACCGATTTTGCTGATGAGGTTTTCGCCGATAAACTTTTCGAAATCGGATTTAACCATATTTTCACGTTTAAATCGATCGGCGAAATTAGGTTGCGCAGGATTTACCGGAGCTGATGGGCGTAGGGGAAAAGGTTGAGGTGCTGCAGATTGTTGTATAACTTGAACCGGCGGTGTATTTCTTGGTGGAGGGGCAATTGTAGGTTCAGGGTTGCTTATGGGAGCTACAGGTGCGGAACCTGGCGATTGCAATGCTTTAACTTCATTCCTTAAAGCTTGAATTTCGGCTTCAAAACCTTGTTGCCTAAGTAATAGGTTTTCGAGCTTAATTAAGAGCAGGTTTAGTTTTTCGGAATTATCCATTTTATATTTAGGTAGTGCGTAATTTTACTTTACTAAATATAGGAATGTATTTGTATAAGGAGATGAATATAATAAATGTGGTGTGTTGATTTTTTTTATTTTAATTTTTGCATAGTTTACCACCCCTTGCCCCTCCTAGAATAGGAGGGGAGTAGAAGGTGCTATGGCGAAGTTGGTGTCTTTTGTTCCAGTTTCTGGTTCGAACCTTGAAATACCAGTAATCAGCTCCCTTCCTTATTTTCAAGGAGGGGTGGTTTTTTAAAACATGATCTAATTGCCTTGCAAACTATTTCTTCTTGCTTTTTAGGTATTTGACATTATTGAGAGCCATGAATCATTATAATGTTTTTATTTTAATTTTTGCATAGTTTACCACCCCTTGCCCCTCCTAGAATAGGAGGGGAGTAGAAGGTGCTGTGGCGAGGTTGGTGTCTTTTGTTCCGGTTTCTGGTTTGAACCTTGAAATAAAAGGATCTATGAAAAGTATTTATACCAGTAATCAGCTCCCCTCCTTATTTTCAAGTAGGGGTGGTTTTTCAAAACATGATCTAATTGCCTTGCAAACTATTTCTTCTTGCTTTTTAGGTATTTGACATTATTGAGAACCATGATTCATTATAATATTTTTATTTAATTTTTGCATAGTTTACCACCCCTTGCCCCTCCTAGAATAGGAGGGGAGTAGAAAGTGCTATGGTGAAGTTGGTGTCTTTTGTTCCAGTTTCTGGTTTGAACCTTGAAATACCAGTAATCAGCTCCCTTCCTTATTTTCAAGGAGGGATGGTTTTTTAAAACATGATTCAATTGCCTCGCAAACTAATTCTTCTTGCTTTTTAGGTATTTGACATTATTGAGAGCCATGATTCATTATAATATTTTTATTTAATTTTTGCTCAGCTTATCACCACTTGCCACTCCTAGAATCGGAGGGGGTAGAAAGTGCTAAAGTAGGGTTGTACTTTTTTTAAGAGAACACTTCATTTAGAAATGCGGAGACGTCATTTAGAAATGCGGAGACATTATTTAGAAATGCGGAGGCATCATTTAGAAATGCGGAGACGTCATTTAGAAATGCGGAAGCATCATTTAGAAACGCGGAAGCATCATTTAGAAATGCGGAGACGTCATTTAGAAATGCGGAGACATCATTTAGAAATGCGGAGACATCATTTAGAAAGCTTGATGTATCATGTGAAAAAAAACATCTGATAATATTGGTCAGATAAATTCATTATTTTTACAGTAAAATTTTCTAATGGAATTATCTTGCCCAATATCGGCCGAAAGAGTAAATGAAAACGTAGTGAGAATAATTGCCTTTATGGTTGCTATAATCGCAATCGGGTGTATCGTATTTTCTAACTATTGGGCAATCTTTTTTTTACTTTTAGATTTCGCCTCAAGGGCATTTACATCAGGTAAGTTTAGCTTATTGAAATTTATAGCTATAAAAATTTCTAATACGCTTTCACTCTCGCCAAAAATGAAAGATCTGGCACCAAAAAAGTTCGCGGCAACCTTGGGCTTTGTATTTTGCCTGTTGATTACCGCGACAGTTTTATTTGATTTACCCACACTTGCTTTAATTCTTACTGCAACAATGACTGTCTTTGCTCTTTTAGAAAGCTTATTTGCAGTTTGTGTAGGTTGTTATATTTATTCTTTTTTACAAGTTTTTAACAAAAAGAAGGAAGCATAATTTATTTCTTTAAAGCCTCGCGTACTTTAGGGGCAATTTTGCTTCCAAATAGCTCAATAGATTTCATCAGTGCTGTATGAGACGGTCCACCAACATCCATGTGAGCCGAGAAGCGAGTTAATCCAAAGGTTTCCTGCATCGCTAAAATTTTATCTACCGATTCATTTACATCTCCAATAATCAATGCGCCACTATTGCTTCTGCCAGCATCGAATTGATTGCGCTGATAAGGTGCCCAGCCCCTCGATTTACCGATCCTATTCATCTGGGCAGAATAAAGCGGATAATAATAATCAGCAACTTCGTCGCTGTTTTCTCCAAATAAAGCATGCATATGCACACCTACTTCAAATTTATCCATATCATGTCCGTAAGCTTCGTAAACCTTTTTATAGTAATCAAAAAGTGGTTTAAACTGTATCGGTTGACCGCCAATAATGGCAAACATTACAGGTAAACCCAATCTCCCTGCACGTTCTACTGATTCTGGTGTACCACCAACGGCCACCCATATTTTTAAATTATCGTTTATCGCTCTTGGCAATACTTCCTGGTTGTTTAGTTCTGGTCTGAATTTACCTTTCCAGCTAATTTTGGGTGCTGCATTTATTTTAAGAAGCAGGTCTAATTTTTCTTCGTAAAGTTCGTCGTAATCTTGTAGGTTGTAACCGAACAAAGGGAAAGATTCGATGAAACTTCCGCGGCCGGCCATTAATTCTGCTCTGCCGTTCGAAATTAAATCTATCGTTGCAAAATTTTGATACAGTTTAACCGGATCGGATGAACTTAACACCGAAACGGCACTACTCAGTTTAATGTTTTTGGTTATTGTAGCCGCGGCAGCCAATATAATTTCAGGACTTGATACTGCATAATCAGGACGATGGTGTTCGCCGATACCATAAAAATCTAAACCCACTTCGTCCATGAGTTTTATTTCTGCTATAATTTCCTGAAGTCTTTGCTGAGCGGGTTGGATTTCTCCTTTTGCATTGATCTGCAAATCGCCAAACATACCGATACCTAATTCCATAATGTTAAATGATTTTAGCAAAGTTAATGGATCAGGATGAAGTGCTTTTTGATGTATGGTAAGAAAAGAGAAGATTAAACATTTAGTTTATGCTCATTACAACCTGAGTTTTTATACTGGCCTAAATGAACTAAACCCGATTGGCGTGGATGCCGATTCTTTATCGGCAGAAACAAAAGCGGGACTATCGAATCCGATTAGCACTGATTTTGCTTTCCAAAACAAAAAAACAAATGTATTGGTCTCAAATAGCAGGAAAGATCCTGAAATAAATTCAGGATGACGTACCGAGGCTGAAAACTGCCAATTGGCAACTGAAAACTACTCTATTTTCTTTCCCTTCATGGCGGTAGAAATCGCTGCATCCATTACACGCTCGGCAAATGGACGGGTAAATTCATTCAACTCATCAGCTTTTTTCAGAATCGTATCTTTTTCTTGGGTAGCCAGAGCGGTTTTTAGTGCCTCGATATGTGCTACGGTTTCGGCGATTTCAGTTTCAGATAAATGTTCTGCATGTTTTTTGATAAAACCTTCAGCCGTGTAAACCAATTGTTCGCCTTCGCTTCTCGCTTCGATGAGCATACGTTGTTCTACATCACTTTTGGCGTGTTCTATACTATCTAGCAGCATTTTCTCTACAGTATCATCACTTAAGCCATAACTAGGGGTAATTTCAATTTCTTGTTTAACACCCGAGCGTAACTCAATCGCCTGAACGGTCAAAATTCCATCGGCATTCAATAAAAAGTTGATATCTACTTTCGGTAAACCGGCAGGCATTGCAGGGATTCCTTTTAAATCGAACTCGGCAAGCTTTCTGTTTTCTTTTACCAGATCGCGTTCGCCTTGATAAACGGAGATTTTCATGTTTACCTGTCCATCTATAGAGGTGGTATATTGGCGGCCAGCTTTGGTAGGCACTTTACTGTTTCTGGCGATAATTACATCCATTAAACCGCCCATCGTTTCGATGCCCAATGAGAGTGGCGTAACGTCCAATAACAAAATATCGGAACGGTTTCCGGCCAAAACATCAGCTTGTATTGCCGCACCAAGTGCTACTACTTCGTCTGGATTAATATTGTCTTGCGGTTTTTTGCCGAAGAAATTTTCTACAGCTTGCTTAACAAATGGTGTTCGGGTAGAGCCGCCCACTAAAATTACCTCGTCTATATCGCTGGCAGATAAATCGGCATCTTTTAAAGCATTTTTACAAGCGGTGATGGTTTCTTCAACCTTTGCTGCAATTAACTGTTCGAAAGTTTGTTTATCCAGTGTACACCAAATTTCCCCAACCTGTTCGTTGTATAAATTTTGTGTTGATAGAGCTTTTTTAGCCGCCTCAGCCTGTAAGCGTAAGCTTTGCATCAAAATATTATCCTGTGCAACTGTGGCTACATCAAGATTGTTTTTCTCTAACCAATAATTTAAAATGGCACGGTCGAAATCATCGCCGCCTAAATATGTATTTCCGTTTGTGGCTAAAACTTCAAAAATGCCGTTCTGGATCTGTAAAATGGAAACATCAAATGTTCCTCCGCCTAAGTCGTAAACTGCAATGGTTTTTTGCTGCGAAGGATCTAAACCGATTCCATAGGCCAAACTTGCTGCAGTAGGCTCGTTTACGATACGCATTACATCTAAACCTGCCAGTTTTCCGGCATCTCTTGTGGCCTGGCGCTGACTGTCGTTAAAATATGCCGGAACAGTAATTACCGCTCTGTTAACGGGAGTTTTTAAAGCATGTTCTGCTCTTGCTTTCAGCTCTTTTAAAATTTCACCCGATAATTCGATCGGAGTATAGAAACGGTCGCCAGCGTGGATTTTAACCAATGCATCGCTATCATCATCTATAATTTTATAAGAGAAAATATCCTTATGTTCGGCTACATCTTTGTAAGAACGGCCAAGTAATCTTTTTACCGAAAAAATGGTGTTGGAAGGATCGGTAGTTAAAAACTCCTTTGCCTCGTTACCTACAACGGCTTCATTTTGGCTATTGAAATATACCACTGATGGTACCAATATTCCTTTACCTGCATCGTTAATTACCTGTGGATTTTTATCTGGATTGATAAATGCCACCAAACTATTGGTTGTACCTAAATCTATTCCAACTATAATTTCTTCCTTCTGAAACGAACCTGTAGCAAGGTTAATCGATATTTTTGCCATGACTGCAAATTTACAATAATGTTGTAAGGTTTAAGGGATGAAATGTTTTAATGTTGTCAAGATTGAAATTTGTATTTCTTAAATCTGATTATGATTGGGAAATGAGGGGTTCGGTAATTCTTTGATTGCATCAAGTTTATTTTACAAAGATTGTATTGCCTTAGTACAAAATTGTTTAGGTTTTTTGTAAATAGATTATTCTGTGTGTTTGTCAGTATGAGGGATAATTTATTTATAAAAATCAATATTAGTGACAGATAGTTTTGATACTGTTTATTGACCTGGAGAAAATCGTCATTGTGAGAAAGGCTTTTTCAGCCGACGAAGCAATCTTTCTAGTACGGATCGCTAGCAGGAAAGATTGCTTCGTCGTACCTCCTCGCAATGACGACAATTAAATTGGAGTCTGTCAATGGTAGCGGAGTCGAAGACTTTTTACATTAGTTAATTGTTAAAAGGGATGATTACTCTTTTTTAAATCTGATTATAATTTGGAAATGAGGGGTTCGGTAATTCTTAGGTTGCAGCAACCCTGCTGTTCCTCCCGCCGGTTGAAGGATCGGCTCCGTGCCATCAGGTTTATTTAACAAAGGTTAGCGGTGGATTAAAACATTAGTTTATATCAGGAGTATGATTAAAGCTTTGGCTAAAGACTCTGGACTAAAGACTTCGGACTATCTCTTATTTTTCTCTTCAATCCACAATGACATATATTTTGTGCTTTGTATGGTGTGGTGATTTAAAATCTGTCCGAAAAAATTATTCTGCCTGTGTGTAATTAAATCTGCAGCCAGTTTTTCTACATCATTTATAAATTGATCAGCATAATATTTGGCAGCATATCGCTCATTAATGATATGAATTCCATTATGTTGGGCAATTTGCCAGGCATTTTTATCTTGGTATAACTTTACAGCTTCATTTATAAATTGATCCAAATTGTCTTCAATATTGCCATTCCAATCTAAATTGCCTTTCATGGCTTCGGCACCAACAGATGTGGTAACCGATGGCGTGCCTACGTGCATGGCATCTATAAATTTACCTTTTACACCTGCACCAAATTGAATTGGGGCAAGTAATATTCTATGTTTTGAAATGGTTTCTTTCGCATCTGCTGCTCTTCCTTTGATTAGGAACTTTTCACTTTTGTTATCCAACTGCAACACTTTTTGAGATGGATAAGCGCCATAGATATTTAATTGTGCTTGTGGAAGCTTTTTCCTGAGTGTTGGCCATACCCTGGTTTTTAGAACTTGTACGGTATTCCAATTGGGTTCGTGAAGGAAATTGCCAATAAAAATAAAATCCACCCGATTTTCAAATGGGGTCCAGTTTTTGGTCGTATCGGGAGTGATTTCTTCTTCAAGAAAAGGAAGGTAATAAATCAGTGAGGAATCAATTTTAAATTGTGTTTTTAAAATATCCATCTCTGCTTCGGAAATAATTAAAGATAAATCGCAGCGTAAAATCGAGGCAATTTCTCTTTTAGCCGCATCGGAAAATAAATCTAAGGCTTGTTTTTTCTTATCGCTATGCTGACGGGCGCTTCTCAGGAAATGTAAATCTTCGGTATCTAAAATTCTAAACGCATCAGGGCATTCCTGCTGAACCCGCCAGCCATACTGTTCTTCTACCATAAAACGATCGAAGAGTACGATTTCTGGAGCTAATTCTTTCAGAAACGCATTAAAACTTTCGTCGTTCAGTTTGATTTCTTGCTCTGTAACACCAGTTACACTAAAATTGTAACTGAAATCGCTTTTTGACGCTGCTGATGCAAATGTGATTTGATAACCTTTAGCAAGAAATAAATCAACCAATTGGATCATTCTGGTTCCTGCTGCCGATGAAGTGGGTTCGGGCCAAACAAATCCGATAATTAACAATTTCTTTGCTGTCATGACTTAAAATTTCTGCAAAATAAGGGCTTTTTAGCTCACAATTTTAAAACCGTGCCGATTATTTCTAATTTTGCAACTCAATTACAAAGCACTACATGTTAGGATTAAAATTATTGACAGACCCACGTTGGGCAAATATTGCGGAATCGAATTTAGAGGAAATTTTATCTGACCATGCCTGGTGCGAACAAAAAGCGGCAACTAATGCCATTACTTTAATCACCCAAAATTCTGAATATCAGGACCTGGTAGATGAATTAACGGCTATTGCCATCGAAGAAATGCAGCATTTCCAGATGGTAATTGAAATTATAAAAAAACGTGGATATACTTTAAGCAGAGAGCGGAAAGACGATTACGTTGGCCGTTTGGTAAAGTTTAGTAAAAAAGATGGAAGCCGGAATATGGCTTTTATTGATCGGCTTTTGTTTGCCGCAATGATCGAAGCCAGAAGCTGTGAACGTTTCAGGGTACTTTCTTTAAATATAAAAGATCAGGAACTGGCCAAGTTTTATCACGAACTGATGGTTTCGGAAGCTGGACATTACACTACATTTTTAAACTTTGCACGTAAATACAGTACCGATGTTGATGTAGATAAACGCTGGAAAGAATGGTTGGATTTTGAAGGAGAACTGATTCAGAGTTTTGGAAACAGAGAAGCTATACACGGTTAGTTCGGTTTGCAATTTTCAGTTTTTCATAACCAACTGAAAAGAAGATTAATTGCGTTGAGGGTTTTTAGTGATCCAACTTTCTGATGAACCGCGGGATAAGCTTTTTTCTAAATCTTTTTTATGGTAATTATATAACCACAATACAATGTCTTGATAGCTATTAATGCCTTTTTTCTGGTTATTTAGTTTCAACAACCGATCAAAAGCTACGCTCATATACTTCGACATATCAGAATTATTCTTTAGCCAAAACTGGTTTTCTGTCTTAAAATCGGCCAATACAGTTGAAGCAATGCGATCAAAAATCATTTGGTAATCATCTGGAGATTTTATTTTAATTTCCCACAAAATACTACGGAACATATAATAATAACCAGCATATTGGAAATTAATATCTTCACTTTTGATTGCGGTGATGTAACCTAATAAATTGGCTTCATCTTCTTTTGCAATACCTGTTTGATGTGCTATTTCATGGCAAATGGTAAAGGGTAGTGTAAAAGGTGGCAAATCCATATTTATATTTGCTTCACCACTTAAGGGGTTGTAGTAACCTTCAATACCACTTTTTGTAATATAGCTGGCAAATAAACAAGGTTTTATACTTGGTACAGGATAATTAAAAACAGCATTGTGCTTGGCTTGTGTTTGATAACTTAAGGTTGCTATTTTAGACAGATCGGCAATTGAATATCGCTTCGGTCTGCTGTTCATGCTATCAATCTTCAGTTTTAAATAATTGATCTTAATGAGGTAATATTTCCCTAGCGTTACCAGCTGTGCTGTGTTGTATTTATCGTTAGCAATGCCGAGTTTTTTTGCAATTGCTGGTCTTGAGTAATTTAAGGCCCAACTGAGTTTGAAAACGAGATAAAGTAGTAAAATAAGATTTAGGCATTTAATGCCCACCTGTTTTAGATTGATTTCTTTTGCTTTAACTTTTTTGAAAGTTTTAAAAAAATACCACAATAGATAAGCAATCAATAAGATATAGGTGATATCGCCAATTGCAAAGGAAAAAATAGAAGATATAAATCTTAAAACAACAGCGATGTAGGGGTATATCGCAATAGAATAGCATTTTTCTACTGCAAATGGGAATAAGCCAACAATAAAGATTAGGAAAGCGAGGCCAAGCAAAATAACTGACTTGAATAGCGATTTACGAGCTATCATATTTATTTATAATGACCTTTTAATGAATGGATGTGTAAAGCATCGTTTAATATTTAATAGATTATTCTGTGCTCTCCATTTATTCTTCGGGACCATAGACTCGACAAATCATATTTTAAAGATTCTGGTTTGCCGATTCCTGTGTATGGGTGTTCTAGAATGTCGATAATTAACTGTTCAATTTTTTTCTGAATAGCTTTATTGCCAGATTTTTTCCAGTAGTTTAAATGCTCAATAGCTTTTGGAGCATATATTACTTCCATAGGTCTTCAACAGAGATTTTTACCCCCTTACCATTTTTGATATCTTCTCGTGCTTGCAAGATATCTTTTACGAATGTTGCATTATACGGACTTTCTTCTGTCTCGAAATCAATTTTCAAAGCTTTCATTACGGCTTTTAGAGCAGTGGCTTGTTCTTTATTTTTCGGATGAGCAATTAATGTTTCCATATAATATCATTGTAATAAACAAATATAACAAATCTATCTTGCAAAAGATAGTCGTTTTCCGATCTGATCCGTCGTGAATTTGCCATTTTGATAAGCTAAATTGCCTGAAACAAAGGTATGTGTTATGCTAGCCTGGAAAGTATCTCCATCAAACGGACTCCAACCACATTTATAGAAATTATTCAGTTTGGTTACTTTCCAGGAATCTTTCAAGTCTACAAGAACTAAATCTGCCCAGTATCCTTCACGGATGAAACCACGTTTTTCGATATCAAAACAAATGGCCAGGTTATGGGCTGTTTTTTCGGCAATTTTCTCTAAAGATATTTTGCCTTGTAAATGCATTTCTAACAAAGCAGGTAATGCATGTTGAACCAATGGTCCGCCAGATGGAGCTTGACTATAAGGTTGCTGTTTTTCTGCTAAGGTATGTGGTGCATGGTCTGTTGCAATCACATCAATATAATCTTCCAGAACACCTTTTAGCACTCCTTTTTGGTCATCTTCGGTTTTTACGGCTGGGTTCCATTTAATGAAATTACCTTTTGAGGCATAATCTTTATCGTTAAACCAAAGGTGATGGACGCAAGCCTCTGCTGTAATTTTTTTATCTTTTAAAGGTGTAATATTATCGAATAAGGCAATTTCTTTTGCTGTAGAAATATGTAAGATATGTAAACGTGTTTGATAGGTTTTTGCCAGCTCGACAGCTAATGACGACGATTTATAACAAGCCTCTGCGCTGCGGATCAGTGGATGCATCTCTATGGTAATTTCTTCTCCGTATTTAGCTTTAAATTCGGCAAGATTATGGCGGATGGTTGCTTCATCCTCGCAATGGGTAGCCACCAATATGGGTGCTTTACTAAAAATATTTTCTAACGTTTTTTCATTATCCACCAACATATTGCCCGTTGATGAACCCATGAAAACTTTAATTCCGCAAACGTTTTTAGGATCGGTTTTTAAAACCTCTTCAATATTATCGTTGCTGGCTCCCATGTAAAAAGAATAATTCGCCAATGAGGTTTGGGCAGCAATTTCATACTTATCGGCAAGTAAAGCTTGTGTTAAAGTATTGGGTACAGTGTTGGGCATTTCCATAAAAGAGGTAATCCCTCCAGCTACGGCAGCCATACTTTCGGTAAAAATATCAGCTTTATGGGTTAAGCCTGGCTCTCTAAAATGAACCTGATCATCAATCATTCCTGGTAAAAGGTATTGTCCCTCAGCATTAATTTCTTTCGCATCAGGTGCAGATAGGTTTTGACCAATTTTGGCTATTAATCCATCTTTTATCAATACATCAGCAACAATTTTTTGTCCTTCATTTACAATTGTGGCGGCTTTTATCAGGTAAGTATTCATGGTTTCAAAGGTAAAAATAGATTTGAGAAGTTAGATAGGAGATTTGAGAATTTTGATGGGATAGTTTGGCGAATGAAGGGTGCTGAACTGAGTTTTTTGCTGCTATTTTGATTAAATAAACCTAAGGGATAGTATTGGGCACGAAGTAAAACGGATAGCGGGACTTTCCGAAAAGAAGAACTACAGGATTTGCTTTGCTAAATAGCTTTGGTCTTTCTGCTTTAGACTTGTTTTTAAGCTTTCCGCTTAAAAAGCCTATCTTTGTGCGCTATGGCAAAATCGTTCGAAGAATTTAAGTTAAACAGGCAAATTTTAAATGCAGTTGCCGATGCAGGTTACACCGTTGCCACACCAATACAGGAAAAAGCAATTGCTCCGGTATTATCTGGGCAGGATATTTTTGGTATTGCTGAAACTGGCACAGGGAAAACCGCAGCTTTTGTTTTACCGATTTTAATGCAGTTGAAATATGCCCAGGGCGATAATCCCAGAGCTTTGATTTTATCTCCAACCCGCGAATTGGCGATGCAGATTGCGGAGCAGGTAAAATTATTTTCTACTTATACTGATTTACGCTCTTTGGTTATTTTCGGCGGGATTGGTCCGAAAACACAGAAAGAACAAATTGCTAAAGGTGTTGATATTTTGATCGCTACACCGGGAAGATTTTTGGATTTGTATTTGGCTGGTGATATCAATACGCAAAGTCTTAAGTTTTTGGTGTTGGATGAAGCCGATAAGATGATGGATATGGGCTTTATTGGCTCTATTCACAGGATCTTGGAAATTGTTCCACGCAAACGCCAGAATTTGTTATTTTCGGCAACAATGAGCGAGCTGGTTCAGAAAATTGCGGGCGATTTCTTAAATAATCCTTTGATAATTGAGGCGTCAGCGCAAGCTACACCTGCGGCTAACGTAACGCAAGCCTTATATTATGTTCCCAACTTTAAAACTAAAATTAACCTGCTGCAACATTTATTGAAGAATGATGAGGCTTTTAACCGCCTGATTATTTTTTGTAAAACAAAAACGGTTGCCGATAATATTTACAGTTTTATCGAACGTAGGTATGGTGCCGAAAATGTTCGCGTAATCCACGCCAATAAGGGCCAGAATACCAGAATCAATTCTATAAACAGTTTTAAGCAAGGTAATATTAGGGTTTTGGTGGCTACGGATGTTGCGAGTAGGGGGATTGACGTGAGTGATGTAAGTCATGTAATCAATTTTGATGTGCCTATTATTATTGAAGATTATGTGCACCGTATTGGCCGTACGGGCAGGGCTTTTGCCAAAGGCGATGCCATAACTTTTGCTACGGAGGCCGAAAAATACTATATCCGCAAGATCGAGAAATTGATCCGTCAGTACATACCTGTAGCCGAAATTCCTGAAGGTGTTTTTATTGATGAAACGCCTTATGAAGAACGTCAGCACATTGCAAAGGAAATCGATATGCAGAAACGTAAGGAAGATCCTGAGTTTAAAGGTGCTTTCCACGAGAAAAAACATGCTGCTGCAATTGAGAAAAAGGTAAGGGAAAAAGCGAAAGCAAAAGCTGGCAAACAGATAAAGAGTTTTAAAAAGGGTAAAAAATTCGATAAGAAAAAGTAATGAACTTAAGGATTACACCTTTAAATATTGTTAGTGCTGCAGGATTGGGTTTGGTTATTGTAAATCTTTTTTCGGAGAAAAGTACAGCACCAAGACATGTAAATATGGAGGGTTTTTATCTCCTTATTTTAGGTTGCTTAGTTCTTGTAACCTTTATTACAGACATTATTTTTCGTTTTACCCTGAAGGATATTAAAAGGATTTGGGTGGTAGAGCTGATTTTTATCGTTATTGCTGCTGTTTTGATGCTGATCCTCGAAAAAGTAGCGTAATTAAACCGTAAAAAAACTCAGTGGCAATTAATCTGTGCGATCAACTCATCTCTGTAATCAAATTAAATAAGCATCTTTGCATCCGGAAAAATTAACCGGTCTAATCGGAGGAATCTATTAAATCGGTGAAATCAATATTAACATGAGAAAAGCAGAAATTAAAATAACCGTTGAGTTAGACGATAACAATATGCCAGAGAACATTCTTTGGGAAAGCACCGATGCACAAACAACGGATCAGGTTCCGGTAAAATCGATGATCCTTGCCCTTTGGGACCATAATTATAAAAACTCAATGCGTATTGATCTTTGGACAAAAGATATGCCTGTTGATGAAATGAAACGTTTCTTTTACGAAACTTTACAAACGATGGGCGATAGCTTTTTAAAAGCCACAAACGAAACATTAATTGTTGAAGATCTACGTGATTACTGTGCCCACTTTGCCGATAAAATGGGGATTATAGGAGGACAGTAGTTGGGTTCATTAGTCATTGGTCATTAGTCATTGGTCATTGGTCATTGGTCATTAGTCATTAGTCATTAGTCATTAGTCATTAGTCATTAGTCATTAAAAAGTGCCAAACAAGTTAGCTAATAAATCATTAACTCCATTACAAACAATTTACCAATTTATCCAATTAACCGATTAACCAAAAAGATGTTAGTATTAAATAAATTCAGGGCTTGGTTAGGCATTTTGTTATGCGTTATCGCAGGTTTCTGCCCAATTTTAAAAGTGCCAATTAAGGGTAACTGGAACTTGTATCAATCTGATGCCCGTTTGTTTCTAATTACCTACGCTATCATTGCTATTTCTGTGCTATTTCTATTTATCAGAAAAGTGGGTGCTTTTAGGTTTATGAGTTTTGTAATGGCCATTTGGTACGTTTTAGCCGTGGTAGCTGTTTATTTTACCGCAAACAACTATACAAAATATGGTTTCGCCAATAAGTTGATCGGTAAAGTTGTGCACTTTCAATGGGGCTGGATTGTACTATTGGTAGGTGTAATATTTTTACTTTTTAGCGTAAAACGCGGCGAAAAAATTACTGCCTAAACCTTTTCGTGCAACTGAGAGGTTAGTTTAGCCACCTCATATCCTTTGGCTTTGCATCTGGCTACAATTTCATCATGGGTTTTCTTCGGCATTGTTTGATTACGGCTCATGATGAACAAAAACTTATGATCAGGGTGGCCCACCACCACATAAGAATAATCATCTGCCAGTTCGATGATCCAGTAATCAACTTTTATAGGCCAAATAAATTGCGCCTGTAATTCTCCTTTATCTCCTTCCTCTGAAGGGAACATTTTCGAACTTCTTGAGTATACCTTGTCATCGCCCGGTTTTTTATAGGTAGTGAAAACATTGTAATAACCATCTTTATTTAGCGTGTACTTTGTTGTAGTTTCGCGACTGCCTTTATCAAAAATGGTAGGGATAGAATATAACGAATACCACGTTCCCGAATATTTTTTTAGGTCTAGTTTGGCCACAGGAACATTTTTTTCCATAGGCAGATAGGATAAAAGAACAAGCAGGAGTGAGCAGATCGTTTTCATAATAGCAAGGTTTTGCTATTATTTACGAATTTGTGCCAAACTTGGTTTTGAAAATATTAATCTGCTGTAAAATAGTCATCAGTATCTTCTTCCAGCGGAATGTAGATTCTTTCCCATTCATCACCATCTACAATTTCCCAAGTATGTCCTTCTCCTGCAGTATCATTGGCAATTAGCACAATCCCAGGTTCGATAATAAAAGTTTCTCCGTTGCTTACGGTAAACTTTAGTTTGCCCTTGAGCGTAATTACATATTGTCTCCTTGGCGCAGGGTGGGGAATTTTCTCTAAGGTTGATACGTCTGTTTGTGCGAAAAAATAGTTCGCGTTAATATGCTGGCGGATAGGAATTGTACCCGTTTCAAATGCACATTTGTCATCTTCAATATTGATTAAACGTATGGCTTTTAAGTAATTGTTGGGCGTTCCGGCTTGATCTGTATTCATCTGCTAATTATTGGGATTAAAATTTTATTTCTGTTTGTCCTTTTTGGGCAACCTCGCGCTCATGCTGAAGCAGCCATTTTTTGCGCCATAAACCGCCCGCATAACCAACAAGTTTGCCACTGCTGCCAATTACCCGGTGGCAAGGTACTACAATGGCGATATCATTTTTGCCATTCGCGGATGCAATTGCTCTTATTGCCAAGGGATGATGTGCCGAAAATTTGGCATATGAGGTGGTTTCGCCAAACGGTATGGTTAATAAATTCTGCCAAACCTTCTGCTGAAAATCCGTTCCTTTTTGTTTCATGGGGAAATTGAAAACTTTTAGCCCACCTTTAAAATAATCCTGTAATTGCCTGGCTACATCTATGGTAAGCTGGCTTTCGGGTATATCTGCAATATCTCTTTCGGCAAAAGTAACGGCATATACAAAGTCATCATCTGCTAGAATTGTTATTTTGCCAATTGGCGTTTCGATAACTGATGCGTAATTCATGTCATAATTAATTTAACCACGGATTTACACAGATAGACACGGATTTGGCACATTCTTTAGTTTACCACGGCTAATTAAATTTTTTAAATTACCTGTAATCCTATTTGTACTATTAAAAAAAAGCCATCTGTGTTCATCCTCTTCATCTGTGGTTCAAACTTTTTTCTACTTACTTAAACCGGGAACAAAATTACAACAATACAACAATTTAAGCGCGCAATATTTATCAATAAAAGTATATTTGCGGTTATGCAATTGGCCAAAGAGGTTAAATATTTAATTCACAAGGAAGTATTGTTAGAGTGGCGTTCAAAATATACCATTAACGGTGTATTGCTATATGTAGTTTCTACTATTTTTACTTGCTACCTGTCGTTTGTGAGTCTTGGTGATAAATTAACATGGAATGCCTTATTTTGGATTATCATGCTTTTTGCCTCTATCAATGGCGTATCAAAAAGTTTTTTACAAGAAACCAAGGGGCAACAGTTATACAGTTATATTCTGGCCAGTCCGGCTGCGGTTTTAATTTCTAAAACGGTTTACAATACCATCTTAATGTTGGTACTTACCACAATCGCTTTAGGTTTTTATACCCTGGTTTTCGATTCCTTTACACCGCCCGATCTGATGATGTATTACATTGCAGTGGTATTGGGCAGTATAAGCTTTTCTACCGTATTTACAATGGTTTCGGCCATCGCGAGCAAAGCAGGAAATGGGGGGATGCTGATGGCCATTTTAAGCTTTCCGATTATTATTCCGGTGTTGATTTTATTAATTAAACTGGCAAAAAATGCTGTTGATGGCTTACCATGGGAAAATAGTTACGATGAAATAGCGATGTTACTGGTGGTGAATGTACTGATGGTGGCAACCTCTTTATTGTTATTTCCTTACCTTTGGAGGGATTAATTAATGATTGAATGATTGAATGATTGAATGTTGAATGAGAGATAATTGAATGAGAGATTTGAATGACAGAATGGAGAATAATTTTTACTCATTCAAAATCGATCACTCAATAATTAAAAAATGATAGAATAAGCGATTGATTGAATGGAAGGTGCATTCACTAATTCAATCATTCGAAACCCAATAATTAAATATACGTATGAATAAAACCTGGTGGAAAATTTTAGGTTCAGTTTTGGTAATTTATACCGCAGTTGCCGGTTTATTACTCGGTGTACCACACTTGCCAATACTAAATGAAACAATTCGTAATTTGTATTTCCATGTTCCGATGTGGTTTGCCATGATTGTACTTTTTTCGATCTCTGTATTTTACAGTATCAAATCGTTGAGCACCAAAAGTGAAATAGACGATATCAAAGCTGTTGAAAGTGTAAATGCAGGTATTATTTTTGGTATTTTGGGCTTAATCACCGGAGCCATATGGGCAAAATATACATGGGGCCAGTTTTGGAGTTTTGATCCCAAACAGAATTTTGCTGCCATATCAATCTTATTGTACTTCGCCTATCTGATTCTCCGCAATGCCATTGACGAAGAACAGAAAAGAGCGAAAATTTCGGCTATTTACAATATTTTTGCCTTCCCGATGATGGTAGTGTTACTTTTCGTACTACCACGTTTAAAAGATTCATTACATCCAGGCAATGGAGGTAATCCTGGCTTTAACAGTTACGATTTAGATAGCCGGATGCGTATGGTGTTTTACCCTGCCTGTTTAGGCTGGATTTTAATCGGTTACTGGGTTTATACCATCCGTTTCAGAATACGTTCAATAGAAAACAAACAACAACATAACTAAAATGAAGAAGATATTTTTCTCCCTGGTATTAATGATGGCCACCCTGCAGTTATTTGCGCAGGATAATGGCGTAGAGATGGCCGATAGCCTTCGTAGCAACGGAAAGATTTACGTTGTTGTAATTTGTATCGTAATCATTCTTGTAGGCTTACTTGCTTATCTTTTTGCTATTGATAAAAGATTGAAGAAAATTGAAAAAGAAAGCCAAAACAATAAATAATTGCCTCCTAACAGCTTATTGTTAAAGGCAAATTTTGATTTCAAACTGTAATAAACGAATACATTATTTCTAATAGTTATTCTGTTTTTGTGTTTATCGTGCTGTTAAATAGGTTGTTATCTTTTCTTAAGTCTCTAATTAAAGATACAGGCCAGTAAAGACATAAAATACCTACAACGCAGTATTGTTTTTTGGTTATTTATTCATCAAGTTTGGTTAGTTATAAATTAAATCAACGGGACGATTTAGATTAACTTTGAGAAGTGATCAACATTATTGGTCACTTTTTTTATGCCTTATTTTTTATGGTTAATTACAATATTCGTAATTTTAATCTCATTTTAATCTTTCGTTTGTTGAGTGTTGCAATAAAAGGTTGGTTTAAATATTTTTTTTATAATTTTTTTTTTGGTCAAAATAAACTTAAATAAAAGCGATAAAAATGGTAGTTTTTATGGTGCTCATTCAACCCTATATCTGCGTTTAAATATGTTTTAATGTTGTTTTTGAACAGTTTTCTATAATTGGTATAAATGCCGTTGTTAAGCTAAAACAGCGTGGTGTTTGCTTTACACTAAGTCTTTTTTCATTTGGATATGTGCGGTTTTTTTAGGCAATTTTGCATCGAAAACTTATTCATATAAAAAATAAATAATGGCTAATCTAGCAGACGAGAACAAGTTCTTTGCAGATGTTTGTAAAAACTTTGACAGTGCGGCTCAATTCACCAATCATCCAGAAGGTTTATTGAACCAGATTAAAACATGTAATAGTGTATATCGTTTCCAGTTCCCAATACGCCGCGGAAACGGTTTTGAAGTAATCGACGCTTGGCGTGTAGAACACTCTCACCACATGAGCCCTACAAAGGGTGGTATCCGTTACAGTGAAATGGTTAACGAAGATGAAGTTATGGCACTTGCAGCCTTAATGACGTACAAATGTGCGATTGTTAACGTTCCTTTCGGTGGTGCAAAAGGTGGTATTAAAATCAACACAAAACAATACAGTGTAGCCGAATTGGAAACCATTACCCGCCGTTATACAACAGAATTAATTAAGAAAAATTTTATAGGTCCCGGTATCGATGTTCCTGCTCCTGATTATGGATCTGGCGAGCGCGAAATGAGCTGGATTGCCGATACGTATATGACTATGAATCCAGGTCAGCTAGATGCCCTTGGTTGCGTAACCGGTAAACCAATTGCTTTACACGGAATCCGTGGCCGTAAAGAGGCTACTGGCCGTGGTGTGGCTTATGCCGTACGCGAATGCGTTGATGTTGCAGAAGATATGGCTAAAATCGGTTTTAAAGCTGGTTTAGGCGATAAAAGAGTGATTGTGCAAGGTTTAGGTAACGTGGGTTATCATTCTGCTAAATTCTTAGCTGAGTTTGGTGCTACCATTGTTGGTTTGTGTGAGTTTGAAGGTGCTATTTATAATGCTGATGGATTAAATGTTGATGAAGTTTTTGCACACCGTAAAAACACAGGTTCAATCTTAGGTTTTCCTGGTGCTACCAGCTTTAAAAATTCTATGGAAGGTTTAGAGCAGGATTGTGATATCATTGTTCCGGCGGCATTGGAAAACCAGTTTACTGAACTTAACATTCGCAACATTAAAGCAAAAATTATCGCTGAAGGTGCAAATGGTCCAACTACACCAGAAGCAGAAGCAATTTTTACTGAAATGGGTGGTATCATCATCCCTGATATGTATTGTAATGCAGGTGGTGTTACGGTTTCTTATTTTGAATGGTTGAAAAACCTTTCTCACGTAGCTTTTGGCCGTATGGAAAACCGTTATGCAGCAAATTCAAACGCGAACTTAATCAATACTTTAGAAAACTTAACCGGTAAAACAATTCTTCCAGAGCACCGCTTGATGATTGTTAAAGGAGCTTCTGAAATGGAATTGGTAAACTCTGGTTTAGAAGATACCATGATCCACTCATACCACGAAATCCGCGAAACGTTGAAGAATAAACCAGCAACCCAAACCTTAAGAACGGCTGCTTTCGTAAATTCTATCGATAAAATTGCTGTTTCTTATATGAACTTAGGCGTTTGGCCATAATACTTAATTTGTCATCCTGAGCTTGTTGAAGGAGCATAAATATAAGCCTTGCAGGATTCAAAAACTGCAAGGCTTTTTTTGCGTCCAGGTTTTTATTAAGATGGGCCACCACAGCCATCTCCAAATCGATATATGTTCACAAAACAAAGTTAATTGTGATAAGGTGGTTATCTTCCTGAGCCTTTCGAAGAATAATAGCGACGTGATAAGGCTTCTATGTTTTTTTTGGAAATGATTGGCCTGTAGTTCTTGGGGGGCATCAGTCCCGCTTTACGCTTTATACCGATGAAAGGATCGGTATGTCCGCTTTAATCGGGTTTATGAACATGGGGTTGTGTACTTTACAGCCCAACAAATGAAATGCTATTTTGGCCACTTAGCCCCGGTTGAAGTGTTACCCTGCAGCAACGAGGCACGAGGAAGCGAAGCGTAAAAGCGCAAAACGGGATGAAAGTTTTTGTTTTGAACAGGCTTTGCGCTCCAAATAATGCGTATTTTACTTTTTGATAGGAGTAATTTTCTTTTTAACAGACAAATTAAAATCTAGCGAGCTGTTGAATCCATTTTTAAATGTTTTTAAAAGTTGGATCAAGGCATTGGCATCCTCATTTAAAAATAAAAGCTCCGATTCAAGTTTGATTTTATCTTTTCCTATACTTTTAGCTTTAATTTCCATTTGGCTAAAGTTGCGCAGATTTTCAGCAATCAGCGGCATTGGCATTTGCTTCAAAAGTTTTTTAAAATCTACTTTAAAATAAAAGAAATCTTCAGCTGGTATCCTTTTAAGATCGGGCTTAATGCTTTGTAACGTACTCAACTGAACATTACCACCATTGCCTTTAAAATAAGTTTGATACAATGGAATCATGGTTCTGCTGATTTTTCCTGTCGGTTGATCCAAAACACCTAATGATTTTAGATACTCACTTACTTCCTGATCATTGGTGCTCATGTTAATCGCAATAGATGGAATCTTACGGTCCTGAAGTATTTTTTTCTCCACGCGCTCAAAATCATCATTGTATTCATAGCCTACAACAGTATCTACTTGCGTAATGGTGTTCGTCCATTCGAAATCGAGGTAATCTTTGTAGAACTTTGAAAAGTTGTATTTTGAAAGAATAGAAGGGCTTGTCTCCAGATTTTTCTTTGGTAAATTGGATTTATACTTTCCATTTATCCACATGCTCACCGTGCTTTCAGGATTTAAAACCCTGTGTTGTGGTTTAGTTGCCGGTTCGATCAATTTACTGTTAAATTCATTACTAAAACTGATTTTTCCATCCGTAAAGTTAACCTTGCATAGGTTTTCGGCATCCTGAAACAGAATATGATCGGAAAGATCCACTAAGTTGTTAAATTTACTTTCACCAATTTTAACCATTTTCTTTTGGTTCAGTATTTCTGCCATAGCAGTTTTTACCTGTTCTTTTTGTGGGGAAAAGACTAAAACTGCATTAGTTTTGTTAAATAAAATACAAATAGTCGAATCTTTGGACTGGTAGAAACCTAAATCTTTTTTTATTAATGGCACCGAGGTATTTTTTGTAATAAAATGATTAAATGCCAAGGTATCTGTTAGCTCAAAAGTTGAGAAAAAGGTAGTTTTTGCTTTTCCATTCAAGGTGTATAGATAAATGTTTGCGGGAATTTTTAGCCCTGTGTTTAAATCATTGATTTTTTCCTTTATTCCTTTTTTATCGGTTCCCGAGTATTGTTTTGGATGCTTTATATAACTCAGCGCTATAGTTTTATATAATTCATCAACATTAATTTTTAGCAACGCATTGGAAGAAACAGGAATTGATATATTATTTGCCTGTATTTGTCTGTATTTGAAAAAGCCGAAGTAACAGATCAGCAGCAATATTACTATCACTGCTGTTATTTTTAAAAATTTCTTCATAGAGATTGGTTCATTTGTTCACTGGTCAATAGTTCATTTGGTCTTACTGTTGATTAAAAGGCTCAAAGCTTTCAACTTACCAGCTCTTAGACTCCGCTACCATTGACGTTGTTTTGCAATTATTTTAATGAGCAATTTAAAGGTATTTGCATTTCCTCCCAGCTAGGCCAAAGCACCTCATCCACGTTCAACTAAGACACGGCCTACCAAATTTTTCGGGCCCCACAGACCAAGCCACTCTACTGGCTTCCAAAGAAAACGGCACAGCCCTCATGAATGTTATTGAAAACTACAACCAAAAATGAATAAATTTTCAGTCGGCATTTTTTGTTTTTTCACTTGTTCCGTTTTTTTTAATTGTGTTCAAGCTAGCTCTGCTGGTCTTTTTGATGCCAAAAAGAAAGAGCCCTTCGGCGGTGGCGAGCCGAGGCAAGGTTGAGCTAAGGGGCAAAAAAACTGTAAAACCTTTCAACATTCCAACTACTTCGCAGCATTCTCAATTAATGAGAACAAGTATTTCAATGCATTTTCATGTCCATTTGGAATTTCGGCACTAATATCCGCTGAAACCAATCTACCTTTAATCGGGTTCGACTTCATATACACATTGCCCATTTTTTCTAAAGTGCTGTTAAATTTTTTAGCTGTTTCCTCACCACCAATTTCCGAATCTGGCACCTTACCTACAAGGTTTTTGGCATTGAATAAAAAGCTGAAATTGTTTTTACTCAACAAGTCCTTATGCAATTTGCTTAATTTTTTGCTGTTGTATTGATTGTTGCTGATCCCTTGCATTTCGGTTAACGAATTGCCAAAAAATACAATCCCATCTTTAATCATGAAATAAATGTCGATCGGGCTTTTCTTTTCCAGTATTTTATAAATGTTGTTCTCAACAGATACATAGTTTTTGTTTACACCATATTTAATCACTTTGTTGATCAAACGGGTATCATCAGATGAAAACATGAAAAGGAAATCGGGCAAAGTTTCTTTTTTGGTTTTAACTACCTCTTTTTGCTTGTAATCATCATCATATTCGTAGGTGGTGTAAGTAACGTCTTTGGTATTTAATCCGTTAATTACAAACAGTGCATCGCCCTTAACAACTTTGCTTACTGCTTCTTCATCCAATAATAGTGAGATCAGGTCAGCTCCAAGATCAATTTCTTCATCCATTTTTGCGCCTAAAAAAGAACCATAAGTCTGTTTTAATAATTTAGGGAATTCTTCCAAGTAAGCTTTGGTATCAATTGAATAACTCATAAAGCCAAGTGCTTTTTCGCTATTTACATAATTCAGGAATTTTTTGTTCAATTTCCTATCCATGATTTTTTTATAAGCATCTGCCTGTTCCTGAGCTAATTCTAAACCTGTTGAAATGCGGAAACTTTTATTATCCATAAAAAGCTTGGCATTTAAGCTACCATAACCTTTCATAATACCCGCTTTTCCATAAGTACCAAATTCGGGCGCGATGGAGTTGTAAACATCCTGCAGACTTGATACCCATAATTCCGCAATGGCTTTCTGATCTAAACTAGCAGCATAAGATTTATTGGTTTCTATCGATTCGTAATTGCCATTGAAGATCTGATCTGCCTGAGCCGTCATCCAGGCAAGAGCCAATCTTTTTTTCTTTAAATCCTGTTCTGTACGCTCTTGCTGGTAGGCATCATACTTCTCATCTACAATACCACGAACCGGCGTCATCGTGTTAACCGTATCCATTTGCGTATCATTTTCGCTTGCCATCGCATCATCATTATGTTGGTAATGCGGCTTTGTATGAGTTTTTTTCTTAGCTACCTTTTTCTTTTTACTGGTCGTTTTTTTTGCATTCTTTTTCGAAATTGATTTTTTCTGAACTTTTGCTTTTTCCATAACAGGTGCTTCAACAGTTTCAACCATAGGTTCTGCAACCGTGCCATAAGCCGAGTCTACTGCAACGCTATCAACCGCCACCGCTTCATCATAATCGTTCTGGAATCTGATATCTTTAATCCCATAACGTGCAGATTTAACCGAATCGGCAAAAAAAGAACCTTTGATGCTTCCTGTTACAAAATACATCATATTGTTATTCCATTTGATAATGCTCGTGCTATCTGGCAATAATATAGTACGTATTTCGCCTTCTTTTTTAATTTTGTTCTCTTTGTTTTCAATCAAACTTTCAAACTTGGTGGCGTCTTTTATTGGGATTAGGAAACAGTTGTAGGTAATACTGTCGCTTAATTGATTGAAGTAATACGTGTTTTTCTCCAGATTGATCCCAAAGTCTTCGATACTGTTGAAATTTTTATCTAGTGATTTCGATGTTTCTGTAAGCAATTTCTTGCCCACAAAAGATTCGTTAAAATCTTTCACAAACATAAGTTTGAAAACATTGTCGCCTTTTATAGTGGCTACAGTAAAAGCATTTGAGGGTATCTTTTTAACTAAATCTTGTGCTTGTGCCAGTTGAAGTGATAAAAAGAAAGAGATGGCAATTAGAATTTTTTTCATTGAGATGGAGTTTTCGGGGAGTGATGATTTTATTTAGATAGTTGTATTGTATTCGATACGTTAATTTTTCCATTAATTAAATCCATGATGCTGGCCTTTAACATCACCGCTTTTTTGGATTTTGATACATTTGATGCCGGGTTGGTAGTACTTGTTACAAGAGATTCGAAACGATAGATGCTGGTATAGGTTGCGCCATTAAAAACCGCCTTGTCTTTTGCCTTCAATTTATTGAATTCAGTTTTGGCCGTACCAACAGATTGATATTTTCGGTTAAAGGTCTTCGTTGATTTGTTGTATGTGTAAGAAGAGATATTGGTAGCCTTGATTTTTTGTTGAGCAAGGATGTTTTTGGTGATGTTATTGATATTAGCGACATCTTTAAACGAAAAACTAATGGTTGCAATGTAATTGGTAAAATCGCTGTTGCTTCTTACATTCGAAATCCCTTCTGATTTCTTTAAATAAGCTACAGCTTCACTCAGCTCTAGCTGGATTTTTTGTTTACTTGGTACTTTATAGCCTTGTACACTATCCAACAGCATTACCGAGGCTACTTTGGTTTTACTCTGACTCAGGTTTATGGTTAATACAACATCCCCTGTGCCATCGTTTTTTAAGGTAATTTCTTCAACTACCTCAAAACAAGAACTTAGAATGGGTACCAAAATAATAAATAACAAAAGCTTATAAAACTGTTTCAAGTTCATGTTAATCCGGTTTAATGTTTTATTGTGGGATGTAAAAAAGGAATAAAATCTGATAGGCCAAACTTAGTAATTTCGGTGCTAAGTTTTAAGTGCTTTGAGATATTCCTTAAGATCAGTTATAAATAGTAGCCCAAGAAGAAAATATTTTCTGATAAAAATCAGGTAATTGTCAATATAAAGACAAGAAAAATGTAAAAGAATGCTTGCTAAGCCGATTTTTCTATCTTTGTTGCCAGCTTTTACAATACGTATAACCATGAAGAAAAGTGCAATTATAGGATTAATTACCATCGCAATTTCCGTAGGGATTTTATTTAGCTTAAACGCAAATACCGATACCTACTCTAATTTCAAACAGGCCACTCTTTCTGAAAAAGAAGAACATGTTATGGGCTATTGGGAAAAATCTAAAGGTACTTATTACGACGCTGTAAAAGATGCTAACCATTTTTCATTTCACATGAAAGATGAAAAGGGTGAAGTGAGAGAGGTTATTTACGCAGGTACCAAGCCACAGGATTTTGAAAAATCTGAAAAATTGGTTCTTATCGGTAAAATGGATAAGGACAAGTTCTACGCATCGAAAATTTTAATGAAGTGCCCTTCTAAATATAATGATAACCTGGTAGAGGTTAATAAGGACGGCAAAGTCGAAATAAGTAAAGACGGCGAGAAAAAAATATAACTAATTTATTTAATGGATATTCAATTTGTAGGCGAACACCTGTTACCAGGTAAAATCGGACAGTTTTTTATTGTTCTGGCATTTAGTGCATCATTACTATCAACCATATCGTATTTTTTTGCCAGTCGCGATAAAAATTTAGAAGAAAAATCCTGGAGAAACTTAGGCCGTATTGGATACCTGGTTAATTTTGCCAGTATTATCGGTATTGGCGCGATCTTGTTCTATTTGGTACTTGGCCATTATAACGAATACAGTTACGTTTATTTCCACTCTTCAAAGGAATTACCTGTTTATTACATTATTTCTGCCTTTTGGGAAGGACAGGAAGGAAGCTTTTGGTTGTGGGCTTTCTGGCAATCATTTCTTGGTGCATTGCTGATATGGAAAGCCAAATCTTGGGAAAGCCCTGTAATGACGGTTATTGCATTCTCACAGGTGTTTTTAACCTCAATGATCCTGGGGATTGAAATTTTTGGAGAGCGGATTGGAAGTTCTCCTTTCATCCTGTTAAGAGATGCTGTTGATTTAAAAGCAATGGCCCCTGTGGTTTTTGCCAATCCGGAAAATTTTAAAGACTATCTTAAATTTATTACCGATGGTAGAGGATTAAACCCACTATTGCAAAACTATTGGATGGTGATTCACCCGCCAACTCTGTTTTTGGGTTTTGCAAGTATGGTTGTTCCTTTTGCTTACGGAATTGCTGGTTTATGGCAAAAAAGATATAAAGAATGGATTAAACCAGCTATGCCATGGACGCTTTTCGCGGTGATGGTTTTAGGTACAGGTATTATTATGGGTTCTTTTTGGGCTTACGAAGCGTTAAACTTTGGTGGTTTCTGGGCATGGGATCCTGTTGAAAATGCATCGTTAATTCCATGGTTAACCTTAATTGGCGCCGTACACGTAATGATTGCCTATAAAAATACTGGTCACGCCTATTTTACGGCCATTGCATTGGTGTTTTTAAGTTTCTTATTGGTGCTCTATGCTTCGTTTTTAACCAGAAGCGGAATTTTAGGCGATACTTCAGTGCACTCATTTACCGATATGGGGATGTTTGGGCACTTGATTTTATACAATGTGGTATTTGCGGTTTTAGCTGTTGTATTAATTGTAGTGCGATGGAAAGAACTACCAATTACCACCAAAGATGAAGAAACCTATTCGCGCGAATTCTGGATGTTTATCGGTGCTTTAGTAGTAACCATTGCCTGTATCCAGGTAATCTTCTCTACTTCGGTTCCTGTGTTTAACAAAGCTTTTGGAACTAAATTTACGCCGCCGATTGATGCGGTAAAATATTACAACCAATGGCAGGCACCATTTGCAGTATTAATTACCTTAATTTCTGGTTTTTCTCAATACTTAAAATACAAAAGAACAGACCCACGGAAGTTTTATAGCAGTTTGATCTCTGCAATTATTTTCTCTGTTGTGCTAACAGCAGGTTTGGCATATGTGGCTGAGATTTACACCAACACCATGTACATCCTGATTACTTTCAGTTGTTTATTCGCTGTGCTTTCTAACGCTGCAGTATTGTATCAGGCTTTTGGTGGAAAGGCAAAATTGGCAGGCTCAGCAATAGCGCACATTGGTTTTGCTTTCCTGATCTTAGGTGCATTAATTTCAGCAGCTACGAATAAACCGCTATCCATTAATGCGAACAAATTTATCCCGGTAAAGGATTTCGAAAAAACTGAGAAACCTGGTGAAAACATCATGTTATACAAAAACGAACCCAAGATAATGGGTAAGTATACCGTAACCTATGTAGCCGATACTACAGTAGCACCCAATACTATTTATACCCTTAATTTTAAAGTTTTAGATAAAGAAGGTAAGGTTAAAGAAGATTTTAACTTGCATCCGCATGTTCAGGCAAATGAAAAAATGGGCTTAATCGCTTCACCTGATACCAAACACTATTTAACTTACGATGTGTATACGCACATCACCAGTGCTGCAATTAAACAGGAATCGCATGATGATCATGAAGGTCATTCGGATGATGAAAACTACAAAGCACCACGTATTGTTAAGGTTTCGGTAGGGGATACCATCCATACCTCAAGTGGAATTATTACGGTTAAAGATTTAAACAGAAAACCTGTAGCAAAAGATTTAGTATTAGGTCAAGGTGATTATGCTGTGGGTTTACCATTAGAGGTTAATGCGGCCGGTAAAGTTTACAATACAGAACCTATCTTTTTAATAAAAGGCAACAACACTTTCGATTTCGCCCGTAAAATAGACGAGTTAGATTTGAAATTCCGTTTCGCTAAAGTGCTACCTGACGAGAAAAAAGTAGAGCTACAAATTTTTGAGAAACCTCAACAGGCTAAGGATTGGGTTGTTTTTAAAGCGATTGAGTTTCCTTTCATCAATTTATACTGGGCAGGTACCATTGTAATGGTTGTTGGTTTCTTACTTTCAATTTTCAGAAGAAGAAAAGAAGCTAAAGTAGCATAATATCATGAAAGTCGTTTTATTAGGTTCGGGAAATGTTGCCACACATTTGGCCAAGGCTTTAAAAGCCATAGGCGAAGAGGTAATACAGGTTTACAGCCCAAACCTTAATAATGCAAAGTTATTAGCTGATTTAATAGCCGCTGAAGCTATAAACGATTTAAATGATATTAAAGAAAATGCTGATTTATATATAATCTCGGTAAAGGACGATGCCATTGAAACTGTTGCGCAATCATTAAAAAATATAACTGGTTTGGTGGTGCATACGTCTGGCACTACAGATATTAATACTTTATCCTCGGCGGTAAAAAAAGCTGGCGTTTTTTATCCTTTGCAAACTTTTTCTAAGGAGAAGGAGATTTCATTTGAAAATATTCCACTTTGTATCGAAGCAAGTGATGAAGATCAGCTGAGTATTTTAAATAATCTGGCGACCAGAATTAGTCGTCAGGTGTATCAACTTGATGGTGAAAAAAGAAAAGTATTACACCTTGCAGCGGTGTTTGCCTGTAATTTTCCGAATCATCTTTACGCTTTGGCCAATAAAATTTTAAACCAGAATGGTTTGGATTTCGAAATCATCAGACCTTTAATTGCCGAAACGGCCGACAAGGTAATGAGCAATCTGCCTGAAAATGTGCAGACTGGGCCAGCAGTTCGGGCTGATGAAAGCACTTTAAATAAGCATTTGAGCATGTTAAAAACTATGCCCGAATTGCAGAACATTTATCAAACATTAAGCGATAGCATAAAATTAATGCTGAAATAGTATTATTACGGCTTTTGCTTATTACTTTTGCAAAATAATTATGAGCATTTTTAAACTAAAAATAAATTTTGAAGAAGCAGATCACGAATCTATTGAATTGCCAATAGCAGCTGGTGAATCTGTTTTAGATGTTTGTCTGGATAACGGGATCGAATTACAACACAACTGCGGGGGTGTTTGTGGTTGCAGTACCTGCCACGTATATGTAACAAAGGGTATGGATAATATCGAAGAGATTTCTGATAAAGAGGAAGACTTTATCGATAGAGCAGTCCGTCCGAAAATTACTTCCCGCTTAGGCTGCCAATGTGTGGTAATTAACGGCGATATCGAAGTTACCATTCCAGATCAGTCTGACTTTATGGGGCACTAGGTTTAGTCCTGAGTCCAAAGTCTTTAGGCGGGAGTCTAAACCTTCCAACATTAAAACATTTCAACTTTACAACAACAACAAAACATGAACAACGATAAATTTGCTTTACCTTTTTACTGGAACGATTATGAGGATATTGCGATGTCTTTATATGAGAAATTTGGTGACGATTTTTCTGAAGCCAAAATCTACCGTATCCGCTTCACTGAGCTTTTAGAATGGGTTTTATCTTTGCCAAACTTTAAAGGTACCCGTGAGGAAAGCAGTGAAGGCCACTTAGAGCAAATTCAATCTGCCTGGGTTTACGAGTGGAGAGATAACCAGTAATAGTCCTGAGTTCGGAGTCCTCAGTCTTGAGTCATTGCCAAACGCTTAACGCCTAACGCCAATGTTTTTACAGCAGTTAAAAGACATCACCACTTTCATTTTTGATGTAGACGGTGTGCTTACCGATGGATCAGTTCAGGTTACCGACAATGGTCAATCATTGCGCACTTTTAACATTAAAGATGGTTATGCGATGCAATTGGCCGTTAAAAGAGGATATAATGTCTGTATTATTTCTGGTGGCGATGGTATCGCAATGGGAAAGCGTTTTTTCAATTTGGGCGTAACCGATGTTTTCCTTGGAACAGGTGATAAGGTCGCCATTTTTAATCAATACCTTCAGGATAAAAACATTACTGCCGAACAAGTACTTTACATGGGCGACGATATCCCTGATCTGAAAGTAATGAAATTAGTTGGGCTTCCAACCTGTCCGGCAGATGCCGTTGAAGAAATAAAAGCCATATCCACTTTTATATCTCCATATAGTGGAGGCAAAACTGCTGTCCGTGATATTATCGAAAAGGTAATGAAGGTGCAGGGCAGATGGCACGATGAAAATCCAAACGCTGCCGATTCTGGAAAATAAGTTCATTCGTTCATTAGTCATTTGTTCATTGGTACTGCAATTGTCAACTGCCAATTGCAAATTAGTTCATATACTCTAATAAAAAACAAGTTTTAAGCCACTTTTTTTTCAGAGCGGTTTGTTTTAATTTCTCTTGGGTCTAGGCATATGTGTTCAGAACTATATGGTGTTTTTGTTTTTAATACAGCGTATATATTCCTTAACATCTTATTTGCCACATTATTCATGATCAGATAATGTGGTTTGCCCTCCTGTACTTTCTTCTGATAATACAATCTATATTCTTTGTTGTGCTTAACCGCTGATTTTGCTCCCATGTATAGCAGAGATTTAAGTCCTTTATCAGCAAAAGGAACAGTTCTCGACTTGGCCACCATCTTGCCAGAACTATTTGGGAATGGACAAACCCCTGCATAAGATGCAGCTTTCCTTGCCGTGTCAATTATCTTAAAATTGCCCGTTTTAATGAGCATATCTGTTGCAATAACTGGCCCAACACCTTTCACACTAATAGTAAGATCATAGTTCTCCGCTAATTCCTTATTAGTCCTTATGAGCAGTTCAATCTCTTTTTCTACCTCAATAATCTCTGCATCCAGAAAACCTAGTGTTAGCATTAAGTGGCGTTTAACTGCCAGGCTCTGTATAGGCATCACCGTTCTTGCATGGGCCCCTGTGAGTATGCTTTTGCGTGCTTTTACCAACTGTGAACGAAGTGCGCTTAGTTGTCTTAGCTCTGAGATCTCTGCACTGTGATACTCGCTGTAAGAGAGTTTATCAAA
>Ga0308165_1001176_pt1 | contig 38559 bp, 39 predicted proteins | sample PhyWR2_FD_201032 | JGI IMG/M metagenome (GOLD analysis project Ga0308165, IMG submission 201032) | Phyllosphere microbial communities from UC Gill Tract Community Farm, Albany, California, United States - DLSLW.R2 | ecosystem: Host-associated > Plants > Phyllosphere > Unclassified | place: USA...
GCCAGTGGCATACGGTAACCAGCAATTTGGGTAATATTAATGTTACGAAATTGTGGCCGTGGTGGTTTAGCGGCTTCAGACATAACAAGGTTCTCCTCAGATTTAAAACAATCCCGCAATTTTCGCCGATTTCATGAACCTTCACCAACACTTATTCTGCTTCGCAGCAAATTAGGTATTTCAAAGTCGACGAACGGATGCGAGCAAAGGACATCCCCTGCAGGTTTAATTCAGTTCGCTCTGGTAGTGATGATTCAACGTCAAATACAAGCCGCGTCGCATCTCCACCGGCTTGTCGCCATAGGTAAAGGAAGCGCGGTCCACACTCAACAAAGGCGTCTGGGGCGGAACTCCCAGCAGTTCCGCAGACTCCGGATCCGCCCCCACGGCACGAATCTGCTCTTCAGCGCGAATCATGCGTGTCCCGAATTCGGTTTCAAACAGGCCGTACAAGGGCCCTTTGTATTCCATCAGACGCTCCGCGGTCAGCCCTTTGAAAATGAGGCCGGGCAACCAGATTTCTTCAAGTATGGTCGGAACGCCGTTAAATGATTTTACCCGTTTGATGAAGATCACGGAGTCACCCGACTTCATGTCCAGCTGACGCGCCACTTCGGCCGGCGCGCGCACGCGCTTGACTTCGATGATCTTGTTTTCGGCGCGTTGTGGACCGTCCGTATCGGCGGTCAATCGCAGGAAACGAAATTGCGCATGCGTTTCATGATGCGTGGCAACAAACGTGCCCTTCCCCTGCCGTCGCACCACCAGGTTTTCAGCAGCCAACTCATCAATCGCCTTGCGCACGGTCCCCTGGCTCACCTTGAAACGGTTGCCGAGCTCGACTTCGCTGGGGATCAGTTCGCCCGGCTTCCACTCGCCTGATTCCAGACGCTGCGTGATCAAAGCCTTGATTTGCTGATAGAGGGGACTAAAGGTAGGCGCTGCTCCGGCAACACTGGTGCCCACGCTTTGTGCGTCGCTGTTGTTCGAGTGGGGCAGGCTGGAGCTCATAACCTCAAATTTGACCACAAAACCCCTGTCCGCGTCCAGCAAAAAGTATTTAATAAGATGTCTTATATAAGACATAAGATAGCGATTGACAGACCACAAAGGCAAGCCTACACTCGCGGGCATATTCGAAGACGAGTATGTTTTTTCGTCATGCTCGTATCACGATGTGCCAGGACATGCGTAATTGGCGTTAATCGTTCGCTATCCAGATGGCAAAACAACTGACTGACTGCGCTTTCGACGGTATGATTACAGTCTCTTGAAGAATACGAAGTAATTGCCGGCGTCTTTCCGAGCCCGGCAAGGAGTTGGGAAGCACTTCCGGGACCTGCTTCAGTGCCTTGCAGAGTGTTTTGCAAGCGCCTCCCGACTCCGGCAGCATCGAACGCTTTCTATCACCACTTTGGAGATTCAACATGGCTAAAGCCCCCAAGCGTGTCGCCGTAACCGGCGCCGCCGGTCAAATCGGTTACTCCCTTCTGTTCCGCATTGCCAACGGCGACCTGCTCGGCAAAGACCAGCCAGTGATCCTGCAGTTGCTGGAAATCCCTGACGAAAAAGCACAAAAAGCCCTGAAGGGCGTCATCATGGAAATCGATGACTGTGCATTCCCGCTGCTGGCCGGCGTGACCGCGCACAGCGACCCGATGACCGCATTCAAGGATGCCGACATCGCCCTGCTGGTTGGCGCCCGCCCACGCGGCCCAGGCATGGAACGCAAGGATCTGCTGGAAGCCAACGCACAAATCTTCACCGTGCAAGGCAAGGCGCTGGACGCAGTCGCTTCGCGCGACGTCAAGGTGCTGGTGGTCGGCAACCCTGCCAACACCAATGCCTACATCGCCATGAAGTCGGCGCCAAATCTGCCGGCCAAGAACTTCACCGCCATGCTGCGCCTGGACCACAACCGTGCGCTGTCGCAAGTTGCGGCCAAGATCGGCCAACCGGTTTCGGCGATCGAAAAGCTGTGCGTCTGGGGCAACCACTCGCCGACCATGTACGCCGATTACCGTTTCGCCACTGCCAACGGCAAGGCCGTCAAGGACCTGATCAACGACCAGGTCTGGAACAAGGACACCTTCCTGCCGACAGTCGGCAAGCGCGGCGCAGCAATCATCGAAGCGCGCGGCCTGTCCTCGGCAGCGTCGGCAGCCAACGCGGCGATCGATCACGTGCATGACTGGATCCTCGGCACCAACGGCAAGTGGACCACCATGGGTGTGCCATCGGACGGTTCCTACGGCATCCCTGAAGGCACCATGTTCGGCTTCCCGGTCACGACCGAAAACGGCGAATACAAGATCGTCCAAGGCCTCGAAATCGACGAATTCTCGCAAGAGCGCATCAACATCACGCTCAAGGAATTGTCGGAAGAGCGCGAAGGCGTCAAACACCTGGTCGGCTAATTGACCAGCGCGCGGCGGGCTTTCACAGCCGCCGCGTCATTTTGCATACATTCGGAATTCAGCAGCAATGCATCCCACCCAGGTCTTGTTCCCAGGCACCCGACAACCGGTCTCACTACCGGTCTGCGACCATTACGCCGGCTCTGAAAAGCTGATGCGCAAGTCGATTGCCATGCAACAAGAGCTCGGCCCGGTTTTTGATATCACCCTCGACTGTGAAGACGGCGCCAGCGCCGGCAACGAAGTCGCACACGCGCAACTGGTTGGCTCCTTGATCGCCGGCGACGACAATCGCTTCGGCCGTATCGGCGCCCGCGTGCATGACGTGACCAGCCCCTTTTTTGAACAAGACGTCGCGACGATCTGCACCTCCGCTGCGCCCCGGCTCGCCTACCTGATGCTGCCCAAAGCCAACGGCCTGGCCGATGTGCAGCAAGCCCTCGCCGCCGTCGCCCGCCACACCAGCGCCGCCGGTCGCCGTACGCCGCCATTGCATGTGCTGATCGAGACCCACGGCGCCCTGGAAGATGTGCGCCAGATCGCAGCCCTGCCCCAGGTTGAATCGCTGTCCTTTGGCGTGATGGACTTTGTGTCGGCGCACTACGGTGCGATCCCAAGCGCCGCGATGCGCTCGCCCGGCCAGTTCACGCACCCGCTGGTGACGCGCGCCAAACTGGAAATTTCCGCCGCCTGCCATGCTTACGGCAAAGTGCCGTCGCACAATGTCACCACCGAGATCCAGGATCCTGCAGTAGTCGCCGGCGACGCCCGTCATGCGGCGCAGGAGTTCGGCTATACCCGGATGTGGAGCATCCATCCCAACCAGATCAAAGCGATCGTGAAAACGCTTTCTCCTGCCGACGATGAACTCGATGAAGCGGCACAAATCCTGCTTAAAGCCAGGGATGTGCAGTGGGGACCGATACAGCACGGCGGCGCGCTGCATGACCGCGCCAGCTACCGTTATTACTGGAGTATCCTGCAGCGCGGCCACGCCGGCGGTGCTGCCTTGCCTGCGGAAGTCGCAACCTGGTTTGCAAAGACCGGCACGACCGCTGCACCGATTTCAACCACCCTGCAACATTGAACATTGACTGACGCATGATGAAAAAATACCTGACCGCCCTGACCCTCGCAAGCACCCTCTTCGCCGTCGGCATGCCGTCGGCATTCGCGGAGACCGCTGCGAATGCTGCAACCGCCCCCAAGAAGCAACCGGCCAAGAAAAAGGCCCATCCCAAAGCGGCAGCAGCCAAGCCAGCGGAGAAGATGGCATTCTCTTCGGATGCCGACGACGATGAAAACGAGCCGGAAATCGGCGGCACCAAGTCGGCCGACTTCAACTGCGAAATGGGCAACAAGCTGACCATTTACAAAAATGACGACGACGACAAACATATCGCCATCCGCTGGAACAAGCGCGTCAACCGACTGACCCGCGTGACCACCACCACCGGCGCCAACCGTTTCGAAAACCGCAAGATCGGCCTGGTCTGGATCGGCATCCCGGCCAAGGGCATCCTCCTGGATTCCAAGAAAGGTCAACAGTTGGCAAACGAATGCAAGAACGCAGAACCGGCGACGGCAGAAGCGCCAGCCGCCCCGAAAAGCTGAGCAGCACATAGGCAACAAGATTCAACACGAATTGAGAAATAACGCAGTCCGTATTTGCAACGAAACCAAGCTTCGTAGCGCCAACAAACTTATACCATCCGAAATCTAAGGAGAAGAGGCCATGTCCCGCAACACATTGAACACCCTAAAGGAATTCAGCATTTCCGGTTCCAAGAAAGGCAAGTTCTACTCCCTGCCCGCCCTGGAAAAGAAACTCGGGATCAACATCTCCCGTCTGCCCGTGTCGATCCGTATCGTGCTGGAGTCCGTCCTGCGCAATTGCGACGGTCAAAAAGTGACTGAAGAGCACGTCAAGCAATTGGCAAGCTGGGGCGCCAAGGCTGCCCGCGTTGACGAAATCCCGTTCGTGGTTGCCCGCGTGGTGCTGCAAGACTTCACCGGCGTTCCCCTGCTGGCCGATCTGGCCGCAATGCGTAACGTCGCCAGCAAGCTGGGCAAGAACCCAAAGAACATCGAGCCGCTGGTTCCAGTGGATCTGGTTGTCGACCACTCGGTGCAGATCGACCACTTCCGCGAAAAGAAAGCGCTCGACCTGAACATGAAGCTGGAATTCGAGCGCAATAACGAGCGCTACCAGTTCATGAAATGGGGCATGCAAGCATTCGACACCTTCGGCGTCGTGCCTCCGGGCTTCGGCATCGTTCACCAGGTGAACCTGGAATACCTGGCGCGCGGCGTGCATAACAAGACCGGCGTCTACTATCCGGACACCCTGGTCGGCACTGACTCGCACACCACCATGATCAACGGTATCGGCGTCGTCGGCTGGGGCGTGGGCGGCATCGAGGCGGAAGCCGGCATGCTAGGCCAACCGGTCTATTTCCTGACACCCGACGTGGTCGGCGTGAACCTGACCGGCGCGCTGCGCGAAGGCTGCACGGCAACCGATCTGGTCCTGACCATCACCGAACTGCTGCGCAAGACCAAGGTCGTGGGCAAGTTCGTTGAATTCTTCGGCGAAGGCACCAAGTCGCTGTCGCTGACCGACCGCGCCACCATCGCCAACATGGCGCCTGAATACGGCGCCACCATGGGCTTCTTCCCGGTCGACGAAGCAACCATCGACTACTTCAAGGGCACTGGTCGCACCAAGGCGGAGATCGACGCGTTCGAATCCTACTTCAAGGCGCAAAACCTGTTCGGCATTCCAAAGGCAGGCGACATCGACTACACCAACGAAGTGTCGCTGGACCTGGGCACCGTTGCACCATCGCTGGCTGGTCCCAAGCGTCCGCAAGACCGTATCGAAATCGGCAACGTCAAGTCGACTTTCGCCGACCTGTTCGTCAAGCCGGTTGCTGAAAACGGCTTCAACAAGAAGATCGAAGACCTGTCGAAGACATATACCAACGCCGACGGCGTCGATGTCAAGAACGGCGACGTGCTGATCGCTGCGATCACATCGTGCACCAACACATCGAACCCAAGCGTGCTGCTGGCAGCAGGCCTGCTGGCCAAGAAGGCTGTCGAAGCCGGCCTGAAGGTTGCTCCGCACATCAAGACTTCGCTGGCGCCAGGATCCCGTGTCGTGACCAAGTATCTGGAAGCAGCCGGCCTGTTGGGCTATCTGGAAAAACTGGGCTTTGGCGTGACCGCTTACGGTTGCACCACTTGCATCGGCAACGCCGGCGATCTGACGCCAGCGATGAACGAAGCGATCGTCAAGAACGACATCGTGGCTTCCGCCGTGCTGTCCGGCAACCGTAACTTCGAAGCGCGCATCCACGCGAACATCCGTTCGAACTTCCTGGCATCGCCTCCGCTGGTCGTGGCTTACGCCATCGCCGGCAACGTCAATGTCGACCTGATGACGCAACCAGTCGGCAAGGGCAAGGGCGGCAAGGAAATCTTCCTGGGCGACATCTGGCCGACTTCGCAAGAAATCGAAAAGCTGTTGAAGTTTGCAATGAATGCGAAGGTCTTCAAGGAGAACTACGCCGACGTCAAGGGCGCACCAGGCAAGCTGTGGGAAGCCATCAAGGGCGTTGCCAAGGGCGAAGTCTACAACTGGCCGACATCGACTTACATCGCTGAACCGCCATTCTTTGAAGCCTTCACCGAAGTGCCAAAGGCTGCCGCAACCGGCATCACCGGTGCGCGCGCATTGGGCGTATTCGGCGACTCGATCACCACAGACCACATCTCCCCGGCCGGTTCAATCAAGGACTCCAGCCCGGCAGGCAAGTGGCTCCAAGCCAACGGCGTGTTGAAGGCAGACTTCAACTCCTACGGTTCGCGTCGCGGCAACCACGAAATCATGATGCGCGGCACCTTCGCCAACGTGCGTATCAAAAACCTGATGGTACCGGGCGTTGAAGGCGGCGTAACTGTCCACCAGCCGACCGGCGAACAAATGGCGATCTATGATGCAGCCATGAAGTACGTCAACGAAGGCGTGCCAACCATGGTCTTCGGTGGTGAAGAGTACGGTACAGGCTCCTCGCGTGACTGGGCTGCCAAGGGTACGCAATTGCTGGGCGTGAAGGCTGTGATCACTCGCTCCTTCGAACGTATCCACCGCTCGAACTTGGTCGGCATGGGCGTATTGCCTCTGCAATTCATCGGCAACGACAGCGTCCAGACTCTGGGCATCACAGGCGAAGAGACGTTCGACCTGAAGGGCCTGGAAGGCGAAATCAAGCCACAGCAAGAAGCAACCTTGGTGATCCATCGCAAGAACGGCGAAACCAAGGAAGTCAAACTGCTGTTGCGCATCGATACTCCGATCGAGGTGGACTACTACAAGCACGGCGGCATCCTGCCGTTCGTTCTGCGTCAACTGCTGGCCGCTTAATCGGCTTCCTGCAAAAGACGTCCCGCTTTGCGGGCTCGCAGAAAATAAAAAACGCCGGTTTCGACCGGCGTTTTTTTATGCGCTCGCTGTGGGTACGCCGCAGGCGCGCGTCGTGAAACACACAATGAGCGCCATTGGCGAACAGGCATGCCCGTCAGCAACACCCGGCCCGATGTCGAATCAACTACAATAGACATTCTCATCATTTAATTGTCAATATTTCATCATGCGCCGCCCCGCCAAACGCTCTTCCTCCAGGTTATCCGCTGAAAGCCAGCGCCTGGTCAATTCATCACAAGCGGTCGCCGGCTCCACCAGCCGTCTCGAAGAACGAGCCTGGGAACGCATCCTTGATTTGCAGTTGCACAAGCAGCTGAAAAGCAATCACCAAGCCATGATCGACGCTGCCCTCGACCATCTGTTCAAATCCGATCTGGACGGCTACGACGTCTTGGTGGAAGCGGTCGAAGCCAACAGTGAAGCCTGCGCGCTCGATTACGACGGCAAGGTCTACAGCGTGCAATTGCTGGCGCTGCCGGTGCTGGCCTGGACGCGTTTCAGCATCGCTTCCGGCAACCTGCCGACCGACGTGCGCAACGGCTTGTTCGCCCACCTGCACGCGCATGTATTGGCCGACAACGTCCATCTGGCGCTGGCGCCGGCCCTGTATGCGATCGAACAGCTGCCGCGCCACCATGCCGACGTGTTCGCGCTGGCGCAGCGCATGGGCCAATCGGCGCTCAAGCAAAGCACGCCGCAGCTGTCGCTGGAGCAAACGCCGACCGCGCCCTTCCTGGCCGATACACGCTATCTGATCGCCGCAGTCGCCGTGCCGACCGGCGCACCGGTGTTTCGCTGGCAGATGGATGAGCACGCCTCGGCCGTGCACGAGAGGGAGGCTGCAGTCAAGGCCTGGACCGCTCAGGCGACGCCGCTGCTGACCCGCTTCCTGCCTGGCTGCAACGTCGAGTTGCTGCTGCCGCAACCGTATTACTTCGCCTGCCGCGAAGCCGACAAGCGCATCCGCCCTGCCGCCATCCGTGCGGCCGATCACTACCTGACCCAGACGCTGGGCGTGGCCTCGTCGGAGCTGCACGCCAACATCGGCAGTTTTTGCGAGAACATCAATGGCCAGATCGACGAATACCGCGTCGGCTTCAGTCTCGGCAACGATGACGGAATCGTGTACGGCATCGTGTGGCCGCTGTATGAGCAGGAAGATGGTGATGAAGTGCGTGATCTGTCCGCGCCGGACAGTGCTCAGACGCCGATGGAAGAGATTCTGGGAGTACTGCGCGAATGCGGCATCGTACAAATCAAACTGCACGAGGAGCGTTATACGATGGAGTTCTGCGACGATTGCGGTACGCCGCTATTCCCGGCGCCCGATGGCGATCTGGTGCATGCCGAAATGCCGGAAGATGCACCGGCATCGACTGAACACTTCCACTAAGCTGCATTTCCCCGCCTGCCGGTGAGCGTCCGAGACGCTTGCCGGCACGGTCCGCCCCACCGTTCCGCCTTCAAAAAGAAAACGGGTGCCTGCCGCAGAGCCATGCGGCAGGCACCCGTTCCCGGACTTGATGCTTGAAGCGGCTTAAGCGGCCAGCTTCTCGATCAGGCCCATGTCGGCGCTGGACATCAGCTTGTCGATGTCGACCAGAATCAGCATGCGCTCATCCAGTGTACCCAGACCGATCAGGTAATCGGAGTCAAAAGTCGTGCCCATTTCCGGAGCCGGCTTGATTTGCTCAGGCGACAAGGTGATCACGTCGGACACACTGTCCACCACCATGCCGACTACGCGACCGGAGATGTTCAGGATGATCACGACAGTGAATTGGTCGTAGGTCGGTTCGCCGAGCTGGAACTTGATGCGCATGTCGACGATGGGAACAATGATGCCGCGCAGATTGACGACGCCCTTGATGAATTCCGGCGAATTGGCGATACGGGTCACAGCTTCGTAGCCGCGAATTTCCTGAACTTTCAGGATGTCGATGCCGTATTCTTCCTTGCCCAGCGTGAAGGCCAGGAACTCATTCCCGGCGCTGTCGGACTTCTCGCCGAAGCCGGAAATATTTTTAGAAATGGTGTCAGACATGATAATGGCCCTTATAAAAAATCAGGAAAATACAGATTCGTCGCTCAACTGCCGGCTTGATCGTAACAAGGCGGCAACGTCGATAATCAAGGCTACGCCTCCGTCACCCAGAATAGTAGCACCAGAAATCCCTGCAACCTTACGATAATTGGATTCCAGGTTCTTGACAACAATTTGCTGCTGGCCGATCAGATCATCGACAAACAATGCAGCTTTCTTGCCGTCCGATTCCAAGATGACCACCAGCCCTTGAGAGGGATCGGTGAATGTCGGCTCGATATTGAAAATTTGATACAGCGGAATCAGCGGCAGATACTCGCCACGGACTTTGATGACCTTGCCCTGGCCGCTGATTTCCTTGACGTCCTGCGTTGCCGGTTGCAGCGACTCAACCACGTAACCGAGCGGCAGGATGTAAATCTCATGTCCGATCCGGATCGACATGCCATCCAGAATCGCCAGTGTCAGCGGCAGCGAAATGGAAATCGTCGTGCCGAAGCCCTTGCTGGAACGAATATCGACCGCACCGCCCATCGCCAGGATATTGCGCTTGACGACATCCATGCCGACCCCGCGACCGGACACGTCGGTAACCTGTTCCGCGGTCGAGAAGCCCGGTTCGAAAATCAATTGCCAGACATCGCCGTCGCTGAGGTTGTCGGATACCGCCATGCCCTGCTGTTTGGCCTTGGCCAGAATCTTGTCACGGTTCAGCCCGCCACCGTCATCGGTAACTTCAATGATGATGTTGCCGCCCTGATGTTCGGCCGACAGCGACAACGTGCCGTAATCGGTCTTGCCTGCAGCCAGCCGCGTCTCGGGAATTTCGATGCCGTGATCGACACTGTTGCGCACCAGATGGGTAAGCGGATCGACGATGCGTTCGATGAGGCCTTTGTCCAGTTCGGTGGCGGCGCCATGCGTAACGAATTCGACGCGCTTGCCAAGTTTTGCGGCCAGATCGCGCACCATGCGCGGGAAACGCGAGAACACGTAGTCCATCGGCATCATGCGGATCGACATGACCGACTCTTGCAAGTCGCGCGTATTGCGAGTCAGCTGGCTGACGCTATTGAGCAGATGTTCATATAGCATCGGATCCAGTGAGCCGGTACGCTGCTCAATCATGGCCTGGGTGATGACAAGTTCGCCTACCAGATTAATCAATTGGTCGACTTTTTCGATGCCGACGCGAATCGACTGCGATTCATGCACGGCCGCGGGCTTCTCGCCCTTGGCTTTCTTTTCGCCGCCTTCGGTCACGGCCAAAGCCGGCGGCTCGTCGTCGGCGTGCGCTGCGGCTTGCGCCGCCTGCTTGGCTTGCTCGATTTCGCCTTGCGGCACGAACGGTTCAAAAAAGCCATAGCCGCGCTCTTTATCCGTTGCGTTCACCGGCACAAACGGCGCGAAGAAGCCATAACCACGCTCTTCATCGGTAGCATCCTGCGGCACGAAGGGCGCGAAGAAACCGTATCCCTGCTCTTCTTCCTTGGAACGCCCGGCAACTGCTTGTGAAATCTTCAGGTCATCCGTGTTCACCAGGAAGGAACAGATTTCGACGATGCTATCGGCGCCCTTGTCGGTGTCCAGGATGAATACGCATTGACCGTCTTCGGCCTCAGCTTTCTCGATTTTTCCCAGCAGACCGAGTTCCTGCTGCAAGGCGTCAATATCGCGCTCGGCCAACTTCGGCAATGCAATGCGATATCGGCTGACGCCGCCCGGGCCGACCAACGGCTGCGCGCCCGTGGCCTTCTTGCCGGCACCTTCGGATAGCGATTGCAACAGCTTGCGCACCTCGGCGGCCGCATTCAGATCGACGGTCGCGCCATGGCGATGGCCGTCCAACATGGATTTGATAACGTCTTTGGCGGCCAGGAAGGCGTCGACATGCTGACTTGTCAGCGCCATTTCGTGCTGGCGGATACGGTCAAGCAGCGACTCCAGTACGTGGGTCACCTCAGTAATATCGTTCAAGCCAAATGTGGCCGAACCGCCTTTGATGGAATGCGCGGCGCGGAAGATCGCGTTCAGATCTTCGTCGTCGGGATCCGACACATTAACGGCCAGCAGGAGCTTTTCCATTTCGGCGAGGCCTTCCTCCGCCTCGTCGAAAAACACCTGGAAAAACTGGCTCATATCAATGGTCATGATTGGGCTCCGTCATGGATGCTGTAGGTCTGTCTTTTATCGTTGATTATTGACACTAGCCAATGACTTTTTTGACTACTTCAGTCAGGCGCTGCGGATCGAATGGCTTCACCAGCCAGCCGTTGGCGCCGGCAGCTTTTCCCTTGGCCTTCATCTCGTCGCTGAACTCGGTGGTCAGCATCAGGATAGGCACGCGTTGATAGCTCGTCAGCGCGCGCAAAGAGCGGATCAAGGTCAGGCCATCCATGCGCGGCATGTTCTGATCGGTCAGCACCAGGTCGAAAGTCTGCAACTTCGCCTTGTCCAGCGCATCTTGCCCGTCCACCGCTTCGGTGACTTGATAGCCGGCTGCTTTCAGGCTGAACACCACCATCTGGCGCAATGACCCCGAGTCGTCTACCGCAAGAATTGTTTTAGACATCATTACTCCCTGTTCTTCATTTGCGGCTATGAGTTGCCAGGACTCATTATGCCGCATCCATTATCAAAAAATTACTATTGTGCGTGTGATTCAGTACATCTTCAGATCACCGAAGAGCCTCGCCGAACCTGCATCTCGAGGCGGCTTCGCTTAAAACAATTCGATGTCGCCGCTTTCCATCCGCGTTTGCCGCACGGTTTTCCACAAGCCGTTTTCAAGCGCGGTGAGGCGCTCTTCCATCGACTCGACCGTATTCTTGAGCAGGCTTTCGAGCATTTCCACCGATTGCACGGAATCGGGAGTAATCTCAAAACTGTTCGCACTGAGCACACCCAGCGCGTCACGCAAGCCGATGACGCGCCGGACAATACGCTCCAGCAACTGGCTGGTCATGTCCTGGAATTGCAGGCCCGTCACAGCAGCATTGACGTGCACCGTAATGTCATCCTGCATCACTTTGAGGCGAACGATGTCCTCAGCGGACAAGGTGCCGTTGCCGGCCATGACCACTTCAAGTTCCTTTTGCTGCGCGAGGACAGCGGTGTGCAACTCCATGAAGCTGGACCCCAGCTTCTCGATGGCTTCGCCGAGCAGGATATTGGTCTGGACCAGATCCGTCTCGACTTCAGTCAGTTGCCTGCTTCCACCGCTAGCCGTATCGAGCAGCAAGCGCTTAAGCTCTTGCAGCATTTTGGGTGTCGACATTCGAAGCCCTCCTTTTCAATTGGGCCGGGTGTTTAAAATCCAGTTAATTCTTGGCCGGTTCGCTCAAACCGTCTTTTACGTCGGCTTCTGACGACACGTCCAATGATGATGATCCGCCGTTCTGCACCAGCTCTTCCGCCTTCTTGTTCATCACAATGATGCTGATGCGACGGTTGATAGGATTGAATGGATCTTCCTTGTCCAGCAACACGGCGGACGACAGTCCCACCACGCGCAATACCTTCGATTCATCCATGCCGCCGGAAATCAATTCGCGACGCGATGCGTTGGCGCGGTCGGCGGACAACTCCCAATTGCTGTAACCCTTTTCGCCGCTTGAATAGGGCGTGGCGTCAGTATGGCCGGACAGGCTGATCTTGTTCGGTACATCATTGAGCGTTTTGCCGATCTCGCGCAGGATTTCACGTGTATAGGGCTGCAGCTGGGCGCTGGCCAGCGCGAACATCGGACGGTTCTTTTCGTCCACGATCTGGATGCGCAAACCTTCGGATGTGATATCGATCAGCAGTTGATTCTTGAATTGCTTCAAGGTCGGGCTGCTGTCGATGGCGGTCTCGATGCGCTTCTTCAACTCATCCAGACGGGAGCGCTCGGCCTTTTCCAACTCGGCCTGGGCGGCACGCACGCTGCGCTTGCTGGTGACATCGTTCTCACCCTTGCGCAGCTGGCCTTCCTGACGTGTCAGGTCCTTGCCGCCACCGGGCAACACGGTATTCGCGTCACCGCTGCCGGAACCGCCGGCCATCGCCACTTTGAGGGGGGTTTTGAAATATTCCGCAATGCCGTTGAGATCGCCCTTGGCGGTCGAACCCAACAGCCACATCAACAGGAAGAACGCCATCATCGCCGTCACGAAGTCGGCATAGGCGATCTTCCAGGCGCCGCCGTGATGACCACCGCCGCCCTTCTTGATGCGTTTTACAATAATGGGACGTAGCCCTTCGTCGGCCATGCCTTACTCCTGCTGATGACTGGTCATATCGGGTTACTTGCTTTTTGCCTGTTTGACGTGTTCTTCCAATTCCAGGAAGGACGGACGTTCCGTCGAGAACAGGACCTTGCGACCGAATTCGATCGACAAAGCAGGGGCGTAACCATTCAGGCTGGCGAGCAAAGTGACTTTGACGCATTGATAAATCTTGGTCGACTCGTGCAGCTTTTGCTCCAGCAAGCTCGACAATGGACCCACGAAACCGTACGCCAGCAGAATACCGAGGAAGGTACCGACCAGAGCATGCGCAATCAGCATACCCAGTTCGGACGGCGGGATACCCACCGATTCCATCGTATGCACCACGCCCATCACCGCAGCCACGATACCGAACGCCGGCATGCCGTCGCCGAGCTTGGCGATGCAATGCACCGGAATTTCGCCTTCGTGATGATGTGTTTCGATCTCATTGTCCATCAGGTTTTCGATCTGGAACGCATCCATGTTCCCCGACACCATGAGGCGCAGATAATCGGTCATGAATTCGATCAGGTGATGGTCAGCGAGAACGCCGGGATACTTGCTGAAAATCGGGCTCGACTCAGGCTCCTCTATGTCGCCTTCGATCGACATCAGACCTTCCTTGCGCGACTTGGTCAGGATTTCGAACAGCAACGACATCAGCTCCATGTACAGAGCCTTGGTATAGGTCGAGCCTTTGAAAACGGTCGGCAACGCCTTTATCGTCGCCTTGATGGCCTTGTTGTTGTTACCGACAAGGAAAGCGCCCCCCGCTGCTCCGCCAATCATCAGCAACTCGATCGGCTGAAACAACGCCCCGAGATGCCCCCCTGCCATTGCAAATCCGCCGAAGACGGACGCCATGACGATTACATATCCAATTATGACTAACAAGTGCCTACTCCCGTCCCAGTGGCGTTCAGTGTTTTTTACCTGCTGTCAGGTTACATGCAATCCCATCAACCAAACGATGGAATACATGACCGAAAGCGGGCTTTCATTTTCAATTACGACACCAAAGATAAAAACTTGATAACGTGCGGAGAATGTAACACAGCTCTTTTTTGTTTCACATACGCCAAGCGTACAAAGCCGGCCCCTTTTCCTTCGGATGCATAACGACATCCGGTTGCGTGTCCTCAATGATGAATTCATAACTCAGCAACAGCGTTCCCGGGCGCATTTCCGCCCGCGCCTTTTGCCATAAGGCGGTCATCGCCGCCGGCGACAGATAGGCGAAGATCGCATCGTAGTCGTGAAAATCCAGGCGCGTATAGTCGCCGCGCACAAACGCGCCACGACTGCGAGTAAGCAAGGCGCGTACCTGACTCACCAACCATGGCAACGGGGCCAGCTCGATGCCGATGAAACGACTATCGGCGCGTACTCTGGACAGATAAAGGACGGCGCCACCCAGGCCGCTGCCGATATCGATCACGCGTAACGGCCTGTCGGTGGGCAGCAAGGCCGCCACCGCATCCCAGGTTGCCTGACCGGACGGATAGAACGGCACCTGGCTGCGGAACGTCGACCAGAACAGCAACAATAAAAAAAGGAATATCGCGAGGAACAGCGCCGGTGGCAAATGCAAGGAGTTCACCAGCACGGCGGCGGGAGGAAAGAAAAACAAGATCGGCGCCCACCATGACGCCATGCGGCGCAGGCAAGCAATCCCTGCGGCCAAAGCGCCATGCAGGAAAGCAAAAGGAAGGGAAGAGAGCGCGACGCCGAACAGCAGTTCGACGGCCTGTCCGGCGAACAAAGCCAGAATCAGTGCTGCGCAAAGGATGAACAACGCTTGAACTGCAGGTGCCTGCAGAACGGGTCTGCGCTGCCCCAATGTCATCTCGGCCTCCAAGCCTGCATCAAAAGCCGATTATTGTAACGCGACAGAAGTCAGATCATTCGTATCAGGCGACGGCGGCTACCAAGGATGCTTCGAGCGCAGCAGCAGCAGCAGCAGCGACGGCAGGAGCGGCGATTGCGTCTTTGGCCTTCTTGGTTTTGCCGGCACGGGATGGCATGTGGCACAAGCCGCACAGATAATCCTGGTGCAGGTCCAGGCGATGGACAACAAAGTGACCGCGGCATTTGCTGCATGGCGTGGTCATCAGCATCTTGCTTTCGAAAAAACGCACCAGCGTCCAGGCGCGTGTCAGCGACAGCACGGACTCGTCACCGTCGGCGACCTGACCAGCCTGTTCGAGATACAACTTGTAGGCCTTCATCACGGCTTCAATGCCGGAAATCTTGGCGTACTCGACCAAGTATTTATGGATGTTGATGAATAGGGAGGAATGGATGTTTGGTTGCCAGGTGATGAACCAATCCGTGGAGAATGGCAGCATGCCCTTCGGTGGCGAGACACCCTTCAGTTCCTTGTAAAGCTTGAGCAGACGCTCACGCGACAAGGACGTTTCTGACTCCAGCAATTGAAGACGCGCCCCCAGATTGATCAACTCAATGGCCAATTGAATCTCTTGCGATTCAGTTATCACGCTTTTCTTAGCCATGAACACACCCCCCGATATTTTTTAATTACAACAAAACTTCTTTGCCAACCTGACTGACGCTTAACGTCGAATCGTTCTCCCGAGTTGACCGAGTCAACTCAAACATACCACGGAGGATGATTGCAGCGTCAGGAAATTTGTTCGACTGGCTGACAAGCCATCAAAATCGCTGCGTGCGACTGGGCCAGACCTTTGTCTTTGTTGTAATTGGTCAGCATGCCGAGGATTGCACCATCGTCGAAGCGGAAACGCGTCAACATCATGTTGGTGCCGGCAAGTTTCAGAATTTGAGCGTTGCTCAGACCTTGAATCATGTCTGCTATTTCGTCGCTGATACCAAGACGAAATATGGCGGTTGCCTTATCGGATCGGATCATTTGCTGAGCCAACATCAAATAACTCAGATTTGCATCCCGAATTTCAGCCATCATGTCATTGGTATTCATTTAACCCCCAGCTCAAAATCAATTTACACCCGGTTACTTTTTCTTACCGGTAAGGCTGATTCTGAGGGGGTGTTGAAAGGCAGGAAATTAGTGAATGTCGGTATTTTTCGTCGGTTCCAACCCAATCAACACCTAGGATTTTGTCTTACAAAAATACCGCAAAGATTCTATGGAATTCAAGGTTTTTTTCTAAAACCCGCATCCACATTGGCTTTCGGAGGCGAAGAGATTTCCATTTTCAAAAAAATTTCCACCAAGAAATCAACGCGGAAATTAAATTTTTATTAATATTTCTCATCATTGAAAATCGTCCTGTTTTCCTACTTTGTTGTCGCCAAACGACTACGAAAAACCAAAAAAACTTCAAATTTCAGACTTTGCAACAAGAACGCCGATAAAACTCCTCAACTTTTACAAAGACTTACCTTCCAAGAGAAATTCGGGGGACTTTGATGTAAAGACGGCAAAAACCTACTTGGCAGCATGCATTGCGTCCAAGCTTTGCGCGATGTCGGCAATCAAATCTTCCGCCGACTCCAGTCCGATATTGAAGCGGACCAACCCGCCCTTTTCCGTCCAGTTCTTGCGCATCGTCTGCATGCGATAAGGTACGCACAGGCTGTGCGCGCCGCCCCAACTGAACCCGATCTTGAACAGCGCCAACCCGTCGACAAAACGATCGATTTGCGCTTCGCTGAAAACTTCATCAAAAATTACGGAAAACAAGCCACCTGCACCAGTGAAATCACGCTGCCAGAGTTCGTGACCCGGGCAGTCCGGCAATGCAGGATGCAAGACCTTGGTGATCTCGGGCCGCTGCTTGAGCCATGCGGCCACTTGACGCGCGGCGGCGTCATGCGCATCGAAGCGCAACCGCATCGAGGGCAAGCTGCGCAGCACCATATAGACATCGTCCATGCCCACGCCAAAACCCAGCCGCATATGCGCCAGTTCAATTTTGTGATTGATTCCATCGTCGCGCGTGATCACGGCGCCCATGAGGACGTCCGAACCACCGGATTGGTATTTGGTCAGCGCTTGCATGATGATGTCGACACCATGATCGAAGGCACGGAACGCCAATCCGGCCGACCAAGTATTGTCCATCGCCACCGGTACACCGCGAGCGTGCGCTACGCGGCAAATGGCCGGCACGTCGGACACTTCCATGGATACGGATCCCGGCGCTTCAGTCCAGATCAAGCGCGTGTTGTCCTGGATCAGCTCGGCGATGCCGGCGCCGATCAGGGGATCGTAAAACCGCGCGGTAATGCCGAAGTCCTGCTCCAGCCAGACAACCTGGTCGCGGTTAGGACCGTAGACGTTATCCGGTAACAGGACGTCGTCGCCTGCCCTGAGCAATGCAAAGTTGACAAGGGCAATGGCGGCGAGGCCGCTGGGAACGACGCGGCAATGGCGTCCGCCTTCGATCTCGGCAAGACGCGCTTCCAGCGTGAACGTCGTCGGCGTGCCGTGCAGCCCATAGGTATAGCCGCTTTTCTCTTTCCAGTTGCGCGCCCGCATGGCTGCGACATTCGGAAACAATACGGTTGACGCATGGTTGATGGCAACCGGCAATGCGCCGAAATTGTCAGGCGCGCTGTATTCACTGTGAATCAGGCTGGTCTGGGGGGTGTATTTTTCTGCCACGAGTAACCTCGATGAATCTTGTTGGAAAGACGCCGCGCCCTCAGGAGTCATCTTGTCGCGCCCCGACGCTTACGGTGCGCCGACCTTCAGGGAGAACGGTTTGGTGACGGAGCCGTCGAGCGTGGACCAGGTCCCGCTGAGCAGACCGTTTTTGAAGCTGCCCTCCCACTGGCCGGACACGTCCTTGCCGTTGTGAGACTCTTCCATCATCAAGTCGTTCTGATCGACTTCGCCAGCGAGCAATATCTGCGCGCCCTGCCCGAAAACAAAATAGCTGCCCTCCACCCCGTCTTCATCCACTTTGGGCTTCACACTGAGCTGGATCCGCTCACCACCGAGCGTGCCTCGCAGAACCGCAGGTTTGCTCAGCACATCCTGCAGGCTGCCCAGCGCCGCAGCAGTTGACGGCACCGGTGCCATTGCCCTCGTTGCAGCCGCACCCGCTGCAACTTGCTGTGCCTGGATGCTGATGGTAAAACCGGACAACGCAAACACCAGCAACAACCTTGAAACGCCTGCCGTCATTGCGCCGCCGCCCACAAGTCGTGTGCATCGGCAGCCGTGACAACGACATCGACGAACTCGCCGACCACCAGTTTTTTATGCGGCTCGAACGGCGGCTTGACATAGACCACGCCGTCGATTTCAGGCGCATCGGCGGAGGAGCGTCCGATGCCCCCGCTGCGATCGACCTCGTCAATCAGGACGCGCAAGGTTTTGCCGACTTTCGCTTGCAGACGCTTTTTGGAAATCTCTTCCTGCAGTTGCATGACGCGCCCCCGGCGCTCTTCACGAACTTCTTCCGGCACCGGGTTGTCGAGCAGATTCGCGGTCGCGCCTTCCACGGGGGAATAGGCGAAGCAACCCAAACGGTCGATTTCGGCTTCCTTGAGGAAATCGAGCAGGTAGTCGAACTCGGCGTCGGTTTCGCCAGGGAAACCGGCGATGAAGGTCGAGCGGATGGTCAGATCAGGACACATCTTGCGCCAGGCCTGGATGCGTTCAATGTTCTTCTCGCCGCTGGCCGGACGCTTCATGCGCTTGAGGACATCGGGATGAGCGTGCTGCAGCGGCACGTCCAGGTAAGGCAATACATGGCCCTGCGCCATGAACGGGATGATCTGGTCCACATGTGGATACGGATAGACATAATGCAGACGCACCCATGCGCCGTAGCGGCTGGCCAGTTCGCCGAGCGCTTCGACGAGTTGCGTCATGTGGGTCTTGACCGGCTTTCCGTTCCAGAATCCCGTGCGGAATTTGACGTCGACGCCGTAAGCGCTGGTGTCCTGCGAAATGACCAGCAACTCCTTGACGCCGGCGTTGAACAGGTTTTCGGCTTCCAGCATGATGTCCGCGATCGGGCGCGATACCAGGTCGCCGCGCATGGACGGGATAATGCAGAAGCTGCAGCGATGATTGCAACCTTCGGAAATCTTCAGGTAAGCAAAATGCTTGGGCGTGAGCTTCACGCCTTGCGCCGGCACCAGGTCCAGGAAGGGAGCATGCGGCTTGGGCAAATGCTTGTGTACTGCCTGCATGACTTCGCCGACTGCGTGCGGACCGGTGACTTCGAGTACCTTCGGATGGATTTTCTGGATCAGGTCGTCGCCGTCGCCGTCTTTTTTAGCGCCGAGGCAGCCGGTGACGATGACTCTGCCGTTTTCGCTCAACGCCTCGCCGATTGCATCCAGCGACTCTTGCACGGCGGCGTCGATGAAGCCGCAGGTATTGACGATGACCAGATCGGCACCGTCATAGGACTTGGCGGTATCGTAGCCTTCGGCGCGCAATTGCGTGAGGATTTGTTCGGAGTCCACCAGCGCCTTGGGGCAGCCGAGTGAAACGAAGCCGACCTTGGGGGCTACCTGGGGTACGACGGGAGAAGCATTGGACATGACGGATGGACTAAAAAGGTAAAAAACGGAGTTCAGGACGAAGCCGCTATTGTACCCTTTGGCAGGCGGGGCGGCCGTAAAACGGCACACCCGCCTTGACAGAATGACTACTTCTTGGTTGGATCGGTCGGAACGAACGGGAAAGTCCCGAACATGTTCTTGGTCTGGCTCTGCATCTGCTCCTGCATCTGAACGAACAGACTCTTGCTCTGTTCAATGTAGTTGCTCATCATGCCTTGCATCATCGGGCCCTGCACGTTCATGAATTGCGCCCACATTTCCGGGCTGAACGGCTTGCCTTCATAGAAACCCTTGGAGTTTTCCGTCAGCTTGTTCTGGATGTCGATAAACGCCTGGATGTTTTTTTCCAGGTAGGAGCCCATCATGCCCTGCATGGCATGACCGTAATAGCGAATAATCTGCGACAACGCCGCGCTGGAGAACATCGGCGCACCATGCGACTCCTCTTCCAGGATGATTTGCAGCAAAATGCTGCGCGTCAGATCGTCGCCGTTCTTGGCGTCGACGACAGCAAATTCCTCGTTGTCGAGGACCAGCTGCTTGACGTCGGTCAAGGTAATGTAAGAACTTGTTTGTGTATCGTACAGGCGGCGATTGGGATATTTTTTAATTAAACGCTCGCCTGAGTTTTTTGCACTTGTCATCTGAAATTCCAGTCTGTTTTCAGCTATATAAGCGGCCACTATTTTTAGATTGAGGTGGTCCGCTGGCGTAACGCATTATAGGCGGGAAACCCCGCATGCATACAAGTACGCAGTTTCCCGTAAATACAAGTCGAAAAAACGGAATGCATCCCGAGTTCCCGACCGATGTTTAACCCATGTGCAAGCCGCCGTTCAGCGAAAAGTCGGACCCGGTGGCGTAACCACCTTCATTCGAGGCGATCCAGGCGATGATGGAGGCGATTTCTTCCGGCTCCGCCAGACGCTTGACCGGGATGCCGGCAACAATTTTCTCCAGTACTTCAGGACGAATCGCGCGCACCATGTCGGTGCCGACATAGCCGGGCGATACGGTATTGACCGTCACGCCCTTGGTGGCGACTTCCTGTGCCAACGCCATGGTGAAACCATGGATGCCGGCCTTCGCCGTCGAATAATTGGTCTGGCCGAACTGACCTTTCTGGCCATTGACGGAGGAAATATTGATGATGCGTCCCCAGCCGCGGTCCACCATGCCCTCGATGACCTGTTTGGTCACGTTGAACAAGGAATTCAGGTTGGTGTCGATGACGGCGTCCCAGTCAGACTTGCTCATCTTGCGGAACTGACCATCGCGGGTGATGCCGGCATTGTTGACCAACACATCGACCTCGCCGATTTCCGCCCTGACTTTGTCAAAGGCTGCCTTAGTTGACTCCCAGTCGGCGACGTTGCCTTCGGACGCATGGACGTCGAATCCCTGCTCGCGCATGGAAGCCAGCCATTTGTCTTTACGGGCAGAATTGGGGCCGCAACCGGCGACTACCGTGTAGCCGTCTTTGGCCAGACGCGCGCAAATTGGGGTACCGATGCCCCCCATGCCGCCGGTCACATATGCGATACGTTTTACCATGGTCCTGCCTCCTGTTTGTGTCGGGTGGATGAGTCCGGGGATGACGAGGGCTGCTATTCACGTTGCCGTGCATGCAGACATCTTTATGAAACCGCATCCCCTTCTTGTTTCTTGTTGCGTGCTGCTTGGAGTTGCTTCCTGCTTTTACTGCCTGTTGATCTTCGCGAATCCTATTCGGCCCTGACTTTGACGTACCTGCCCGGGGCCGGTTCAATCGACTTGTATTTCGCGTTACCTGCCTTCTTCGGCGCCGCTACCTGCTTGCCGCCGTGCTTGGCGAGGAAGACTGACCATTCCGTCCACCAGCTGCCGGGATGTTCCACAGCGCCGGCGAACCATGCTTCAGGGTCGGCCCCGATCTTGTCGTTGGTCCAGTAGCTGCGCTTCTTTTTCGCCGGAGGGTTGATCACGCCGGCGATGTGCCCGGAAGCACCCAGCACGAAACGATTGTTGGCCGGCTTCTTTGCGTTGAGGATCGAAGTCGACGCATAAGCCGACGCCCACGGTACGATGTGATCCTCCCGCGAAGCGTAGATGAACGCGGGCATGTTGAGCTTGTAGAGATCGATTTTTTCACCGGCGATGGTCAGCTTGCCCGGTTCCTTGAGGGCATTTTCCAGGTACATGTGTCGCAGGTAATAGCAGAACATCGGACCGGGCAAATTGGTGCTGTCGGCGTTCCAGTAAAGCAGATCGAATGCTTGCGGCGTTTCGCCCTTGAGATAGTTCGACTCGACATAATTCCAGAGCAGATCATTCGGCCTCAGGCTCGAAAACGCCGAGGCGAAATCTCGCCCCGCCATCAGGCCACTCTTGCCGATCATCTGTTCGCGCATGCCGATCTGAACATCGTCGATATAAACATCGATTGCGCCGGTATCCAGGAAATTCAGGAACGCAGTCAGCAGCGTCAGGCTGGCCACCGGTTCTTCGCCACGCGCGGCGAGCACCGCCAGTGCGCACGAAAGAATGGTGCCGCCGACGCAAAAACCAAGCGCGTTAATCTTGTCTTCGCCGGAAATTTCCTGCGCCACGTGGATCGCCTTGACGACGGCGTCGTCGACGTATTGATCCCAGGTCGCGGTTTCCATCGAGGCATCGGCATTGCGCCAGGAAACCAGGAAAACCGTATTGCCCTGCTCCACCGCATAACGCACCAGCGAGTTTTGCGGCTGCAAATCGAGAATGTAAAACTTGTTGATGCAAGGGGGCACGATCAGCAAAGGACGCGCGTGCACTGTTTTGGTCAGCGGTGCGTATTGGATAAGCTGAAACAGGTCGTTTTCGAACACCACCGAACCGGCGGTCGTGGCGACATCCTTGCCGACTTCGAAGGCAGTTTCATCGGTTTGCGAGACCCGGCCTTTTTGCAGATCCGCGAACAATTGCGCAATCCCGCGCGTCAGGCTTTCACCGTGCGTGTCTATAATTTTTTGCTGTGCTTCGGGATTGGTCGCAAGGAAGTTCGCCGGCGATAATGCATCGATCATTTGCTGCACCGCAAAACGAAGTTTCTGCTTGACCTTGTCCGTCGATTGGACCGCATCGACCATGGAGGTCAGGAACCGTGCATTGAGCTGGTAGGCCGCAGCATGAAAAGCAAAAAACGGATTTGCCTGCCATGCGGGCGCAGACATGCGTCGGTCGGTGACGGCGGGAATCTGAGAGTTTACTGCTGTCTTCCAGAGACCTGCGAACTGCTCGGCGTAGTCTTGTTGCAAGCGGACGAGGTCGGCAGGATCAAGCGTGGCGCCGAGGTCGCCGAGTTGCTTCTGGATCGACGGCAGGTCAAGCTGGCCGACAGCGGGCGTTTGCCATGCCTGCCATGCCTGCAATGATTGCCACGTCTTGGGATCAGATAACTGGTTTAGCCATGCTGAAACAACGGGAGGGACGCTTTGCGGGTTCTGCGTATTCATGCTCGCTTCTACAATTTTCGCGTATTGTTACGGTTTGTCGCTCAGTCAGTGAAACCAGAAACCACAATGTACATCGTCGCAATCGCATGGTTATATGTCGTCTTCATGATGTCGATTACCGAACAGTCCGTCACGGCAGGAATCATGACGTTTTTCCTGTACGGCGTATTTCCCTTGACAATTGTTTTATACCTGATGGGTACACCGCAACGCAAGCGGAATCGTCAAAACCGGGAAAAATCGAAAGCGGCGCACGAGGCAGGACAAGGCCCGGCAAACGAGGCAACGTCGCATCAGAAAAACGAGTCCTGAAGGCAATGAAAGATGCTCCCTCGTGTCGACATGAGGGGCGAGAATTACACAGCGGCGTCAAACCGCCAATAGAAGAATTACGAAAGTTGAAAATCGTGCTCACGCATCCGTGAGCGGCGACTGACTGCAGGGTGTCTCCAGGAAGTGCTGCGCGAGGAGTTCCTGCAGAAACTCCTCGATGCCCTTACCGCGCCAGCGCGGCACAACATAAATGACGATCGTGTTCATCCGGCCGTTCCGACATGTCTCGCAATTTTCCACATCGAGGGCACCGACGGTTTCCCGTCCAAGGCTGGCGTAAATGCGCATGCCATCCGCCCGCGTTTCGAGGTTGAACTGCAAACCGTTCATCACCACAGACGTGAACTCAGGTGCAATCCCAACAGCAGCAAACCGATGAAGAAGCAGCGGCGAAACAGCGCCGCGGATATCTTCCCGCACAGCCATTGCCCGATGAACATGCCGCCCAGCGCCGGCGCCAGCGCCATCACCGAAATCGCCGCACCTTCCATCTGCAACGCGCCTCCTTGCGCAAGTCCGGCCGCCATTGCAATCGTCGAGACCGTGAACGACAGACCCAGCGCCTGGATGAGTTCGTCTTTTTCCAGGTCGAGCGCCTGCAAATACGGTACCGCGGGGATCACGAATACCGCCGTCGCTGCAGTCACCAGTCCGGTGGTCAGACCGATCAACGGCGACAGATATTTCTCCCTGCCGGCATTGACGGAAAACTTCACCGCCGCCAATCCCAAAACCGCATACACGACCAGCGCCACGCCGAGAAACACCGTCGCGCGCCCACCTGCGTCGATCGCCAACAAATTCGCACCGAGCAGCGTACCGGCAAAGATCCCCAGCAGCATCAGCCAGAGTCGCCGCAACAGCCGCATGAAGCGTCCGCCGGCCAGCAGTTGCCAGACGTTGGTCACCAGCGAAGGCACGACCAGAAGCGCCGCCGCCTGCAATGGCGGCATGAACAAACCCAGCAATCCCACCGCCACGGTAGGCAGGCCGAGCCCGACCACGCCTTTGACAAAACCTGCCAGTAGAAAGATGGCGGCAATAGCCGACAGCAACGCGAAATGGGCGGCATCAAAAGACAAACTGGTCGGCACGGCGGTTCCTTCGGAATTCATTCAATGTGCGCCAAGTCTGCCAGCTATCGTCATGCGAGAAAATCTGGAATACACTGAGCCAGCCTTCGGTGTTGCCGAAGGCTGGCCGCCAACTCCTCCTGCAAATCCGTCATCATGAGCACACGTCTTGACCTGAGCGACCTGCGGCTATTTCTGCATGTCGCGGAAACCGGCAGCATCACTGCCGGCGCCGACCGTTCGCATCTCGCACTGGCGTCTGCCAGCGCGCGCATCCGCAGCATGGAAGACGCACTCGGCGTGGCCTTGCTGCTGCGCGAACGACGCGGCGTGCGGCTGACCGAAGCCGGACGCGCCCTGCTGCACCACGCGCGCACCATGCACCAGCAAATGGATCGGATGCGCGACGAGCTCAGCGAGTACGCGCACGGTCTCAAGGGTCACATCCGCTTGCTCGGCAATACCGCAGCCGTCAGCGAATTCCTGCCCGATGTGCTTGGAACGTTCCTGGCGCAAAACCCCTATATCGACATCGATCTGGAAGAACGGCTCAGCCATGAAATCGTGCAGGCCATCGTCGACGGCGTCGCCGACATTGGCATCGTCGCCGATTCAGTGCCGACAGGCCCGCTGCAGACCATTCCCTTCCGTCAGGACGGGCTGGTCGCGGTGCTGCCGCGCAAGCATGCGCTGGCGCGCCGCAAAGCGCTGCAGTTTGCGGAGCTGGTGGACAAGAATTTTATTGGATTAAGCAGTGGCAGCGCGCTGCAGGAACATCTTGCCGGTCACGCACTGCGCATCGGGAAACGCCTGCAATATCGCGTCAGGCTGCGCAGCTTTGACGGCATCTGCCGGATGGTGGAGCGTGAAGTCGGGATTGCCGTGATTCCCGAAACAGCGGCGCTGCGCTGCAAGAAAACCATGGAGATCAATTGCATACCGCTCAGCGATGCCTGGGCGAAACGGCAGTTGCTGATCTGCGTGAGAAGTCGCGCGGAGTTGCCGGGACATACCCGGCAGTTACTGGAACAATTGACGGAACCGGAAGCGCCCCCTACCTGAGCCAGATCAACGACGCCATGCGACCGGTCTGCTTGTCGCGCCGGTAAGAATAAAAGCGCGAATCGGTCACGGTGCAAAAGCCGCCGCCCGTGACACGCTGCACGCCAACCTGCGCCAACCGCCGGCGCGCCAGTTGGTAGATGTCGGCCAGGTATTTTCCTTCACGGCCGGCGATGGCCGCGAATGCTGAGCGGGTTGCATCATCGTGTACGGCAAACGCCTCCAGGACATCCTGACCGACTTCAAATTGCTGAGGACCGATCGCAGGTCCGAGCCAGGCGCTGATTTCACCGGCGCCGCGGTCGCGCATGGCGGACACGGTATTTTCCAGCACGCCGCCGGCCAACCCGCGCCAGCCTGCATGCGCCGCACCGACCACGCTCCCGGCAGCGTCGCACAACAATACCGGCAGGCAGTCCGCCGTCATTATCACGCACACCGCACCCGGCTCGCTGGCAATGCAGGCGTCGGCGTCGGGCGCACCCTGCACCTTGGCCGCATCAGCGACGCTGACGCCGTGCACCTGCGTCAGCCAAGATGGTTCGGCAGGCAGAATACTGCGCAACAATGTGCGATTTCGCTGCACGTGCGCAGGCTCGTCCTGCACATGCACGCCCAGATTCAGACCGCCCCCGCCGTGTCCGTCGTCATACGCTCCATGGCTGAAGCCGCCGCCGCGCAACGTCGACAGCGCGCCGACGTTGGCTGGAATATCGGTCCAGTCGGGAATCAGCAGTTCCATGCGAGCTCAGTCCTCGAGTGCCGCCAAGACTTTCACGTCGATGCCGGCGCGTTCCAGCAATTCGGTGAAATCCTGCGGTAAGCCGACTTCCCATTCCACCTGCTTGCCGGTGGCCGGATGGATCAGACCCAGCTTCCAGGCTTGCAAGGCCTGCCGCGGGAAGAACGGCATCAGGTGCGACTTGCCGTACAAGGCGTCGCCGACCAATGCGAAACCGAGCGACTGCATATGGACGCGGATCTGATGCGTACGCCCCGTTTCCAACTGGCAACGCATCAGGCTGACGGCGCGGCCGTCGAGCGCTCCCACTGCAGCGCGGCGATAGTGCGTGACCGCCGGCTTGGCCGTCATGCTTTCAGAAACCGCCATCTTGATGCGGTCGCGCGGATGGCGCGCCATCGCCGCATCGATCGTGCCGGACAACTGCGGCATGCCCCAGACCAGCGCCAGATACTGGCGTTTGACGGTACGCGCCTGCAACTGGCGCACCAGGTCAGTCTGCGCCGCCAGCGTCTTGGCCACCACCATGAGGCCGCTGGTGTCCTTGTCCAGGCGATGGACGATCCCCGCGCGCGGTACGCCAGCCAAGGCCGGGCAATGATGCAATAAACCGTTGAGAAGCGTGCCCGACCAGTTGCCGGCGGCCGGATGGACCACCAGCCCGGCCGGCTTGTCGATCACCATGATGGCCTTGTCTTCATGGACGATGCGCAAGTCCATCGGCTCCGGCTGGAAGGCATTGTCTTCCGGCGCGGCCTGCGGCGTGATGACCACGACTTCATCGCCAAGCACCGTCATCTTGGTACGGGCGGGATTGCCGTCGACAGTCACATGACCGCCTTCTATCCATTGCTGGATACGGCTGCGCGAATATTGCGGCACCAGTCCCGACAAGACTTTGTCGAGCCGTACGCCGCAAGCGTCGTCGCTCAGTTTCAGGGTTATGGGTTCTGCACCATCGGTAAATTCCTCGACGACCTCATCGAGCGAATCATCTCCCTCGGGTATTTCAACAGGTTCGGTTGTAAATGCTTTAACAACCTTAGGGGGAGTGGTACGTGACATCAGCTATAATCAGTGGATTGAAATTTCTTGTTTCTTTGCACCCGCTCAAACTGCTCATACGTCATGCAAAAAATCTTATTGAAGTTGCTTACCGTCGCATTCATCCTTTCATTGTCGGCTTGTGGCTTGCTACCGGAACAAAAAGACGAGACGATTGGCTGGTCTGCTTCCAAATTATACTCGGAAGCCAAGGACGAGCTGGCCGCCGGCGGTTACGAGAAATCAATCAAGTACTTTGAAAAGCTCGAATCGCGCTATCCGTTCGGCACCTATGCGCAACAGGCGCAGATGGACATCGCCTACGCTTACTATCGCCTGAACGACCAGCCTCAGGGCCTCGCGGCGGTTGACCGCTTCATCAAGCTGCATCCGAATCATCCCAATGTCGACTACATGTACTATCTGCGCGGGCTGATCAATTTCAATGATCGGACCAGCATTTTCGACAAGTTCACCGATCAGGACAATACCGAACGCGATCCCAAGGCCGTGCGCGACGCCTTCGACTCATTCAAGTTGCTGGCCGAGCGTTTCCCGGACAGCACCTATACCCCGGACGCCCTGTTGCGCATGAAATACCTGGTCAATTCGATGGCCCAATACGATGTCCACGTCGCCAATTACTACCTCCGTCGCGGCGCCTACGTATCGGCCGTCAACCGCGCCCAGGCCGCAGTGAAAGAATATCCTGATGCGCCGGCCGTCGAAGAAGCCTTGTTCATCATGATGCGCGCCTACGACGCCATGGGCCAGAAACAACTGCGCGACGACACCGAACGCGTGATCCAGGCAACTTACCCCAACAGCCCGTACTACACTGGCGGCCCCAAGTCCAAAGACAAGAAGCCTTGGTGGAAGATCTGGTAAAAGCGGCCTGCTCCGCCCCAAAAAAACCTCGCGCCGCGAGGTTTTTTTACGTCACCCACCCGCCTTTCCTTCACAAATAACGTTATTTAAGTAGAAAAAAAACTGCGATCAACATATGCTGGTTGACAGAACGTCATCAAAAAAACGACGTCGCCATTCTCCTCGCACTCCCGAATTCCGACACGTTGTGCCACTGCACAGCGCATCGCTGCATCTATGCAGAACTTCTGGAGGAGCATCATGGCTTGGTTTTATAATTTGCGAATTTCGCGGAAATTACTCATCTCCTTTTGCCTCATCCTGAGCCTGACCTGTTCTCTGGGGGCTTTTTCGGTTTCCCAGTTGTCCAAAGTCAATCAGGCCTCCGTCGAGATCGCCACCAACTGGTTGCCCAGCATCTCGGTCGCTCTTGACCTCAAAGTCGCCCTGTCGCGCGTCCGCGCCATCCAGCTACAGCACATCCTTTCGGTTAAAGAACAAGATTTCGCACAGAATGAAAAAGAGCTGGACCAACAAAACCAGGTGATCAGGCAAAAAATCAGCGATTTCGCACCGCTGGCAAATACCGACATCGAGAAGGCCGTGATCGCCAAGATGGCGCGTGAATTCAGCGATATTCTTTCGCTTCAGAAAAAGGTGATCGCCATATCGCGTACCAACAAAATGACCGAGGCGCACGCGATCCACATGGCCGAGTTCACGCCCCTCTATTTTCGTATCCTCAACGATGCCGACACCCTGGCCTCGACCAATCTGACCGGAAGCAAAGTGGCCGACAAGGTCGCGCACGACACGTTCCAGTCCTCGCGCATCATGATCCTCACCCTGTTGCTGCTGTCGACGTTCATGGGCATTGCGATGGCGATCTGGGTGTCCCGGCTGGTAGTCAAGCCATTGCAGCAAGCAGTCGACGTCGCACGACGTGTCGCCGATGGCGACCTGACGACGGAGATCCATCCGCTCAGCAAGGACGAAACCGGACAGCTGATGCTCGCGCTCAAGGCAATGACCGACAGCTTGTCCAAAATCGTCAACGAGGTGAGGCTTGGCACGGACTGCATTTCAACCGCGTCTACCCAGATCGCCACCGGCAACCTGGACCTGTCCTCCCGCACCGAGCAGCAAGCCTCCTCCTTGCAGGAAACCTCCTCGTCCGTCAACGACCTGACCGTCGCGGTCAAGCACAATGCCGACAACGCCAGCCATGCCAATCAGTTGGCCGTGTCGGCAGGAAAAATCGCCACGGAGGGAGGCGAGGTAGTCGCCCAGGTAGTGGAGACCATGGAGTCCATCAATACCTCGTCAAAAAGAATTTCCGACATCATCGGCGTCATCGACGGCATCGCGTTCCAAACCAATATCCTGGCATTGAACGCAGCAGTCGAGGCAGCTCGCGCAGGGGAGCAGGGTCGGGGTTTTGCCGTCGTGGCGTCGGAAGTTCGCAACCTGGCTCAACGTTCGGCCAGCGCGGCAAAAGATATCAAGTCGCTGATCGACGATTCGGTGACCAAGGTCGATAACGGCAGCAAACTGGTGGAGCATGCGGGGGCGACCATGCACAACATCGTCAGCAGCGTGAAGCGCGTGACGGACATCGTCGGTGAAATTTCCAGCTCGAGTCAGACGCAAAGCGCCCGCATCGAGCAAGTGAATCAGAGCATCCTGCAAATGGATGAAGTAACACAGCAAAATGCCGCCCTGGTGGAACAAGCGGCCGCCGCAGCCCAATCGCTGCAAGATCAGGCCGGCAAACTCGCCCAAGTTGTCAGCGTGTTCAAACTCAACACTGTCGATGGCCCGGCAAGCACGGTAATGCAAAAACCGCGCTTGCCCATGCCGCATGGCAAGCGTTTGTCCATCATTTGACTGCAATGTCCACCGGTCGAACGGTGGACTATTCCCCTGCAAATCGTTAACGTTCTCGCCAAGGTTGCGGCAAGAACGAAAAATCAGGCCTCCACGCGCCGGCGGAACACCCACGAAGTCTCGCTGGATACCGATTCGTCAAAGGCATAGCCGTCGAGGTCGAAGTTCTTCAGCTTTTCCGGCTGATTCACTCCTTTCAGTGCGGCGTAGCGCGCCATCAGGCCGCGCGCGCGCTTGGCGTAGAACGAAATGATCTTGTACTTGCCGCCCTTCCAGTCTTCAAACACCGGCGAAATCACCTTGGCCTCCAGCACCTTGGCCTTGATTACCTTGAAATACTCTTCCGATGCCAGGTTCACCAGCACCCTGGACTTGTGTCCCGCCAGTTCGCTGTTGAGTGCCTTGGTCACGTCTTCCCCCCAGAACGCATACAAATCCTTGCCATGCGGGTTCGGCAACCTGGTGCCCATTTCCAGACGATACGGCTGCATCAGGTCCAGCGGACGCAGCACGCCGTACAGGCCGGACAGGATGCGCACATGCGATTGCACGTAGTCCAGTTGCCTGGCGGAAAGCGAGGCCGCATCCAAGCCTTCGTAGACGTCGCCATTGAAGGCCAGCACGGCCTGTTTGCTGTTCTTGCTGGTGAACTTGCGCGACCACGAAGCGAAACGATCGGCATTGAGGGTCGCCAGCTGGTCCGAAATACTCATCAGGGTGGCGATCTGCGCCGGCGACTTCTGCTTCAGGACGTCGATCAATTCGGCGGAGCGCGCAATGAAGTCCGGCTTGGTATGGATGTCGGTGGTCGCGGGGGTATCGTAGTCGAGGGATTTAGCGGGCGATAAAACAATCAGCATAGAGGGTCCGGTTAATTTTTTCGACATCATACCGAAAGCATCGGCACCCGTCTGTGCAAGCCCCATTCCTGGACCCGCAACCGACTTGCAAGCCACACAACAACATGGCGAAAAAGGCGCGAAGCGTCCTCGCCATGCGAGCAGATATGGCCTACATGGATTAGTATCTGGGGTATGAAACAACGCAGGATGACGACATCGTCCACGCTCCGGCAGAAGCAACGCAAGCCGTCGGCGGCATGAAGGACGGGACCGCCACCTGCACGATTCGACATCCACCAGGAGGAGATATGAAACGCGACAAAGCCCTGATGACCGACATCCTCATCACGCTGTCCACGTTTGGCACCAGCTACGGCGACATTGAGAAGATCCAGACCAATCTCGCCACCCAGAACACCCCGCCCGAGCTGATCCAGCATCACCTGCGGCTGCTGCATGACCGCGGCCTCGTTGCAGTCGATATCCACCAGTTCTGGCGCCTGACCGACCAGGGCTACGACGTGGTCGAAAGCGGCGGCAACCTTGCCGTCTCCTCGTCGGACGCTTCCAGGAAAGCCCGCGGTTTTGACAATTAGCACCATCACCTCCTCCGGCGGCGCAACGTCTGCTGCTGCCGTCGCCGTCAGTGCGCGCCGAATTGTTCGTATCGTTCTCGACACCAACGTCTGCCTCGATCTGTTCGTCTTCCGCGATCCGCGCTGGGCGCTGCTGCTGCAAGCCATGCGCGAACGCCGCGTCGAAGCCGTCACGCGCGAAGATTGCCGCATGGAATGGCTGGTGGTGCTCAACTATCCGCACCTGCCGCTCAAGGAAGAAGACAAGCCCTCCATCCGCGCCGAATTCGACAGCCTGATCACCTGCCTGCCCAATGCGGTCGTCAACACGTTCGGCCTGCCGGTCTGCAGCGATCCGGACGACCAGAAATTCCTCGAGCTGGCACTGCAATCACACGCCGGCGTGCTGATCACCAAAGACAAGGCCTTGCTCAAGCTGGCCAAAAAGACCGCGCGCAACAACATGTTCGCCATCATGACGCCGCAAGGCTGGCATGCCGCCATGGCGGAAGAAATCGCGGCATAGCGCCACGCCAACCACCGGACGGCAGCGACGTCGCCGTCGATTTGCACCAAGCGAGTGCCGCCGCCGGAAATCCGGCTAAAATGCTTTCTTTCCGCTTCCTTCCAGATTCATTTTCCATGAGCCAGCCAGCCAATATCGTCTCCAAACTGCCCCGGGTCGGCACGACCATTTTCACCGTCATGTCTGCGCTTGCGAGCGAAAAAGGCGCGGTCAACCTGGGCCAGGGATTTCCCGATTTCGATTGCGATCCGGCTCTGGTCGACGCCGTCACGAACGCCATGAAAACCGGCCTGAATCAATACCCGCCGATGGCCGGCGTGCCGCTGCTGCGCGAAGCGGTCGCGCAAAAGATCAAGACCCTGCATGGCCATACCTATGACGCGCTGAACGAAATCACCATCACCGCCGGCGCCACCCAAGGCATCCTGACTTCGATCCTGTGCGCCGTGCATGCCGGCGACGAAGTGATCGTGATCGAACCGGCCTACGACTGCTACGTACCGGCTATCGAGCTGGCCGGCGGCATCCCGGTGTTCGTCCAGATGACGGTCAGCAGCGACGGCTACAGCGTGCCGTGGGACAAGGTAGCGGCAGCCGTGACGAGCAAGACGCGCCTGATCATGGTCAATACGCCGCACAATCCGACCGGCTCCATCCTGAAGAAAGCCGACATCAATGCGCTGGCCGATATCGTGCGCGGCACCGACATCCTGATCCTGTCCGACGAAGTCTACGAACACATGGTCTACGATGGCCAGGCGCACGAGTCGCTGTGCCGCCATCCGGAGTTGGCGCCGCGCACCTTCATCAACTCCAGTTTCGGCAAGACCTACCATGTCACCGGCTGGAAGATCGGCTTCGTCGCCGCACCCGCTGCGCTGACCGCCGAATTCCGCAAGGTGCACCAGTTCAACGTCTTCACCGTCAACACCCCGGTGCAATACGGCATCGCCGAGTACATGAAGAATCCGGCGCCTTACGTCGAACTGCCTGCCTTCTACCAGCGCAAGCGCGATCTGTTCCGCGACGGCCTGAAGAACACCCGCTTCAAGCTGCTGCCGTCGGACGGCACCTACTTCCAGTGCGTCGAGTACGGCGCGATCTCGGATTTGTCGGAGGCGGAATTCTCCAAATGGCTGACCATGGAAATCGGCGTCGCCGCGATCCCTGTCTCGGCCTTCTACAATACCCCCAAGGAATCGGGCATCGTACGCTTCTGCTTCGCCAAGAAGGACGAAACGCTGCGCCTGGCGCTGGATCGCCTGGCCAAACTGTAAGCCGTCGCAACAATAACAACGCCCACCCATGACCGCCGAACTCAAAGCAAGCCGCAACGACGCCTCCCTGATCCTGACCTTCGCCAATCCCGGCCAGCGCAACGCTGTCGACAGCAATGTCCTGGCAGCGGCGATCGAGACACTATCCAAGGCCGAGCGCGACGACTCGGTGCGCGCACTGGTGCTGACCGGCGCCGAACGCGATTTTTGCGGCGGCGTTGAAGCAGGCAAGGATCTGGCGACGCAGGTCGCGGCGCTGGAGGCCCTGCAGAATCTGGTTGAAATGCTGCGCAGCTTTCCCAAGCCGGTGATCGCCGCGGTCGAAGGCGTTGCGCTCGATGCCGGTTTTTCACTGGCGCTGGGCTGTGACCTGATCGTGGCGGGACAAAATGCCGCATTCGGCATTTCGCCCTCGCAGGTCGGCACCTGGGCCGTCGGCGGCGCCGGCTGGTTCCTGCCCAAATCACTGCCGCCGCAATGGGTGGCCGAAATCCTGCTGGACGCTGCCCCGTTGCCGGCGGCACGGCTGCATGGCGCGGGTATCGTCAATCGACTGGCATCCGACGGCGATGCGCTGGAAAAGGCGCTGGCGTGGGGTGAACAGTTGGCGGCAACGACACCTGCCGCTTTTGAACAGTTCAAAACATTGCTCGCCAGCGCTTCCAGCACTACACTGACCGAGTATTTCTCACTGGAAAGACATGCATTGCTGACCAAGCGTCCCGGCGCAATCTGATCCGACCGCGATAGCAACAGCAATACCTGCAACAAGGGCGGAAGCGCAGTGCAACTGCCCGCAATTCCCATCCCTCTTTCGCTATGGCTGCATTGTCTTCACCGGGTCAGGAGCACATGCAAGGCAACCAAACGGACATACGCAGCAACGATGGCGCCACAGCAGCCCTGACGCTGACACTGGCGACCATCCACACCGATACCGGGCTGGCGGCGCTGAGGCCCGAATGGAATGCCTTGTGCGCCACCCTGCCGCTGCAGCATCCGTTTGCCGAACCCGACTGGAATCTCCATTGGTGGCACCATCTGCGCGCCCGCCGCCTGCTGATCCACGACCGCCTGCACGCTTTTGTGCTGCGCGACGCGCACAGCAAGCTGGTGGCGGTGGCGCCGATGATGATCAGCGTGCGCCCCGGCCTTGGCGCCTTTGGCGTCAAGGTGCTGCAGTTCTTCGGCGCCGACCCCAACATTACCGAAGTACGCGGCCTGATCTGCCATCCCGACGACAGCGACGCCGCGCTCGCCGCGCTGCAAACCTATCTGCTTGCGCACCGGCATTTGTGGGACTGGATCGAATGGCAAGGACTGTCGCCGGAGCAGGCGCGGCAATTGTCCTCTCCCGGCATCGAACAACCGAAAGCGCGCGTGATGTGCTACCGCCCCTTGCCATCCGACTGGGATACGCTCAAAGCCGGCCTGTCGCGCAACATGAAGGAAGCGATCCGCAAATGCTTCAACTCGCTGCGCCGCGACGGCTTGCAGCACGCCTTCGAGGTGGTCGAACGGCCTGTCGATGTCGCAACGGCGCTGGCCGATTTCTACCGCCTGCACGCCTTGCGTGCGCGCAGTGCGGAAGGGGTCCCGCATGCCGATGCTTTTCGCGCCCGCAAGAGCCGCAGCTTTCTCTCTGATCACGCCATGATGCTGGCGCGCGAAGACCGGCTGCGCGTATTCCGCCTGCGCATCGGCGGCAAGGTTGCGGCCACCCGCATCGGCTTCGCGCTGGGTGATCAGCTGTACCTTTATTATTCGGGCTACGATCCGCGCTGGCGTTCCTACAGCCTCATGACCACGCTGGTGATTGAAACCATGCGCTGGGCCATCGCGCAAGGCTTCAGCGGCGTCAATTTGTCGACCGGACGCGATCAGTCCAAGCTGCGCTGGCAACCGCAGGAAAAGGTCTTGCATAACGCCATCCAGATCTCGCCGCGCGCCCGCTCCTCCCTGCTGTTCCGGGCTTACACCCGGCTGCGCAGCTATCCGTTCATGCAGCGCTTGTCGCGCAAGAAATAGGTCTTCAGGCCGGTTTCGAAAACGCCTCGTCCTCTGCGCGTTTGCAATGCTTGGGCTACACTAGCCCGGCACTTCTCCTGACGACTTCAGAAGAGAACCGCTCTCCGTTTACGAGTATTTTTCCTCACCATTTCGCCCCATAAGGAAGACCATGATTGACGTATACAGCTGGGCCACGCCGAACGGCCACAAGGTCCATATCATGCTGGAAGAACTCGGCCTGGACTATCGCGCGCATGCCATTGATATCGGCGCCGGCGACCAGTTCACCGATGATTTTCTGAATATCTCACCGAACAATAAAATCCCCGCGATTGTCGATTCGGACGGTCCGGACGGCCAACCGATTTCGCTGTTCGAATCAGGTGCGATCCTGATTTACCTGGCCGGCAAAACCGGCAAGCTGCTCGGCGCCAGCGACCGTGAAAAATACAATGTGCTGCAATGGGTGATGTTCCAGATGGGCGGCCTTGGTCCCATGCTCGGCCAGGCCCATCATTTCCGCATCTATGCGCCGGAAAAAATCGAGTACGCCGTCAATCGGTACTCTAATGAAGCCAAGCGCCTTTACGGCGTGCTCGACAAGCAATTGTCCAAGACTGCCTACCTGGCCGGCGACGAATACACCATCGCCGATATCGCCAGCTTCCCGTGGACGCGCTCGTGGAAGAACCAGGGCATCGAGCTGAGCGAGTATCCCAACGTGCAACGCTGGTTCGACGCCATCAGCGAACGTCCGGCAGTGCAACGCGGCGTCGCCGTATTGGCCGACAAGCGCAAGGCGCTGACCGACGACAAGGCGCGCGACATCCTGTTCGGCAATTCGCAATACAAGAAGCGCTGATCCGTCCGTTTTATCCTCGCCGGGCAGCCTCCCGCGTTGCCCGGCAATTTCCTTCTTTCTCTTGCGGCATCATTTCCCAGCCTGATCTTGGCCTAGTCTTTTCAGATATTTTTGGCTCTTTTTTTCCAGACGTGGGCGCTCATACACTTGTGACATCAACCACAAGGAAAGATGATGAGCGAAACGATATTTCTGGCCGGCGCCACCGGCGCAATCGGTACCGTGCTGATTCCGTTGCTGCGCGATGCGGGCTACACCGTCTACGGCGGCACGCGACGCCAGGCACGCGCCGATGCCTTGCGCGAACTTGGGGCGATTCCGGTGATGATCGATGTGTTCGACGCCGACGCGCTCAAGGCGGAACTGATCCGCATCGCGCCGTCCGTCGTCATCCATCAATTGACCGACCTGCCGCGCGTGCCTGACCCGCAGGCTCTGGTGCAAGCCGCCGCCGGCAACGCCCGCATACGCAACGAAGGCACGCGCAACCTGGTTGCCGCCGCGCTTGCCGCAGGCGCCACGCGCCTGATCGCGCAGAGCATCGCCTGGGCCTATGCGCCCGGCGACAAACCTTTTTCGGAAGAACAGCCGCTGGACATCGACGCAGAAGGCCTGCGCCGCGTCAGTGTGGGAGGTGTGGCCGCCTTAGAGACGCAGGTATTGCAAACACCCGGATTGAAAGGGACCGTACTGCGCTATGGCCAGCTGTACGGTCCCGGCACCTGGGCCAGCGAGCCGCAAGGTTCCAGCCCGGTCCATATCGCCGCTGCGGCGCACGCGGCCCTGCTGGCTCTGCAGAGCAATGCGCCGGGCGTGTTCAACATCACGGAAGACAATACCGAGGCAAACAATCAGAAAGCGCGCCGTGTGCTCCACTGGAATCCCGCCTTTCGCTCACCGTATGGTGTCCAATCGTGAACTTGCCGCTGCCTCCTCTGCCAACGCGCCGCCAAGGCTATCGCCTCGTCTTGCTCAGCGCCGTAGGCGCACTGTTGCTCATGCAACCGCCGGTACCTACAGCAGCCGGACGCTGGATCGCCGATATCTGCGTCGGCGCCGGTGCGGATGTGCTGCCGTTTTCCAGCGTACCGCTGGCGGCGACCGGCGGCGGTAGCGGCGGCGCGGCGAATCCCGCCACGGTGGCCACAGCCGCGCCCAGCGTCAACGTGATTTCCTGCGAACCGTTGCCCAACGCCCCCGGCAAATCGATTACGACGATGACGGTGGATTTTCCGCCGCTGGCCTATTCCGCGCCGCATCGGCATCCGGGATCGGTGACGGCGATCGTGATGGAGGGAACCGTGCGCTCGCAGATGGGAGGCGGGCCCGTCGTCAATTACCAGAAAGGCCAGACCTGGATGGAGGCGCCGTACGAATTGCACGCAATGGCCGGCAATCCCGATCCGGTCAAACCGGCGCAATTGCTGGCAATCTTCGTGACTGAAAGCAATTGTGGCCCGCTGGTGATTCCGGAATCGCAGTTGAAGAACTGACTCGCTACGCCATCAATAGCGGCGCACGATGAATTCAGCGACGCACACCGGCTTGTCGGCGTCTTCGCGCTCCATGGTGATTTCCCACACCACTTGCGCGCCGCCGGGAATCTCTTCCACCGACTGCAGCACGATGCGTCCGCGCACCTTGCGGCCGACCGGCAGCGGCGACGGGAAGCGCACGCGATTGAGGCCGTAATTGAGCAGCATCTTGACGTTGCCCATGGAGATGCTCTGGCCCATGATTTTCGGCAGCAGGCCCAGCGTCAGGAAGCCATGCGCGACGGTGCCGCCGAACGGCAATTCGCGCTTGCTGCGCTCGACGTCGACGTGGATCCACTGATGATCGCCGGTGGCGTCGGCGAACAGGTTGACCTGCTCCTGCGTGACTTCGATCCAGTCGCTGACCGCCACTTCTTGGCCCGTCAGTTCGTGCAGTGCTTCAATGCTTGCTATCTCGCGCATACCTGTCCTTGATGATTCGTTGTCGGGTTGATTCGGGTTGATTCGGGTTGATTCGGGTTGATTCGGGTTGATTCTGATTGATTCTGCTGAATGAGGAATCGAAAAAAAACGCCGGATGATTGCTCAGCCGGCGCCTGGTTTGCTGCCCTTTCCTTCACACCGCGCTGACGTCGAGCTCCGCTTCGGTATTGGCGATCACGTCTTCCTTGCTCACGCCCGTGGCCAGCTCGATCAGCTTCAGGCCGTCCGGCGTCACATCGATCACGCCGAGGTCGGTGATGATGCGATTGACCACGCCCA